>Ga0157375_10004132_pt1 | contig 12599 bp, 14 predicted proteins | sample M35metaG_FD_115311 | JGI IMG/M metagenome (GOLD analysis project Ga0157375, IMG submission 115311) | Miscanthus rhizosphere microbial communities from Kellogg Biological Station, Michigan, USA - M3-5 metaG | ecosystem: Host-associated > Plants > Roots > Rhizosphere > Soil | place: USA: Michigan...
TTCATCATTCGTCATGATCCAAAGAAATATTCCCCCGAAAACGGGCCAAGGATTTAACAATTTTGGTCTCAGCTCCTGAGTAGTCGCTATCTCGGAAAGTGGACGATTCGCTTCACGCACTGAGTCTGGTTATGAAGGGCATCGAATTGAGGCTATTCGCGGACCCGCTGGTCAACTGGATATTGTGTAACAATGACGCCCATGCTTCCACTGCTCGCAGCCGGGTTGTTGGTTATTCAAGCGCAGGTCAACGCCCCCTGACCAGCGACCGCAGTTTCCTAAGCGGCAAACAGATCGCGATCGAATTTCCGGCGGGACTCGACGATGCTGGCAGGGCAAGGCTCACGGAGATCGCCAGCGTCCTCGAGCGACGTGGGACGGCGGCCTTTGCGGTCGCTCTCGGCTTTATTCAACTCGATCAATGGCCGGAACCCGACTCGCTCTGCATTTACCCGTTGGGATCTTATGCATCCTCCCTCAACCTTGCGGAAGTCGGAAGCAGACCGGCCGCCCCGCGATCTCGCGTTGTCGGTTCTCGGCGACAGTCAGAGGGCTAAGGTTGCGGCGTTCGAAAAGGAACTCGAGCTTGCCCGCGAAGCGCTGGGGCGCGGAATTTTACATTACAGGTATGTCATTGACGTGACTTGCAAGTAACAGGCGACCTTGTAGACGAATCGCGTCCTTGGAACAACGCTGACGGCGGTGAATACGCTCGAACAGAGCCTCGCATCATCGGCGATCAATTAAACAGGAGATCTGCGGTTAGCCCGTTACTCGACGAAGTGGCCCAGTGACCTGACCCAATAACGATCACCCTAGAAAGTATCGAGATCTTGCGCAAAAGTTACCTTACCGGAGAACCCTTTTCTAATGGCGTCTAGACCGGCGGCCGGCGACGGAATCCGAACGTCATGATAGATGACTAAGTGTTTCGGTCGAGCGCGGCGGGCTATTTCACCAAGTTCCAACGCGCTGGTGTGCCCTTGGGCTGCATCTCGGGGGCCTTGTGGACCGAAATCCAAGCTAAACACTTCATGAAACAGGAGGTCGCAACCGCTACAAGCGTCTATGACCGCTTCCACGGGGCTCGTATCCCCAGAGATCACGATTACTCGATCCGCAGTCTGAATTCGAAAACCGAACGCAATCGCTGTCTTATGCGAGACTTTGAATGCACTCACCGTCACGAGCGAATCGCGGTATACGATGCCCGGCGTGATTTCCGTCGAATGAACCACGGGGTTGTATTGGAGGTTGCTTCCACTGATGCCACGTGCAAACGGTTGCTGGGCGAAGGCAGTTTGGAGGTGATTCATAACTGCATCGATTCCGATGGCTGCTCGATCAGCATCGGGTGGTCCGCCTACAGGGCCCGGCCCGTAGACGTTTAATGGGGTCCCGCTGTCACTGGTATTTGTTAGTCGGCCCGGCGCTGCGATGCTGTGGTAGTACAGTAGCGTCGCGAGACCCAGGGTATGGTCCATGTCAAGATGCGTAAGAAACACGGGCCCGAAGTTTTGCACCTGAAGTGCCGCCAATTTTGGGGTGGCTTCCATGATGCGGCGTTCCACGGCAGCGCCCGCGTCGAATAAATACAGCCGTCCGCCGACGACAATGCCGATACTGGTCCCCGACCGGTCCGCCGTGATATTCGGTGAGCCGACCCCGAACACAATGACGCTAGTTGTCGTCTGTGGGTTCTTCGATAACTCTTGGGAAGGAAATCGGCTGCCTGAGCCGAACGCAACAGCGGCCACAACAATAAACACAAAAGACCAATTTGATCTCATCGAGCATCCACCCCCGGATGGCAAGAATTCCACTTCTGTCGTCACCAATCGCTTGTAATACTGGCGCGGATTATAAGGAGTATAACGACGGCGAATCAAAACTCCCGCATAGTCGGTAATCTCGGATAATGCGTAGCGCCGCACACGCGCGAGTCTGTCCGGGAAGGCGGGGATCGACCCTAGGCTTGTCGCCGACCAGTTGGGCCACGGAATTGGCGTCAACCTCGACGTCTATACCATTGCAGATCTGGAACAGCGCCTGGCGGCAGTTAACACGCTCGAACTAGCATGGCATCCACCTCTATCAATTAGCCGGTAATGCGCGGTTATCCTCGCGCCCGCAACCAGTCTGCTTTGGGATACGCTTCCGGGGTGACACAACGAGACGTGATTTTCTCAAAGCATTTTTGGGAACAACTCTCCTGGCGGAGTCGAGGCTGCAAATTGAGCAGGGGCACACTCAAAGCGGACAGATATTCGAAGGCGTCCGTGGAGCGTTCACGATCACGCCGAAGGATTTGCTCCAATACGCCGGCGTCTACTGGAGCGAAGAACTCGAGACCCAATACACCTTCTCGATTCGGAATGGCAAGTTGCTCGGTATCCACGCCCACCACGGCGAATTCGAGCTGAAACCTTTTATGAAAGATCGATTTACGACCGAATTTACGACCGACCTCGATTTTATGGCGGAAGTGAAGTTCGTTCGCAACAACGCAGGTCGGTTAACGGGTGCGGCGTTCGGCGGAGACCGAGTTAGGCAAGTCGATTTCGTACGCAAGTAAACCACAGCCAACCTCTCGATACCGATGAGAGCCGACTGCAGAATCGTTAGGCCTGTTGGTTGCTGCGTGCCGCGAATCGGTGTCGCATAGGCTTGCCAGACTTTCTTCGGAAACAAGGAGTACATTTCACCTCGGAGATCACGATCGGGATGACGCCGTTCACTTGGATCTGAGCTCGGCAATCACTAAGCGTGTTTAGTGTCTTGTTGGTTTGATTTGCCAGAAACGAAGGATGCAAATACGTTTCGACACCGGGTGACTCCGGTCCTCAGGTCAGCATGCCAGAACGAGCAGAAGCGTTTGACCGTCCTTCGGTTCTTCACCGAAGCAACGGCATTGACGCTTTGAACGATTTCCTGAAGCAGACCGTCAGAACACTTCAGGGAGAATGGACAAGCGTCGTGCTCGGCCCCACCTCATTGACTGCAATCCCATGCAGGCCGGACGTCACACGAAAGCGCGATTCGACGGTTGTAGAAACCCTTTGTCTTCACTTAGGACAGCTTTCAGACAGGCTGAGGTTTCTAGCGGACAACTTCCTTAACGGTGGAGTCGAGATGTGGCGCAGCGGTTTAGGTGGTGAACCGCCCCGGCTTTCCCGGAGACCTAATTTCTTGAGAGATGGGTCCATGGGAAGAGCCGGCAGATATTCACGAGAAGTTCGAGAGCGAGCAGTGCGCATGGTGTTCGAGCACGAGCGGGATTACGAATCGCAGTGGGCAGCCATGAAATCGATTGGTTCGAATATAGGCTGCACAGCGGAAACCCGTCGGCGAGTCGGACGACAACGCTCTGGCTGAATCCGTGATCGGATTGTTCAAAACAGAAGTCATTCGTCGCGAAGTTCCTTGGCGAGGAATCGATCAAGTCGAATTCCCGACACTCGATTGGGTTTGCTGGTACAACGACCGACAGTTACTCGAACCGGTCGGCTACGTACCACCTGTTGAAATCGAGGAGAATGTATTATCGCAACCAAACTGCTCGCGCCGCGATGGCGGGAGTCAACTAGAACACTCTGCGGGAAAGCCGGGACGGTTCAGTCCTCGCATCGCGGCGCGCTCCGGACGTTTCGCCGAGAGTACTTCCACGCCGTCGCCGGGAGTATCAGTGAGACTGCGGAAATAACGGCGCCGGAATGAAGGACTCGGACGAGATTGCCGCCTCACACTGCCAGTCGCGATCGTCATCATAGCAACCCACGTCCTTGAAGCTCGGCGCGCACTAGTTCACGCTGAATCGAGTAGCATTCCTGTCTCGGGCTGTCAGACCAACTGGCCCGAGGTGAGCACATGTACTCCAACACCGCGAGAACCTGGCGTAGATCGGTGTCATTCAACAGTGCGAGTCTCTCGCCCATCCGTCGACTGTCTTCTTCAGTCCATTCAGAGACGGCCGAAATATCCAACGAAAAAGCCTCTCTATATAGAAGCGAGAAAAAGGGCCGAAAGATAACATCCCCGCTCTGTCTCGGAGCGTGCGTTCGTCAAGGGAACAGGGAGGGCTTGGCCTGAGGATTTGAACCTGTATTTGCTGACTCGTCATCCAGCGGAACAACACCACGGATATCTCCCGCAAAGACTGATATCGGAAAACGACAAATCGGGCATTCTATTGTGCGCATCATGTTCGTCGTACCCGACAACATTTCCAATCTGATGCGATGTCCGTGCGGACAGTCCACGCTCTTACTTACGAACGGACTGTCCGTTTCCATCCCTTGAACTCCTCTCGGCTTGTCTCGGTTCCGTAGCTAATTCATATTGATTGTGGGATCGAATGGCAATACGGGTATTCTCCGATTTATGCCCACGACTGACAGTGCTGTCGCGAGTGGGAAACTTGTAGAGCAAGCGATCGCCTAATATTTCTTCCGAACCTCGAAGAAGGGCCGACAAGGCCATTCTTCACCGCAGAAACAGCCTTTTTTATAAGACAGAAAAAGGGTCAGACGTCGGTGAACTCCTCATGAGCTTGATCCACCACCGCTGAACTGTGCGGCGCCAATCCTTCCACTATCTCATCGCGTTGCAGCGCCACGCCGACGAACTCGCCACCAACAGTCCCACTGGATGCCGTGGAACTATCGCGACACGCGTCAACGTGCGGGCGCCAGCATCAACTCGGGATAGAACTGTCCGGAGTTATGATGTTTTCGGTGTGGCCGAAAAGGATCGTTTGCGGCAAACGGGAACGTAACTCGAACAGCGCGGCAGAATGGGGTAGGAAAGACCATTAGCGTAAGGTTTCTGGTCAGCAAAATTGACAATACCGAAGTCATCTATAGGTCGACAGGCTCGCGGGTCGACGGATCCTGCAACGATAGGCCGGCGAGTTCATCTGTTTGAGTTCGGCGATCTGCCGTGGTTTCCACAAGTTCTTCGCGATGCAGAGACTGCATTCCTCGCCACTTTGTATCGATTCCTGTCGCTACTGCCACGGCTGTGGGCAGAGAGACTCTCGACCGTTCTTGATCACGACGGGCCTACAGAGATTCTCGATCTCTGCTCGGGGTCGGGCGGCGCGATGCCATTGATCGTCGAAGAGCTCGAAAAGCGGGGCTACGACGTCCGGGTGAATCTAACCGATCTTTACCCCAATCCGAAATCCACGTCCGATCCGCGGCTCGTTTGGCTCCCTGAACCGGTGGACGCGACCCGCGTTTCGCCGAAGCTCGGGGGCGTGCGGACCATGTTCTCGGCGTTTCATCACTTTCGTCCTGACGCGGCCACAGCGATCCTTAAGAACGCGTTCGATCTTCGCCGCCCGATTTGCATTTTCGAATCGGGCCCCGGCATACCGTTAGGCGTGGCCATGGCGGTTCTGGTCCCGGGAAATGTGCTCGCACTAATGCCGTTCGTGCGACCGTTCCGCTGGGCCTTCCTGGTCTTTACCTACTTGATCCCGCTGATGCCGGTAATTTTGCTTTGGGACAGTATCGTCTCGAACCTGCGCATTTACTCTCCCGACCAGCTGCACAGGCTGACCAAGAAACTCCAGGCCCCTGACTATGCTTGGGAGATCGGACGGATCCGCGTGCACGGCATTCCGGGTGGCCTGCCGTACTTAATCGGGCGGCCGAGTCGCTCCAGCTAGGCAGCTGCCCCGCCGTGCAAATCATGGGGGTCGTCTGGCCACGCAGGCCTGTCGGAGGCTCACAATGTTCTCTCGGCTTTGGAGGTTAGATACACGCGCACCGAGGAGAGAGATTACAAACGGGGCTCAGGCGCAGTGACCGCCAGCCATATGTAGCGGCCAATGTCGCCGCGGCTTAGCGGGCACGGTGCAACGTGGGCCCAAACCGCCCAAACGACAAAAGCCGCCACCTTTCGAGGCGGCTTGAAGAAGTCGGCTGTGTCTAGCCGACGATCCGGTACATTCGCTCCCCTGCCTCGCTTTTCGTCGACTCAACCCTCAGTCCGAGCTTCTTCGTCACGTGCCCGCTGACGAAGCCCCGAATGCTGTGGTTCTGCCAATCTGTCGCTTTGGCGATTTCGGCCGAGGGTCGCGCCAACCTTGCGCTTGATGAGGTCCAGGACGATCGCGGCCGTGCTGCCGGACTTTGCTGTGCGCCTGGATTTGGTCGCCTTCCCGGTTTTCTTCGGCGTCGCTGCATTCTTCGCCCTTGCCGATTCTTGCTGACCTTCGCTTTTCTTCTGCTGCCGGTTTCCGTTTTGGTTGTCGTTTCTCGCACGTTCATCGTTGCTCTCCTTTGTGTTGAGTGCATCGGACGACACATTCATCACTCCGGTTCGGAAGGAGTGCGAGGCGAAAGACGGGAAATATCGATCTGCGAAGAAAGGACTGGATGAGCGGGCTGGAAACGAGGTAGGTGTGATCGCCATAGCCGGCCCTTCGACGTAAGTCTTTCGAGGGATCGGTTGAGTTAGGGCCTGCAAATCCGGACGTCCGTTTGGACCGTGAACCATCTGCTAAGCGGACTGCCTGTGGCAAGATCCTGAAGCTTGGTGTACCCTCCGAATTTCGTATGAATCCCGGAGACATCGTCGGCCGTTACCGTATTGAGCCCCTCCTCGGGGCAGGAGGGATGGGCGTCGTTTATCTCGCGGAGGACTTGTCGCTTGGGCGGAAGGTTGCGCTCAAGTTCTTACCCTCGGAATTTTCCAACGATCCAACGGCCACGGAGCGGTTCCGTCGGGAGGCGCGGGCCGCGTCGGCACTCAACCATCCAAACATTTGCACGATTTATGAGATCGCGGAACATGAGGGCCGGCCCTTCATCGCGATGGAGTCGCTTGAAGGGGGCTCCCTGAAGGACGCGCTGGTAAGCGGTCCTCTCTCATTGGACGATGTCCTCACAGTGGCGTTAGCCGTAGCAGAGGCTCTCGACGCCGCGCATCGCGCGGGCATTGTGCACCGCGATATCAAGCCAGCGAATATTTTTGTGACGAGCAGACGCACACCCAAACTACTCGACTTTGGTCTTGCGCAAGTCGAATCGACTGTACCGTCCGCGGGTTCGGCGCTGCCAACAGCAGCAAGCGAGGCCCAGCTTACGAGTCCCGGCACCACGATGGGGACCGTCGCCTACATGTCGCCCGAACAGGCACGCGGCGAACGACTGGACGCGCGGACCGACCTCTTCTCGTTCGGTGTTGTGCTGTACGAAATGGTGACAGGAACGCAACCGTTCACAGGCGGCACGTCGGCTGTAGTCTTTCACGAAATCCTCAGCAAAGAACCGCGGTCGCCGGTCCGACTAAACCCGGATGTACCGGCCGATCTTGATCGGCTCATCATGAAGGCACTCGAAAAAGACCGCGACATGCGTTGCCAGAGCGCGGCGGAAATGCTCGCGGATCTCAAGCGTGCGAAACGGGATCGCGAGTCCAGTCGATCGGCCGATTCCTCCACGGTGAAACGTACACGCGATGTTGTGCCCTCTGTTGCAGACACGGGGAGTCGTTTAACTTCTCGGACAGCCAGCTCCGAAACCGCTCGATCCGATCAATCGGCGTCTGACGCCCAGATAATAGCCGCGCTTGCGAAGCGGCATCGCACTTTACTGGTTGTTGTGCTGCTTTTGATCGCGGCTGCCGTGGGAGCGATGGGTTGGTGGATCAATGGACGACCGCAATCGCCAGCATCCGTATCCGGCCCTTCGTTTCAGAATGTACAAATCGTTCAGCTCACCACGAGCGGTAATGCGGCCACACCGGCGATATCGCCCGACGGAAAGTATGTGGCGTACGTCCAGCGGTCGGGAGCGGAGTCCAGCCTGTGGATCCGGCAAACCACGACCGCGAGCAATGTTCAGATCGTTGTACCCGAGCCGGGTATCCTCGTGATGAATCCCACGGTGACGCCGGACGGTAACTTTGTCGATTTCCTTCGAGTATCCCCCAACATCAGGCCGCAGTTGTGGCGCGTACCGTTTCTCGGCGGGATTCCAAAGCGCATCGTTGACGATGTTTGGAGCGCGGTAGGCTGGTCTCCTGACGGAAAGCAATTTGCCTTTGTGCGACTCGGCAACGGGACGAAGTCAGACGAACTGGTTCTAGCCGATTCGGATTTCGGGCACCAACGCGTCCTCGCCACGCAGCAACGTCCAAGTGGTTTCTGGTCACTCTTTATGCAAGGTGCCAGCGTTCGCCCCGCGTGGTCTCCGGATAGTCGAACGATCGCATTGTTGGGATACTCGGCCGAGAACAATGTCACCCCGCAAGTCGTGTTCGTCGTCGATGTCATGTCCGGGGCAGACCATGCCTTGCCCCTTCCGGGCGGCTTTCAGGATATGCAAGGTCTGGGGTGGCTGAATGGCGAATCCCTTGTTATTGCGAGATCCATGGCGGGCGGTACCCAACTCTGGCGGTTGTCCGTATCCAATGGTCAGGTCACGCGGTTGACGAACGACCTGAACACGTACAACGGCGTGAGCTTGAGTGCGAACCGCGATGTTCTTGCGACGACGCGATCGGAGACTCGCCTCGGAATCTGGGTCGGCGATGGCGACGGTCGGAACGGGCGCGACGTCGTTCCACCGACCCCATTTGCAGGTATCGCATCATTGACGTGGGCCGGCGAGCGTGTTCTGTACAATTCAAGCGGCAGCTCGGGCCTGGCGATCAACGCTGTCATTCCGGGCCGCGCCGCGGAAGAGTTCATGTCGAACGCAATATTTCCGGCTGCGACCTCGGATGGGCGAACGATTGCCTATATGACGAGCCAAATCGGTAGTATTTGGAAAACGGATGCGGACGGCCGCCAGCCCGTTCAACTCGCGGCCGACGGCTTCGGACCTGTTGTCACACCCGATGATGAACACGTCATTTTTCTTTCGACCAAGAGCGGCGTTCAGTCTCCATGGATTGTGTCGATTAATGGTGGGCCCTCGACCGAGCTCGTGAAAACTTTTGTGGGATTCCCCGGTGTGGATATCTCGCCTGATGGTCGGTTCATGCTGTTCGTCTCCCAGGACGATGCGGAATTCACGACTGTTATCTGCGAATTGCCGGCGTGCACTTCTCGCAAGACAATCGACGTTTCGCCGCTTGAAAGGCCCAGATGGACTCCTGACGGTCGGGGTATCGCGTACATCGAGAGTCGCGATACCAATGCGAGCCTCTGGGTCAAACCGCTCGACGGCGGCGCGCCGCGCCAACTCATTCACTTCGAAGATGGACGCGAAATTCTGACATTCGCTTGGTCGCGCGACGGCAAGCGTCTTGCAGTCGCGCGTGGTCCAGTAACGAATGACATCGTGCTTTTCAAGGGCCTGACGCGGTAGGCCCGATAGACCTGTGAATCCTGAAGTCCTCCCGAGTAGGTCGGACGACGGACGCCGCGCCCAAGATGAAGGATTCTAACCTCAGGCTGGACGTCACAAAAACTCGCATTTCTTGGGCCCGCGTCGGCTCTTGATTCGGAAGAACTGTGTTGGCAAGTAACCTAGCTTACAGCGGGTCGCCGACCGTGCTGCCTGGACCAAGGTCGGCTTAAGCCAGGGGGCTCCTTGGCGTACCCGGGTCGATCGCCGCTTGCCCGCACTTTCGTCGTTGCGTGGGCAGAGTCCCGCCCATGAAAGCAGGTGCCCCGCTGTTGCGAATCGGGACATGTCGACTCCGATCTCGGACACGAGCACCTGCGCCGCCACATCGCTAATACCAGGCATCGTCATCAATTTCTCGACCTTGGCACGAAAAGGGTCCATCAACACACCCACCTCTCCGTCGATTCTCGTGATTGCTTGCTCCAGCGCCTCGATCTGTCCCAAATGCAGCTGCAGTAGGAAACGGTGGCTCGGACGTATGCGTCCTCGCAACGCTTCCAACAGCGTCGAACGACTGGCTCGAAGATGTCTTATTGGTTTTTGCCAGGAGTTCTTCCGGTTCGGTCTTCCCATCGATCAGCGCTTCGAGAATTCTGCGACCACTTACCCCTGTCGCATCGCTAATAACAGACGCGATTTTGAAGTTGGCATGCTCAAAGGTCTTATGGATTCGCTGCAAATGCTGGGCTCGCTCTCGCACAAGCTGTTTACGAGTCCTCATCAGCGCACGCATGTCCTGAATTCCCGTCGGCGGCACGAAGCTGGACCGAATCAATCCATGTGCCAACAGATCTGAAATCCGCGTCGCATCGTTCACGTCCGTTTTCCTGCCCGGCACGTTCTTGATGTGCGTCGGGTTGGCCAGTACGAGATCGAAACTTCCTTCCAGGACATGCCAAACGGGCTTCCAGTAAACACCCGTCGCTTCCATCGCCACATGCGTCACCTTCTGCTTGTTAAGCCAGTCATTCAATCTCCGCAATGCCTGGGTTGTCGTGCCAACGGTCTCGACCTGATGAGCCATCTTTCTTCCCCGCGGAATTCGAATGCACGCCACTACGCTATCCTTGTGAACATCCAGACCCGCACACCTCGGATGCAAGACTTCCATACTCGTCTCCTCACTGCATTGCCGGTGGAGCCCACGTCGTCGAAATCTAGAAAGCGCGCTTCACAGCATTGCTGCTGATGGCGCAAGTGGGGGTGCTCGTCATGCTCCGGGTCCAACTTAACGACGGGCTTTGCGCACCAAAGGAACTACCGACCTCAGTACCGGCTTTGCCTAATCACGATCTGCTCTCCCAACTTGCGATTCGGACATTGGAGCCTCCTTCAGCAATGCAAGACCTCACCATGAGATGTGCAGCTAAACGGAGGTTATCGGCGCGATTGATCCAGCGTTGCTCAATCAGAAGGCGGGTTTAACGCTATCAAGGCGGATCGCTGGACATAACATCCCGCTGCACATACCAGTTCCCGCAGGCCCGACGGCAGCGGTTACGATAACAACATCAACTTTTCAGAGAGACTGCGATCCACCTTAAACAAGCCGTTTTTTGGTCCGAAGAATGGGGAGCCCCTCAATGTGCCAGAGAACCAGCCCTGCTACGACGAGCATGCTGAATGAGTCTGGTTCGGGGACAGTTGAGATTGTCAGGTTGTCCATGGCTAGACCAGGCTGCTGACCGGAAAGGACAAGAGTATCGAAACCTGCCGCAGAGATGCTCACGTTTCCTTGTGGAAATTGGGAGGCTCCGGGAATTCCCAGCGCTGTGGATGTCGCCAGCAAGGTACCGGCCGAGCCACCGCTGAAAGCTCTTAGAGTAACTAGGTTGCTCACGCCGGGAAGGTTGTTAATCCCGAAGTCCAGAGAGGCTGAATCCACAGCCGTAGAGAAAGCTATGATAATCGGAAAACCCGTGCCATTCGTGATGGCGTGACCCATAAATGGCGGCGGTAAAAAGGAGCCCGAGTTTTGGTACACATCTAGTCCGCTTGAATCAGTAGTGCGGAATGAAGCAACCACTCCACCTCTTACACTGTTGAAAGTGGCGACATTGTCAGCCAGGGGAATATCCTCGAAGTCGAAGGTGATCACACTAGCATTGCCTGGAACGCCGATGAGTACGGCGAGCACCACGGCAGAGAGTATAAGTTTCATCACGGCCAACCTCCGGGTCACAGTATACGCTCGGCTATCCAAATGGAAGCCGTAAGGTGTCCGCAGATCTGCGTATCGCGCAAGCTTCGACCGCCTGCTTCGCGACCTCCCCGCAGGAGAGACAGACAAAGGCGGATACTCCGTCGAGGATGCTCCTGACGGTCTATGATGCCCTTCATGGCTGTTAACGAACAGATCAATCGACTACAGGCTGAGAATGCGTCCCTTCGGGCCGAACTGGACCGCCTTCACAATTTCAGCCCGACAGGAGAGCAGGCGGCTATAGTCTGTCTGCAGGAGAACGTCGAGGCGTTCCTGAGACTGAATCAGGAACTGGAGGAAGAACTGGCACGCCTTCGCGCGCGTTGAGATTCGTCGATGCCGCGCCAATTTCTCACGCATCAGCAGATCCGCCAGGAACTTGCCTGGATACAGAAACTAACTTAAACCGGTGCGGTAACCAGCCGGCTAGCGGCCGGCTGCCCAGTCCTGACACTTCTTAATTCCGTCGGTTACTTCGGCCATCGCCCTTTTGTGCTCCTCGTAGCCATCCTTCCATTCAGGCATTTTTTTCGCAACGATGGCCTTAATCTCGGGATTACTCTCACCGTTTGCTTTATTCATCGTGTCCTCAAAGTATTTCATCACCGCTCCGCGCAGTTGCAGGCACTTCGTCCCCAAAGCCGTTCGCAGATCTGCTTCCTTCATCCCGCCTTTTACCTCTTCTTCGGCAACTTTCACCTTTTCTTGTTGCTCCGTAATCACCTTCTTCAGGTCGCGGATTTTCTCTTCGATTGCCCGTTTATCGGGAGTAGAAGAAATGTTGTGTTTGCGCTGGACCGGGTTTGGGCAGAAAGGAGGCCATGCTGCGGATCGGCCATGAGGCTGATCGTCGTTTGTAGGGGATTTCAGGCCGTGTTTTTTCGCGGCAAGTGACGCGAAGCTTCGCTTCGATCTCAGCTTCTGAGCCGCAGCGAGCCCAGCCCGTCACCCGGAGGGCCGGAGCGAAGCGGAGGAGGCGCGCAGCGCCTTGACGGGCTCGCGAGCGGAGGCTAGCAGGGGCCCCAGGGGAA
>Ga0157375_10004135_pt1 | contig 12590 bp, 10 predicted proteins | sample M35metaG_FD_115311 | JGI IMG/M metagenome (GOLD analysis project Ga0157375, IMG submission 115311) | Miscanthus rhizosphere microbial communities from Kellogg Biological Station, Michigan, USA - M3-5 metaG | ecosystem: Host-associated > Plants > Roots > Rhizosphere > Soil | place: USA: Michigan...
GGTGATCGGCGCGGGCTATATCGGGCTCGAGCTCGGCTCGGTGTGGTCGCGGCTGGGCGCTGAGGTCACGGTAATCGAGATGCTGGACCGCGTGGCGCCGGGGCTGGACGGCGAGATAGCCAAGCAGCTCCAGCGCGTGCTGGCCAAGCAGGGCGTGACCTTCAAGCTCGGCGTCAAGGTCGCCGGCGTCGACGCCAAGGGCAAGTCGCTCAAGCTCACGCTCGAGCCGGCGCAAGGGGGCAAGCCCGAGATGCTCGAATGCGACGTAGTGCTCGTTGCCGTCGGCCGCGTGCCGAACACCCAAGGTCTGGGTCTCGCCGAAGCCGGCGTGAAAACCGACAATCGCGGGCGCGTCATCGTGGATGCGCATTATGCGACCAGTGTGCCCGGCATCTATGCCATCGGCGACGTGATCAAGGGGCCGATGCTGGCACATAAGGCTGAAGACGAAGGCATCGCTCTCGCCGAGATTCTGGCGGGCCAAGCGGGACACGTGAACTACGACGTGATCCCGAGCGTGATCTATACCGCTCCGGAAGTGGCCTCCGTCGGCAAGACGGAGGAGGAGCTGAAACAGGCGGGAATCGCCTACACGGTCGGCACGTTCCCCTTCACCGCCAATGGCCGCGCCAAGGTCAACCGCTCGACCGAAGGCTTCGTCAAGATTCTCGCCGAAGAAGCTACCGACCGCGTGCTCGGCGTGCACATCATCGGCGCCGATGCCGGCACCATGATCGCCGAGGCCGCCGTGCTGATGGAGTTCGGCGGCTCGACCGAGGACTTGGCCCGTATCTGCCACGCGCACCCGACGCTGAACGAGGCGATCAAGGAAGCGGCGCTGGCCGTCGACAAGCGCGCCATCCATATGTGAGCGGCAATTTAAGCGCAAATTGCGCGAAGCGTCGGCCTCCTCGATGATGCGGAAGCGGCGCACCCGCGCGAGAACAGAGAAAGAAATCGCTCCCACGATAAATGCAAGCCCGCACACATCGCCTCCATGCTGGCTCGTTCTACCGCGTTCATTGCCGGCGCACGACGGCAAGAGCAGCCGTTAATCCAGCGTGCGGCGGAAGCGGAACAGCGCGAGCCCCATGGCGACGGCCATGAACAGCACCAGCGCGAACACGTCCATCTGCATGTCGGCGAAGCCGGTGCCTTTCAGCGTAATGCCGCGCACGATGCGCAGGAAATGCGTTAGCGGCAACGCGGCGCCAATGGCTTGCGCCCATTCCGGCATGCCGCGGAACGGGAACATGAAGCCCGACAGCAGGATATTCGGCAGGAAAAAGAAGAACGTCATCTGCACCGCTTGCAGCTGATTGGTGGCGAAAGTCGAGAACGTATAGCCCACCGCGAGATTGGCGGCGGCGAACAGCGTCGACAGAGCCACCAAGAGCCACACGCTGCCCAAGATCGGCACGTTGAAGAGGAAATGCGCCGCGCCGATGATGATCGTCATCTGCACGAAACCGACCAGCACGAAGGGCGCGATCTTGCCGATCATGATCTCCACCGGCTTGATCGGCATGGCGAGCAGGCTCTCCATCGTGCCGCGCTCGATCTCGCGCGTCACGGCAAGCGCGGTGAACATCATCATGGTCATGGTCAGCACCACGCCGAGCAGGCCGGGGACGATATTGTATTGGGTCACACCTTCCGGATTGTAGCGGCGCTGTAGCCTGAGCTCGAACGGCGGCGAGGTCGCCTTGACGCTCGCGTCGGGCCCGCGCAGCTCGCGCCTGAGCGCAGTATCGATCAGTCCCTCCGCCGCCGAGATCGCCGTGCCCGTCGCCACCGGGTCGGTGGCGTCGGCGATCACCAGCACGGCAGGATGGTCGCCCCGCCGCACGTCGCGCTCGAAGCTCGCCGGAATCTCGATGCCGAATTGCGCATCGCCCGATCTGATCAGCTTGTCGAGCTCCTCGGGATCGCGCACCTGCCAGCGGAAATCGAAATAGTCGGTGTTCTTCATCGCCGCCAGCACGGCGCGCGTCAACGGGCCATGGTCGCGGACCAGGACCGCCGTGGGCAGTTGTTTCGGGTCGGTGTTGATGGCGTAGCCGAACAGGGTAAGCTGGAGGATCGGCACGAAGATCATGGTGGCGAAGGTCAGACGGTCGCGCCGCATCTGCACGAACTCCTTGACCACCATCGCCCACATGCGGCGGAGGAAGCCGGGATCGCGCGCGGTCGCGCCGTTATAGCCGGAGGGACTCATGCGTAGTTGTCCTTGGCCTTGTCCATCAAGAGGATGAACACGTCTTCCAGCGACGGCTCGCCGCGCGTCCAGTGATGCGCTCCGTCGGACTTTTTCGCCGCCGCGATGGCGTCATCCAGCGCGCGCTTGTCGCGGCCCGAGACATGCAGTTCGGTACCGAACGGCGCGACCATGTCCACGCCGTCGCAGGTTTCCAGCTTGGTGGCGAGGCGATGCAGGTCCTTTCCCGACACGATCCACGTGCTCAACTTCGACTGCGCGACCACCTCGCGTGCGGTGCCCTTCGCCAGCAGTTCGCCATAGGCGATATAAGCGATCTCGTGACAGCGCTCGGCCTCGTCCATGTAATGGGTGGAGACCAGCACGGTGATGCCCTCGGCCGCGAGGTTATGGATCTCGTCCCAGAACTCGCGCCGCGCCTTGGGATCGACGCCGGCGGTGGGCTCATCGAGCAGCAGCAGCTTGGGCTGCGGCAGGATGCAGGCGCCGAGCGCCAGCCGCTGCTTCCAACCGCCGGACAATTCGCCGGCAAGCTGGTCGGCGCGGGTGGAAAGCCCGAGCCGGCCGATCGCCTCGCGCGCCGCCTGGCGCGGGTTGGGAACGCCATAGACGCGCGCGACAAATTCGAGATTTTCGCGAATCGACAGATCGGCGTAGAGGCTGAAGCGCTGCGTCATATAGCCGACATTGCGTTTGATTGCGTCGGACTGGGTGCGGATGTCGTAGCTCAAGCAGGTGCCCTCGCCCGCGTCCGGCGTAAGCAGCCCGCACAGCATGCGCAGCGTCGTGGTTTTGCCGCTGCCGTTGGGCCCCAGAAAGCCGTAGATCTCGCCCTTCGGCACCTGCAGGCTGAGATCGTGCACGACCGTGCGCGTGCCGAAACTCTTGGTGAGTCCATGCACGTCGATGGCGATCTCCTTCATCGCCGCACCATCTGCTGGCCTGGCCCGAGCGTCACCGTCACCGGCTGGCCGGCGGTAAGAACGGCGGCATCGCCCTCGGGGCGCGCCTCGACCAGATAAACCAGCTTCTCCCGCTGCTCGCGCGAGAAGATCACCGGCGGGGTGAATTCGGCCTCGCGCGCGATGAAATTGATCTTGGCATGCAGATCGGGCGCGCAGCCGTCGCAGCTAATCTCGACGTCCTGATCGACCTGGAGCCGCGCGCGCACCGGCTCGGCGACGAAGAAGCGAACCTTGAGATTGCGCGGCGGCAAAAGCGCCACCACCCCCTGCCCGGAATTCACCACTTCGCCCGGGCGGAAATACACCTCTTCCACCGTGCCGCCTGTGGGCGCAAACACCTTGCGCTTGGCGAGGTTTTTTTCGGCCTCGCTGAGCGCGTGCCGCGCAGCCTCGACATTGGCAGCCGCCGCATCGATCATATCCGACCGGCCTGGAAGCTTGGCCGCGATGATGCGCTTCTCGGCCTCGGCCACCGCGGCCTGATTGCGGTCATGCTGGGAGACGGCGTCGTCAAGCTGCGCCTTTGTGGTCCAGCCTTTGTCGTACAAAGACTGCGCACGCTCGAGATTGTTGCTCGCCACTTGCAGCATCGCCTGCGCCTCGTTGAGCGCGGCCTCCAACACCTTGATCTCGTCGGGACGCTGGACTTCCGCCTTGACGTCGGCGAGCCGCGCCTCGGCTTCCTGCACGCGCGACCGCGCAGCAGCGACGGAAGCCTCCTGCTCCGAGCTTTCCAGCACGAAGATCGGATCGCCCTGCTTGACGGAGTTGCCTTCCTCGACGCTGAGCTCGGCGATGCGGCCGCCTTGCTCGGAGCCGACCAAAACGAGATCGGCCTCCATATAGCCGGGCAACTCGACGTCCTCATTGGCGTGGTAGGTCATCAGCACGAGGATAAGCCCCGCCGCGATCACCAGGCCGCCGAGGACAGTGACCATTCGCTTCATTGCGCTTGTCCCTTGGCGGGCGCCCTGATCGCTTCGGTCAACAGCTCGACATTGGTGCGGAGCAGCGCGTCGGTATCCAGGTGATGATGGCGTTCGAACAGATGGCGCCAGAAAATGGCGGTGATGACCGGCGCGAACAAAAGCTGCGGATAGTCGCGCAGAGGCGTGGGTTTGAACTCGCCGCGCTCGATGCCGCGATCGATCAGGCGCGTCATGGTCTCGATGCCGCGCGAGACCACCTGCTCGTAATAGAAGGCGGTGAGTTCCGGATGCTTGTGCCCTTCCGCGATCAAAAGCCGCGCGATGAAGGCGCGCTTGGAGCCGACCAGCTCCTGGATGAAAGAGAGAAACGGCCCTTTGAGAAAGGCCTCGACCGACAGCTCGGTCTTCTCCATCCTCTCTCGCATTGCGTCGAAATGCGTGGTGATGACGCTGCGCACCACCGCCTTGAACAGCTCTTCCTTGGTCTTGAAATAGAGGTAAGGCAGGCCCTTGCTCACCCGCGCGCGGGTGGCGACGTCCTCGACCTTGGTCGCGGCGTAGCCATGCGTGGCGAATTCCTCGAACGCGGCATCGACGATCTCTTGCGGGCGGGTGTCGCGCCGCTCCCGCCGCTTCGCGCCCGGGGTTTGACTTTTTTGCAGTGCTTTCTCGTTGGCCATCGCTCCGCCTCTTGCAACCGATTGACCAATATAATGACTGACCGGTCAGTACTGCAATAGACCAATCGATTTAGCTTCAGGAAACGGGCGAAAACTGGGATTTTTTTGCGCGTTAAGCGCGGGGATGGGCGCTGGAATAGGTCTTAAGCAGATGTGCCCTGTCGACCTCGGTATAGCCTTGCGTGGTCGACAGACTGGCGTGACCGAGCAATTCCTGGATCGAGCGGAGGTCGGCGCCGGCGCCAAGCAGATGCGTGGCGAAGGAATGCCGCAGCGCATGCGGGGTTGCCGTCTCCGGCAGCCCCAGCGCGGCGCGGGCGCCGGCGATCCTGAGTTGGATGATGCGGGGCGAGAGCTGCTTGGCGCGTGCGCCGACGAACAAAGGATCGTCAGAGCCGAGTTGCAGCGGACAGAGCGCGAGGTAGCGCTCGACCGCCTCGCGCACGAGCGGCAGCACCGGCACGACCCGCATCTTGTTGCCCTTGCCCGTGACGCGCAGCATGTCGCGGCCTTTGATCGGCGCATCCTTGCGCTGGAGCGACAGCGCCTCGGAGATGCGCAAGCCCGAGCCGTAAAGCAGCGCGAGCACGGCGGTATCGCGCGCCAGGATCCATTCCGGCGCATCGGGTGAAGCGATGTCGGCGCCGTCGACCAGAGCCGTCGCCTTGGGCGCGGTGAGCGGCTTCGGCACCGAATGGGGCAGCTTCGGCAAGGACACGGCGCGGATCGCGTCGTTCTTGCCATAGCCGCGCCGCTCGAGGAATTTGTAGAACATGCGCAGAGCGCTCAATGTCCGCGACAGGCTGCGGCTACCGACGCCTTCGCTGCGCCGCGCCGCAAGGAAGCCGCGCACGTCGCGCGCCTGCAGCTCCAACAGCTCCTTCATGTCCGGCAGCTTGTTCAGCTTCCCGGCGAAGAACGCCAGGAACTGGGAGACATCGCGCTCGTAGGCCTCGGTCGTGTTGGCGGCGAGCTGACGCTCGATGGTGAGGTAAGCAAGCCAGCCCTCGACCGCCTCCTTGACGTAAGGCGACCCCATATATCCGTGTGATTTGGCGTCTTCCGCCAACTGGCGATCCCCTGGAATCGACGCGAATGAACGGCGCGCGCGAGAGCAGGCTACTATGCGCTGGTGAGTCGTTAATCCGAGACTAAACGAGAAGAGCGTCCTCTGGCCAAGACAAAGACCAAGCCGAGACCGGCGAAAGCCGAAGCGACCGCGACGGTCCCCGTCATGCTGCCGCTGGCGCTGCCCGCGCCTTACGACTATCTCGTGCCCAAAGGCATGCAGGTCGCGCCAAGCCAGTTCGTCGTCGTGCCGCTCGGGCCGGTCGACTATCTCGGCGTCGTCTGGACGCGCCCCGAGGGCGAAACGCCGCCGCAGATCGAGCGCAAGAAGCTCCGCGAGATCATCGAACTGGTTGAGGAGGTGCCGGCATTGCCGCGCGTCTCGCTCGATTTTGCCGACTGGGTGGCGAGCTATACGCTCTCCTCTCCAGGCATGGTCTTGCGCATGATGATGAGCGCGGCCCACGCCTTCGATCCGCCCGCGCCGCGTTATGGCGTGCGGCTGGCGGGACCCGCGCCCGAGCGCATGACGCCGGCGCGTGCACGCGTGCTGGCGGCGGCGAATAACGGCCTCACTTGGGTGAAATCGAGCCTGGCCGAGGCGGCCGGTGTCAGCACAGGTGTGATCGACGGCCTGGTCGATACCGGCGCGCTTAGCGCCGAGCCGCTTCCCGATTGGCACGACATCCCGCTCGACCTCACGCGGCAGCGCGCCACACTGACAAAGGAGCAGGCCGAGGCCGCGCACGACCTGCTCGCCAATACCGGCGACGGTTTCGGCGTGAGCTTGCTCGACGGCGTGACCGGCTCGGGCAAGACCGAGGTCTATTTCGAGGCGATCGCCGCGGCCCTGTCGCTCGGCAAGCAGGTGCTCGTGTTGATGCCCGAAATCGCGCTGACCAGCCAGTTCATCGCCCGCTGCCAGGAGCGCTTCGGCGCGCGGCCCGCCGAATGGCATTCCGGCGTGTCGGCTCCCTTGCGCGGCCGCATTTGGCGGGCGGTGGCCGAGAACAAGGCGAAGCTTGTGGTCGGCGCGCGCTCGGCGCTCTTTCTTCCCTTCCCCGATCTCGGCCTCATCGTCGTCGATGAAGAGCACGACCAGAGCTACAAACAAGAAGATCGCGTCAGCTATCAGGCGCGCGATATGGCGGTGGTGCGGGGCTCGCTCGGCGGTTGCCCCGTGGTGCTGAGCTCGGCGACGCCGTCGATCGAAAGCTTGGTCAACGCAAGCCAAGGCCGCTACCGGCACATCCGGCTTGGCGTCCGCTATAAGGCAGCCGGCCTTCCGGCCATCGCCGCCGTCGACATGCGCGCGAATCCCCCCGAGCGCGGGCGGTGGCTCTCGCCCGTTCTAATCGATGCGGTCGCCGCGACTCTTTCGCGCGGCGAGCAGGCGCTGCTGTTTCTCAATCGCCGCGGCTATGCGCCGGTGACACTCTGCCGGAAATGCGGCTTCAAATTCGAATGCCCGAATTGCTCGGCATGGCTGGTCGAGCATAGATTCCGCCGCAGGCTCGAATGCCACCATTGCGGAACTTTCGTACCGATCCCCGAGACCTGCCCGAATTGCGGCGCCGAGCATTCGCTGGTGCCGTGCGGGCCGGGCGTCGAGCGCATCGCCGAGGAGGTGGCCGAGCTTTTTCCCGAGGCGCGCCGCGTGCTGCTGTCGAGCGACCTCACACCGAGCATCAGCGATTTGCGTGAGACTTTGCGCGAGATCGAGGAACGCGAGGTCGATGTCATCATCGGCACGCAACTCGTCGCCAAGGGGCATCACTTCCCGGGCCTCGCTTTGGTCGGCGTGGTTGACGGCGACCTCGGCCTCGCTCAGGCCGATCCGCGCGCGGCCGAGCGCACCTTCCAACTGCTCAATCAGGTGACGGGGCGCGCGGGCCGCGAAGCGATTTCCGGGCGCGGCCTGATCCAGACCTATATGCCCAAGCATCCGGTGATCGCCGCGCTCGTCTCCGGCGATCGCGACAAATTCCTCGAGCGCGAGATCGAAGCGCGGCGCGAGGCGACGCTGCCGCCGTTCGGGCGCCTCGCGTCTCTGCTCGTCAGCGCTAGCGCCCGAGACGCGGCCGAGTCGTACGCCCGCGCCGTAGCGCTCGCCGCACCGCCGGCAGCCAAGATCCAGGTGCTAGGTCCGGCCGAAGCGCCGCTCTCGGTGATCCGCGGCCGCCATCGCTATCGCCTCTTGGTGAAAGCCGCACGCGAAGCCGATCTGCAAGCCTATCTGCGGCTCTGGCTGAGCCAAATGCCCAAGGCCAAAGGGGATGTGCGGCTCGCCGTGGATGTCGATCCTTATAGCTTCTTGTGAGTCTGCCTTGCCTGCGGATTAGACCCTACGCGCCGCGGATCTCCTGTGCAGCGCGCGCCAGGATTTCGACGATCTTAACCTCGGCGTCCTCGCTCACTTCGAGCCGCTTGACCGCGACCTCGCGCAGATTGTCGAGCGCGGCAGTGACGAGACGCGGCACGCTCTCCTCTTCGTGGCTCTCGGCACTCCATTTGCGTCGCATGCGCGAAAGCTTCTCGCCAATGGCCGCGAGCCGCGCCAGCACCATGTCGGCGATGTCGCGATTCTTTTCGAGATAGGCGCGGCCTTCGTCGGTGATCGTATAGCGCTTCTTAGCGCCTTCGCTCTCGGCGGTGACATAGCCCGCCTCTTCGAGGAAGGTCAGCGTCGGATAGACCACGCCCGGACTCGGGCTATAGGCTCCGCACGTCTTGTCCTCGATCAACTTGATCAGTTCGTAGCCGTGGCGTGGCTGTTCGGCGATCAAGGCTAGCGCGAGCAGCTTGAGGTCGCCTTGCGCCAGCATGCGGCCGACGCGGAACCAATCGCCCCGCCCGCCGCCTCTGCCTTCGCTGTGGCCTCCCCAACGGGGGCCCTCGCCGAACCGGCCAAACCGCCGCGCGGCCCAATGTTTACCGCCGCAGCGGTCTTCAGAATGTCTCAGTCCATGCATCTTCGGTCTCCTGTCAAAAGATATATCTCAAGATAATACGCAACTGATGGTATCGCAAGATATATCTTTATAATGTGCATTCCGCCCGGCTCGGCTCGTCGATGTGCAATAATCTTTCGACTAAGAGGACGTCAGGTGCCGGTCGTCGTCTCGGTCTTTTCGCTGCGCGCATGCACCCATTTGGAGTGCTCGGCCATCACCAGGCTGCTGGTGCGCTCGGCAAGCACTCTATTGGCGATCTCGGGCTTCAGATCGGCGTATGGTCCGGCCTTCTCGGCGAACAGATGCTGCTGTTGCGCAGGCCCTCGCAGGTGGCGCGATAAAGCACCCAGTTCTCCTGCCACTTGTTGAGGACCTGCAGACCTTCGAGCAGGAGGATGGCGCCGGCCGCGAGGCCAACCACGAACGCGCGCGAGTCGTGCATGCCGGGGATGAAGCCATACTCCGCGAGCACGGGGATGGCGATAGCGAGCAGTATGATGGTGATCTTCGAGGCCTTGTAGGCGCGCTGGTTGGCCTTGGCCTTGTTGTCGTACCAGTCGATGCTCTGCTGCAGCCGCTCCCACAGGGGCTCTAGCTTCGATGCCTGCACACGCGTCTTTTGACCCGCTGCCATCTCGCCCTCCTCGGGCATCCTGATCCATGTCGCGGAACGCTGCTTACAGCGTCAAAACCGGGCTCGCAAAGCCCTTTTCTTTGGGCGTTTTTGCCGCCCCGAGGTTGCACCCCCTCCCCCCATATGTTACAGGCTCCGCGGGCTTCCGGGGGGACCGTCCGGCAGGGTTCGCCCTGTTGACGCGGGTGCGCCAATCCAACATTTTTCGACTCCGGGGACGAGGCGTCGTAAGAAGCGCGCGTTCGGGAGGAAAGGCGTTTAGGGGTGGCAGGAGAGGTCGACACCAGTTCGGGCGTAGCCGGTCGCTATGCGACCGCCTTGTTCGAGCTTGCCCTCGAGGCGAAGTCGCTCGAGCAGGTCGAGGCCGACCTCAACCGCTTCGGCGAGGCGCTCGACGCGTTCGAGGACCTGACGCGCCTGGTCAAAAGCCCGGTGTTCTCGGCCGACGAGCAGGGCCGCGCCCTTGCCGCCATTCTCGACGAGTTGAAGATCGAGGGGCTGACGCGCAATTTCCTGCTGCTCGCCGCCAAGAACCGCCGCCTGTTCGCCACGCCGGACATGGCCCGCGCCTTCCGCGCCATGCTCGCCCGCCACCGGGGAGAGACCGGCGCCTCCGTCACCGCCGCGTCGAAGCTCACTGAGAACCAGGTCACTGCGCTGAAGCAGGCGCTGAAGGCCGCGCTCGGCAAGGAGGTCATGCTCGAGGAGCGGGTTGATCCCTCGCTGCTCGGCGGGCTCGTCGTCAGGGTCGGCAGCCGCATGATCGATACGTCGCTGCGCACCAGGTTGAATTCCCTCAAAGTTGCCATGAAAGAGGTTGGCTGATGGATATCCGGGCCGCTGAGATCTCCGCGCTCCTCAAGGAGCAGATCAAGAATTTTGGCCAAGAGGCGGAAGTCGCCGAGATCGGCCAAGTGTTGTCGGTCGGCGACGGCATCGCCCGCGTCTACGGCCTCGACAAGGTGCAGGCCGGCGAGATGGTCGAGTTCGCCGACGGCACGCGCGGCATGGCGCTCAATCTCGAAGTCGACAATGTCGGCATCGTGATTTTCGGCGACGACCGCCACATCAAGGAAGGCGACGTCGTCAAGCGCACGGGCGCCATCGTCGAGGTGCCGGTCGGCAAGGCGCTGCTCGGTCGCGTGGTCGACGCTCTAGGCAATTCGATCGACGGCAAGGGCCCGATCGAGGCGACCGAAAAGCGGCGCGTCGACGTCAAGGCCCCCGGCATCATTCCCCGCCAGTCGGTGCACGAGCCGATGCAGACCGGCCTGAAGGCCATCGACGCGCTGATCCCCATCGGCCGCGGCCAGCGCGAGCTGATCATCGGCGACCGCCAGACCGGCAAGACCGCCATCATCCTCGATACCATCCTCAATCAGAAATCGATCAACGCGCTGGGCGACGACAAGACCAGCCTCTATTGCATCTACGTCGCCGTCGGACAGAAGCGCTCGACCGTGGCTCAATTCGTCAAGGTGCTGGAGGATAACGGCGCGCTGCCCTATTCCATCATCGTCGCCGCCACGGCTTCCGACCCCGCGCCAATGCAATATCTCGCGCCGTTTGCCGGCTGCGCCATGGGCGAGTTCTTCCGCGACAACGGCATGCATGCCGTCGTGTTCTACGACGATTTGTCCAAGCAGGCCGTGGCCTATCGGCAGATGTCGCTCCTGCTGCGTCGCCCGCCGGGACGCGAGGCCTATCCGGGCGACGTGTTCTACCTGCATTCGCGGCTGCTCGAGCGCGCTGCCAAGCTGAACAAGGACAATGGGTCTGGCTCGCTGACCGCGTTGCCGGTAATCGAGACGCAGGCCAACGACGTCTCGGCCTATATCCCGACTAACGTGATCTCTATCACCGATGGGCAGATCTTCCTTGAGACCGATCTTTTCTATCAGGGCATTCGCCCCGCGGTGAATGTCGGCTTATCGGTGTCGCGCGTCGGCTCTGCCGCCCAGGTGAAGGCGATGAAGCAGGTGGCCGGCAAGATCAAAGGCGAGCTGGCGCAATATCGTGAGATGGCGGCCTTCGCCCAGTTCGGCTCCGACCTCGACGCCACCACCCAGCGCCTGCTCAATCGCGGCGCCCGGCTGACCGAGCTGCTGAAGCAAGCACAATTCTCCCCGCTCAAGGTCGAGGAGCAGGTCGTAGTCATCTATGCCGGCGTGAACGGCTATCTCGACCCGATCAAGGTGGCCGATGTCAGCCGTTTCGAGGCCGAGTTGCTCCGCTATATGCGCGCCGAGCATGCGGGCATTCTCGCAGCGATTCGCGATCAGAAAGAGATCTCCAAGGAGACCGGCGACAAGCTCAAGGCCGCCGTCGACAAATTCGCCAAGTCCTTCGCCTAGTAAGTCGTGAGTGACTGAGCCATGCCGTCGCTGAAAGATCTGCGCAATCGCATCGCTTCCGTGAAGGCGACGCAGAAGATCACTAAGGCCATGCAGATGGTGGCCGCGGCGAAGCTGAGGCGCGCGCAGACCGCGGCCGAGGCGGCGCGGCCCTATGCCAACCGCATGGAGGCGGTGCTGGCCAATCTCGCCACCGCCCTCAAAGGGCGCGAAGGCGGCCCGCCGCTGATGGTCGGAACCGGACGGGATCAAGTTCATTTGCTCGTGGTTTGCACCGCCGAGCGCGGTCTTTGCGGCGCCTTCAATTCGTCCATCGTGCGGCTTGCGCGCGAGCACATCAATCGGCTGCTAGCCGACGGCAAGCAGGTGAAGATCCTCTGTGTCGGCAAGAAGGGCTACGACCAGTTGCGGCGGCTCTACGCGCCGCTCATCATCGACCTCATCGAGTTGCGGGGCGTGCGTCAGCTGTCTTTCGAACATGCGGAGCGGGCCGCGAATAAGGTGCTGTCCATGTTCGCCGAGGGGGTCTTCGATGTGGCGACGCTGTTCTTCTCCCGCTTCCGCTCGGTGATCAGCCAAATTCCGACGGCACAGCAGATCATCCCGGCTACCATTCCCGCCGAGACGCCCTCGCAGGAGGCCTCGCTCGGCGGCGCGGTCTATGAATACGAGCCTGACGAGGCTGATATCCTCACCGAGCTTCTACCGCTCAACATCACCGTGCAGATCTTCAAGGCGCTGCTCGAAAACGCCGCATCGGAGCAGGGCGCGCGCATGAGCGCCATGGA
>Ga0157375_10004136_pt1 | contig 12589 bp, 10 predicted proteins | sample M35metaG_FD_115311 | JGI IMG/M metagenome (GOLD analysis project Ga0157375, IMG submission 115311) | Miscanthus rhizosphere microbial communities from Kellogg Biological Station, Michigan, USA - M3-5 metaG | ecosystem: Host-associated > Plants > Roots > Rhizosphere > Soil | place: USA: Michigan...
CGGTGTAGGCGTAGGGAACCGCCCCCTTGCCGCGCATCCAGTGCAGGGCGGCGCTGGTGTCGAGGCCGCCCGAGAAGGCGATGCCGACGCGCTCGCGGATGGGAAGATGCTGGAGGATGGTGGCCATGGGTCTTCGCACGCTTTGAGGATGCGATCGCTGGAGAAGGGCGCTATTTTCAACCCCTGACGCCGTCCAGGAACTCGCCCCCCGGCCGAGGGTGGCTCCGGGCAGGGGCCTGCGGTAAGCTCGCGGTCCCTCCGGGGCCATGGCCGGCCGACGGATCGATGAGCACCCACCCACCCACTCTCAGCAAGCCCGCGGCGCCCTCGTCGGGCACCGACCACGACGCGCTGCCGCCGGGCACCCGGTTCGGCGAGTTCGAGATCCTGCGCGTCCTCGGCGTCGGCGGCTTCGGCATCGTCTACCTGGCCCGGGACCATTCGCTCGAGCGCGAAGTCGCCCTCAAGGAGTACATGCCGGCGTCGCTCGCCGCGCGCGGCGCCGGGCCGCAGATCACGGTGCGGTCGAGCTCGTTCGCCGAGACCTACGCGATCGGCCTACGCTCGTTCATCAACGAGGCGCGCCTGCTCGCCCGCTTCGACCATCCGTCGCTGGTCAAGGTCTATCGCTTCTGGGAGGACAACGCCACCGCCTACATGGTGATGCCGTTCCTGCAGGGCGTGACGCTGCGCGACGCCCGGCGCGGCATGCCGCACGCTCCCGACGAGGCGTGGATCCGCAGCGTCCTGACGCCGATCCTGTCGGCGCTCGAGCTGCTCCACCGCGAAGGTGTCTATCACCGCGACATCGCCCCCGACAACATCCTCCTGCCGCGCGACGGCCCGCCGGTGCTGCTCGATTTCGGCGCGGCGCGGCGCGTCATCAGCGACCGCACCCAATCGCTCACCGCGATCCTGAAGCCGAGCTATGCGCCGATCGAGCAGTACGCCGAGATGACGCAGCTGCGCCAAGGGCCGTGGACCGACATCTACGCGCTCGGCGCGGTCGTCCACTACCTGCTGTTCGGCGTGCCGCCGGCGCCGGCGACCGCGCGCGCCGTCCAGGACGACGGCGACGCGACCGAGAGCCGCATCGTCCCCGGCGTCTCGCCGCGCTTCCTCGAGGCGATGTCGTGGATGCTGGCGATCCGGCCGAACCAGCGGCCGCAGAGCGGTGAGCAGCTGCGCGCGGTGCTCGACGGCCGCGCCGAGATCCCGCCGCGCGGCCGACCGGGGGTGACCACCGGGCCCGGCGCCCTCACCCCGACGAGCGGGCCGCAGATCGAGCAGGTCGCCGACGCGACCCGCATCAACAGCGCGTACCTGCCGACGCACCTGCCGCCGGCGCGGGTCGCGCCTGCATCGGACCAGCGGGCGACGACCACCTTCAGCCCGAAGGCGCCGATGCCGACGGCGCGGCAGGTGCCGACCGAGGCGCCGCCGAAGCGGCCGGGCGAGCCGCCGGCGTCGACGGCGACGCCACCCGTTGCGGCTGCGAACCCCGCGCAGGCGCGACCGGCGCCCGCGCAACCGCCTGCCCAGGCGTCGCAGCGACCGGCACCCGCGCAGGGCGGCTTGCCGCAAGCCGCGCCCGCGGCGCCGTCAGCCCGCTCGGCGGTGACGCCGCCAGCGGGTGCGCAGGTGCCACCGTCGCCCGCGCGAGGCGGGACGAACTCGGCGCCGGCGCCGCTGACCGCGGCCCGGACCGCAACGCCCGCGAAGCGCAGCGAAGGGCCGCCCTCGCAGCCGGCATCGCTGCAGCGCCGCGACGGGGCGCCTTCCCAGCCAGGCGCGCTCGATCGCCGCGACGGGCCGCCTTCGCAGCCGTCATCGCTGCAGCATCGAGAAGGGCCGCCCTCGCAGCCGGCATCGTGGGCGGCGTCGCGGCCGCCGACACTTCCGCCCGGCGCCGCCGGCCCGAACAGCCGGCCCCTGATCACCCAGCCGCCCGCATCGCGACCGGCTCCGCTTGCGGCGGCGCACACCGCGCCGGCCAGCGCGAAGCGCGGCGGTTCGAAGTCATGGCTCGTCCTCGCCGGCGGCGGATTGTTCGTCGTGGTCGCAGCGCTCGCGGCCTGGCAGTTCTCCGGGCGTCGCGACGCGGCCGTCGTCGAGCAAGCCAGCGCTGCGTCGGCAGCGGCGTCGAGCGTCGTCGCGGCGCCGGCGCCACCGGTTCAGGACATCATCATCGAGACGCCCGAACCCGCGCCCGCGTCGACGCTCGCCAAGGACGGCAACAAGTCGCCGCTGCCGACGCCAGCCGTCCCTGCCGACACCACCGCACGAGCGTCGTCGGGTGACCGTGCCCCGATCCCCGATGCCGCCGCCGCGAGCGCGGCGCGGCTGCGTCCGCCCGGCAAGCCGGTGCCGCGCGTCGGCGAGGACCCGGCGCTGGCCGCGAACAGCGGCATCGGCACGACGCGCCCGCCCGAGTCGCCGACCGCCGGGTCGCCGGCCGCGGGGGTCACCAGCGACCGCCACCTGGTGCCGAGCGCGCCGCCGGCGCGCGACAACAGCACCACGCAGCGGCCGACGACCCCCTCCGAGTACGGCGGCCAATCGATTCGCGATGTCTGCAAGGGTTCGTTCTTCGAGCGCAACGTCTGCCTCGACCAGCGCTGCGAGGAGGCGCGCTTCCGTTCGACGCCGGAGTGCGTCGAGGTCCTCGATCGAAAGCGCAAACGCCTGAGCCAGTGAGTCGCTGAGCGGTCGGGCGTCCGGCGTTCAAGGCCGTTCGGGACCGCCAAGCGCGGCCCCGGCACCAGCGACAGAGCCGCTCCTTACCCCGGGAAGGTGCCGTGGAAAGCGCCCCGGCGGTCGGCTATACCGGTGCTCTTCCCAGCGACAGGAGTGCCCGTGGCGACGCCATCCGAATTCGAGGTTCCCGCCAACCGACCGCACTTCGCGGTGTGGCCGCGGCGGCTGCCCCGCGCAGTGATCGCGCCGGAGACGTCGCTCTGGTTCAACCTCGAGGTCGCGGCGTCGCGCTTTCCCGACCGCGCCGCGTATCTCTTCTTCGGCCGCGCGCTCACCTACCGGCAGATGCGCGACGACGCCGTCGCGCTGGCGGGTTGGCTGCAGAAAGCCGGCGTCGAGGCGGGCGACCGGGTCGCCGTCTTCATGCAGAACTGCCCGCAGTTCCCGGTCGCGCTGTACGCGATCCTGCGCGCCAATGCGGTCGTGGTGCCGGTCAACCCGATGAACCGGGCCGAGGAGTTCAAGCACTACATCAGCGATCCCGAAACCAAGGTCGTGATCTGCAGCGCCGACCTCGTGGCGATCGTCGCCGAGGCCAACACAGCGCTGCCCGAAGGCGAGCGCGTTCGTGCGATCGTCGCGACCCGCTACGTCGACGCGATGCCGGCCGGCGCCATCGCCGAGGCCGACGCGCCGCCGGCGGCGATGGACGCCTGGCTGCGCGCCGATCCGCCGCTTCCGGCCGGATGCACGCGCTGGACCGAAGCGCTCGCGCAACGCCTGCAGCCCGGCCCGCATCAGGCGAAGGCCGACGACCTGGCGCTCCTGCCTTACACGTCGGGAACGACCGGCCTGCCAAAGGGCTGCATGCACACGCATCGAACGCTGATGCACAACGCCGTCGGTGGCCAGTGGAGCTTCGCCGGCGGACCCGAGCCGGTCGGCCTCGGCGTCGTGCCGATGTTCCACATCACCGGCATGCTCTACAGCGTGCTCGGGTCGGTGTACTCGGGCTCGACCGTCGTCCTCATGCCGCGCTGGGATCGGGAGCTCGCCGGGCGCCTCATCTCACAGTACCGCATCTCGCACTGGGTCTGCATCCCGACGATGGTGATCGACCTCTTCGCCAGTCCCAGCTACAAGAGCTTCGACCTGTCGAGCCTGCGCAACATCAGCGGCGGCGGCGCGGCGATGCCGTTCGCCGTCGCCGAGCGGCTGCAGAAGGAGTTCGGCCTGACCTTCGCCGAGGGCTACGGGCTCACCGAGACGGCGGCGCCGAGCCACGCCAATCCGCCCGAGCGGGCCAAGCTGCAGTGCCTCGGGATTCCGATCTTCGGCGTCGACTCGCGCGTCGTCGACCCGGTGACGTTCGAAGAGCTCCCGCCGGGTGAGGTCGGCGAGATCATCACCCGCGGCCCGATGGTCTTCACCGGCTACTGGAAGCACCCCGAGGCGACCGAGGCCGCGTTCATCGACTTCGACGGCCGCAAGTTCTTCCGCACCGGCGACCTCGGCCGGATGGACGAGGAAGGCTACTTCTTCATCACCGACCGGCTCAAGCGAATGATCAACGCCAGCGGCTTCAAGGTCTGGCCGGCCGAGGTCGAGATGCTGCTCTACAAGCACCCGGCGGTACAGGAGGCCTGCATCATCGCCGCGCGCGACGCGTATCGCGGCGAGACCGTGAAGGCCGTCGTCGTCCTGCGCGCCGACGCCAAGGGCAAGACCAGCGCCGACGACGTCATCGCCTGGGCGCGCGAGAACATGGCCGCCTACAAGGTGCCCAAGATCGTCCAGTTCGTCGATGTCCTGCCGAAGTCCGGCTCGGGCAAGGTCATGTGGCGGCTGCTCCAGGACCAGGAGTCCGGCGGCTGAGCTCACGCCTCAGGGGCGTTCGATCCAGCAGTCGCCCTCGCGAACGAAGCGCTCGGTCAGCTTCGGCGCGAAGGCCTTGGCGTCTTCGCGCCACGACATCCGTTCGACGCCGATCTCGTCGTCGCGGACGCGCAGGACGTTGAACGAGTTCTCCTCGCCGCGGCCGCGCGTCGAGGTCGCCGTTCCGGCCTGGACGACGAGCGCCGAATAGCCGGCGATGTCGTGCCGCGCCGCCGTCGACCCGGCCTCGCTGACGTGGAAGTGACCGGACAGCAGCAGGTCGACGCCGCAGCGCGAGAACACGGCCATCGCCTCGCGCGCGCGGCCGACGAGATCGACGTCGCCGCTCTGGTCGGGCAGATCGAACGGGTGATGGGTGACGACGACCTTGAGCACCGTCTCGCCGAGCCGGTCGAAGCGGCGCTTGATCGCCGCCATCTGCTCCTCGTTGATTCGTCCGTCCTTGAAGGTGAGCGCGCGCGCCGTGTTGATGCCGACGACGGCGATCTCGTCATCGACGAACGACGGCTCGAGGTCGGCCTCGACGATCCGCCGGTACTTGCCCAGCGGGCTGAGGAAGCGCTCCCAGACCCGGTACAGCGGCACGTCGTGGTTGCCGGGGACGACGATCTGCGGCCGCGGCAGGCGATCGAGGAACGCGCGAGCTTCCTCGAACTGGCGCTTGCGCGCGCGCTGGGTCAGGTCGCCCGAGACGACGACGAGATCGGGCTTCGCGGCGGCGACCGAGACGAGAAGGGGCTCGATCAGCTCGGCGTCGACGCGCCCGAAGTGAAGGTCGGAGAGGTGGACGAGGGTTCGCATCGGCGCAGTCCTCAGGGAGCGGGGTCGATCCGGGGCCGCATCACGACCAGGCTCGCGGGGCGAACCCGGTAGTGCAGCGGCGGCGTCATGACGGTCACCTCGCCGTCGGCGGCGACGCGCAAGCGCTTCTTCTTGCTTTGCACGACGATCTCGGTGGCGAGGATGGCGTCGAAGTCGCGTGCCTGGCGAAGTCGTCCGGTGAGGGCGCGGATCGCGAGCTGGAACAAGCGCCAGCGGCCGGGCCGCTGGGCGACGTAGAGGCTGAGCAGGCCGTCCTCCATGCCGGAGCGCTCGCCGATCGCGAAGCCCTCCATCCGATACTCGTTGTTGCCGATGAAGACGAACGGCGTCCGGCGCAGCACCTCCTTGCCGTCGATGACCAGCGTGACACCGAGGAACGGATAGCGCCGCAGCGCCGCGAGCATCGCCCATGCGAAGGCCGGCCACTTGCCGCGACCCAATCGTTTCTGCTGACGCTCGCGATCGTGAACGATGTCCGGGTACAGGCCCAGCCCCGAGTTGTTGACGAAGATTCGCCCGTTGACCTCGCCGACGTCGACGGGCGCTGCTTCTCCGTGGGCCAGCACGGCGACGGCGCCATCGAGCTCGAGCGGAATGCCGAGGTCCTTGGCGAAGTGGTTGAGCGTCCCGAGCGGCAACACGCCGAAGACGATGCCGGTGTCGACCAGCGTCGCGGCGACCGTGCTCACCGTGCCGTCGCCGCCGCCGGCGACGATCAGGCGCGGCCTGCGCGCGACGGCATTGCCGACGGCGGCGGTGATTTCGTCGCCGCCGTGCGCCAGCTCGATCTCTGCATGCAGGCCGGCGGACTTGAAGTGGTCGGCGAGCCGGTCGACGAGCGCGGCGTCGTTGCCGCCCCCCGAGCCGGCGTTGACGATGACGACGATCGCATCCGAGCTCATGGCTGTCGGCGAGCGATCACAGAAGCGTCGCCATCCCGCGTCGCCGGGCTCGGGGCGAGCGGTGCGCGGCCCCAGAACGCCGTCAACGCGCTGAGGCAGAGCGCCAGCCAGGCGACGCCTTCGGCGAACGCAGCGGCGACGTCGCTGAGGAAATGGACGCCCAGGTACATGCGCGTGAACGCGACGAGCGCGATCGCGCCGGCCGCGGCAATGACGACTGCGACGCGGACCAGCGGCCGACGCGTCCGCGTGAACGTCCAGGCGACGACCAGGCCGTACATCAGCGTGCTGCCGGCGACATGGCCGCTCGGGAAGCTGTAGCTCGTCAGCGTCAGCAGCGGATCGTCGAGGATCGGCCGGGCGCGGTGAAAGGCGAGCTTCATGAGGACGTTGAGCATGAGGCCGCCGGCGATGCAGACGAAGACCGTCGCCAGGTGGCGCCATCGGCGCCGCCAGGCGAGCGCGGCGCCGACGATCGCGGCGTAGCACGAGACGGCGATCGTCGAATGCAGGTCGGTGACGAGCAGCATCCAGCGCGTCACCTCCGGCGTCGCGTGCGCGCGCAGCCAGCGTGCCACCTCGACATCGAGAACCGTCAGGCGATCGCTGGTGACGATGTCTTCGGCGATGGCGCCGAACAGCCATGCCGCGGCGCTCAGCACCGCGGCGCCGACGCAGAGGCGCAGGACCAGCTCGGCGCGCCGCGACGCGGCGACTGGCGGCGACGACACGGCGCGAGCGGCGCGTCTACATGTCCCGCGGCGGCGCCAGCGGTTGTCCGCCGGCGTCGCGCGGCGGCGTCGCGGCGATCACGCCGCAGGCGATCCGCGCGCCCGAGTTCCCGGTCGGCTGCGTCGTGTAGTCGTCCGGGCTGAGGTGCACGACGAGCGCCTTGCCGGCGAACTCGCTCGGGCCGCCGGCGAGGCCGCGCACCCGGGTGTCGATCGTCGCGCTGCCGGCGCCATCGGCTTTGAGCGCCGGCAGGTCGCCGGCGTGGTGTTCGCCACTCGGCGGCCCGTGCGGCTTGCCGCTCGGGTTGAGGTGGCCGCCCGCGCTCATCGCGTCGCCGCTCGAGCAATCGCCTTTCTCGTGGACGTGGAAGCCGTGCTCCTGATTGGGCTTGAGGCCGGTGACCCGACCGCGGATCCGGACATCGCCACCGTCGGCGATGAACCAGAGCGTGCCCGCCGCCGTGTTGCCGGTCGTGGGCTGCAACGTCGTCGCAACGTACGACGGCGGCGCGGGCGACGTGGCGCAGCCGAGGCCGAGCAGCGACACGAGAAGCGGCAGGGCGCCGGGGTGAACTTTCATGCGCGGTTTCCGGTCGGGGCAGGCCGACCGATCATATCGACGCCGCCCGCGCATCGCGTCGGAGGCCGCCGACGCGATCAGTAGGTGGCGCGGCCGCCCGAGAGGTCGAACACCGACGCGGTGCTGAACGAGCAGTCTTCCGATGCGAGCCAGGCGACCATCGCCGCCGCTTCGCTCACCTCGAGGAAGCGCCCCATCGGGATCTTCGAGAGCATGAAGTCGATGTGCTGCTGCGTCATGGTCGCGAACATCGCCGTCTTCGCCGCCGCCGGCGCCACTGCGTTGACGAGGATGCCCTTGCCGGCGAGCTCCTTGCCGAGCGACTTGGTGAGCGCGATCACGCCCGCCTTCGACGCGCTGTAGTGCGACGCGTTCGGGTTGCCTTCCTTGCCGGCGACCGACGCGATGTTGACGATGCGGCCGTACTTGCGCTCGATCAGGTGCGGCACGATCGCCCGGCAGACGAGATAGGGCGCGACCAGATTCACCTCGATGACGCGGCGCCAGACGTCGGGCGTGAGCTCCCAGGTCGTGCCGTTGCCACCGGTGATGCCGGCGTTGTTGACGACGATGTCGATCTTGCCGGCGGCGCCGATGGTGCGTTTCGTCGCCGCCGCGACGGCGCCTTCGTCGGTCAGGTCGAGCTCCTCGGTGAAGACACGGCCGGCCTTGCCCAGGGTGCCCTTGGCCTCGGCGAGCTTGGCGGCGTCGGCGTCCCAGAGCGAGACCGACGCGCCCGAGGCGAGCATGCGCTCGGCAATCGCGTAGCCGATTCCCTGCGCGCCGCCGGTGACGACGGCAACGCGCCCCTCGAGATCTATTCTGTTCATGAACGTTCCTTGGCGAGGCCCTTGAGCGATTGCGCTGCGTCCGGGCCGGCGCGGCAGTCGGCGATGTACTGGCGGATGATGTCGGCGAAGCTCTTGTCGGGGCGCAGGCCCAGGCGGGCGGCACGCGCGGCCGTCGCGCCCTTGGGCCAGTTGGCGACGATGTTGGCGATCGTCTCGTCGCGAACGAAGCGGACCCGCTCGCGCACCTCGGGACCGGCGACCTCCTCGAGCGCGGCGAGCATCTCGGCGACGGTCACGTTGACCGCCGGCAGGTTGAGGCCGAGGCGGCCGCCGAGCTGCTCGACGCTGGCCTCGTAGACGGCGATCAGCCCCTCGACCGTTCGTGCCACCGACGTCACCGCGTGCGAGACGTCGGGCGAGACCGGACAGATCGATTCGACGCCGGCGAGCGGCTCGCGCACGATGCCCGAGAAGAACGACGACGCCGCGCCGTTGGGCCGGCCCGGTCGCACCGTCACCGTCATCAGGCGCGCGGAGCGGCCGTCGATGTAGCCCTTCCTCGAGTAGTCGGCGACCAGCTGCTCGCAGATCAGCTTGTGGGTGCCGTACGAGGTCTTCGGCGTCGCCAGCGTGTCGTCGCCCACGAGCGGCGGCAACGGCACCGAGGGGTCCGGGCCGAACACCGCGAGCGAGCTCGAGAAGACCAGCTTGGCCGGCGCCTTGCCGCGGCCGACCGCGGCGCGCAGCGCGTCGAGGAGGGCGCGGGTGGTGTCGATGTTCGAGCGCAGGCCGAGGTCGAAGTCGGCCTCGCATTCGCCCGACACCGCCGAGGCGAGGTGGAAGACGCCGTCGAAGCCTTCCTTGCCGAGCGCCTCGCACTGGGTCGCGAGCGCGCCAACGCGCGACTCGACGCGCGGGTCGCGGGTCAGCTCGGGGCGAGGCGCGACCTGGTCGGCGAGGACGAGGCGGTCGATCGCCTTGCCGTCGAGCTGGCCGCGCGCAAGCAGCGCGGAAGCGAGGCGCGAGCCGACGAAGCCGCCCCCTCCGGTGATCAGGATCTTCATCTGCGCGTGCTCCTCTTGCTCGTGGTCAATGGCTCTGCGGTGCGCATGCGGCGATCGCCGCCGCGCATGTGCTGAACGGCGCGCCGGCGCGCAAGCGCCGGGTCGCCGGCGGCGATCGCGTCGACGATCGCCGCGTGCTCGATGCGAACGGCCTCGACGAAGTCGGCGCGGGTCGCGTCGTTGCGTCGCGTCACGCGCATCGCTTCCTTCGTGTACTGCTCGAGGAACTCGAGCAGGCGGCCGAAGTGCGGATTGCCGGCGGCCTCGGCAAGCAGGCGATGGAAGGCGAGGTCTTCCTCGACGCCGTCGCGCGCCTCGGCGGTGCTGCGATCGATCGCGCGCAAGGCCTTGCGCAGGGCTGCGACCTGGGCCCGGGTGGCGCGCTCGGCGGCGAGCGCCGCGGTCTCCGCCTCGAGCGCGCGCCGGACCTCGCGAACGCGCAGGACGTCGTCGATCGAATCGATCAGCGCGAGGTCGAGCGTGAACGCCTCGCCCGACGGCGCCGCGGTGACGTAGACGCCCGAGCCCTGGCGCGAGCGGACCAGGCCGCGCGACCGCAATTGGTGCACGGCCTCGCGAACGACGGTGCGCGAGACGCCGTGTGCCTCCGCGAGCCGCTGCTCGGTGGGAAGGCGATCGCCCGGGCGCAGGGCGCCGGCATCGATCTGCCCGCCCAGACGCGCCGCCAGCCGGTCGGAGAGACGCTCGGCGACCAGCGGCAGCGTTTCCGACGCGGGGGCGGCGCTGGCGCGATACAACATGGTGGTCAGGTCATCATACGAATCCGTTCCCCGCTCCTTCTACCGGTTTGCCCTCATGGCGGCAGGAGAGGGCGTTGCCGATACTTCGTCGGCGCGGGTTTCCGCGGCCTTCCTATCCCCATGGCAAGCGTCACGATCCAATCGGTCAAGAAGAGCTTCGGCGAGACCGCCGTCCTGCACGGCGTCGACATCGACATCGCCGACGGCTCGTTCACCGTGCTGGTCGGCCCGTCGGGATGCGGCAAGTCGACGCTGCTGCGCATGATCGCGGGCCTCGAGGAGATCAGCTCGGGCGAGATCCGCATCGGCGAGCGCCGCGTCAACGACGTTCCGCCGAAAGAGCGCGACATCGCGATGGTGTTCCAGAACTACGCGCTCTATCCGCACATGACGGTGCGCCAGAACCTCGCGTTCTCGCTGATGCTGGCGAAGAAGGACAAGGCGACGATCGACCAGAAGGTCGGCCGCGCCGCCGAGATCCTCGCGCTCTCGGCGCTGATGGAGCGCTACCCGCGCCAGCTTTCGGGCGGCCAGCGCCAGCGCGTCGCGATGGGCCGGGCGATCGTCCGCGATCCGCAGGTCTTCCTCTACGACGAGCCGCTCTCCAACCTCGACGCCAAGCTGCGCGTGGCGATGCGCAGCGAGCTGAAGGAGCTGCACCAGCGGCTGAAGACGACGTCGGTCTACGTCACCCACGACCAGATCGAGGCGATGACGATGGGCGACCGGATCGTCGTCATGAGGGACGGCCGCATCGAGCAGGTCGGCTCGCCGCTCGACCTCTACGACCATCCGACCAACGTCTTCGTCGCCGGCTTCATCGGCTCGCCGGCGATGAACTTCGTTCCGGCGACGCTGCGTCGCCAGGGCGGTGCGGCCAGCCTCGTCCTCGACGACGGCACGACGCTGGCGGCGCCGCGCGGCGCGGGCGGGAGTGACGGCCAGCCGGTCATCCTCGGCACGCGCCCCGAGCACCTGCGCCTGGCGAGCGAAGGCGGCATCGCCTCGCGCGTCGTCGTCATGGAGCCGACCGGCGCCGACACCTTCGTCGCCTTGCGCCATGGCAGCACCGAGATGGCGGCGGTGTTCCGGGAGCGCCACGACTTCACCCCGGGCAGCACGATCCACCTCATGCCCGACCTCGACCGGGCGCACCTGTTCGACGCAGGCAGCGGCGCGCGCCTCGCCGCCTGACGATCGCGACGCCACGCTGCGACGCAAGCACTTCACTCGATTCGACAACGACTCACGCAGACAGGAGACCCTCGATGACCGATACCTCTTTCAACCGCCGCAAGTTCCTCGAAAGCTCGGCCGGCGCGGCGGCTGTCGCCAGCGTGGGCACCGGCTCGGCGCTGTTCGCGCCGCTGGCGAGCGCGCAGAACGTCGCCTTCAAGCCCGAGAAGGATGCCAAGCTGCGCGTCCTGCGCTGGAGCCGATTCGTTCAGGGCGACATCGACGCCTACATGGTCAACGTCAAGAAGTTCACCGAGAAGACCGGCATCGAAGTGCGCGTCGACAACGAGGGCTGGGAAGACGTGCGTCCCAAGGCGGCGGTCGCAGCCAACACCGGCGCCGGGCCCGACATCATCCTGTCGACCAACGACGACGCCAACCTCTATCCCGACAAGCTGCTCGACGTGACCGACCTGGCCGAATACCTGGGCAAGAAGTACGGCGGCTGGTACCCCGCGGGCCAGGCGTTCCTCAAGCCGGACGGCAAGAAGTGGATCGGCATTCCGCTCGGCGCGGCCGGCTCGATGATGGTCTACCGCGAGAGCCAGCTGAAGGCGGCCGGCTTCGATGCCTTCCCGAAGACCACCGACGACTTCCTGAAGATGGCCAAGGCGGTTGCTGCCAAGGGCACGCCGGGCGGGATGGCGCTCGGCAACGCGACCGGCGACGGCCTGTGGTGCAACTGGCTGGTGTGGGCGTTCGGCGGCAAGCTCGTCGACGCCAACAACAAGGTCGTCATCGACAGCCCGGAGACGCTAAAGGCGCTCGAATACGGCAAGGAGCTCTACGCGACGTTCGTCCCCGGGACGCTGTCGTGGCTCGATCCGAACAACAACAAGGCCTTCCTCGACGGCCAGATCTCGTACACCAACAACGGCATCTCGATCTACGTCACCGCCAAGAACTCGCCGGATGCGAAGGTCAAGGAGTTGGCTGCCGACATTCAGCACGCGTCGTTCCCGGTCGGGCCGGTCGGCGTGCCGACGGAGTCGCACCTGTTCTTCAACCAGATGATCATGAAGTACACGAAGTACCCGAACGCCGCGAAGGAGTTCCTGCGCTTCATGATGGAAAAGGAGCAGTTCGAGCCTTGGCTGACGGGCGCGCAG
>Ga0157375_10004139_pt1 | contig 12585 bp, 9 predicted proteins | sample M35metaG_FD_115311 | JGI IMG/M metagenome (GOLD analysis project Ga0157375, IMG submission 115311) | Miscanthus rhizosphere microbial communities from Kellogg Biological Station, Michigan, USA - M3-5 metaG | ecosystem: Host-associated > Plants > Roots > Rhizosphere > Soil | place: USA: Michigan...
AAGCAGCAATAATTGTGCTCATATTCTCTTCCCTTGTTTCATTGTGGGGCAAAAAAAATTGGTACAGGCAGAGAGTTGTTTATCCATTATCAGCAGTCATTGCAGTAATTGCCGGTTACTGGACTATAACCCGTTTATTTTTTAATTAGAAAACGACCAGCATTAAGACCTTTCTTTATTATTATAGTATCAGGGGCATTGATAGTAGATTTAATAAACATTTATATTAAAAGCTGGTGAAATCGCTCTCCGGGCATCTAGTTTATCATTAAATTTATTTATGCATCCTGGACGATTTAGCATGTTTGTAATTTTGACAATTTGCTTTACATCTGTAATGTATTCACAAACCGGCTCAAGGGTTGCCTATATTATTATCAGGATTGACGGACAATGGGACTATGCAAGGAGTAGAAATTTTATAAAAATAAATGCAGAGACAGGTAATCCCATGGCTTCTGAAATATACAATTTGAAAGAATATGTTTCAACAAAAAAAGCTGTCAATTCGGGTGCATCTTTTTATTGTGAAAAGAATGATACTACATCGGTTTACTTCAATTATTTTTTAACTGCAACCGAGGTCATGCAATTTTTGGCCGATCATGATTGGCAATTAATTACTGTTAATACAGAGGTATCTTCTAATTATGAAAATATTCAGGAAGGAGATAAATATATCCCTGTCACTAAAATACTTTCAAGACCGGTATATTATTTTAAGAAAGAGATTACGCAATAGCAAGCAACTTTTTACATTTTCAATTTTGGTTTTACCTCCCTCACTCCTGTTGTAGCTCCGCCGTTTAATGTAAGATCATGGGGTTTATTTGTTTTCCAGGATCCTTTTGTAAAATCAGGAAAATCGATGGGTTTAAATTTGTTGCCAACGGTTCTTTCACTCAGCACGCCAACAGCGCTCCATGCAGCGGCATCATAAACGTCTTCATCAAGCGGTAAACCATTACGCAGGCAGTCGATCAATCTCCAGTCCATGATAAAATCCATGCCGCCATGACCACCAACATCTTTGGCAATGTTCCCCATGTGTTTTACAATAGGAGGCGAGTACTTATCATAAAGTTCTTTTAGTTCTTCTTCTTTTATCCATTCATGACCGAAAGAAATTCTTTCAGGTGAAGGCCATTTACTGGCTGAACCTTTTGTACCGCTTAGCACGTGAATTCTTGAATAAGGTCTTGGCGAGGAAACGTCGTGCTGCACCATTACTGTTTTGCCTTTGTACGATCGAACGATGGTCGTATTCATATTCCCCCGGTAAGGTTTATCAACATAGGGTTCGAAAAAAGAGTCTTTTGCAGCCAGTTCTTTGGCGAGATCATTCATTGTAAAATCATTTGTGCTCATGCTGATAAGATGTTCAAATCTGTCACCGCGATTTATATTCATACATTGCGCAATGGGGCCAAGGCCATGTGTAGGATATAAATTCCCGTTGCGGCCGATATTTTCCTTTAAGCGCCACATATCGGCATAACCATTTTTATTAAAAATATATTCTTTTGAGAGGTTATGTATGTAGGCACCTTCTGCATGGACAATCTCACCCAACATTCCATTACGAACCATACTGAGAGTCAGAAGCTCGAAAAAATCATAACAGCAATTTTCAAGCATCATGCAGTGCTTTCTTGTTTTTTCTGAGGTCTCCACTAATTCCCAGCATTGGTCCAGGGTTTTTGCGGCTGGCACTTCCGTCGCGGCATGTTTCCCGTTTTTCATTGCATGCACAGCTATGGGTGTGTGCAAATGCCATGGAGTAGGCGTATACACAAGATCAATATCGTTGCTTTCGCATAACGCTTTCCATCCCTCGTCCCCGGTATATTCTTTTGCCTTTGGTCGTTGCATCTCTTCCAGGGTCTTCTGAGCTGCGGCTACCCGGTCAGGATACTTATCACAAAGAGCAATTATTTCCAGGCCGTCGATGTAACTCAAACGCCTTACGGCTTCTGACCCCCTCATTCCTAATCCTATTACCCCGATCCGGACAGTTTCAATCTTTGGAGCTGCATAGCCACACATATTGAAATGCTGCTCCTTTTGTTGGTTTGAAAAAAAAGAAAGAATATCCTCTTCGTCTTTTTTAACAAATGCCGGCAAACTGGCCAATGAACCTGCACCAATTGTAAATTGACGTAAAAATTTTCTGCGATTTGATTTCATTTATTTAAGATTAATGACCGCTAATTTCCATAATTTAATTTAACTGAGCATTTTTGATATAAATCAAACAATCGGTTGATTTGATGCAGAGTTGATAATTGATTTTGAATTCTTGCCTGGTCTTTCTTAATTTGTTAATCCTTATTGCTGCGAAACCATGAATTGTATTATTGTCGATGATAATCTTATGGCACGTATGGCCATGAGAAAACTTATTGAACAGGTGAAAGATCTCTCGCTGGTTGCTGAATGCGAAAATGCGATGGCTGCTTATAACATCGTCAACCAAAAGCCTGTTGATGTACTCTTTCTCGATATTGAAATGCCCGGCATGACCGGCATTGAACTCACAAAAAATCTTAAAACGAAAAGTCCTTTTATCATTTTTACAACTGCAAAACCTGACTATGCTGTAGACGCCTTTGAGTTAAATGTAATTGATTACCTGGTTAAGCCCATAGAGCCGTCACGGTTTCTTAAGGCCGTTGATCGCTTAAAAGAAGCTTTTGAAAGTAATAAAGAGCAAGTCCAGGTGAGAGATAAAGAGTTTGTATTCATTAAAGATAATGGAGTCTTAAAAAAGGTTAGCTCAGATGATATTCAATATCTTGAGGCGATGGGGGATTACGTGAAAATTTTTACCCCCCAAAAGTTTCATATTGTCCATTCCACATTAAAATCGATAGAGGAAAAATTGTCTCCCTTGAAATTTATGCGGATACACCGCAGTTACATCGTGGCACTCAATAAAATTGACTTTATTGAAGAAGGGGTGATCAACATAAACGGGGCCGCTATTCCTGTTGCCGACGCTTACAAGGCAATCCTGAACAGCCGGTTAAATCTCCTTTGAAATCACCGATAATTTTGAACCATTCGACGACAAAAAGTTAAGGGCTGACTAATTTAGCCATTATTATATGGTTTCGTTTTTATATTTGAATTTTCGATATTGGGCTAAAAATTTATGGCGGGATCAATTTATGAAGACGAAATACATACTACTTTTTCTGTTTGGCGTACTGGCTCTGGCAGCCAGTGAATATCTTTTTTTGTCGGAGCTAAACAACCATCAACGTTTCTTTATCCTTTTACTTACCACCATAGCAGCTATTGCTTCCATTGTCGCTATTTTTCTTTGTTATAAACGTCTCGAAAGGAGTCTCTGATTTGATAACCTGAATTTTTGTAATTTAGAATGTATAATCCTAGCCATACTCATGCTGCAAAGCAGGTTCAAATACCTTGTTTTAATAATTTTCCTGGCCAGTGTTGTACTCATCGTTTTTCTTCAATACAATTCGGGGAATAGCATTAAGAGCCTTATACAGGACAATCAAAGTTTGCTGAGCGAATTACAGATCAAAACAAAACTTCAAAAATTTCAAACTGATATCATTTTTGGTGAATCAGCCTTACGAGATCTGGTGACCAGTGATGATCCGGAGCACATTCTTGAGACGGATAAGGATTTAAAGAGAATTCGAAATGAGTTTAATGAAATTGACAGCACGATACGTGCAACCTCTGACGTGCAATTATTAGACCGCCTTAGTTTTCTGGTCGCAGAAAAGATGGAGAATAGCAACCAGGTAATAAAAACCCTCTATCAATATGGAAAAGATTCTGCACTAAATTTTATTCGAACGCTTCGCGGTAGAATAATTCGCGACAGTATTATTCAAACCCTTGGTTTGATCAATGAAAGCAGGCAGCAAGCCCTGAGTAATATTTCAGTATCTGTCAATACAAATGGTGCAAAAGCAAAAAGCTGGGGGATTATTCTTGCCCTTGTTGCCTGCCTGGCATCGCTTATTGCATTTTGGTATCTTGTCGTACAGGGACAGCGACAGCAAAAATTGATCAGGACACTTGACACTTCGGAGAAAAACCTAAAAGAAGCTTCAAAAATACAGGAGCAGTTTGTAGCGAATATAAGTCATGAGATAAGAACACCCATGAATGCCGTTCTTGGTTTTGCCGGCCTTTTGCAAAAAACGGGTCTTGATAAAAATCAACAAGAGTATGTAAGATCTATACGCTCTTCAGCAGAAAATTTATTAACTATTATCAATGATATTCTCGATCTATCCCGCATTGAATCGGGTATGATGCATATCGAACGGCTTCCATTTAATTTAAGAGAGCTGCTGGACTCCCTGGCGACGATGATGAATGTAAAAGCAAAAAGCAGGAATCTGTATCTTATAACGGAAATCGATCAGTCTATCCCCCAGATTTTAAAGGGTGACGCGGTACGGTTGACCCAGATCTTAATTAATCTTCTTAGCAATGCCTTGAAATTTACTCATGAAGGAGGAGTGTCAATAAAAGCAGAGTGCGTAGAAAAAAAAGATGAAACAGCCTTTGTGCGTTTTATGATCTCGGATACGGGCATTGGGATTGAGCCTGCTAAACAAAAAACAATATTCGAACGTTTTCACCAGGCCCAGCCTGAAACTACACGCCGGTATGGAGGCACTGGTTTGGGTTTATCCATTGTAAAGCAACTGGTAGAAATTCAAAACGGAACCATTTCCATTGATAGTGAGCCAGGCAAAGGTTCTGTATTTACAGTTGTATTGCCCTATCAAATTTCAAAGGAAACTGAAATAAGAGGTGCTCTTTCTTCGCCTGTATTAGTGGCTGAGCCATTGCTTAAGAAAATAAAGATATTAGTAGCAGAAGATAACCCAATGAATCAAAAATTGCTGCAGCATTTATTGGCACAATGGCAAATTGATTTTAATATGGTGAACAATGGGGCTGAAGCCCTTCGTGTGCTGAAACAGAGACCAGGTGATTATGCAATGGTATTGATGGATATACAGATGCCGGAAATGGATGGTTACACGGCGACTGAAAAAATAAGGCATGACCTTGCTCTGCAGATACCCATTATTGCAATGACAGCACATGCGCTGGCGGGCGAAAAGGAAAAATGCCTGGGAGCCGGCATGGATGATTATATTTCAAAACCGCTCAATGAGGAAGAACTATATAAACTGATCAACAAATATGTACAAAGTAATTCACCCAATGATACCTCTGTAATTGATCTGGAGTACCTGAAAATCCTTTCGAAGGGTGATGAAGTTTTCGAAAAAAATATGATCCGGTCGTTTTCTGTGCAGATGCCTGAAGAGTTAAATAGGCTAAAATCTTCAATCATGGATAGAAACTATGAACAGATTGGTTCTATCGCTCACAATATGAAATCAACCCTCTCTTTTATGGGTTTGAATCAATTGACACCCCTGCTTCAGCAAATAGAGCAGGAGTGCAAAAAACAAAACGGAATTACCCGCATAAACGATAATTTTACCCTGATAAGTGCAACCTGCCAGCTTGCTATCACAGAGGCCAGGGAAATGATCTCTTAATGTTAGATTTTTACTAATTCATTGCCTGGTGTTATAACTGGAGCGTTTCTTGAATAATTTTGCGGTCTCGAATGAACAAGGAAAAACAAGTTTTTCAGGCATCTTCCCCGTTGAGATGGAAAACCTTTCAATGGTTAAGCAGGCTTGTTATTTTTTTTCTCGCGTTACTGGTTCCTGTAGTATGGATCGCCTGGAAGATCGATATCAAGCCTCATCTTCCACTGTTTTCTCAAACGCACAGAAAAAGCCCGGAAACGAATTCACCCGGATTTACGAAAAAAGAGGCTGCCAAATATAAAGGCTTTGCTTCATTTTTAAAGGCTAAACAACACAATGCTTCTGTGATAGCCTCTGAAAAGAAATTAGCGGCATTAAAAAAGAAAACAGAGACAGAAAAATTAAGAGCTGGTTTTTATGTTGATTGGGACCCACAGGCCTGGTTCTCATTACAGACTCATATCAACGACCTCAACACAGTAATACCGGAATGGTTCTTTATTGATTCTTCAACAGGTAAAATAGCTACTCAAATTAATTCAGATACCGCTGCTTATAACCTGATGAAGAAACACAACGTAAAAATATTACCAATACTTTCCAATGCTGACTACAGATCTCACAGTGGAAATTTTAGCGGCGAATTATTGGATAAGGTTCTTCGCACCGCGGAAAAGAAGGAGCAATTGATCAATGACATAGCGAAGTACCTGCAACAATACAAGCTGCAGGGTGTTAATCTTGATTTTGAAGAACTGAAAGAGAGTAGTATTGAACCAATGAATGCGTTCGTGAAAGAGCTGTGTGAAAGACTTCATCCGCTGGGAATGCTGGTTACACAGGACGTGATGCCCAATGACGAAGATTTTAATGTGAAAGAGTTAGCAAAATATGAAGACTATATTTTTCTAATGGCTTATGATCAGCATTGGGATGAAAGTGTACCCGGTCCGGTAAGTGACCAGAAATGGATAGAAAAAGTAACTGATGAAATTGCAAAAAAAATACCCCCCTCTAAAATTGTCCTGGCAATTGGGGGCTTCGGTTACGACTGGCCGGACGGAGAAGATGCTGAAAGCGTCACTTATCAACAGGCGATGTCGACTGCAAGAAGATTTAATTCTCCTATTGATTTTGATAACGACTCCTACAATTGCTCTTTTAGTTACACTGATAATGATAGTGTAGATCACAAAGTATTTTTTGTAGACGCTGGCGGGAATTTTAACGCTATGCGCTTCGCTGATCAGTATGGCACAGGGGGAACGGCTCTTTGGCGTCTTGGTTCTGAAGATGAACGCATCTGGAAATTTTATAACCGTGACCTGTCTGATGAAGCATTGGCTAAGCAACTCTTTAATTTTTCTTCTCTCAGCACTCTTGATATAATGACCGAAAAGCCGGATTACTATTCCCAGGAAGGTGAGGTACTTGACGTGGTTTCAAATCCCCAAAAAGGAATAATAGATATTCAAAGAGACTCGGTAGATAATTTAGTGAGTGAGGAAACCTATCGCCAGTTACCAACTCGTTATGTTTTGCGCCGGTTTGGAAAAGTTTTGAAAGAAGATACTGTTAGTAAAAATGTAAAGATCACCAGGAAGCAATTTGGAAAAACGGTAACAATTGACACCGTAGTCCAGGATATTAAAGTCACAAAAAGGGTGGTTCTGACTTTTGATGATGGCCCTGATCCCGAATATACCCCACGCATTCTTGATATTCTTAAGGAAGAAGAAGTGCCTGCTGCTTTTTTTATTGTTGGCATAAATGCGGAAAATCATCTTCCGCTGTTAAAAAGAATATACCGGGAGGGATTTGAAATAGGAAATCATTCATTCACCCATCCTAATATGGCGACGGTAAGTGCAGAGAGGGCTGAAACAGAAATGGAAGCTACCCGTCTATTGATCGAAGCAGCAACAGGAAGGAGTACCATTCTTTTTCGGGCCCCTTACAATGCCGATGCCGAGCCTTCTACACTAGTCGAATTAAAGCCGGTCGAAAGAGGTAAACAGGATGGTTATTATACGGTAGGTGAAAGCATTGATCCGGAGGACTGGAACGTGGAAAGTGGAGTGAATGCAGACAGCATCTATAACAGGATAGTAAGAAGGTATGAATCTGACAGCACGAGGGGAATTATTCTTTTACATGATGCGGGAGGAAATCGTGAGGCAACTGTTCAAGCCTTACCACGCATTATTCAATATTTTAAATCACGCAATGTAAAATTCGCTACGATAAGTGAAATATTGAATTTGCCAAAGGATGCGATCATGCCACCTGTACATACGGATATGGTGAAATTCAGTGGGTGGGCAAGTGCCGTTCTTTACTGGATGGAAAGATTATTTGTTGGTGCATTTTGGCTGGCCATCATTTTAGGATTGGCAAGAATTTTATTTATGGGTGTATTGGCAACCATTCAATACAGTCGTTCAAGGAAGGAGAAGAAATTATTAACAGCTTTTACTCCGGGCAAAGTGAGCATTATTGTTCCTGCCTACAATGAAGAGGTAAACGCAATAAAAACTATAGAGAACCTGTTACAGCAGGATTACGAAGATCTTGAGATCGTTTTTGTCAATGATGGTTCAACGGACAATACTTTTGAAAAGGTTGGCAATGCATTTTTGAATAATAGTAAAGTAAAAGTATTTACACAACCCAATGGGGGGAAAGCATCGGCATTGAATTTTGGGATCAGCAATTCCGACGGTGATTACCTGGTCTGTATTGATGCTGATACGCAATTAATGCCTGATGCCGTTAGTCAACTGATGAAATATTTTAGAGAACCAGGCGTCGGCGCCGTCGCAGGCAATGTAAAAGTGGGCAATGACAGATCGGTTCTCACAAAATGGCAGTCTATAGAATATACAACCGCACAGAATTTTGACCGCCGCGCCTTCGACCTGATCAATTGTATAACGGTTGTGCCAGGCGCTATCGGGGCATTTAAAAGAGAGGCTATCGTAAAGGCCGGGGGATTTACCAGTGATACACTCGCAGAAGATTGCGACCTTACCATCAGGATCCTGCGCAATGGCTACCTGGTAAGAAATTGTACAGATGCGGTTGCCATTACTGAAGCACCTGAAACCTTGAAGCAATTCATGAAACAACGTTTTCGCTGGAACTATGGGATCATGCAGAGTTTTTGGAAAAATAAAGAAGCTTGTTTCAATCCAAGGTACAGATCTTTGGGTCTTGTCGCATTGCCCAATATTTTATTATTCCAGGTATTGACTCCCATATTTGCACCTATTGCAGACCTGTTATTTATCTTGAGTTTAATATGGAATCGCCATGACCCCGAAAGCATGCATCAGATTTTATTCTTTTATGGATTATTTCTAGCAGTGGATGTGGCTGTGTCTTTGTTAGCGTTTGCATTCGAAAGAGAAAAGCTATATAAATTAATTTGGCTATTGCCCCAGCGCTTTGCATACCGGCAACTCATATATGTCGTTTTATTCCGTTCTATCAGAAAAGCTATCAAGGGCGAGACACAAAGCTGGGGCGTATTAAAGCGTACAGGAAATGTAAAGTTGATTCGCAACAAATCTTTCATTAACCCTCACTAATTCAACGCCAATTTTTGCCCGTTGAACGATTTTTAAGCCATTTCGTCGGGTGACATATTACTTTTAGGTTCGATCACTATTAATATTTTGAGTTTTTACATAAAGATTTTGGTTTCGTATGGTTAAGGGTGTGCCCTGCTAGTCTTGGCGGGGCCTTTTTTGAGATTCAGCAATTGTGATATTATCAGTACTGAATTTATAAATGAGTTCCGGCAGAATCAAGCATGTCATCATGTAAAAAATAAGGTGTTCATTCACCCCTGTGGACAGCCAACACATAACGAAAGAAGGTCGCAACCAAAACTAACAGCTGATCTTGTCCATTTGAAGCAAAAAGTTTTGCTGTAACAGTCCCCACACAATGTCCGCCCCGCCTTTGGCGGGGCTTTTTTATTGATCCTGGTTAAACAGATCCGGCCTTTTTTCCTCTGTTCGTTTTAGTGATTGTTCGTGTCTCCAATCTTCAATTTTCTTTGGATCCCCACTTAATAAAATATCCGGGACTTTCCAGCCCCGAAAATCCGCAGGTCTTGTATAAACAGGAGGAGCTAATAAGTTATCCTGGAAAGAATCAAACAAAGCAGACGTTTCATCATTCAATACGCCGGGTATGAGGCGGCCAATTGCGTCCACTAAAATTGCCGCCGCTAATTCCCCGCCACTGAGGACATAGTCTCCAATTGAAATTTCTTTGGTAACGAAATGTTCCCTGACGCGTTCATCAATACCTTTATAATGTCCGCAGATCATTAAGAGATTTTCTGTCAACGATAAATGATTTGCCTCTTTCTGATCAAAGGGTTTTCCGTCAGGCGTCAAATAGATGATCTCATCATACTTTATCTCTTTGCTTAGTTCTTCAATAGCCTTCGTAAGCGGTTCGCACATCATTACCATTCCTGCCCCTCCGCCATACTGGTAGTCATCAACCTGGCCATATTCGTTGACAGCCCATTTGCGGAGATGATGCAAACGCACTTCCAGTAAACCTTTGCTTTGAGCTCTTTTCATGATGCTATGGTTCAATGGACTCTCAAGAAGCTCTGGCAAAACGGTAAGGATATCAATACGCATGCTGCAAACTTAAACATTTGGAGATTGAGCACAGTCCATTGAAATTATTCGTCCATAAACTCATCCAGGTCACGCCTTTCTTTTTTTGTAGGCCGTCCTATTTTGCTTTGTCGTTTGCCTGTATGAAAAGCGGATGCCTGGTATTGGAGTCTTTGAATTTCCTCGGCGGGAGTAATGTCTATATAATATTTTACAGCTTCCTCATGTTTTACACGATTATGTAGAAGCGCCGCTACCTTTATTTTCCATCGTTTGTTTTCTGTTTTAACCTCGTATTCATCGCCAATATTGACATGTCTTGCTGCTTTTGTTGAAGTGCCATTAAATTTGATCTTTCCCATATCACAAGCCGCTGCCGCCATCGTCCTTGTTTTAAAAAGGCGAATGGCCCACAGGTATTTGTCAAGACGAAGTTTTTCTTTTTCAGGCATAATCTGGTAGAGCGGTGGCTTTATTCTTGCCTTTAAAATATCAACAGCAGCAAAATTAAAACTTATGCCAACGCAATTTAAGGTGGGCGATCATGTAAGATGGAATTCCGAAGCAGGGTATGTTTCGGGAAAGATCATTAAAGTGCACACAAAAGATTTTAATTATAAAGGCTATACTCATCATGCTACAAAAGACGACCCGCAATATGAAATTAAAAGTGATAAGACAGATAATATAGCGGCGCATAAAGGAAAAGCGCTGCAAAAGACCAGGTGATCTTTTTAACTCCCGGCAAAGTATTTATGGAAGTATGGGATCGTTTCTATACCCTTGTAATAGTTCTCAATATTATATTTTTCGTTAGGTGAGTGAAGATTGTCATTATCCAATCCAAACCCCATAAAAACTATTTTAACTCCAAGTTCTCTTTCGAGAATGGAACAAATCGGGATGCTTCCGCCACCACGAACGGGGATCGGAACTTTTCCAAAAGTTTTTTTCACTGCTTTTGAGGCCGCCTGGTACCCCTTGCTGTCGATAGGCGTAATGTATGCTTCGCCCCCATGATGTTCAAAGGCCCTCACCGTAACAGCAGGGGGAGCAATTGACCTGAAATAATTCAGTAATAGTTCAGTCATTTTTTTTGATGATTGATTGGGTACGAGTCGTGCAGAGATCTTCGCAGTAGCTTTGGAAGGAAGTACGGTCTTTGCTCCTTCGCCCTGGTAGCCACCCCAAATGCCATTCACTTCAAGTGTGGGACGAATGCCGGTTCTTTCATTGGTGGTAAAACCTTTCTCGCCCCATAATTCTTTTACTCCCAATTCATCTTTGTACTCCTGTTCATTGAAAGGAGCTTTTTTCATTAATCTCTTTTCTTCTTTTGTGGGAATTGCCACATCATCATAAAAGCCGGGAATGGTGACGTGATTTTTCTTGTCAAAGCAATCAGCGATCATTTTTGCCAGTATGGTTATTGGATTGCCAATTGCACCTCCATAAGTTCCGCTATGAAGATCACGATTTGGTCCTGTTACCTCCACTTCAATATAACTTAGGCCCCGAACTCCAATATCAAGAGAAGGAGTTTCCATACTTAACATCGCGCTATCACTGATCAGTATCACATCGGCTTTCAAAAGATCCTTATGCTCTTCGACAAATTTCCCGAGACTTGGTGAACCTACTTCTTCTTCTCCCTCTATCAAAAATTTTATGTTGGTACTCATTGTTCTTGTCCGTACCATCATCTCGAGCGCCTTAATGTGCATATAGAATTGTCCCTTGTCATCAGCGCTTCCCCTTGCAAATACTTTTCCGTCTTTGATCACCGGTTCAAAAGGCCCGCTATGCCAAAGCTCCAATGGTTCTGCGGGCTGTACATCATAGTGGCCATATATCAGCACGGTTGGTTTTGATGGATCTGCTATTTTTTCCCCATACACTACCGGGTGACCATCGGTCTGCATTACTTCGGCTTTATCGGCGCCAGCATCAAGCAGTCGCTGTTTTACCAGTTCAGCGCATTTTTGCATATCATCCTTATGTTCGCTTTTTGCACTTACAGAAGGTATTCGTAAAAGGTCAAGCATCTCGCTCAAAAAACGGTCTTTGTTCTTTTCAAGGTAATCGTCCCAGGCTTTAGGCATAGTTAGAGTTAAAATTTTAGAACGGCGAAGATAAGGCAAGCAGCTTATAGTTTTGCTTATTGTTGCCGGCCTCTGAAATCCTATTTAGCTTTGGTTGCGACGCTCCGTTCAGGGTTCAATTTACGGCGCAACAATATGCAGAAGTGGGGTTTGGGATTGCACTTCAGAAGAAGGATATGGACTTTATTATTGGCGTTATTTTTCGATCAATTCATAACATATTTCTACTTCATATCCATCCGGATCTTTAAAGAAAACATACGGCTCACCAGG
>Ga0157375_10004147_pt1 | contig 12577 bp, 7 predicted proteins | sample M35metaG_FD_115311 | JGI IMG/M metagenome (GOLD analysis project Ga0157375, IMG submission 115311) | Miscanthus rhizosphere microbial communities from Kellogg Biological Station, Michigan, USA - M3-5 metaG | ecosystem: Host-associated > Plants > Roots > Rhizosphere > Soil | place: USA: Michigan...
GAGTCCTCGCGCATCGTCTTCTTCCACGTCCCGTGCGCGTGGACGTCGAGCCTCGCGTTCGTCGTGGCGGCCGCGTACTCGCTCGCCTACCTGATCAAGCGCAATCCCTGGCACGACGAGGTGGCGCACTCCGCGGTGAAGATCGGCCTTCTCTTCGGTGTGCTGACGCTGATCACCGGCTCCCTCTTCGCGAGCATCATGTGGGGCACGTGGTGGAACTGGGATCCCCGCGAGTCCTCCTACCTGCTCCTCGTGTTCCTCTACGCCGCGTACCTCTTCCTGCGCGCGGCGGTGGATGACCCGGAGCGCCGCGCGAGAATCGCAGCCGCCTACGCCCTCTTCGCCGCGGTCGTGATGCCCTTCCTCGTCTTCGTGGCGCCGCGCGTGACGGCTTCGCTCCATCCGCAGACGGTGATCAACCCGCAGGGCAAGATCCTCATGGACACTCCGACGCGCGCCGTCTTCTTCGGCGCCCTCGCGGCCTTCTCGGGCCTTTTCCTCTGGCTTCTCTCGCTGGACGCCCGGGTGGCGCGGGTGTCGCGCCTCGAAAAGGCGCGCTAAGTTCGCGCCTGGAAAAGGCGCGCTAGAGGTCCACGCGGCTCAAAAGAGAAGGGCCGCCCGAGGGCGGCCCTTCGAATCAGAACATCAAATCCTTAAGGAAGCTTCAGCAGCCAGGCGCTTCGCCCGTGCGTGGCCGCGTAAAGCAGGCGCGCGCTCGGAACGATCGTCAAACCGGGAACCTCGACCGCGGGGAGCCCCGACCCGGCGACGGTCCAGGTGGTGGTGCCGCTCTCCAGACGCATGACGCCGAAGTCGCTCGACGCGTAGAGATCGCCCGTCAGGTCGTCGCGGACGAGATCCGTGATGGGCATGTCTCCGATGTTGTAGCTGCGGTCGACCCAGGTCGCCGCGCCCCCGGTGTAGGTGACCTCGAAGACGTGACCGGGCTGCACCGTGTTGGCGTTGTAGCCGTCGTACGAGAGCCAGGCGTGGTGCGGATCCGAGGGATCCACGTAGATGGAGGTCACGAACCGAGCCGGGTCCGTGACGGACAAGGTGTCGATGCGGGTCCACACCACCGCGCTGGCGGCGGCGTCCGCGTTGTCGGTCACGAAGACGCGTCCCGCGCCGGTCGCCGCCCAGAGGGTGCCGGTGTTGCTCGGCGCCCGCTCGATCGCGGCAACCGCGCTGTCCAACCGGGTGGCGCCGTACGCGGTGCTTCCGAGGTCGGTCAGTCCCGTTCCACCCATGCGCACGAAGTCGCCGCACGCGGGATCCGCGAAGGAGGTCGTGAACTCCGGACACCGCGTCTCGAGGTAGCTCTGCGGGCCACCCCAGTCCTGGGTGCGCCAGACGCTGAACGAACCCTGGTAGATGGTTCCCCAGTTGCTGGGGTTCGGGTCGGCGGTGACGGGCGGGTAGAAGAACGCCGCCTCCGGGCTGGTGACGATGGGGCCCGTCGCGACGCACCAGGCCGTCGGGTCGCCGTTGCGGAAGTTGACGTCGTTCGCCTGGCCCGTGAACGTGTTGAACCGCAGGGAGTCGTCGGCCGGGCCGAAGCCCGACTGGCCGCCGTCGCCGTAGATCTCCTGGAAGGCGACGACGTTCGAGCCGGTGTACTGGAAGGTCCCGTTGTCCTGGGTGCCGCCCTGAAGGTTGTTCTGCGGCCGCTGCCTCGAGACCGAGAGGCTCTGGTACTGCAGCGTCGAGAAGCCGTCGTTCAGGCTGACGAGGTCGTCGGGAACGCGCCACAAGAGGCTCTGGCAGTACGCGAGGGCGCCTCCGGTGAGGCCTCGCTGCGCGCACTTGTAGGAGACGTCGACGAACTGGCCGTCCGAGCGGACGACCCCACCGTCCGACCCGGTGATGAAAGTCAGAGGATCGTTGGGGTGGACCACGATGGCGTGCTGATCGGGATGGATCGCGTCGGCGTGATGCGGGTCGCCGTCCTTTGTCACGTCGCTCCAGGTGACGCCGGCGTCCGTGGAGAGCAGCCAACCGCGCGCGTTGGAGACGCCCGCGTTGTTCTGGGTGTAGTCGTAGGAGCCGCCGACGTAGACGATGTCCGGGCTGCCTTTCGGCGAGAACACCACGTTGTCGTACCAGCACTGGCCCGTGCAGTAGCCGAGCACCTGCGGCGACGAGAGGTCCGCGAACACCGCCGCGCCCGCGGCGTCGTCCGTGCGGAAGAAGCGGGCCGCCGCGAAGCCCTGGCCGCCGTCGCCGATGTACATGCGGGTCTTGCCGTTGGGCAGCCGGACCGTCGAGAAGTCGGCGCGATCCACGACGTCGGCGGCGACGAGCGGGACGTGGATCTGCGTCCAGGTCGCGCCGCCGTCGGTCGAGCGCCAGGTGCCGATCGCGAAGGCCGCCGCGTAGAGCGTCGAGGGATTCGAGGGATCGATCTCGAAGTCGTTGGCGCCGACCAAGGAGCACGGAGCGGCGAAGTCCTCGGCCTGCGTGTCGCATTGCGCCGCCGTGGCTCCGCCATTCCAGAGGAAGGAGAACGTCGCGCCGCCGTCCGTGGACTTCCAGACGCCCCAGATGGTGGGCACCGGTGGGAAGATGGTCTCACCGCCCTCGACGGAGCTGATGCCGCGGATGCCGAGCGCGGAGGCCACGTAGATCACGTTCGCGTTCGTGCGGTCGACCGCGATCGTGCTGATCGAGCGGCCGTCGAAGGCCGGCCCCGCGTAGCCGGGGACCACGGTGCTGGCCGCGAGGTGGGTCCACGTCGTGCCGCCGTCGGTCGACTTGTAGATGCCCACGCCGGCCTCGGAGTCCGCGGAGGCGTTCGCCTCGCCGGTTCCGGCGTACAGCGTGTTGGCCGTGGCATCGTTCGGGTCCAGCGTGAGCGCGCCGATCGCGTTGCTCGCGAAGCTGCCCGAGACGAACTCCCAGCCGGGATTGCCCGAGAGGGCCTTCGTGGTTCGCCAGATGCCGCCGCCCGCAGCGGCAACCCACATCCGGCAGCTCTGCTTCGAGCAGCTCGGCGCAATCGCCATCGCCGTGACGCGGCCGGCGGTCACGTAGGGGGCGTGGTCGCCGAGGAAGTTGAGCACGGCGGGATACGTCGCCTTACTCGGCCCGATCAGCTCCCACGCGCCGGACGAGGCGCCCGCGGCCTGCACCGAGTTCCACGCCTGCCGCGCGCCGATCGTCTGCGCCCACTGCACCTCGTTCGCGGGATACGCCCGATTGCGGTACTTCTCGATCTCCGGAGTCGAAAGAAAGGACCGCGACTCGTTCGCTCCGACCGCCGCCTCGGCGTTGCCGCCGGCGCGCCCTTCCGGGTCGGGCAGGGCCTTGGCCGGCCTGCGCGCCGCATGCGGCTCCGCGCCGTCCGCGGTCAGCCGGCCGACGACGAGCGCGCACGCGCCCGCGACGACGGCGAACGACAACACCAATCCGAGAGCTCGAAAACGACTCAGCCTCATGAAGACCTCCGTTCAAGAAAAATCGAAACTCGTGGCAAATCGTTGGAAAAACCGGCGCGAGAGACGGGCACAGGACGACTGGCGGGGGAGGATTCGCCGGCGCTCCCGGTGTGAGGAAAAGTGCGCCGGCTCGCGGAGAGTGGATCTGTTGACCGTGGATGAGCCTCGTTGCCGGCCGAGCCCACCGGCCCGGTAACCCTATTCCCGCCCAAAACTCGCGGTCAATAGGAATCCCCCCGAGAACTACAATCCGGTTGTCCTGCCGGAGGCTTGTTCACTTGCAGAAGCTCGACACTCTCCTCGAGGGGAAGTACGAAATCCTGGACCGCCTGCGCGAGGGCGGGATGGGGACGATCTACCGCGTCCGCCACCGCCTCCTCGACGAGGTCCGGGTCATCAAGGTCATGCGGCCCCACGCGGTCGCCGACAAGGACCTGAAGCGGCGGTTCTTCGAGGAGGCGCGGACGGCGACGCGCCTGAAGCACCCGAACATCTGCACCATCCTGGACTTCGCCCTCGACGACGAGGGAACGGCCTACCTCGTCATGGAGTTCATCGACGGGGTCAACCTGTCGGAGCTCCTCGGCGTGAAGGGTCCGCCGGGGATCGCCCTGGCGCTCGAGATCGCGCACCAGACGTTGCTCGCGCTCGGCTACCTCCACCGCAAGAACGTCGTCCACCGGGACATCGCGCCCGACAACATCATGGTCAGCCGGACCGAGGACGGCAAGCCGCTCGTCAAGCTGGTGGACCTCGGCATCGCCAAGGTCGCCGACGCGCCCACGGAGATGACCCAGACCGGCGTGTTCCTCGGCAAGCTCCGTTACGCGTCGCCCGAACAGTTCGGCGCGCTCGAGCCGGGCCAGAAGCTCGACGGCCGCAGCGACCTCTACAGCCTCGGCGTCGTGCTCTTCGAGCTCGTCACCGGCGTGCGGCCGTTCTCGGGCGAGTCTCCCCCCGAGCTGTTGCGGGCACACCTCTTCAGCCCCCCGATGCCGTTCAGCGAGGCGGACCCGATGAGCCGGGTGCCTTCCGAGCTGCGCGCGACGATCCTCAAGGCGCTCGAGAAGAAGCGGGAGAACCGGTGGGCGAACGCCGAGGAGCTGGACCGGGAGATCCAGGCGCTGCAGCGGCGAAACGAGCGCAAGGAGGACCTCGACAGCACGGTCGCGTTCCTGTCGTCCATACCGAAGATCGAGCCGCCCGAGCGCCCCTTCACGCCCAGCGCGCAGGACCGGCTCGACCGGCAGTTCGGCCCCCAGACGACGCCGCCGCCGACCGCCGTCTCCTCCGGACCGGCACTCACGCTCCTGCCCACCGTGCTCGCGCCCGGCGCCGCGGATCCCGCGCAGGGAGGCGAACCGCCCGCGGCATCGCCCGCGACGCCCCCCGGCACGGGGCGCGTCCCCACCGCGACGACCGCGGAGCAGTTGTCGCCGCCGGGACGCAGCAGCCGCACGCCGCTCTGGATCGCGGCGGGCGCCGGCGCCGTCGCGATCGCGGCGATTCTTCTCCTGCGTGCCCCGCGCCGGGGGAACGACACCGATGCCGGTGAGCCCGAGCGACGCAGCGCTCCGGCGCAGGGCGTCGCGCCCGTGCCCACCGCAGCGGCGGGTCCTGCCGCCGGCCCGCCTCCGGCTACCCTCGCGCCTTCCCCCGTCGCCGTCGCACCTCTTTCCGAGGCGCCGGCGTCGCCGCCTCACGAACCGGAGTCCCGCATCGAGGCACCGGCCGACGAAGCCGCGCGAAGCGCTCCGGCCGCCGGCGTGCCCGCGCGATCCCCGGCGTCTCCCGCTCGAACCGCGCGGCCGACGCACGCGGCCCGCGCCGCGACGCCCGCTCCGGCACAGGTCCCGGCGGCCGTGCCCACGGTTCCGAATCTCGTCGCCGAGGCACGCCCGGCGCCGCCCGCCTTCGAGCCGACGCGCGCTCCGGCCCCCGCAGGCGTCGCCCCTGCCGTCCCGCCGGCCCCCCCGGCGGCCGCGCCCGTTCCGACGGCCGGGCGCGCGGCTCAGACGGAGAACGACCGGATTCGCGATGCCGTCCACCGCTACGAGCGCGCCCAGAGCACGCTCGACGCGGATCTCTACAGCCGCGTCTTTCCGTCGGTGGACCGCGATCGCATCGCCCACGCGTTTGCGAGCCTGCAATCCCAGTCCGTCGAGCTCGAGGTGCGCCGGATCCAGCTCTCGCCGGACGGCACGAAGGCGGACGTCTTCGCGTTCGAGCGCCGGACCGCCCTGCCCCGCGCCGGCAGCGAGCAACGGATCCAGGCGGAGAGGGTGTTCCACATGGAGAAGCAGGGGGATGGGTGGGTGATTACGAAGCTCGAATGATCAGTAAGCGGTCAGCGGTCAGGGGTCGGAGGCCAGAAGAGGAAATCCATTAGCCGCAGCTAATATGTCGCGGCAACGGCCTCCTCCTCACCGCCGCCTGCTTACTGGTCTTCTAGAAGCTGTAGTCCAGCCCCACGAGCGGCGTGAACTTGTCCTGCAGGCCCTGCTTGGAGATCGAGAAGAGCCCGTTCACGGTGAGCAGCAGGTTTCCGACCGGGTTGATCTTGATGCCCGCCGATCCCAGCAGCGTATTCAGGTCGCCCGACTCGGACACGAGACGCGGGAGCGTCGCCGAGACGAGGTTCGGCGGGCCGGTTGGACTCGGGTTCGTGTTCGCGGTGAACACGGTGTCCCGGACGCTGACGACCTGCGTGTTCACGTAGGTGCGGCCGAGGATGTCGGCGACGAACGTCAGCTTGGGTCCGACGCTCACGTCGAACCCGCCGGTGTAGACGATCTGGCTGGGCTGATGGATCCCGTCGGCCGGGTGGAGCGCCCACTGGTAGCCCACGTTTGCGTGCGGCGAGAACGCCCCGAAGTGGAATGAGCCGATGGCGTAGGCGAGGAACTGTGTCGCGCCGGTGCCGAGCAGGTTCTCCTGGTCGCCGGTCGGCAGACGCGCGTCCACGGCGAGCGCGAAGCCCTGGTTGGTGCTGGAGGTCAGGCGGTACTTCGCGCGCAGGACGACGTCACCGACGCCGGACGCGCTGCCCGAGCGCGTAAAGCTCTCCGTATCGCCGCCGTTCAGGAACCGATGGATTCCCGGCGCGACTCCGCCGGTCGCGAGCCGGTTGATCGCGGCATCGGCGCGCGCGTCGATCGCGACCTTGACGATCGGAATCGCCGTCGACACGTCGAGCCGATCCGTGATGCCGTAGCTGAAAACGAACGCCGTGATGTCCGACGTGATCTTCATCGCCAGCTGGGTCGTGATCAGGTCTCCCTCGAAGAACGGCTCCAGGCCCGTGTGGTCGTGGTTGACGTCCTGGTGCGTGAACACGAGCCGCACGTCGCCATCGCTCAACGACAGGCCGTTGACCTCGTCGAACGTGAAGTGGCTGTAATTGAGGCCGAGGTTGAAGCGGCCCTTCCCGAGGGTGTCGGCGCGCTCGGCGTAGACGGGCCCGAAGCTCTCCGTGCTCCGGACGAAGACCCCCAGGGCCGGGTCGTAGGTGTACGCGAAGCCGCCCGCCGAGGACGCGAGCGGGAAGGAGGACAGCTGGTTCGCGATCAGCCCGTTGAACTGCTGCATGGCGAGGAACTGTGGCGAGTCCTCGGCGATGAAGTGCGCCTCGTGGCTCGGAAACCCCGCGGGGGGAGGCGCGAGCGTGATGCCCTCGCGGAGGAAGTCCGTGAGCAGGTCCCGGAGATGGAAGCTCTGGGCGCCCGCGGCGGCCGGAAGGGCGGCGATGGCGAGCACCACGATGGGTAGAAACCGGCGCATGGGTCCTCCGTGAAGTCGGCGGAAGCCTATCGCGATGAGGTAGGATTGCGGCTCATCAATTCCCGTCGCGGGCGCAGACCTGTCCTTTTCCCGTCCTGTCCCGGCGGCAGTTGATCCAGACTCAAGGACGCGAGAGACTGGGCGGGTGGGAAGCTTGGGATACCTGGCGGCGGTTAACGTCGTCATATGGGTCGGACTGTTCCTCTACCTCTGGCGCCTCGATCGGCGGATCACGGAGCGCGAGAACCGACAGGGTCCGCTGAAAGGCTGACGCGATGAAAAAAGGCTACTGGATCGCGGCGGTGCTGACGCTCGCGTTCGTGGGCTTCGGTCTCACGGCGTTCCAGAAGACTCTGACCCCCTACCTCTCCTTCGACGAGGCGACGAAGTCGAAGGGAGTCGTCCAGGTGATGGGCGCGCTCGACAAGCAGAGCGACCGCTACGACACGAGCCGCGAGGAGCTGTCCTTCCAGCTCGTGGACCCGCAGGGACACCGGATGCCCGTCATGTATCGGGGAATCCGGCCCGGCAACTTCAAGGACGCGATCTCGATCGTCGCGATCGGGCGCTACCGCGAAGGACGCATCGACGCCGAGAAACTGCTCGTGAAGTGCCCCTCCAAGTACCAGGGCGCCGAGGTCGAGAAGGCCTACGCGTCGAAGCCCCCGGTCAGCTGACGATGTTCTGGCCCGGCGTCGCGGCGATCTGGGGCGCTCTCCTCGCGGGGACGACCTCGGCGGTCACCTACTGGCGCGTCGACCGCGGACGCCGCGACCTCCTCGCCTTCGCGCGGACCACCTACACCGCGTTCGCCGCGTGCGTCGTGGCGTCCGCCGCCATCCTGATGACCCTGGTGCTCCAGCACCGGTTCGACGTCTCGTACGTCAACTCCTACTCGAGCCTGGACCTGCCGCTCCACTTCCTGATCTCGACGTTCTGGGCGGGACAGGAGGGCTCGTTCCTGCTCTGGACCTTCTGGGGATCGCTCATCGGGCTCTTCGTCTGGCGAAGCGCGAAGGAGCAGGAGGCGCCCGTGATGGTCGTCTACCTGGCGACCTTCCTCGGCATCGTCGCGATCCTCTGCAAGCAGAGCCCGTTCCGGCTCCTCCCTCCCCCGTACCCGGCGGACGGCGTGGGGCTCAACCCGCTGCTGCAGGACCCGTGGATGGTCATCCATCCGCCGATCATGTTCATCGGCTTCGCCAGCCTCTCCGTGCCGTTCTCGTTCGCGATCGCGGCGCTCTGGAAGAAGCGGTGGGACGGCTGGATCGTGCGCGCGGTGCCCTGGGCGCTGCTGACGTTCCTGACGCTCGGGACGGCGATCCTCATGGGCGGCTACTGGGCGTACAAGACGCTCGGCTGGGGCGGCTACTGGGGCTGGGACCCCGTCGAGAACACGAGCCTGGTGCCGTGGCTCTTCACGGCCGCGCTCGTCCACGGGATGTTCCTGCAGCGCTCGCGCAAGCGGCACCGGAAGATCAACCTGCTGCTCGCCTGCACCGCGTACGCGACGATCCTCTACGGCACGTTCCTGACGCGCTCCGGAGTCCTGGCGGATTTCTCGGTGCACTCGTTCATCGACCTCGGCATCACGGGCTGGCTCGTCGCCATCCTCGGGACGTTCATCGGCCTCTCCGTCGTCCTCCTCGCGTGGCGCTGGAGGAGCATCCCCGTGGTCGAAGAGGACGAGACGCCCGTGCTTTCCCGCAACGTCCTCTTCGTCCTGGGAATCGCGGTCTTCTGCGTGCTCGGAGGCGTCATCCTGCTCGGGACGTCCGCGCCGCTCATCACGCGGCTGTCGGGCACTCCCTCCCAGGTCCAGACCTCCTTCTACGGGAAGACGACGACTCCCGCCGCCTTCCTGCTGGTCTTCCTCGGGGCGATCGTCCCCTTCGTGTCCTGGAAGGGAGAGACCCTGTTGGGGCTGCTGAAGAGCTCGCGCCGCTCGCTGATCGTCGCCGCCGCGGTGGCGGGGCTGGCGGCGCTGCTCGGAGCCGATCGCGCCGACACGCTCGTCCTGATCTTCGTGGGCGCGTTCGGGGCCGACATGAACCTGCGCGCCGTGATCCGGAAGACGAAGAACGGGAAGCTCGGCGGTGCGGGCGGCTATCTCGCGCACGTCGGCGTCGGCATCATGCTCGCCGGCATCGTCATCTCGGGGGCGTACGCCGTCTCGAAGCGCACGACGCTGAAGATCAACAAGCCCACGCGCGTCGGAGATGCCACGCTGACGTTCCTCCGGGTGGTCCCCGGGACCGCCGACCGCAAGCAGGCGATGGAGCTCAAGGTTGAGACCGCGACGGGCCGCTCCTTCTACGCGTATCCGAAGATGTACGTGAACAGCCGCACGGGCCAGCTGATGGCGAACCCGTCGATCAAGAGCTCGCCGACGGCGGACCTCTACATCGCGCCCCAGCAGTACGACCCGGGACAGCCCGAGGCCTTCGGGCGGGACGTGCGGCTCCAGAAGGGCACGACGACGAACATCGACGGAACCGGCTTCACGTTCCGCGACTTCAACGCGGACCGCTCCGCCATGATGCGCGGCGAGAAGACGATCCTCGTGCTGACGGACCTGACGATCACCCCCGCGGACGGGTCGAAGCACGACGCGACGATCCGCTTCACGTACCACCTGGACGGGCGCGAGGCCGAGGCCGAGGAGCTCGCGATCCCGGGCCTGCCCAACGGAAAGATGAGGGTCGTCTCCGTCTCGCCCAACGACGGCGCGGTCGTGCTCCGGATGACGGGCATCTCGAAGAACCCGGCGGACGAGCACCAGGCCGCGACGGTCGAGTCGCTGTCGGTGGACGTCACGCGGAAGCCCCTGATCGTCCTGGTCTGGGCCGGCTTCTACGTGATGATGGCGGGCGGAGTGCTCGCGTTCGTCAAGCGGGCTCGCGACGCCCGGCGCGCGGTGCAGCAGGCGGAGGCGGCGGAGCCGACGCGCGCCGAGTCGCCGGTCGCCGCGACGGGGCCGGCGCTGCCGGCGCACACGCGGTCCACGGTCGAGCGACCGTAGATCGTCTAGTCCCCGACTTCGAGCTCCATCCCGTCGCGCGCGGCGGTCACGCTGCATCCCATCGGATGCTTCGCGGCCAGCCTCTCGAGCTCTTCCTGGAGCGCCTCGTCGCCCATCTCGATCGGGCCCTTGCCGAAGTGCGAGAAGACGGCGCGAGGCACTCCGTGGCTCGCGAGCCAGCCGAGCTGGGCGCGAACCGTCGTGTGGCCGATCAGGGCGCCGTCGGGATGCCGCCGCACGAGCGAGCCCGTGAGGGTCGATCCGTCGCCCACGTACAGGTCCGCGCCGTTGAGCGCCGCCTCCGGATCCTCGAAGGCGACGATGTCACCCGAGTAGACGACGGTGAAGCCGTCCCGCTCGATGCGCGCGGCGATGCACGGACAGCGCACCGAGTGGATGACGGGGAACACGGTCACGCGAAACGGACCGACGGTGACCGGCTGGTCCGGCTCGACGATGACGCGCTCGGCGATCGGCTGCTTCGCCAGCAGCCCGTGCGTCACCGCGGACGCGTGAACGGGGGCGGAGGTTCCCTCCTCGAGTCCCCAGCCGTGGTCGGGGTGGGCGTGGGAGACGAAGACGGCGTCGGGACGGATGCGCCGGAGCATTCCCTTGCGGTTCTGCCCGAAGTCGCACAGCAGTCGGAAGCCGTCCGCCTCGAGCACGAACGCGGAGTGGCCGGCGTGAGACTTCGACGACTCCTCGACGTAACCCTTCGTGCCGTAGAAACGCAGCAGCATCCGGAATCAGTCTACGGTTTCGACACGAGGGATGGGGCCCGCTCAGAGAGAATTCAGGGAAAAACTCAGGCTCGGACCTCCAGCGGTCCGCTTCGCGGACCGTGGGAATGAGAGGGGAAGTCGCTCATCGGCCCTCTCCCGACAATTGAGAGTCCGATTTCTCTATCGAGCGGACTATTTCTTCTCGAGCCCCGCCGTCGCGACGAACACGGACCACGTCTTCGTCGGCGCCGAATCCTTCTCGAACGGGCGCTTATAGCCGAGCTCGAGCCACGCGGAGCCCGGGCCGGTCACGTGGAACTCGACGAGCTGCGCGCCTTCCGCCCCCGGGCTCGATGAGGGCGCCGGCTCCCATTGCGGCTCGCCGGCCTGGTTGAGGACCGGAGAGCTTCGGAGGACCGCCCACCCGTAGCCGGTCGACGGCGTCGCGGGCAACCGCACGATCAGAGTGTCGCCATCGGTGAAGTAGAGGCGCGATCCCGAGTCCGTGTCGCGGAGCTTGTGGTGCTTCGGGACGACACTCGGCCCGAACGTGACCAGGACGCGGAAGACCCGGCCCGGAGGCTCCTCCGTCTCCGAAGGCCGGGTCCACGCGAAGCCGAGGGAGGCCGACCCGCGGGACGCCGCGGCCTTGAAACGGAATACGCGCACGCCGGCGCCGCCGGGGGCCGCCTCTCCGGCGGCGGGACCGGCCGGGGGAAGAAGCGCCGGGTCGTTGAAGGCCGCGACCCACGAATAGCCCGACCCGGCGTTGCCGCCGAGTCTCACGATGAGCTGGTCGCCGGACGCCAGCGGGACCACTCCTCCGTCGAACGCCTCCGTGAGAATCACCGTCCGCGCCTGCGCATGCGCGCTCGCGGCCGACAGCGAAAGCACCGCCGCCGCGGCGGCGATTCCGAGCAGACTGCGGGCCCGAGCCCGTACTGCCGGTCGACGCATCCTCTAGACCTCCCGCAGCGCGGTCGTGATTTTCAGGCGCGCGGCCCGGGCCGCCGGGAAGAACCCGCCGACGACCCCCATGGCCAGCGCGAAGGCGAGGCCGCCCGCGATGAGCTCGGGCGTCATCCGGAAATTGAAGAGGACCTCCGAGAAGGTCCGGAAGTTCATGGTTCCGGTGGGCTTCGAGAGGAAGAGGTTGAACACCAGGAAGGTGAAGATCACGCCCATCACTCCTCCGATCAGGCAGAGCATGAGCGCCTCGACGACGAAAGAGATCAGGATCGAGCGGCGTGAGAAGCCGATCGCGCGGAGGGTCCCGATCTCGCGCGTGCGCGCGGAGACCTGGGCGTACATCGTGTTCATCGCGCCGAAGGCGGCGCTGATCGCGGTGAAGATCCCGACGAGAAACGCGAGGCCCTTGATCGGCGCGCTCGTGATCATCTGCTCGTCGAAGTACTTGCGCTCCGTCTTCCCCTCGAGCTTCAGGCGCTGATCACCCTTGACGGTCTCGATGAACCGGCTCGCCGCGTCGGCGTCCGGCAGCCGGACGAAGACGGTCGAGTAGATGTTGCGCTTCGTCTGCTGCTGGAGGTCCGTCACGTCGGTCCAGATCTCCGACTCGTACGCGCTTCCGGACGCGTCGAAGAGCCCGACGACGA
>Ga0157375_10004149_pt1 | contig 12573 bp, 13 predicted proteins | sample M35metaG_FD_115311 | JGI IMG/M metagenome (GOLD analysis project Ga0157375, IMG submission 115311) | Miscanthus rhizosphere microbial communities from Kellogg Biological Station, Michigan, USA - M3-5 metaG | ecosystem: Host-associated > Plants > Roots > Rhizosphere > Soil | place: USA: Michigan...
CGATCGCGTTCGTCGCAATGCGTTCGGCCAGTCGCCGCGCGCCCGAGTGCTTGCGCAGGCCCGCGATTGCGGTACGCCCTGCTTCCGTCAGCAGCCACCCGTACGCGCATGTCTCCGGCAACGGATCCCCTCGCCGCAAGGTCGCAGGCAATGCCGTCGCAATGACTTCGCCGAGCGGCGCGTGGTAATAGCGAGCCGCCCAACGCAACGTCGCGAGCAATTCGCCATGCAGGAACGGGTCCTGGTCGAGCACGGCAAGCACATGCCGCAGTTCCGGCGCTTCGGCTTCCGGTTCGCCGATGGCGTCGATGAACCCAACCAGTTCGCGGTTGCCGAAGGGCACGCGTACCCGGCATCCGACCTGCGATGGATCGGCGTGTCGGCCCGCCGGTGGCAGGTAATCGAAGCATCGCGGCAACGGCAGCGGCAATGCGACGTGCAACACCGCTTCAGGGGATCGCAAGGGCATCGACGCAGTCTAGCAATGCAGGCGATCGAGCCTTTCGCCTGCGCGGGCAAGGCCGAAATTTCCGCGCATTGCGGTCAAGGTGAAGTTAGCGCAACTAGCTCCGAAATTCCGCATGACAAGGCTTCAAGTCACTGTGGCATATCAGGAAAAACGCTTATCCACACTTTCTGTGGATAAGTCTGTGGACGGAGTGCTCGCGTGGACTGCGCGCATCAACGACGATGGCCTTGCGCGTGGATTGGCGCGTTTTTCGTCAGACTGTCATAGTCGAATCGAATCAATCGCTTGCAGACGTCATCGCACTGTCATTCAGCTCCTGGGCCGCTCATGTCCGCTGAGGCGACGACAAACAGGGTGCTGTGCACAAGGCAAATTGCCGGAAGCCTTGTGCTGTCTTGCGGAGCGTGAAAATTTCGTCTGTCAAGCATGCCGTGCAACGGGCTCGATCACGCCACTTCAGCGACGATGGTTGACGTCTACCGGTAGAATCTGCCCTCGCCAACGCCCGGACGTCCCACATGATTGCAGTTGCGTCGCAATGACCAAATGGCAGTGACTGCAACGACCCCTGGGTGCGCGCGACGCGGCCCGCGCTGGCTACGATATTCCCTGATCGCGCTGTTGATCCTGCTGCTGGCGGCGCTGGTCGGCTCCTTCTTCTGGAAACCCGCGTTCCTCGGAATCGATACCTCTTCTTCGCATGGTTTCGAGGCTTTGCGCGCGCGTGAACCGGCCACGACCCTGTCGCCGACCGCCGCTGCGCTCGGCGGCGCGGATTTCGAGCTGCTCGACGACCCCGATGGCGAGCGCATCGCGCGCGATCTGGATCTGTATGCGTGGTACGCCATGGGAGCGAACGCACCCGGGACGAATGCGAATCCACCGCCTGCACCGCCGCCCGAGAGCACGCTGCCCGAAACCCCTGCGCCTGATGCCGATTCGATGGAGGGAACCAGTGCCCAGTAAGTTCACGTCCTGGACGCTCCTTTGCACGTTGCTGCTGGCGTTGGCAGCGCGTGGCTCCGACATCTCCGAATGGTCAACGCTCGATCCGGGTACCCAGCAGTTGCTCGCTCCTTGGCGCGATGGCTGGGCGATGCTTGGCGCCTCCGACCGTGGCCGCCTGCTGACCAATGCGAAACATTGGCAGGCGATGGATGCCACTGCGCGCGAAGCCTTCCTGCGCCGCAGCTCCGACTGGCAGGAGTTGGCGCCGGCGGAACGCTCCCGCCGCCGCGCGCGTTATGCCGCTTGGCAGGCATTGCCGCCCGATGAACAGGCGCGCGTCCGCGCCGCCGCCACGCAGTTCGCGGCCTTGCCGGCCGCGCAGCAGGCGCAATTGCGCGCGCGTTTTGCGGCGATGGATGCCGATCAACAGCGAGCGTGGCTGCTTGGGCCATCCACCGGCAGCTGGATCGAACAGGCGCGCGCCTTGTTCCCCTATGTACCCGAAGGCGAACGCGATGCGACCTTGCGGATGTTGCAGGCCTTGCCAGCCGACGCCCGCGCGCAATTGATGGCGCTCGCGCAACGCCTGCCGGACGATCAACGCGAACAATTGCGCAAGCAGATGCTGGAAACCGATCCTGCGCAACGCGAGGCATTGTTGCGCCAGCGGATGGCGCGATAGGGGGCGATAGGGCGATTCAGTGATCGAGCGGAATCAGGATGCGGCGCGCGGCCCGGAACGCATCGCCGAAGCGCGCGATGCCTTCGGCGCGCATGCGCGGCGCATGGTCGCGCAGGTAGGCATCGAGTGCGGCGCGATCGCGCAGGCGATAGCGCACGCACCAGCCGCGCTCGTCGGCGGCGCTCGCGGCACCGCCTCCAGCGGCAGCGGACTCGCTCTCCAGCGCCTCCAGCTCGGCTCCCTCGAACCCTCTCAGCGCAAGCATCGCCGCGACGTGCTCGCGTAACCACGCGAGGTACGCGTCCGCGATGTCCGCGCGCGCGTGAAGCGTTACTTCATAGATCACAGCCATACGAGCTTCACCAGCAGGCTCAACGCCGCGCCGATGCTCAGCATGACCAAGTACGTCACGCCCAATACCGAATACTTGAGCGTGGTCATGATCCAGCCCTGACCGTACACGCGCTTCTGCATGAGCAGCAGGTATAGCGGCATCCACACGATCAACGCGACTTTCATCCATTCCAGCGGCGTGCGCATCCACGGCGATGCGGCGACACCGGCGAGGCCATTGAGTATGAGCACCAGCAATAGTCCGAAACACAGGAAAGCATGGCTGTGCAGCGCGACGATGAAATGCTCCATGTACAGGCGCCGCTTGAACAGGTAGGCGACCTTCAGGAGGACCGCAAACAGCGGCAACAGCAGGAACAACGTCGATGGCAGCGCGCTCAGCCAGGCATCCCAGAGCAAGCGCTGGTCCTGTTGCACGCGCGCGAGGTTGTCCTGCGCGCGCCCGGCCATCCGGTTCAACCAGCCGTTCGCAAATTCCGGCAGCGCGCTGAAACGGATCGGATTGGCGACCGGATCCCAGGGCTTGTCGCTCCCGCCGAAGGTCAACCTGGTCTTGTGCAGCGGCGGCGGCTGGCCTTTCGCGATCGCGGCGCGCAGCTCGGCGATGCGCGCGTCGGATTTCTTGCGCACGGACTCCTCCGCCGAGGCGAGGCCGTCGTTCGCGCCTGGCGCGGTGCCGCTGGCTTTCCTCGCCGCCTCGATTGCATGCAGCGCGACGTCGCGTTGCGCTTCGACCGCGGCCACCGTCATCGCGCTGTTGATGCCGTCGTTGCCGACCTGGACCGCTTGCGTGTTACTGCTGTCGAAGGTCCATTGCGCCACGAAGAACGCGAGCACGCTGACGAAGAAGAACAGTCGCACCGGGCTCACGTAGCGCACCCGGCGACCCGCGAAATACTCGCAACTCAGGAATCCAGGCCGCAGCAACAATGGAGCCACTGTCCTGGTCAGGCGGGTATCGATCTCGAAAAGGGTGTCGGCGATGTCGCCGAGCACGCTGGAGAATCGTCGCACGAGGCCCTTCACCGGTTGGCCGCAGTGATAGCAGTGTTCGCCGAGCAGCGGGGTGCCGCAGTTGCTGCAGACCGCACCTGTCGGCATCGGCATGGCCACGCTTGCTGCGTTTGCGGCGTCCGTTTCCGGCGTGGTCGAATCGATCGTCATGCCGCGCCTTCCCCGGCAGGCTAAGATGTTCGGATTGTCGATGTTTTGCGCCGCGATGTCGCCATCTCTTCCCGAGCGAACCCCTTCCCGAGCCGCGCGCCTGCTTCACGAGATGCGCGCCACCTGGTCACTGGCCTTGCCGCTGGTCCTCGGGCAGTTGTCCGCCGTCGCACTGAGCGTCGTGGATACCCTGCTCGCCGGACGTCATGGCGCACTGACTCTCGCCGGTGTCGCGGTCGGCAGCGCGGTATGGTCGATCGTGCTGCTGGTGCTGATCGGCGTGCTGATGGCGGTGCCGGCGTTCGTTGCGCAGTACAACGGCGGCGGGCGCCGCGAGCGGATCGGTCCGCTGTTCCGCCAGGCGTTGTGGCTCGCGCTGGCGATGGGGTCGGGCCTGTTCGTGCTGGCGCGCTTCGGCCGCCTTTTGCTGGCGGCGATGCATGTCGCACCGGAAGTGCGGCCCTCGGCGATCGGTTTCCTCGATGCGATCAGCTGGGGCGCGCCTGCATTCGCGTTGTACCTGGTCTGCAGGTACCTCAGCGAAGGCGTCGCGTGGACGGTGCCGACGATGGTGTTCGGCATCGCGGGATTGTGCGTGCTCGCGCCGCTCGGCTATGCGCTGATGTTCGGCGCGTTGGGATTGCCGGCGCTCGGCGCGGCCGGCCTTGGTTACGCGACATCGATCGTGCTGTGGCTGCAGGTCATCGGTTTCGCGATGTACCTCGCGCGCGCGCCGCGCTTCGCCGACCTGCGATTGTTCGCGTGTTTCGAGGCGCCGCGCTGGAAGTCGATCCGCGAACTGTTGCGCGTGGGTTTGCCGATGGGCGTGTCGGTGTTCATGGAAGGCAGCCTCTTCGTCGCGACACTGCTGGTGATCGGCAGCATGGGCGCGGTCCCGGTGGCCGCGCACCAGATCGCGATCAATGTCGCGAGCCTGTGTTTCATGGTGCCGCTCGGCCTGGCAATGGCGACGACGGTGCGGGTCGGCCATGCGGCGGGAGCGGGCGATCCGTCGGCGGTGCGCTGGTCGGCCGGCGCGGGCTATGCGATCGCGCTGGTTTCGCAAACCGCTTCGGCGGCGCTGATGCTGTTCGGCGGAACGGCGATCGCGCGTGTCTATACCAGCGATCCCGCGATCGCATCGCTTGCCGCGACCTTGCTGCTGTATGCCGCCGCATTCCAGTACCCCGACGGCATCCAGGCGTTGTCGGCCGGCGCGCTGCGCGGCCTCAAGGACACCCGCGCACCGATGCTGATCACCGTGCTGGCGTATTTGTGGCTGGGCATGCCGCTCGGCGCGTGGCTTGGAATTGGCCTGGGCTGGGGCGCGCAGGGCATGTGGTGGGGATTGATCCTGGGCCTTGCCGTCGCGGCGCTGCTGCTCGCGACGCGTTTTTTTCTTTTGACGCGGCATGACGATCGGCTGATGGCCGCGGTCGCGCGATCGGCTACGCTGTAGCCTCGAGGAGAACCCGATGCCCGATATCCAACCGCCCAGCCTGATCCACCGCTTCGTGCGCGGCCTCTGGCGTGCGCTGAATTTCTCGCGGCTGCTCGTGGTCAACCTGCTGTTCGTGTTCGTCGTGGTCTGGATCCTCGCTGTGATCTTCTCGGCCAAGCCCATCCTGCGCGAGCACACCGCGCTGGTCATCGCGCCCGATGCGCAGATCGTCGAGCAGTACAGCGCCGATGCCGGATCGATGGCGATCGCGCACGCCTTCGGCCAGCCGAGCAAGGAGGTGCAATTGCGCGACCTGCTGCGCGCGCTCGAGGCAGCCAGGCACGACAAGCGCATCGAGCGCGTCGTGATCCGCCCCGACATGATCAGCGCGGGCGGCATCGCGCAACTGCGCGAAGTCGCGCACGCGCTGCGCGACGTGCGCGCCTCCGGCAAGGAAGTGATCGCGTACGCCGAGAACCTGGACCAGATGGGTTACCTGCTCGCGGCGGAGGCCAACACGATCTACCTGCATCCATCCGGCACGCTCGTGCTCGAAGGCCTTGGCCGTTACCGCATGTATTACCGCCAAGGCCTGCAGGACAAGCTCGGCGTGGACGTGCACCTGTTCCGCGTCGGCGAATACAAGTCCGCCGCCGAACCCTACATCCTCGATGCCGCATCGCCCGAGTCGAAGGAAGCCGACCTGTACTGGATGAACGACCTCTGGCAGCGCTACCTGGCCGATGTCGGCCGCGCGCGCGAGATCGATCCGGCGAAACTCGCGGCGGACATCGATGACCTGCCGAACGGCTTGAAAGCGGCGGGCGGCGATCCGGCGCAATGGGCATTGAACGAGCACCTGGTGGACGCGCTCAAGACCAGCGACGAGGTCGAGGCCATCCTCGAAAGCAAGGGCACGCTCGACACCGACCTGCACAGCTTCCGCCAGGTCGGCCTGGACGGTTACCTCGCGCACCTTGGACGCGACCTGCCGGTGTTGCACGGCGACAAGGTAGCGGTGGTCGTGGCGGCCGGCGAGATCGCCTCGGGCCAGCAGCCGCCCGGCAAGATCGGTGGCGACTCCACCGCCGCGCTGATCGCACGCGCGCGCAACGACGATCACGTCAAGGCGATGGTGTTGCGCGTGGACTCCCCCGGCGGCGAGGTGTTCGCATCCGAACAGATCCGCCGCGAGGTCGAGCTCACGCGCCAGGCGGGCATACCCGTGGTGGTGTCCATGGGCAACGTGGCGGCATCGGGCGGTTACTGGATCTCGATGAACGCGAACAGGATCTACGCCGATCCGTCAACGATCAGCGGCTCGATCGGAATCTTCGGGCTGGTGATGAACGGCCCACGCGCGCTGGAGAAGCTCGGGGTGCACAGCGATGGTGTCGGCACCACGCGCTGGGCGGGCTCATTCGATCCCACGCGCGCGCTCGATCCAGCGGTGGGCGGACTGATCCAGTCGACCATCGAGCACGGCTATGCGCAGTTCATCGGCAACGTCGCGCACGCGCGCGGCCGCACGCCGCAGCAGATAGACACGATCGCACGCGGCCGCGTGTGGAGCGGCGCGCAGGCGAAGGACCGCGGATTGGTGGACGCATTCGGCGGCCTGCGCGAGTCGATCGACGCCGCCGCGCAACTCGGCAAGCTCGACCGGGGCAAGTACCGCGTGGTGTATGTCGAAAAGGAGATGACGCCGTTCGAGCGGTTCTTCGCCGGACTCGGCCAGAACACCGACGCGCGCGCATTGCTCGCGGCGAGCGGCTTGCGCTCGCTGTTCGTGCCCGCGCACGCGCAGGATGAAATCGAGCACGGACTGTCGTGGCTGGGCGCGCAGAAGGGCAAGCCGTTCAGCGCGGTGGCGCATTGCTTCTGCGGGCTATAGAACCTGATGGCACCGGCGCGCGCGCGTCACGGTTGGCGCTATCGCGCGATCCCGGACGCCTTCACTGATTGGCGGATGCGTCGTTGCCGGAACCGGCATCCGGCGCCTGGCCGTTCACCTGGTTGTCGATGCTCTGGTCCTGCTGCTCCTTGGCTTTCTGGACTTCGGCATCGACCGCCTTGGCGCGATTGATCGGGGTCTGGATCGCATCGCGCAATTCGGTGTGCTGGTCCTTTTGGCTCGACGCGGTCGCGCCCCCGTTGACCGGCACGTTATCGCTGCCGCAACCCGCCAGCAGGCCGATGGCGAACGAGCACAGCAGGCAGGTGGTTAAACGGGACATGGCGGCGTCTCCAGGGCGGTGTCCACGGCTATGCTAGCGCGAACCAGGAAGGGGCGATGCAGATGGCGAGCGAACGCTGGCGGCTGGACGGACAGGTGGCGCTGGTGACCGGCGCGAGCGCCGGCATTGGCCATGCGATCGCGCACGAACTGCTCGGCTTCGGCGCCGACGTGCTGTTGGTCGCACGCGATGCAGATCGCCTTGAAAGCGCACGTTCCGAACTCGAAGACGAGTTTCCCGATCGCATCGCGCGCGCCTTCCCCTGCGATCTTGCGGACGAGGATGCGCGACGCGAACTGTTCGACTGGATCGAGGACCTCGATTGCGGCCTGCACATCCTCGTCAACAACGTCGGCACCAACCAGCGCAAGCCGACCATGGATTACGCCGACGCCGAATGGCGCGCGCTGTTCGAGATCAATACCTTCGCGACATTCGAACTCTGCCGTTACGCCTATCCGTTGCTGACGAGGCATGCCGCGTCGAACATCGTCAACATCGGCAGCGTCTCCGGCGCGACGCACGTGCGCACCGGTTCGCCGTACGGCATGAGCAAGGCCGCGCTGCACCAGCTCACCAAGAACCTCGCCTGCGAATGGGCCGGCGACGGCGTGCGCGTGAATTGCGTCGCGCCGTGGTACATCCGCACGCGGCGCACATCGCCGATGCTCGCCGAACCGGAATATTACGAGGAAGTGATCGCGCGCACACCGCTCGGGCGCGTCGGCGAGCCCGAGGAAGTCGCCGCCGCGGTCGCGTTCCTGTGCCTGCCCGCGGCGAGCTACATCACCGGCGAGTGCATCGCGGTGGATGGCGGATTCCTTCGTTACGGATTCTGAAGCGGAAACGGCTTCGCGACACTGGAATTCAATTCGCGCCGCAATCGCTGCGCATCTGCTCGAGCAAGCCCTTGCGCTCGCGTTCGTAGCGTTCGCGGTCGCTGGGTTGGCCGTTGAAGATCAGCGTGCCGAGCTGGTCGTTGCGCGCGCTCAGGCTCTCGCAGACTTCGTCCTGCGGCATGCGCACGCAGGTGTCCTCGACGTAGGTCATGATCGGGAACCCGATCCCGCCGCCGTGGTGGAATTGCTGGTCGCCGGGCGGTGGCATGGGCTGGTTCGGCGGGCGAGCACCATGCGGGAATCCAACGCCGCGCCCGAAACCGAAAGTCCACAGCGGCACGTAATGTCCCTGCGGGATGCCAGTGCGGCTGATGTAGGTCCCGCCATCGGGGGTGGTGCACCGGTACGCCGGTTGCGGATCGCGGTCATGGACGACGTGCACCTCGACCGCACGCGGCAGCGGCGCATCAACGTGAACCGGCTCGGCGCGGGGCGGTGCATCGACCGGGCGCAGCATCTGGCGCACGTCCTGGTGGGCGTCCTTCGGACACGGACGATCCTGCAGGGCGATCTTGCCGGCCGCATCGACGCAGCGGTAGATCGTCACGTCGTCGGCACGCGCGGCATCCGCCGCGAAGCAAGCCGCGGTGATCAGAGCAGCGCAGACGAACGCATCGCGGATAGCCGTTTGCATGCGTCGATTCTGCGCGCGTCGTGAGCGGCGCGACAGATGCGCAGCGCCTGTCTTTCGGCGCAATTCAGACTCTTGAACGACAGCGGTCCTCACAGTCCGCAGGCGGCAAAGAGCATCGAGGTCAGGTCCTGCTCTTCCGGCGCCCAGGCTGCGCGTTCGCTGGGCTTGGCAGCATAGATCTGCTTGCGCAAGGCATCGCGGCGGGTGGCGAAACGATCGCAGGCCTGTTGCGGATCGAGCCGCGTGCACTGGTCGGCGACCCACTTGCCAGGCGCGGAGCCGGGCGGCGGCGGCGTCGGATCGACCGCAGGTGCATCCGCGGGCGCATCGGCTTCGACATGGGGCCGGATGATGCGTTCGCCTTTTTTCGGAAGCACCGCGATTTTCGGCGGGGCATTCGCGTCGGCATCGGGATCGTCGGGCTTCGGCACCCATTGCTTGCCGGGAACGCCAGTGCGGCTGTCGTAGGTCGAACCGTCGGCGCGCATGCATTGCCAGAGCGGATAAGGATCGTTCGGGCCGCGCAATGGGCTGGACGAGGGGGTCGCCTCGGGAGTCGCGGCCGGTGCCGTCGGGGCCTGCGGCACGGGAACCGGCGCGGCATCGACCGGGGATTGCACCGCGATCTTCCGCTGGGTGCTGCCTTTCGGACATGGCGTGCCCTGGATGCTGATGCCGGCGTCCGATTCGCAGCGATAAAGCACGCCGTCGGCGCGCGCCGATAGGGCGCACGGCAACAACATGATCGCGGTCAGCAGGTGGATGTGGCGCATGCAGGGATTCTGCGGTGCGATCGTCGCGTACGCCAGCTTGGGTTTGCGCCCCTGCGGACCGATAATGCAGGCATGACGACTTCCGACACGACGATCGGCCCGCCCAGCGACGGTGGGCCGGGCACGGGTTTCGAGTTTCCGGGCGTGTTCGAGATTACCGCGCTCGGCCCCGCATCGGCCAATCTCGACAGCGAAATCCCCCGCCTGTTGACTGCGGCGGGCTTGAGCATCCTGCACGAAACCATTTCGACGCGGCCGTCGAGCGCGGGACGCTTCGTATCGGTCACAATCAGTTTCCGCGCCGAAAGCCGTGCCGACTACGACGCCGCGCACGAGGCATTGCGTTCGCACCCGGAAGTGAAGTGGACGATCTGAACCGCGTCGCGAAACCGGCGTCCTGGCAGGTTCGCGATCTTGGTCGCCGCGCCTACGAGCCGGTCTGGCACGCGATGCAGGCGTTCACCGACGCGCGCGACGACTCAACGCCGGATGAATTGTGGATCGTCGAACACGACCCGGTGTTCACGCTTGGACAGGCCGGCAAGCCCGAGCACGTGCTCGCTGCCGGCGACATCCCGGTGTTGCGCGTGGATCGCGGCGGCCAGGTGACCTATCACGGGCCCGGCCAGATCGTCGCGTATCCGCTCGTGGACCTGCGTCGCCTGCGCCTCGGAGTTCGCGAGCTGGTCGAGCGCATCGAACAATCGGTGATCGACGTATTGGCCGACTGGAACATCGTCGGTGAGCGCAAGTCCGGTGCGCCTGGCGTGTATGTCGCCGGCGCGAAGGTCGCCGCGTTGGGCTTGCGGGTGCGGCGCGGCTGCAGTTTCCATGGGCTGGCTTTCAATGTCGCGATGGATCTCGAGCCCTTCCGGCGCATCAATCCCTGCGGGTACGAGGGCCTGCAGGTGACCTCGGTGTTAGACTTGGGCGGTCCTTCCGACCCTGCCGCGCTGGTGCCTGCACTGGTCGCGGCATTGTCCGTGCAACTCGAGCTCTCGCCGGATTGGCAGTCGAACCCGCCGAACCAGCCCCCAGCCCCCAGCTTCCATCCTCCAGTCCCCGCATCTCCATGAGCGCATCCCCCACCGACGCCGCGAAATCCATCCCGCTGCAGGTAATCGCGTCTGATCCAATATTGACGCCGGCGACCCTGGCGCCCGGCGCCAAGCAGGTCGGCGAGAGCAAGATCGCGCGCAGCCCGGTCAAGTTCGACAGCGCGCCCATCCTGCGCAAACCCGAATGGATCCGCGTGCGCATCCCGGCCGGCAACGCGGTCGCGAAGCTCAAGGCCAAGCTTCGCGAGAACCGCCTGGTGACGGTGTGCGAGGAAGCGTCCTGCCCTAACATCCACGAGTGCTTCAGCCACGGCACCGCGACCTTCATGATCCTCGGCGAGGTCTGCACGCGGCGCTGCTCGTTCTGCGACGTGGCGCACGGCCGGCCGAAGCCGCCGGATGCCGAGGAGCCCGAAAACCTCGCGCGCACGATCGCCGACATGGGCCTGCGTTACGTGGTGATCACCTCGGTCGACCGCGACGACCTGCGCGATGGCGGCGCGGCGCATTTCGCGGCCTGCATCCGCCGCGTGCGCGAGCTCAGCCCCGCCACGAAGATCGAGATCCTCACCCCCGATTTCCGCGGCAAGGGACGCATGGAGCGCGCGCTGGAGATCCTTGCGACCGATCCGCCGGACGTGTTCAACCACAACCTCGAAACCGTGCGCGGCCTCTACCTGAACGTGCGCCCGGGCGCCGATTACGACTGGTCGCTCACATTGCTTGAACGCTTCAAGCGCGATCATCCGGGCGTGCCGACCAAGTCCGGGATCATGCTGGGGCTGGGCGAGACCCACGACCAGGTGATCGGCGCATTGAACGATCTGCGTGCCCACGCGGTCGACATGATCACCATCGGCCAGTACCTGCAGCCGACCCCGCACCACCATCCGGTGATCCGTTACTGGACGCCGGCCGAATTCGCGGAGCTGGAAGCGCAGGGGATGGCGATGGGGTTCACCCATGTCGCCTCGGGCCCAATGGTCCGTTCGTCCTACCACGCCGACCGGATGGCGGCCGACGCGGGTTTTGTCACCAATTAGCCCTTCCGGCACAGGCCGGATTCAGGCGAAGGGTGCATTCTATAGTTGTCGTTTCCAAGGATTCGCGATGCGCAAGCTGCTGTTGTTGTTGCCCCTGGTGCTGATCGTCCCGTTGGTGATTGCGGGCCGCTCGCTGACGATCGCGACCCCTGCGCCCGAAGCGCGCAACCTGGTTGCGTCCACCGCGCCGGCTGCGCTGGCGAGCAAGGGTGAGGTCTCCAAGCGCAGTGGTTCGATCACGCTTGCACCGACCGCAGAGGAAGCTCGCGCGGCACGCCTGGTCTATGGCTTGCTCAGCGACAGCAATTTCCATTACCGGCCCGAGCCCCTCGACGACGCGATGTCGGCGCAGATCTTCAAGCGCTACCTCGAAGCTCTCGACGGCGACAAGCTGTTCTTCACGCAGGCGGACATCAACCGCTTCGGGCCCTACAAGACCACACTCGACGATGCGATCAAGTCCGAACACCTGCAGCCCGCGTTCGACATGTTCACGGTGTACCTGCAGCGGGTCGACGAGCGCGTCGCGTTCGCGCGCGCGTTGCTCAAGCATGATTTCGATTTCAGCGGCAAGGACACCTGGGCCTACGATCGCAAGGACGTGCCGTGGGCGACAGACAAGCCGGCGCTCGACGACCTGTGGCGCAAGTACGTCAAGAACGATGTGCTGCGGCTGAAACTCGCAGGGCAGAAACCCGAGGAGATTCGCAAGACGCTCGACAAGCGTTACAGCCAGCTCGCCAATCGCGCGCACCTGCTGACCGGGGAGGACGTGTTCCAGACCTTCCTAGATTCGTACGCGATGTCGCTCGACCCGCATACCAACTACATGCCCCCGCGCACCACCGAGAACTTCAACATCTCGATGCGC
>Ga0157375_10004157_pt1 | contig 12560 bp, 13 predicted proteins | sample M35metaG_FD_115311 | JGI IMG/M metagenome (GOLD analysis project Ga0157375, IMG submission 115311) | Miscanthus rhizosphere microbial communities from Kellogg Biological Station, Michigan, USA - M3-5 metaG | ecosystem: Host-associated > Plants > Roots > Rhizosphere > Soil | place: USA: Michigan...
GACCTTGATGATCGAGATGCCGGCGAGCGACGTCGACTCGATGTGCTCGATGTCGCTCACCGTCGTCGTCAGGCTGCGCTCGTTCTGCGCCGCGATCCGGGTGCCCATCTCGGTCGCCGGCAGGCCGTTGTAGTTCCAGATGATCGAGATCACCGGGATGTTGATCTCCGGGAAGATGTCGGTCGCCATGTTGAGCAGCGCGAACGGCGTCGCCAGCACGATCAGCATCGCCATGACGATGAACGTGTACGGGCGCTTCAGCGCGAGCTGGACCATCGACATTTGGGTTCGCGAACGAGCGCGGCGGCTCGTGCGGGCGGGGGAAGCCGTCGATGATATTCAGAGTCGGCACCACGCCGTCGGCGCTGTCTTACCGGCGCCTGCCGGCTTTTCCCACACGCCGCGGCCGCCGGCTGAAATAACGTTGCCGATTCGAGCGACACTTCGTCGTTCCATCCGCTGCGAGAACGCCATGGCCACCACCCCCTCCACCGCCACCCGGTCCGCCGGCTCCGGCGACGACAGCAACGAATCGATGACCGCCGTGCAGAAGCTGCGCGAGCAGGCCGACGCCGTCGTCGAGCGGATCCAGCCGCAAATCGCCGCCGTCTCGACCTACGTCCGCGAGGAGCCGACCAAGGCGCTGCTCATCTCGGCAGCCGCCGGCGCGGCGGTGATGGGGTTGATCGCCCTGGTCGTCCGCTCGGGCTCGCGCTCGCCGGCGCAGCAGACAGCGTCCGCGGGCCGATCGGCCATGGCGGCGATCCGCGACGCCGCCCTCGATCTCGCCGACAGCGCCCAGAGCATGGCCGCCGATGCGCTCGAGGCGGCGCAGAAGCGCGTCGCCGGGGCGCTCGACAGCACGCAGAAGCGCGTCGCCGCCGCCCGCGACAGCGTGCAAGAGCGCGTCGCCGCCGCCCGCGACAGCGCCCAAAAGCGCGCCGAGGAGAGCGCCGACGGCGTCTCGGAAGCCGCGGCCGACGCGTGGAAGAAGGTCCGCGACCAGGCCGCGCCGCTGGTCGACAAGATCCGGCCGCAGATCGACGCCGCCGCCGCTTACGCCAAGGACGACCCGGTGCGCGCCGCGATCGGCCTCGCCGCGGCGGGCGCGATCATCGCCGGCCTGATCGCCCTGACGCGCTCATCGGACGACGACGCGTCGCTCTGAGTCGGGCCTGACGCCGTCGAGGCCCGCTCGTGGCGGCGGGCGGTCGGCGGCACATCGATTGCCGATTCGCTGCATCCACTTCACAGGAGCAGCGCATGTCGCCTCGTCAGAACAGCCGCCTTTCCATCCTCTCGCTCGCCCTCGGCGTCGCCATGTCGGCCGCCGCGGCGGGCGCTTCGGCGCAGGGGACGACCGCGTCGTCGCCGGCGGGGATGAAGACGGGCAACGCAGGCGCATCGGTGCCCGCCGCCGACAAGTCGTGGGCGCAGAAGGCCGCGGTGGGCGGCATGGCCGAGGTCGAGCTCGGCAAGCTGGCGCAACAGAAGGCGTCGAACGCTCAGGTCAAGCAGTTCGGCGCGCACATGGCCGAGGACCACTCCAAGGCCAACAGCGAGCTGCAGCAGATCGCCAGCTCGAAGGGTCTCGCCCTGCCGACCGACCTCGACGCCACCCACAAGGGCAAGATGGCCAAGATGGAGAAGCTCTCCGGCGCGCAGTTCGACCGCGCCTACATGAGCGAGATGGTCGCCGACCACAAGAAGGACGTCGCCGAGTTCCGCAAGCAGTCGACCTCGGGGAAGGACAGCGACCTGAAGGCATTCGCCGCGAAGACGCTGCCGACGCTCGAAGACCACCTCAAGATGGCCCAGGCGACCGACGCCGCCGTGAAGGGCGCCAAGGCCTCGGCGCCGCGCTGACGGGCTGACGCCGCGAGCGCTCAGCCGCCGACCGCCCGGGCCAGGTTGACGCGCGCGGCCGCCTCGAAGCGCGAATGGAAAAGCGGCGTCGCGAAGATCCGCTCGCGATCCAGGAACGAGCGCAGGATCGCGCCTCGCTTCTCGTCGAAGAGCGGCTGCGGCACCCACGAGGACTCGGCGCGGATCTGTCGTTCGTATTCAGCGAATCGCTGCGCCGGCGCGCCCAGGATGGCAAGGTCGATGTCGACCAGGAGCCGCTCGTCGTCGCTGCCCGGCGAGCCCGTGTGCTTCGTCGCCAGGACGAGCGACCGGATTCGCTCGACGATGGCCGCAGCGACTCCGGCCGCCGCCACCGCCGCGCTCGCCCAGTCGGCGCTGCGCTCCTCGTTGTCGGAGCGCCTCACGTCGTAGATCGCGTCGTGGAACCAGAGCGCGACCTCGACCTCGCATGGGCGAGCCGCGGCCGCCGTCGCCGGCGCGAGCAGATCGAGGCACTCGTGCAGATGCTGGAGAGTGTGGTACTTGCGATGCGGCTCGGCGTACGCCGCCAGCAGCGCATCGCGCACGGCGACGCCGTCGTCGACGGCGCCGATGCCGCGCCAGGCGCGCGCCCACGATTGCCGCGCGTCGATCACCGGCTAGCGAAGCTTCGTCCGGCCGAGACGCTTGGCGTTGGCGACCGCCTTGCGATGCACCGGCGCGAGCCCCTTGCCGAGAACGCCGAGCGCGGCGCGGTGCAGCTGCGCCGCCGACCGGGCGGCGGACGGCTTCTTGCCTCGCGCCAGGGCGATGAACGACTTGTAGAACGAAGCCGTGAGATCGCACTGGGCGATCGCGGCGTGCTTGGCCATCGCGTTCCAGGATTCGCCGAAGGCCGCGTGCTTCTCCGCGACCATGAGCTCGAACTCCTTGCGATCGCGCGCGGAGAGTTTCGGCCCGGAGATCGCCATTCGCGTCACCCGGTGGGCGACGACCTGCGGCACTGCGGCGGCGAGCTCCGCCGCCTTCACGGCGAGCGACCGGCTGGCGCGTTTGCGAGGTGTCGTAGCCATTCGCTTCTCCGGGTCGGCCGTCGTGCCCCCGACTGTAGGCTCGCCGTGAAGGAGGTGACAGCCGGCGCGGCGGCGAGCGCGGCGGTATAAGCAACGCGAGGCCGCACGAGCGCGGCGCTGGAGGTTCCATGTACGTCCGCAATGCCTGGTACGTCGCCGCCACGGTCGACGAGATCGCTACCGGTCCGCTCGGCCGGACGATCTGCGGCAACCGCATGGTCCTGTTCCGCAGCGAAGGCGGCGCCGTCTCCGCGCTCGAGGATTTCTGCCCGCATCGCGGCGCGCCGCTCTCGCTCGGCAGCGTCCGCGACGACGGACGGATCGTCTGCGGCTACCACGGCCTGGTCATGGGCGGCGACGGCCGCTGCGTCAGCATGCCGGGGCAGCGCGTCAGGCCGACGATCAGGTCGTATCCGGCGCTCGAGCGGCACGGCTTCGTCTGGGTCTGGCCGGGCGAGAAGAGCGCCGCCGATCCGACGCGGATGCACCCGCTGCCCTGGGCCGACAGCCCGGACTGGGCGTACGGCGGCGGCCTCTATCACGTCAAGTGCGACTACCGGCTGATGATCGACAACCTGATGGACCTGACGCACGAGACCTACGTGCACGCGACGAGCATCGGCCAGCCCGAGATCGAGGATGCGGCGCCCGAGACGCGCGTCGAGGGCGATTCGGCGATCACCAGCCGCTTCATGACGAACATCCCGGCGCCGCCGTTCTGGCGCGCGGCGCTGCGCGGCAACCACCTCGCCGACGACGTCCCGGTCGACCGCTGGCAGATCTGCCGCTTCGCGCCACCGAGCCACGTGATGATCGAGGTCGGCGTCGCCCACGCCGGCCACGGCGGCTACGACGCGCCGGCGGAGCGGAAGGTCTCGAGCGTCGTCGTCGACTTCATCACTCCCGAGACCGACACGTCGATCTGGTACTTCTGGGGAATGGCGCGCAACTTCAACGTCGGCGACGCGACGCTGACGGCGACGATCCGCGACGGCCAGGCAGCGATCTTCGGCGAGGATGTCGGCATCCTCGAAGCGCAGCAGAGGAACCTCTCGGAGCAGCCGAGCCGCCACCTGATGCGCCTCAACATCGACATGGGCGGATTCGAGGCGCGCCGGATCCTCGAGCGGCTCGTCGCCGAAGAGCAGAACGACCTGCTGAAGGGCTGATCCGGACGCCGGCGCGCGCCTCGCACCCCTCGTCTGCCCGGGGTTCTTCTCGACACGGCCGCTGCTAGGATCGCTCGCCGGTGGGTGGATGCGTCGTCCCTGCCCGCGTCCTAAGTCATCGGAGAGCCTCATGCACCGTCGTACCCTTTCCCTGCTCCTCGCCGCGACCTTCGCGGCCGGCGCTTCGAACCTGGCCTCGGCGCAGAACAGCGCACCCTTCAAGATCGGTTTCATCCTGCCGATGACCGGCCAGTCGGCGTCGACCGGCAAGCAGATCGAGGCGGCGATCAAGCTCTGGCAGGCGCAGAACGGCGCGACCGTCGCCGGGCGCAAGGTCGAGGTCATCGTCAAGGACGACGCCGGCGTCGCCGACACCACGCGCCGGATCGCGCAGGAGATGGTCGTCAACGACAAGGTCGACGTCCTCGCCGGCTTCGGCCTGACGCCGCTGGCGCTGGCCACCGCGCCGATCGCGACGCAGAGCAAGACGCCGATGGTCGTGACGGCGGCGGCGACGTCGATCATCACGGCGCAGTCGCCGTACATCGTTCGCACCAGCTTCACGCTGCCGCAGGTAACGGTGCCGATCGCCGAGTGGGCGTCCAAGAACGGCATCAAGAAGGTCGTCACCTTCGTCGCCGACTACGGCCCGGGCCTCGACGCCGAGAAGTTCTTCAAGAGCCAGTTCCAGCTCAACGGCGGCCAGATCGTCGGCGAGATCCGCTCGCCGCTGCGCGGCCCCGACTTCGCGCCGTTCCTGCAGAAGGTCGCCGACCTGAAGCCCGACGCGGTGTTCTGCTTCCTGCCGTCGGGCCAGGGCGCGGCGTTCATGAAGCAGTTCGGCGAGCGCGGCCTCGACAAGTCGGGAATCAAGCTGATCGCCACCGGCGACGTGACCGACGACGACCAGCTCAACGACATGGGCGACGTCGCGATGGGCGTCGTCAACTCGCACCACTACTCGGCGGCGCACCCTTCGGCGACGAACAAGAAGTTCGTGCAGGCGTTCGAGGCGGCCAACAAGTTCCGCCCCAACTTCATGGCCGTCGCCGGCTACGACGGCATGCACGTGATCTACAACGCGCTCGCCGCGACCAAGGGCGCCGGCGGCGGCGACGCGCTGCTGGCGGCCATGAAGGGCCAGATCTTCGAGAGCCCGCGCGGGCCGATCCTGATCGACGCGCAGACGCGCGACATCGTCCAGGACGTCTACATCAGGAAGGTCGAGCGCCAGAACGGCCAGCTCTACAACGTCGAGTTCGACGTGCAGAAGGCGGTCAAGGATCCGGCGAAGACGAAGTAGCCGCGCGCGGCGAGGCTCGTCGCCCGCGTCCGGGCCTGCCGCACCGCATGAGGGTTTTCCCAGCGCTCGTTCGCAGCCCCGCGCGGGGCTGCCGAGCGGACCACGGGATCTTCGGAAAAGCCGATAGTGGCCATAGGCGACGGGCAGCTTGCTGCCCGCAAATAACGATCTGAAACTCACTCCGCGCAGCGCGTTCGCGTTGCGTCCACGAGTGACGGAGGAGACGTTATGTCGATGAATCGGCCCCGCGGCAGGGCGGGGATGCTGTGCGTGTCATCGCTCAGCGCGGCGGTGCTCGTCGCCTGCGGCGGCGGCGGGTCCTCGGGAACTCCCGACGTCGCCGTCGGCAGTGCCGACGAAGGCCGGTCCGCGGCGCAGGCGGCCCCGATCAACAGCACGCCGATCCTGACCTGCGACACGGCAGGGATCGGCAGCGTGTCGCTCCTGTCGGACCTGCCGACACTGCCGACGACCAGCCCGCCGAACAGCTCGGCCGCGACCATCACGTCGGTCTCGACGGGCACGACCGGAGGCGTTCCCTACTGCCTGGTGAAGGTGCTCGTGCCGCCGGCGATCAACATTTGGGTCGGCCTGCCCACCGACGGCAGTTGGAACGGACGCCTGCAGTCGGAAGGTGGCGGCGGCTATGCAGGAAGCGTCGGCGTGCCGACGGGCTCGATCGCGGGCGGATACGTCGGCGTGCAGACCGACACGGGCCACACCGGCGGCAGCGGCAGCTTCGGCATGCTCACGCCGGTGCCCAACGGCGCGCCCGATGTCCAGCTGCAGACCGACTTCGCGTACCGCTCCGAGCACGAGATGGCGGTGATCGGCAAGCAGCTCGCGCAGGCCTTCTACGGTCAGCTGCCTCAGTACTCGTACTGGAACGGCTGCTCGACCGGCGGCCGCCAGGGCATGCGAATGGCGCAGGATTTTCCGGCCGACTACAACGGCATCCTCGCCGGCGCCCCCGCGTTCCACTGGGACCGCTTCCAGGCCTACCAGATCTGGCCCCAGATGGTCATGCGACTGGAAAACGGCGGACCGGTCTCGGCGGCCAAGCAGAACCTCGCGACCAACGCGGCCGTCGCGGCCTGCGACCCGACCGATGGCGTGACCGACGGCGTCATCCGTGATCCTCGCGTGTGCACCTACAACCCGGTCACGGACACGAGCATCACGCGCGCGTCGTGCACCGCCGCGGACAACACCTGCCTGACCCCCGGAGAGGCGAGCGCCATCCAGAAGATCTGGGGCGGCGCTCGCACCGCGAGCGGCAAGCTTCTCTGGCCGGGCGTCGAGCGGGGTGCCGCACTCAGCGGCCTGGCGGGGACCAATCCGTTCGCCATCGCCGTCGCGCAGCCGCAGTTCTGGGAGTACTTCGACCCCACCTGGGACTGGAGAACCCTGAACTACGCGAACTACGAAGCGTTCTTCAAGGACACCATGCGGATGGTGAACCCGATGATGGCGAGCGAGAACCCCGACCTCAGCGCGTTCCGCAACAACGGCGGCAAGCTCGTGATGTGGCAGGGCTGGGCCGACCAGCTCATCATGCCGCAAGGCAGCGTGATGTACTACGACGCCGTCGCCAACGTGATGGGCGGCTACTCGGCTCTGCAGCCGTGGTTCCGCCACTTCATGGCGCCGGGCGTGGGCCACTGCGGCGGCGGCAACGGGCCGCAGCCGCAGAACCTCCTGCAATCCGTCGTCGACTGGGTCGAGAACGGCGTCGCGCCCGATCGAATCCTCGCGAGCAAGAGCGTCACCGGCGGAACGCAGACGCGTCCTCTCTGCCCGTACCCCACGGCGGCGAAATACATCGGCTCGGGAAGCACCGACGACGCGAGCAATTTCGTGTGCGCGGCACCTTGACGACTTCTGGAGAACAAAGCATGAACTTCCGAAACGTTCTGGCCGGCGTCGCGTTAACCGCCGCGACGGTCGTCGCGGGCGCCGCGCCCGTGGTCTACGAAGGCGTTCTCGTCCCGTCCATTCCCGACACGGGCAGCGTCGGCGGCTTCAGTTGGTTCCTCGAGACCGGCGCGCAGGTCGATTTCTGGCGCTTCGCCGGAGTCGCCGGCCAGATCGTGACCTTCGACGTGAGCCGACTCAACGGCAATCTCGACCCGGCGATGTCGTTCTACTCGGGGATCACCTCCGCCGACACGTCGCTCTTCAAGGCGAGCAGCAGCTGGGGCGGGATGACGTTCATCGGCAGCCTCGACGACGAGCATCCGCCGGCGCTGACCCCCGGGCCGGGCGGCGATCCGTTCGGCAGCTTCGTGCTGCCGACCACCGGCAACTACACCATCGCCATCGGCGGATTCGACAGCACCGACGCGGGGTCCTATCCGTATCGCGTGACGCTGACGACGACTGCCGTGGCGGCCGTGCCCGAGCCGTCGACGTGGGCGATGCTCACGATCGGCCTGGCCGGCGTGGGCTACCTGCGCCGCCGCAAGCGCGCCTGATCCGATCGCGATCGCCTCGGCGGCAAGTGAGCCGGAGCAGTCGCGATCAGGCGGCGGCGGCCGGCTCCCGCGCTTTCTCGTTCGCCGATTGCCACTCGTCGGTCGAGGCGTTGAACAGCTCGCTGACGATGCCACGCAGCCAGACGTTGCGCGCGTCCTTGTGGAACTTGGTGTGCCAGTGCTGCCGCAGCTGAATCCGCGGCGACTCGAACGGAAGCTGTATCACGCGCAGGCCGAACGCGGCCTTTCCGTAGGCGATGCCCATCGCGTGAGGAACCGTGACGACCATGTCCGAGTGGGCGACCAGCGCCGGAATGCTCAGGAAATGCGGCGTGTAGATCGCGACGCGACGGATGAGGCCGAGTTCCTTCAGGTGCTCTTCGAAGATTTCCTGGCTGCGCCCTTCGGAGAGCACGACCGCATGCGGGAAATCGACGAACTGCTCGAGCGTGAGAGCGTTTCCCCTGACGGGATGCTCGTTGCGCACGAGACAGAGAAAGTGATGGGTGAAGAGACGCTTCTGGTAGAAATCGCTGCCCTTCAGGTCGGGGAAGTAGCCGACGGCGAGGTCGACGTCGCCGTCCTCCATCGCCTTGGTGAGTTGCTGCGGCGGCATGCTGACCGAGCGCACCGGCGTCTCCGGCGAGGCCTTGGCGAGAGCTCGCAAGAGCTTGGGAAGAAACACCGTCTCGCCGACGTCGGACATCGCGAACGTGAAGGGTCGATGTGCCCGCCCGGGATCGAAGGGAACGCGCGCCCCGAGCTTCTGCTCGACGTGCAGCAGGATCTCGCGGGCCGCATTCGCGATCTCCGTGCCGCGCGGCGTCGGCGCCATGCCCTTGCGGGACCGGACGAACAGGGCGTCGTCGAAGTGATCGCGCAGCTTGGCCAGGCTTTCGCTCACCGAGGGCTGGCTGATGCCGAGGACCTTCGCAGCCTGGCTCACGGTCCCCGCGTCGAGCACCGTCACGGCGACGCGAAGCAGGTTCAGGTCGAGTTTGCTGCGCACGACGTGAGGTGTCCGGAGGACGGGAACATTCGACTCGAAATGCTGGCATAACGAGCTAACCCATGATGGCGACATCCCTCGACAAGGAGGTCAGGTGAACGGGAGCCATGGCCGATGAGCCCGGGCGCGATTCCTGCCCGCACGCAGGTCGTCGTCATCGGCGCCGGACCGGCGGGATTGCTCCTGGGCGCACTGCTGAACCAGGCCAGCGTCGAGGCGGTCGTTCTCGAGCAGCGCAGCGCCGACTACGTTCTCGGCCGGATTCGCGCCGGCGTGCTCGAGCAGGTCACGGTCGATCTGCTCGCGGCCGCCGGGGTCGACGCGCGCCTGCGCGCCGAGGGCCTGGTCCACGAGGGAATCGAGCTCGCGTTCGGCGGCAGTCGGCACCGCATCGACATGGCGCGGCTCACCGGCGGCAAGCACGTCGTCGTCTACGGCCAGACCGAGGTGACGCGCGATCTCATGCAGGCGCGTCTCGATGCGGGCCTGGCAATCATCTACGAGGCGGCCGACGTCGAGCCGATCGCTTTCGACAGCGACCGGCCTTCGGTCGCCTACACCAAGGACGGCGTTCGGCACGTCATCGCCTGCGAATTCATCGCCGGCTGCGACGGCTACCACGGGATCAGCCGGCAAAGCGTTCCGGGACGCGCGCTCACCAGCTTCGAGCGCGTGTACCCCTTTGGCTGGCTCGGCGTCCTGTCGGAAACGCCGCCCGTGTCGCACGAGCTGATCTACTCGAACCACGAACGCGGCTTCGCGCTCTGCAGCATGCGATCGGAGCGGCGCAGCCGCTACTACGTGCAATGCCAGCTCGACGACCGCGTCGACGACTGGAGCGACGACAGGTTCTGGGACGAGCTGCGGCGCCGGCTCGATGGCGCCGCCGCCGAGGCGCTCGTAACCGGCCCGTCGATCGAGAAGAGCATCGCGCCGCTGCGCAGCTTCGTGGCCGAGCCGATGCGATTCGGGCGCCTGTTCCTCGCCGGCGACGCCGCGCACATCGTCCCGCCGACGGGCGCCAAGGGACTGAATCTGGCCGCCGGCGACGTCGGCATCCTCGCCCGGGCGCTGGCCGAGCACTTCCACGATCGCAGCGACGCCGGCATCGACACGTATTCGCAGCGCTGCCTGCGCCGGGTCTGGCGCGCCGAGCGGTTCTCGTGGTGGTTCACCTCGCTGATGCACAAGTTTCCCGAGACGGGTCCCTTCGGACAGAGAATCCAGGCCGCGGAGCTCGACTACCTCGTTCATTCGGAGGCGGCGTCCACCGCGCTCGCCGAGAATTACGTCGGGCTGCCCTTGATCTTCCAATGACCCTTCTCTTCGACGGCATCGCCTACGGCATGCTGCTCTTCATCCTCGCCGTCGGCCTCGCGGTCACGCTCGGGCTGATGAACTTCATCAACCTTGCGCACGGCGCCTTCGCGATGGCGGGCGGCTACATCACGGTGCTGCTGATGAACCGGCTCGGCGTTCCGTTCCTGGCCTGCCTGCCGATCGCCTTCATCGGCACGGCGCTCCTCGGCGCGCTGCTCGAGCGAACGCTCTACCGGCCGATGTACTCGCGCCCGCACCTCGACCAGGTGCTGTTCTCGATCGGCCTGGTGTTCATGGCGGTCACTGCCGTCGATTACGTCGTCGGCTCGATGCAGCAGAACATCCACCTGCCCGACTGGCTGCAGGGGCGCCTGCCGATCGAGGCGGTCGGCATCGGCAAGTACCGGCTCTTCATCGTCGTCACCTGCGCGCTGCTGACGATCGCGCTGCAGTGGGTGCTGTCGCGGACGCGCTTCGGCAGCCGCCTGCGCGCGTCGGTCGACGACCCGCGCGTCGCCGGCGGGCTCGGCCTCGACGTCAACCGGATCTTCCTGCTCACCTTCGCCGTCGGCTCGGGTCTCGCCGGCCTCGGCGGCGCGCTCGGCGCCGAGGTGCTCGGCCTCGATCCGACCTTCCCGCTCAAGTTCATGATCTATTTCCTGATCGTCGTCTCGGTCGGCGGGACGACGACGATCACCGGACCGCTCCTGGCCGCGCTCCTGCTCGGCATCGCCGACGTCGCCGGCAAGTACTACGTTCCCAAGCTCGGCGCCTTCATCGTCTACACGCTGATGATCGCGATCCTGGTCTGGCGGCCGCAGGGCCTGTTCGCGCGGGCGAGCGCGCGATGAGCGACACGCCCGTCGCCGGCGCGTCGCCGCTGCCTTCGCCCGCGTCAGCACCGGCCGGGCCAACGACCGCGGCGCCAGCCGCTGCGGCGTCGTCGCCGGCAGCGCGCTCGCTGCGTGGCTACTCGCGCTGGCGCTGGTGGGAGCTCGCCCTCTTCGCCGCCCTGCCGCTTTCGTGGCTGCTGCTGCCGGGCCAGGCGCTGCTCCTCAACGAGATCGCGATCGTCGCGCTGTTCGCGATCTCGCTCGACCTGATCCTCGGCTACGCAGGGATCGTCTCGCTCGGCCACGCCGCGTTCTTCGGCTTCGGCGCGTACACGGCGGCGCTGTTCGCGAAGAACGTGATGCCCGATCCGATCGTCGGCCTCGCCGTCGCCATCGCCGCGAGCGCCGCGCTCGGCCTCGCGACCAGCGTTCTCATCCTGCGCGGCAGCGACCTGACGCGACTGATGGTGACGCTCGGCGTCGCCTCGATCCTCTACGAGCTCGCCAACAAGCTCGACTGGCTGACCGGCGGCGCCGACGGCCTGCAGGGCGTGGTGATGGGCCCGCTGACGGTACCGTTCACGACGCTGAAGGGCTTCGACTTCGACCTCTCGGGCAGGACGGCGTACGCCTACACGCTCGTCGTCCTCGCGATCGTCCTCTTCGTCTCGCGAAGGCTCGTCCATTCGCCGTTCGGAACGTCGCTGCAGGCGCTGCGCGACAACCGCCTGCGCGCGGCGAGCATCGGCCTGTCGGTGCCGCTGCGCCTGGTCGCGGTCTACACCTATGCCGGCGCGATCGCCGGCGCCGCCGGCGCGCTGCTCGCGCAGACGACCGGCTTCGCGTCGCTCGACGTCTTCGACTTCCATCGCAGCGCCGAGGTCCTGCTCGTCCTCGTCGTCGGCGGCACCGGCTATCTCTACGGCGGCATCTTCGGCGCGATCGTCTTCAAGCTGCTGCACGACCTGATCGCGGCGTGGACACCGCAGTACTGGAACTTCTGGCTCGGCCTGTTCCTCGTCGTCCTCGTCCTCGTCGGCCGCGAGCGCTTTGTTCGCCCATGGACGTGGTTTCGCGTCCCGGGCAAGCGATGACCACGGTCCTCGCGACACGCTCGCTCGTCAAGCGCTTCGGCGGCCTGGCGGCGACCAACGACGTCTCGCTCGCGGTCGAGCGCGGCGCGCGCCATGCGCTGATCGGCCCGAACGGCGCCGGCAAGACGACGCTGATCAACCTCCTGACCGGCGTCCTCGAGCCGACCTCGGGAACGATCACGCTCGACGGCACCGACATCACGTCGCTCGCCGCGCACCTGCGCGTCCGCCGCGGCGTCGTCCGCACGTTCCAGATCAACCAGCTGTTCAACGCGCTGACGCCGCTGTCGTCGCTCGCGCTCGCGGTCTCGGTGCACCAGGGAACGAGCACGCGCTGGTGGCGCGCGCTCGGCGCCGACGCCGCGGTCGCCGCCGAATGCGAGGTGCTGCTGGCGCGCTTCCGGCTCGCCGACGTCATCGACCAGCCGGTCCACTCGCTC
>Ga0157375_10004158_pt1 | contig 12559 bp, 15 predicted proteins | sample M35metaG_FD_115311 | JGI IMG/M metagenome (GOLD analysis project Ga0157375, IMG submission 115311) | Miscanthus rhizosphere microbial communities from Kellogg Biological Station, Michigan, USA - M3-5 metaG | ecosystem: Host-associated > Plants > Roots > Rhizosphere > Soil | place: USA: Michigan...
CCAGTGAACGCAGCCCGATTCTTTCGTCAGAAAGGACAGAAGGCTCGAGGCGAACCGAATCAGCATCGGCCCCCACGGGTGGACCGGGCTAACCTCGGCCGTGTCCGTACAGTACTCGCACTTTCCGGTCCCGTCGCGCGACACTGCGGTCCTGGCGTACCGGCCGCACTTCCGGCAGTTCCAGCTTCGGACGAGTGACCTCATAGCGCACCGACCCCGCTCGCGATCGACTGCAGCCTCGACACGACCAGGTTGAGCCGCCGGGACTCAGCGAGCCCCCAGTCGGCACTGTCATTCCCTGCCATTGTGGTCTTTCCACTGATCTCCGATGCGTTCGTCGTCCAGTGCCGAAGGACCCTTCCGCCTCGCGGCGGATCGGATGTCATACGGGCCAGGGCCGCACAGATCCCGCAGTACTTGAATCCAACCTGGCGGCTCGACGCATCCACCGTTCGTCCGCACCGCGCACACTTCGACTGTCGAGATTCAGTACCCATTGTCCCCACTTTCTTGGCCGAGACCGGCGGCGGGGCCCCTCGATTGTCTTGTGGGAGTCAGTCCGTCCGTGGGAGTCGGGATCAACAAGCTATCACATATAGACCGGGGAGCCCTCGCGTCCATCCGGTATAGGGCCTGAAAAAAGAAGAGGCCCCTTTCGGGGCCTCTGAACCACCGGCGCGTCGCCGCGCCGAATCTCTGAATCAAGCCGTGATGAACTCGAGGGTCGTGACACCGACCTCGTATGTCTCGAGCTTCGGGGTTCCGACGAGCAGCGGCTGAAGGGTCTCGACAACCTTGGGGTATGTCGACGCCTGGTAGGCCTCGGCGCTCTTGCGGTCATCCCATATGCTGATTCCGAGGACCCCGTTCTTGTTGACCAGCGTCAACTCCTCAAGGAACCCCTTCTCCTTCTTGAGCATCGGGACGACCTTCGTCTCAAAAAGGCTCTTGAATTCCTGCTCTTTACCGCTCTTGACCTGAAATTGAACGTTTCGTGCGAATCTCATGGCGGGGAACTCCACATTCCTTGAAAGCGATGATTCTGAATCGGGGAACCCGACGGCAAGGACGGCGACGACAAGGTTTCGAAGCCGACCCGACCTCTTGAATGACTCCAGAGGCTATCACATACGGGGCGGAGTCAAAGGAGGCTCAGCCGACTGACGACAGAGGGGTCCACGCTATCCAGTTGGCCCAGCTCAGCACGCTTCACTCCACACAGCGTCGAAGAGCTCGGCCTTGCGGTTCTCTCGTGCAGATCTGTGGACATCCGGGCACCACATGAGGCAGCGACAGCGCCTCCTCGAATCGAGGCGGCAACGAATTCGGGATCGAGACCGGTGGGCGCTGCGCCGCAGAGGCGAACGCCGCTTACCGGATTCCGGCCTGGGTACCCACCGCAGCCGCGCAGCATCGCGACAGTTTCAAAGCCATACGACGCCGACAGTCATGCGCGGCGTTCCCGGCTGTTGGAGTCGGAAGAACACGGATGCTTCGTGTCGTGTCCCGCAGGTTTCGCAGTTCACCTCGATGATCTTCCCGGCCTCGGCATTGGGGTCGATCAGCGTCTGGTGCCTACGACTACAGTCGGGACATGTCCAGCTCATGTCCTGTGGCCGGCGCAATGCGACCCTGGAGGTCGGCCGAGACCAGCCGGCGATCAGCTCGCTGTACCGCGTCCGCAGGAGGGTTCTCAACTCACTCCATTCCGGGGTTCCGCGGCAGCCAATCGCGACACGAACGCAGTAACCGTCACGACCTTGCCCCCGCCTTCCGTTCGTTTCCTCGGTTGCAGAATCGTTGGCAGCATGTCCTGCCCGGGCGACGGCGTCCAATCGTTGTTTCCGCTCAATTCCAGACGCCGAATCGATGGACTCCGGCCGCAACCATCGCCCTCTCGGAATCCAGAGTCGGCCCTTCCGAGTCCACTGGACCGCGTATGCTTCCGGAAATGGACGCCTCGGATCTCGGAGGGCTGCTCGGGGGGTTTTCCCTCTATACGCTGCTTCTCGCCGTGCTCTTCGGGCTCGTCGGCTTCGCGGCGTTTCGCTACGGCCGCAAGAACTCCGAGCCGCGGCCGCTGTTCATCGGCGTTGCCCTGATGGCTTACGGCTATTTCGTCACGAACGCGTGGGTATCGCTCGCCATCGGATCGGCCCTGACGCTGGCTCTCTTCTTTCCGCGCTGACGTTTCGCGGACTGGGTTCGGCGCCGCGGATTGCGGCGAAGCGACCGACTAGCCGGCCCGTTTCCCGCTCGTCCGCTTGCTCTTCGGCTCGCTCTTGCCCTGGTGATTGAGTGCGACGGCAGCGCGGATGAGATCCTTCAACGCCGGCTCGTCGATCTCTTCTCCTTCGTGGATGTCGATGGCGCGCCGGACGTTCCCCTCGAGGCTGGAGTTGAAGAGACGCGACGGGTCCTTCAACGCGGCCCCCCTGGGAAACGTCATCTTGACGACGCTCTTGTAGGTCTCTCCCGTGCAGACGATCCCGCCGTGGGACCAGACGGGGTTCATCCACTTCCACTCTTCGACGATCTCCGGATCCGCCGCGCGGATGAGCTTGCGGACCTTCGCGAGTGTCTTCCCGCGCCAGTCCCCGAGATCCTGGATCCTCGCGTCGATCAATGCCGAGGCCGAGGCCGATTCCACCGTTTCGGGCTTTTTCATGACAGCTCCAGCCGCTCCACTCTAGTGTCCTTTCGTCAGCCATGCCATGGGTCCGACTCGGAGGTCCGACGGGCTGGAGCCCGCGGTAGATGCTTTCCTCGATGAACATCGCAAGCCGGAGCGCCGCAACGTACGAGCCGCAACGTACTTGTCTTCGTCGGCGAGATCCTTGGCGCCGCTCAGCGTTCGCGATACCCAGATGGCTACGGAAAGCGTCATAGGAGAGCCCGAGCGATCTATTCGGAACGCGCCGAACGTTACCGTGACACACCGGTCTCACACCTTCTCGACTGCCGCGAATCCTCGGCGTCGCCGCTCGAGGTTTCGAAACAGGCAGTCAGCGAACTCCGATGTCGATGTCCAGATCGACGCGGGTGGTCTCTCCCGAAATCACCTCGAATCGCCGCGGCTTCGCACGAACATGGCCGGGCGCGCGTCCCTGTACGTCCAGGACATATTCGCCCGGCGGGAGTGAGGCTCGAAAGTTTCCGTTTTCATCCGCGGTGACCCGGGCGATCTCCGCTTTCCCGTCCCCGCTCAAGATGATCAGCGGATACTCGGCGTTCAGGTCCGCCGTCGGTGCCGGAACGCTCCCGTCGGCGAGTCGGACCTCCCTGGCCGAGAAAATCTTCAAATGGCCGCTCAGGACTCCCGGCGGCGCCGCATCCACGGAGGCCCTGCAGGCCAGGACGAGTGAGAGGCCGGTCGGGATCACAAGCCGGAAGAATGCAGATGGCATTGGGGAAGAAAACGGGCGGGACGGCTCGTCGCCATCCCGCCCGGGACCTCGAGATGCCTTAAGGCAGTGCCAGCAGCCAGGCGCTCCTGCCGTGCGTGGCGGCATAGAGCTTCCGCGCGCCGGGCACGATCGTGAGACCGGCGACCTCGACCATGGGAAGGCCGGTGCCGGCGACTTGCCAGTCGGTGGAGCCGCTCGCAAGCCGCAGGACACCCCAGTCGTTGGAGGCGTAGAGGTCGCCGTTGGTATCGGCGACCACGGCCGTTGCCGGGAAGTCCGGGAACGCCGTCGCTCCCGTCCCGTCGAGATTCGTCCAGGTTGCCGTGCCCGCACCCGGGTCGTACGTCACCGAGAACACGTGGCCCGGCGTGGTGGGGGTCAGCGAGCTGTAGCTCGAGTAGGAAATCCAGGCGTGATTGGTGTTGGCCGGATCGACGAAGATGCCGCTGGGGAACCGGGACGGACTGCTCGAATCGAGGGAGTCGAGCCGGGTGTACGTGACGGCGGTGTTCGCGGCGTCGGCGTTTTTCGAGATGAAGACGCGCCCGAGAGTCGTCGCCGTCCACAACGTCGCCGTGTCGGTCGTGGGTCGCGCGAGGGCCGCCACGTTCCCGCCGGCCCGCGTGGTACCACGGTAGTCTGCGGCGCTTGCCGTCAGGTTCGTCGCGCCCGTCGGTCCGATCCGGGCGAAGTCACCGCAGGCCGGGTTTGCGCTCGAGGTCGTGAACTCGGGGCAGTTCGCCTCGAGGAACGCCTGATTGCCACCCCAGTCCTGAGTGCGCCAGACGCTGAGCGAGCCCTCGAAGATCGTTCCAGCGGCGACGGGGTCGGCGATGATGGGCGAGTAAAACTGTGCCGGCTCGGTCACACGAATCGGGCCGCCCACGATGACCCATTTCGAGGGATCGCCGTTCTGGAAGTTCACGTCGTGGGCATTGCTGGTGAACGAGTTGAACCGGAACGCCGAGTTGCCGACGTTGAAGCCGGACTGACCGCCGTCCCCGTACATGATCTGGGGCCATGTCACGGCGGACCCGAGCGTTTCGAACGTGCCGTTGTCCTGCGTGCCGCCCTGGAGATGCTTCGCGTTGTCCGCGGCGACCGACAGGCTCTGGAACTGGAGAGTCGAGAGAGTCTTGTTGAGGCTGTAGATGTACGTCGGAACGGCCGAGAGCAGCTGCTGGCAAGTCGCAAGATCCGGTCCGGTCAGACCGCGGGCGGAACACTGCGACGAGATGTCTGCAAACGCTCCGCTCGTGCGAACGACGCCGCCGTCCGAGCCGAAGATCGCGGAGCTCGTCCCTGGGAGCTCCACGATCGCGTGGCTGTCCGGATGCATTCCATTGGGCGCGATCGGATTCGGCTGACAGCACGTGCCGGCCGGAGCCGGATTCGCCGTCGCGTCCCACGTCATGTCGGTGAACGTGACACCGGCATTCGTCGACCGGATGAATGCGCGGCCGTTGTTCCTCCCGCCGTACGTGGCGTAGCTGTAGGCGCCGCCCAGGTACACCACGTCGGGCTTCCCGGGAGGCGAGTAGACGACGTTGTCGTACCAGCACTGGGCGCCACCAATGGCCGGATCGCCGCAGTAGTTCAGGGTCTGATTCGGCGCCAACGACGCATCCTGCACCGCCGTCAGGTCGGTGAAGCTCGCGTCGGTCGCGTTTACGGCATCGTCGGTGCGGTACAGCCTCGCTCGATTCGCCGCGCTCTGGAGGTCGTTTCCCACACCCACGTACATTCTCGTAAATCCGCCTCCAATGGGTGCGACGGCGAACGTCGCTCGGTCGGTATTTCGCGTGGGGTTCAACGCGTTCTTGATCTGCGTCCAGGTCCCGCCGCTGTCGGTGGAACGCCAGACGCCGCCCTTGGTGTTGAGCGGGATCGCGTTGTTCTGGGGGTACGGAGCCGCGTACACGACGGTCGACGAGCCGGGGCCGAGCGCCGCCTCGTGGACGCCGCGCGAAGAGCCGAAGCTCGCCTGGAGGATGCCTGCGCTGCCGGGAAGTGTCGGGTTCAGGCAGACGTCCTGATAGTTCAGGAGCGTGAAATTTAGGCCGCCGTCCGTGGACTTCCACAGGCCATAGGGCGGAAGACCGGGTGCGAGACTGGCGGTGCCCCCGGTGACGGAGCTGATGCCGCGCACGCCCCGGTCGGAAGCGACGTACAGGATGTTCGGGTTGCCCGGATCCACGACGACGGAGCCGATGGAGCGGCCATCGAAGGCGGGACCGTTGTACGCCGGAGCCGTCTTAGGGCCGAACGTGCCGGCCGGCACGCCGAAAACAGCGTCGCAGTCGACCCCCGACCCTGCCGGGACGTTCGTGTTCGCCGCAAGGTGCGTCCAGGTGTTGCCGCGGTCCGTGGACTTGTAGACTCCGAAGCCGGCCTCCGAGTCGCCCGAGGAATTCGGCTCGCCGGTTCCGGCGTAGAGCGTGTTGTGCGCCGCGTCGTAGGTCAGGGTACCGATCGCATTCGTGGCGAAGCTCCCGGAGACGAACGTCCAGGTCGCGCCGCCGCCGGAGAGGGCATTGTCCGTGCGCCAGACCCCGCCTCCGGCGGCCCCCGTCCACACGGTGCACTTCTTGCTGTTGCAGGCGGGATCGACGGCGAGCGCCGTGATCCGGCCCGACGTCGTGTAGGCCGCGCCGCTGAACGTCAGGATGTCCGGAAAGTTTGCCGTGCTCGGGCCCGCGAGAGACCACTGGCCCGGCGAGTTCTTGCCCTTCTGGGATTTGAGGTTTGCCCACGCATTCTTGGCGTTCGCCGTCAATTGGAACGGGACGTAGGCGCCGGGAAAGGCGCGATGCTCGTACTCCTCCTCGGCCCCGGCCGTCGGCCCTTCCGGATTGTCGGGGCCGGGCAGCGCCAGCTTGTTTTTGAAGGCCGCGCCGCGGTCCTGCCCGGGCTTGAGGATCGCCGCACTCTTGCCGCCTGATTTCCCCGCAGGCGACGACCGGGACGAGTTGGCCGCGACGAGAGCCACCGCGGCGACCGTCAGGGCCAGAATCAGCGTTCCGAAGATGCGCCAGGGTTTCATGGTTGCTCCTCCGTTCTTGATTGGTAATCGAATCCCGATGCTCGGGCTCCTGGTTTGCTCTGATTCGGGCGGGTCACGGCGCACGTCCCGCAGATCGAGTTCGCGCAGCGGCGTGTCGCGAACTGACGCACGGACAGAGTCGGGTGACTCGATCGGGACGCACCAGAGCTCAACCTAGTTACACCCTAGGGGCCGATCAAGGGCTTTTCTTGGGATTTTCTTGGGCTGGTTCCCATGCCTCCTGCCGGCGCCCGCGGGGGAACATTGCTCCGCCGCGATCCCCGCGGAGCTCTCTCGACCCCGGCGTCGGCCGTTTTCCCGGTCTCGTTGTCGACGGGTGCCCCCGGCGTTGAACGCCAGTGGACTTTGTCCCGCGTAACTGGGCGACGGAGAGATCCCGCAACCAGCCTTCGTGCTCGAGGGTAATGGACTCGATCAGCAAGTTTGCACGAGCCGTCGAGCTCCGGCAGCGCCTTGTGACTCACTCCCCTCGCGCTCGCTCGGACGATGAATTCTCGATTTCGGTGTCCGCCGCGTTGCCGAAAGTGGGATCTCGATGCGCGCGGATCACGAGCTACGTCTTGCGCTGGCGCTTTGCGCTCCGCCCGCGCCGTCGCGGTCTTGGCCGCTTCGCCAGCATCGTGCCGCGACAACGCGGGGCGCCGCACCGGCAGGCGAACGCGCGGGCGCGCTCCGCGGAGTGCCGGGCCTCGATCTCGAGCGAGTAGTCGTAGTTCAGCTCGGTGCCCGGCTGGATGTTGCGAATCGCGAAGATGAAGATGCGGTCGCCCTCCTGCAGCGTCTCGCAGTTGGGCCGGCAGGAGTGGTTGGCGAAGCGGGCCGCGTTGCCGCCAACCGAGGCGTCGATGACGGAGCGCGGCCCGATCCGGAAGAGCAGCGTGTGCGGATCGTCGGCGGCGGCCCCGTCGTATCGGGCGTCCACCTCGGCCTCCTCCAGCCGCTCGCCCGTGTACTCGATGATCCGCGTGCCGGGACGGATACGGCGAATCGCGAAGAGACCCCGCCCGTGCACCGGTGAACTCCGGACTACGAAACTTGGTCCGCGGCGGGGCCGAGGACGTCTCGCCGGGCGCGGCCGTTTCGTCGTCGCTGCGCGTGCCACGGCGCCGACCTTATCCGATCCCTCCGCGGCCCTTCGCGCTCACGAGGCCGGCCGGATGCGCGCGGGCTCTCCGGCCGATGGGCGCCTCGTTTCGCGCCCACTGACGTCCTCTTTGATCCTCAGCGAGGCTGGAGGAGTATCGCTCGCGTCGCTCGCATCTCGATCGTTTGATCGTGATACTGGAAGGTGAAGTCGTGCGCAGCGCGGCATCGCGCAGTCGCGACCCGTCCCGCCTTCGTGTCTCCTTCCAGCTCGACCGAGACGTACTCCCCGCACTCCGGGCATCTCAGCAGCCAGTTCCTGTCGTGCTCGTCGGGCATTTCTCGCCCTCCCGCCACGCGACCCTAAGACGTCGATGTAAACCCGGATTGAACATGGCGAAAAAGGTGGTTGAGGTCCTCGGAAGGGTTGCCCTGCGCGGGCTGTTCCGCGGCCTGCCCGGTCGGGTCCCTCCACGGAACCTCTCCCCGACGCTTCGCGTCGCGCCGGGCGAGCCGCCGCCGAATCTCTTCCACCAACTCCCCCGGCTTCCCAAATCCCCCACGATCTCTTTCGCCGTCACGATCCCCGTCGCGTGAAGCCAACCCAGCGCCGCGTGCGCGTCGGTGCTTGCGAGTCTCTTTCTGTCGTCGTTTGGAATCTCAATCACGCGCGCCGCCTTCATACGGTCGTCGGTTGGCACCACGCCCTGCATCGGTCTTGATCCGGCTCTTCGGGATGCCGATATTTCCCAAGACTTCCTCGAAACCAGCGACCAGCGAGCGCGGGCCGGAAAGATAGAACGTCCTTTCGCGGTAGTCGGGAACCGTTTTCGCGATCATCGCCGCATCCACGCGCCCGGCCCCCTCTGCCAGTCCGGCGGAACGCCTGAGGGGATTCGCGCGGGCGAAGCGATTAGTCAAGACGCACCAACCCGGCATCTTCGTACAGCTGGACCAGCCGGCGACTCCACCAACGCGCGCCTCGTTCCGACGCCTTGCGAATCTCGACGTCGACTCGCTCGCGATAGCGACGCGCCATCAAGGCTCCGAGCGAATGCGCGTCACTCCGGCTCAACGCTGCGTCGCTCGCCGCGTCCCTCATGCCTCTCCGGAAGCCGGCGGAGTCGCGGGCGTCGATGCCGGGGCGCGCGACGACCTGCGGGCGGCGGCCGAGACTCGGACTGGAAGGACGGGCCTTGTCGATCATCTTCGTCATTGCAAACCTCCTCGGGTCCCGAAAGCGGGAACGTCCCGCGTTCGGTAGGGAGTTCACCGGCGGGCGAGGAATGGATTACGGCGGTCGCCGACCTTAATCCCGTGTTGAGAACCGCGTCATTGCCCGGCGCACGAGTCAGCCGCTCGCCGAAGGCGAACGTGCCCCCTTCTTGGACGACGAACCTGAAAGATTCCTGAAGAAGCCAGGCGGCCTCAATCCAAGCGCGCGCAGCGGTGTATTCCCCCCCGAACCATGAATAGGCCCGGGGTCGATTTCGACAGGAGTTGCCATGAAGACGACGCTCGGTTTCCTCGTCCTGATTCATTCGGCGCTCGTGACCGCCTGCGCGTCCTCAGGCGCTTCATCCCGGCCGAAGCAGACGCAGCCGGATCCTGGGCAAAGGTTGGCCAAGGCGGGGCCGTTCGAGCTTCCGAGTCGGCCTGCGAACGCCACTGCCGTCCAGACGAAAAGACTCCCGTCACGGTGACGGGCGCGGAATCAAACGAAAAACCCAGGACTGGTCGAGCCGTCCAGACGGCCGGCCGCCTCGAAGGAGGAAGAATGAAAGACCCAGTCGACAGAAGAACGTTCATGAAGATCGCCGGCGCCTCGATCGGGGTTGGCGCGCTCTTTCACGTGGCCCCGCTCCTGGGCGCCTCGGCGTCCACAAGCGGCAGGCGGATCGCGGCGCTGCTCGGCAAGAAGAACGGAGAGGCCCCGACCCCCTTTTCCTTCGTTCAGCTCTCCGACACGCACGTGGGTTTCTCGGGGCCGCCCAACCCGCTCGGCACCCAGGCGTTCGAGAAGGCGGTGGACCTCATCAACGGTCTGAAAGAGCGCCCCGATCTCGTCCTCTTCACCGGGGACCTGACGCACGACAGCGATAAGCCGGGGGAACACGCCGATCGAATGCGCCTCTTTCAGAAGATCGCCGGTGGCCTGAAGGTCCCTCTCGTCAAGTTGGTTCCCGGCGAGCACGACGCCGGCCTGGACGGCGGCAAGCTCTTCCGGGATGCCTTCGGAGAGACGCACTATTCCTTCGACCACCGCGGCGTGCACTTCATCGCGCTCGACAACGTCTCGCTGGCGCGGCCCAATGTCGGCCCCGAGCAGATCGCCTGGCTCAAGAAGGATCTCGCGCGCTTCCCGACGACCGCGCCGATCGTCGTCTTCACCCACCGCCCGCTCTTCGATCTGCGCCCCGACTGGGAATGGTTCACCGGAGACGGAGACGAGGTGATGAACGCGCTCGCCCCCTACGAGAACGTGACCGTGCTGTACGGCCACATTCACCGCGAAAACACGCACAAGGAGGGGCACGCGACTCACATCGCGGCGCGCTCCCTGATCTTCGCGTTCCCGGACCCCGAAGCGGGCGTCCCCAAGAAGCCGATTCCCTTTGACGCGCAGAAGCCGTTCCAAAACCTCGGCCTGCGCGTCATCGAGGAGCCTGGAGCGCGAGCCGGAGGCTCGCCCCGCATCGAAGACGTCGAGCTGACTCTGCGCGAATACGCCGGCACCGTCGGCATCCAGCAGCTGCTGAAAGAAGGAGCATCTCTATGAAGTACGCCCGCTTCCTCGCCCTTCTCCTGCTTCCCGCACTGGTCGTGACGGCCAGGGCGAGCGACCGCGGCGAAGAGCCCCGCACGATCGCGATCACCGCCAAGCGCTTCGAGTTCGTGCCAGCGACGATCACGTTGAAGAAAGGGGAAACCGTCAAGCTCGCCGTCACGAGCGAGGACGTCACGCACGGCTTTTTTCTGCGGCCATTGAAGATCGACACCGACCTCCCACCCGGAGAGACGCAGCAGATAACCGTCACGCCACAGTCGGCCGGAACGTTCACGGCCATCTGTCACCACTTCTGCGGCTCGGGGCACGGGAACATGAAGCTGACCGTCGTCGTCGAGTAAGACGTGCGAACCATCGGCAAGCTGCTGCTGCTCCCGGCGCTGGGCGCGCTCTGCGCGGGAACCGCTCTCACGGCCGGGCTCGTCGACTTCTCGGCCTCGACACCGCCGGGACGGCTCGAAGAGCGGCTCGCCACCTTTGCGCTCAACCGCTCCATCGCGCGACACGCCCCAAAGGTGACCAACCCGCTCGCCCGCTCGCCCGCGGCCGTCACCGCGGGACTCGCACTGTTCAGAACCCACTGCGTCGATTGCCACGGCGCTCCGGGAGTCGATCCAACGGAGGCGGGTGCAAGCCTGAACCCTCCGGCCCCAGGCCTCACCCTGGCACGCGTTCAGGCCCGCTCGGACGGCGAGCTCAAATGGATCGTTTCGAACGGTGTCCGCATGACCGGCATGCCCGCCTTCGGCGCCTCGAGGAGCGAGGAGGAGGTCTGGCAGCTCGTCGCGGCTCTGCGCCGATTGCCGCAGCTCTCCCCGGAAGAGCGCCAGATCCTCGCGAGGGAGCGGTAGCATGGAGCGGGCGGCTATCGAGAAGGACGTCTCCGACGAAGAGCTGATGAGCGATCTCGCGTCCGGGAAACAGGACGCGATTGGCCTTCTCTATGCCCGCTACGCTCCGACGGTCCTCGGTATGGCGGCGCAGGCGCTCGGCAGCCCGACCGCGGAGGACATCGTCCAGGAAGTCTTCCTCGCCGTCTGGAAGAACGCTCCCACCTTTGACCCAAAGCGCGGAACCGTTCGGCCCTGGCTGCTGCAGATCGCCCACTATCGGATCGCCAACGAACTGCGCCGGCGAAGGCGGCGCCCTCAGATCAAGGCCGACCCGGACGGTGAGCGGCTCGCCGGCATTCCGGAGCCCGGGCCCGGCCAGTCCGAAGAAGTCTGGAACGCCTACCGACACTCGGCTCTGAGACGCGCGCTGGAAGAGCTTCCGCCGCCGCAGCGTCAGGCCCTTGGCCTGGCTTTCTTTGAGCAGCTTTCGCACGACGAGATCGCCTCGACCCTCAAGCTCCCGGTGGGCACCGCCAAGTCGCGTATCCGCGCGGGCCTGCGGTCACTTCGTCTGCGGTTGGCGCCGCTCGTCGTGGCGCTGGCCGGGATCGCGATCCTCGGCGCCGTCGCCTTGCACTTGCTTTCCGGCCGAACGGAGCTCGTGCGCGACGAGCGCGCGCTGACCCTGCTCACATCGAGTGATTCGCAGGCTCTGCGGCTGACAGCGCCGGGCGCTCCGGAGTCACCCATCCATGGCGTCTATCGGTACCGTCCGGCCTCGCAGATCGCCGTCTTCACCATCTCCAACTTCCCGCCCGCCCCTGTCGGCCGCGTCTATCGCGCCTGGGCGCTCAGCGGCGGGGCCTGGGTCCCGTTAGGCGACGCGCGCCCCGACGCGACAGGCCATGCGCGCGGGATTGCCGAGCACCCGGCTCTTGCTTCGCGCCCTGACGGGCTGGAAGTCACAGTCGAGCCCGAGATCGGCGGTATGGCACCGAGCGGCCCCATCCTGATCGCCTGGCCCTGAACGGGATTGCGATCGCTCAGAAGGTGATCTTCAAGGCGGCGCGCAGCAGGCGCGGATTCGTGCGCGTGCTGGCCTTCAGGTAGTCGGGGTTGTCTGTGCAGGGGGTCGCGGACTGACAGATCGGTCCGCCGTTGCCGATCGGGAGGCCCGGCTGCACGCCGGCCTGTCCGTAGAAGGGGCTCGCGGGATTCGTCACGAAGCTGCCGTTCGGGTTAAACAGCTGGTCGACGTTGACCACGGTCTGCCGGTTCAGCACGTTGTAGAGGTACAGCATCGGCGTGATCGTCACCGGCCCGATATTGAGGTTGTAGCCCGCGGAGAGGTTCACCTCGTAATCGGCGGACTGCCGCCCATCCG
>Ga0157375_10004162_pt1 | contig 12552 bp, 9 predicted proteins | sample M35metaG_FD_115311 | JGI IMG/M metagenome (GOLD analysis project Ga0157375, IMG submission 115311) | Miscanthus rhizosphere microbial communities from Kellogg Biological Station, Michigan, USA - M3-5 metaG | ecosystem: Host-associated > Plants > Roots > Rhizosphere > Soil | place: USA: Michigan...
GAAGTGACGGATCTGACGCAAGGTCATCATGGAGAAAGTACCCGGTGGGCGGTTTTTATAGATTTGCTTGAGTGTATATCCATTTTTCTGAAGGGCCGTGATCAGCTCAACGGCGCTGCGCAACATCTCGTGTACGTTTTTAATAAAGTATGTACATTCATAATAAAGTGTGTACATTAATAATAAAGTATGTACTTAAAGGCGTGGCTGAGACCTGGAACGCCCCCGGTAAGCAGCCCACGCCGTGGTTTGAGGTTGAGTGATGGCGCGCCGCAGGTACGAGATTGATGAAGCAAAAATTCAAAAATTCCTTAAGGAGGGGAGGGGGCGTGGCGAGGGCGCTCACTATCTTCCATGGCTGACCATCCAAGACGTTCCTAGCTCAGGTCGATCAACACGAGCCCTTGGTAGTACCACTGGACGAACCCACCATCTCCTTTCCGACCTCGAAACTGGGCTTTTCCTGATCCTGGATCGCTCGTCACTAGTGATCGACATACGAGAACAGTTCCCCCTACCTCGTGAGCAGACGCAGCGAATTGCTGCCAGCATGGGTGTTAAGCATCCTCGTGAGCCCAAGGCAGGCAACGAAATTGTAATTACTACCGATTTTCTCATCACGATGCGGCAGGGATCCGAAACATGGTTTGTCGCGAGATCCGTGAAGCCTGCGGGAGAGCTTGAAAAGAAACGGGTACTTGAAAAGCAAGAAATCGAGCGACGTTACTGGAGTTCTCAGTCCGTGAGCTTTGGTATCGTGACTGAAAACGAAATACCAAAAGAACTTATCAAAAATTTGAGATTTCTCAGTGAGATGCGGTCGCTAGATGGGCTGATTGTTCCCTATGAAGGATATTGGGCGGACCGTGAATCTGTATTTGTAAGCCGATTTCAGCATACATCTAGCTGTACTTTGAAAGAGTTTTTTAATTATCTGGAAGCTTCGCAAGGTTTTCAAGTTGGAGAGGCATTAACAGTTTTCCGTCACTTAGCTGCAAATAAAGTTATCTCGTTTGATCTAAATAAAGAATGGCATGTGCATCTGCCAATTGAGCATTTTATTATTGAAAAATATGAATGTGCTGCCGGAGCGATAGCAAATGTTATTGGTCAATGAGGTATTAGAATACGTATGTTTTGATTCACGTCAGATTCGAGTTCTGTGGATCTCAAGCAAAGGTGATAATGTTGTAACTTTTGAAATTTCTAACCCTAAAGCGTTTCCCGTTCTGGTCAAGCTGGAAGTGCTCTTGGAAGAGATAAATGAAGGTAAGCTTAAAATTATTCCTGATCCGCTCTTGAATATCGCCAATCCTACGGGTGTTAGTGATAAGTCCAAGTCCAAGCGTGACCGCAATTGGATGCTCATTAGAGACATTGTTAACGATGTTCCTGCAGTGTTTCTCAAAACGAAGCGTCATAAACTGGTGAGCGAGGCGGCTAAGAAAAACTCGATGTCACACGTCGGATTTTACCGGTTGATGAGAAGGTATTGGGCAAGAGGCCAGACAATAAACGCCCTCTTGCCTGATTATAAAAATTCGGGTGGCAAAGGCAAACAGCGTATAGCTACTAGCTCATCAGCGAAACGTGGGCGTCCAGTACAGTTTGGTTCTCTTCCCGGCATGAATACGGATGAAAGCCTGAAGAAATTGTTTAGGATAGCTATCCAGAGAAGAATTGCCCAGCTAGGCGGAAGGTTTAGTCTTGCCGCAGCCTATGAAGACATGGTCAAGGATTTTTTCTCTGATGTCGTTATAGATGAGAATGATGAAGAGATTGTATTGCTTCAAAAGCAGTACCGAGAAAGTGGGCCACCTACTTATACTCAGTTCTATTACTGGATGAGCCGAGAAGCTGACCTCCTAGATATTCGGAGAAAACGGCTTGGTGATAATGCCTACAATAAGGATATGCGTGGGTTACCCGGTACATCTGCCGCGGAGGTGTGGGGGCCAGGGGCGCGCTATCAAATCGATGCGACATTGGCGGATGTTTACATAGTATCAAAGCTTAATCGCAGGAAAGTAATTGGTCGCCCTGTGATATACGTTGTGGTAGATGTTTTCAGCCGTATGGTTGTAGGGCTCTACGTTGGTATTGAAGGTCCGTCATGGGTCACAGCTATGATGGCGTTAGCCAATGCTGCATCGGACAAAGTGGAGTATTGCGCGAAATATGGCATCGAGATCGAAGACGCTGATTGGCCATGTAAGGCTCTGCCTGCGGTCTTGCTGGGTGACAGGGGAGAGATCGCAAGTCATAACATCGAGACGCTTGAAAAGAGTTTCAATGTCTTTATTGAGAATGCCGCCCCGTATCGCGCCGATTGGAAAGGCATTGTCGAGAAAAAATTTAACACCATTCCTCTAAGTTTCAAGCCTTATGCGCCAGGCTATGTGCGGCCGCAGCCTAGGCAGCGAGGCGAAAGGGATCACCGTTTAGATGCAAAGCTAAACTTGGACGAGTTCACTCAGATCGTTATTACTTCGGTGCTGGCGTATAATAACAACCATGAGGTCAAGGGATACGATCGCTCTGTCGGTTTGGTTCGGGATGATGTTCCTGCCATCCCTATTGATCTGTGGGAGTGGGGATGTCATAACGCAAGCGGGGTGATGAGATCCTATCCGTCGGAAGCCGTTAAATTTGCGCTGATGCCTACAGCTCAAGCGACGGTGACGGTGCACGGTATCAAAATTTTTGACCTGTATTATGCGTGCCGGGAAGTTTTAGCAGATAAGTGGTTAGACCGTGCCCGTCAAGAAGGTCAGTGGAAGGTTACCATTTCGTACGATCCTAGGACTGCTGATACCATTTATCTTCATTATCCAAAAGCAGCGAGTGGGTTTGTTGTGTGCTCGCTCAGTGAGCGTAGCCGTGCTTATAGGGCCGGTTCATTCTGGGACTCTGGGCAATCGTTCGAAGATTTGAAAATAGCGTCAGCAAACAATCGAGTGAATCGCGCAGATGCAAACTCTACGCGAAACAAGCGAATTCAAGATGTTATTAAGAAAGCGACGGAACAAACGGAGGCAGCAGTCGCCTCCGCAGGAGATGTAAGTGACAGAGAGGTTGTAAAATCCATCCGGAAAAATCGGGCCGAGGAGAGGCAGCATAATCGGCTGTCAGAAGCATTTAAGTTAGGTGGTAAAACTGGGTTGAACTCAGGAAAGGTCCTGGGTTTTTCCCAACCTAATAAGCCGGATTATTCCACACCTAACATTGCTGAATTGCTCTCAGGGTTTGAGGAGGACGGCGATGAGTGATGAACGTTATTATGCGGTCCCAGAATATGATGGTAATCCATTCATAGCTAAGTTACCTCGGTTAAAAGATCGGAAGGCGGTATTTGGTGCTCTACAGTTTAAGCCAGAGTATTCTGAGGACGAGTGCGGTTATCCTCCTCACTATCGAAAGCATTTCGTTTTGCGGTTGACCCGATTTTTCGAGCCTGTAAGTCGTCATGTTGAGTTAGCCGAACGATTGGATTTTATTTTGCGTCAGGGGTATATAGGTCGCAATCCGTTGACTCATGATTATGTGAGGCATCTCCAGAATGATTTTAAGCGAACAGTTCAGAAAAATGTTTATGCGGAAAATCTTTTGGTGGTTGAGAATACAGCTACAAGTTTTTCAGTTGTCGGGTGTTCTGGAGTTGGTAAGTCGAGAGCAATTGAAAAAATTCTCCATCAATATCCTCAAACAATTACTCATTCGGAACCATTCCGCCTCATACAGGTGCCGTGGCTGAAGTTAGACTGCCCACATCAGGGGTCGCCTAGGCAACTCTGTAAAAATTTCTTCGTTTCTATTGATAAGATACTTGGTACTGAGTATGACAGGCTGTATGGGAATACGAGGGCGAGTCTGGATGAAATGCTGGTTCACATGGCCCAAGTAGCAAATCTGCACGCGCTCGGTCTGCTAGTAATAGACGAAATACAACATCTTCGTAAATCCAAAAAATCTGTTAATGCTTCAGGCTCTGATCAACTGCTGAATTTTCTGGTAACGCTTGTGAATACAATTGGCGTGCCGGTGGTTTTAATTGGCACACTCAGTGCCAAAGCGATACTTCAAAAAGATTTTCGTCAAGCCAGACGTGGGGCTGGCTTTGGTTCTGCACAGTGGGATCGTTACGCCTACGATGTCGAATGGAAACATATAGTTCAGCGTCTGTGGAAGTACCAGTGGACTAAAACTTACACACCCCTAACACCCGAGATTGATGCAGCACTGTATGACGAATCGCAGGGGATATTAGATGTCTTGGTAAAGCTTGTGATTTTATCTCAGCTTAAAGTCATAAGTATTAATGAGGCGCGAGCACAAGGCGAAGAGATAACTCCTGAACTTATCAGAAGGGTTGCGTCCGAGGAGTTTAAGCTGATTCAACCCATGATTGAAGCCCTAAGGCGTAATGATTATGAGGCCATTTTCCAATATGATGACCTTTTTGATTTTGACGAGCATATATCAACCCGATACTCTCAGGTTGCTGCCACTTCGAGGGCGAATGAGTATGCTGATGCGCCCACGCCAGAGCTCGACAAACTTGCAGTGTTGATGAGGGTGGGCGTCTCAGAGGAAGAGGCAAGGGGCATATTGAGTAATTTAGCGAGTTCTACGACGCCTAATACAGCTATGCGCATGATTGTTGAGAACCCTGGTCAGGATGAGCCGAAGGCGCAACAGGAGGAAACTAAGGTTGCGGGTGATTTGCGTAACGCTTTTGGGGCACGGCCTTCGGTATATCATGTTCTCAAAGAACAGGGCGTAATTTCCTGCCCGTTGATAGATTTTAAGGTCGGTGAATAATGCATCGGAGGTGGGAAGGCTTATTGGTATCTGGTTACAGCTACGAGATATATTGGTTGATTGGTGTTATCAGAGATCCAACTGGCTGGATGATAAAATTTCTTGTCAGAAAGGCGAAAACTCAAATTTATGAGGAGGTCATTGCTCCACTCAATGAGTATTCTGGAATTATAATAGGAACGCTGCACAAGGACGGCCAGCGTTTGGGAGTAAGTCGTGGAGGGCTGAGTACTGTTGAGATATCTAATGCATCAGATTTTTCCCGTGTCCCAGTTAGTGGGGTGCGAGCTGAATTGTACCCCATGCCGGCTCAGTATTCACAGGATCTCTTCGCGTACTCCATAGGTAACCACTTATATCTGATTCCAGAGTCCGAGTTAATTCGCGGGCTCTTTGCGCTCGATGAGTATCTTTCTGATGTTGTTATATCTCCCGCTGGGCTTTGCTTGCTTGTGTCTCCACAGTTAGAGGTTCAAAGGGGGCGATACTATGCGGAATTTTCTAATTTGATTTCCAAATATCATCAGACCGTCACGAGACTTGAGCACTATATTTGGTTGGCATTTGATGATGACGTTCGCAGAGCTTGGGATAGTATTGGAGAATTGTCTTCGTGCGAAAAAATATCTTTCAATCCGCCGCCAATAAAGTTGTCGCTGATCATTTCATCCATACAGCGTGGTGACGTCCATTTTGTTACTGAAATCGTGCATTCCAGTTCTGTTAATGCTTATGCTGGGTTGGTCTCTCAAGCTTGAGACTCTAGCATGAAACTATCGTTGATGATTCTTAAAGATATTTGATCGCTGTTTTGAGAGTAATCATAACTCCATGCTTCAATTATTTGGTGTTCATACAGTTGTGTAAGTGCATCTTTAATGGCTCTTGTGTTGTCTGGGTTTCTCTCTGAAAGCTTGATTGGACTCGAGTTGATTAAATTGGTAGTGGACAATACTAGTTTTTGGTTTGTAATTTCTTTGTGGAATCTGACTAGAAATTTATAAATGTGTTTTGCAAGGGCGCCCATTCTTGTGGCTTTGTGATAGTTTAGGCGCTCTGTCTCTCCTGATAGGATGCGTGCAGAGGTAAACTTACTAAACTTTACGCTGGACTTGATGTCTCGCGATTCGCTTGTCGAATCTCTAATCGATAGATGGGCGAAAGCTTTGTAAGAAATATTCTCGTATCGCTGACCTTGAAAGGTTCCGCGAAATCGCACGCTTGTTTCGAATAATACATTCAGGGCAAGGCGTATCTCTCGAATTGAGTAAGTTTTCTTGGTTGAGCTAAGTTCGTTTTTTAGTTCGTAGAGGCTGAAGTAAACTGAAATGAATCCGTTGTCATTGTAGCAGCGTTTGGAAGCTAGTTGTATTAGAGCATCTTCCACATTTTCTTCCATAATTCCCGGGTAGCGAAAAATTGTCTTGGAATCTTTCTGCGTCGCATACCCGTGGTAAGTGATCTCACCGGTCAATTCAGAGTCGCTAGACTTAATGCTAAAATCAGGGGTGTTTTCAAGCTTGCCTTTCGAAGCAAAAAAGCGTGGGGCTTTAAATAGGCAGTTGCTCCAAAGTTCATCGTGCGTCTCATGTTCCTTCATGGAAAACAGCTCAAATATACTATGTTTATGCATGCGTTCGCTCCTGAAATGGTCGACTATAATTGTACGGTTGTAGAGAGGGCTCTAGAATGTATGCATATTTTCCTGAGATGTATCCGGATGAATCATTGTACAGCGTTCTTGCACGTTTGCGGACGCATTTAGGTGGTTTATCGTCCGTGCAGTTTCAACGGTGGTTATATGCCGGGCTACTCCATCCTGCCGATTTTGAACTGGTCGGTGGTATAAACGTCATAGCTTATAATGCCTACGGAACATCACAGCGCGATCTTGATGCGCTCATTGATGATCATACGGGGCTGAATTATTATCTGAGGTATCAAGAGGCTTCGCTGGCAAAATCCTGTCGGAGTATGTATGCCAGTGGCGAAGAGAGAGGTTTATTAATATGGACAGGTTCTGCTACTTCTAATATAGGTAGAGTAAAAGCACTCCGTTATTGCTCGAAATGCCTTGAGATTATGCATGCCTCTTATGGGGAGTTTTACTGGCGACGAGCACATAATTTGCCTGGAAGTTTAGTTTGCCCTGATCATGGGTGTCCACTCTGCCTAAGCTCAGTTAATTTATATAGGCTCGGACGGTTTGATTTTATCTCAGCAGACATGGCGATATGTCGAGCACGTGATCACTTAGTGTGCGACATGCCGCCGGAAGTGATTCCGTTAGCACAGCAATTGGCTAAGATTTCCGCCGGCTTTTTGAAGGCCTCTGACTGTCATCAAAGTCGTGTCGATTGGGCTGCGGATTACATGGCCAAAATTCGAACCTTGGGATTTATGAGAGGCACTACCATGGTCGACGATAAGAAGCTCGCCATTATGGTGAGTGACGTATATAGCGGAATATATCCCTACCTGAAGGACTGCTTTTGCGAGCGCAGAGATGGGTTTTTCCCTATTCTCTCTATGCTCCGACATCCTAAGTCAGGCTTCCACCCACTTGATCACGCCTTGATGGAAGTCTTCCTGTCTCGTGCTGGAAGCACTCGCACACTACCAACATCGCGAATCATAAACCTTTATGAAGCTGAACATCACGCTATAGACGCCGGTTACCGTCGTCCCTGCTTTGGAGACGTTGAGGATTGGGACGCGATTGATCGGGTGTTGCGTGATGTTGTGCTCCTGATCGCAGATTGCATCAGGTCAGAGCAGCCACCCGTTAGGATTTCTCGCGTCGAGGTCGAGCGTCGGTTGCCGGTTGGAGGCCGGATAGGAAAACGCTTGCAGCATTTGCCCAAAACAGCTGAAGTGCTTAGTCGCTATGTGGAAACGGCCCAAGATTTCCAATCCCGTAGGGTTCGTTGGCACATTAGCCAGTTCGTTCGCCTCGGAAAGCCCATCACTGCCGCCGCGATCATGAAGGTCTCAGGTATACGTTTTACCCAACGCTCGCGGATAGAGCAGTTGATTGTGGAATTTAAGGATGCCGGTGCTTCTGAAGCGGGCGCTGACTGAAGATTCTCGCTCGCGCTGCTCAGTCAATGCCAGTAGGACACCAATGCTCTGCGCCCGGTGCCGCTGCCGGCGCAAGGCACGATCTTCTCCAACCCAAATGACAAGTTGGACCCTGACGTGTTCCTCGGTGAGCCTGGCTTCGACGGTTTTGATCGTGAGCAGTACTCCTTCGGCTACGTGTTCGACCATCGCTTCAACGATCTTTGGTCGATATCTCAGAACCTGCGTTACAGCCACGCCGGCACTCCTGAGAAATTCAGCCTGCCGATGTTTGATGTCTCGTTCTTGGACGATCATCGCACGATGGATCGTCGGGCGTGGGACGACCGTAACCATATTAGTGTGTTCAGCGTCGACAACCAGTTGCAGGGCAAGCTGTCCAGCGGGCCGCTTCAGCATAGTCTGCTGCTGAGTGTGGACTACTGGTATGCCAGTAACGACTGGCAGTTTAATTCCTCCGAAATCAAGTCCATCGATGGGTTCGCGCCGCACTACGGTACGCCGATTGGTCCGTACACGTTTCATCGACCAGGAGCAGCGGGAGCGGCAGACGGGCAGCTACGCACAGGACCATATTCGCTAGCCTTTTTCCGCAATCATAGCCAGAAACGCGTCGAATTCCTTGTAGCGATCTTTAGTGAGCTGCCCAGAAGGATTGGCACAGTCCACCAACGCCGTGCCGTCCCACAAATGGTGCAGCTGTGCTAGAAAAATAGCGTGTTGAGTGACGTTTCGCACTTCAATACGGGGGCAAAATCCCTCGATCAGCTCATCGTCAATTTCGTCGAGTGCTCGCCGTTCGGCAGGCTGCCAATTCGATGATGGGGATATAGGGGGATAGCTCGAATGTTGGGGCAGCATCTCCCTCCTGATGGCACTATGGATCCAGTGTGCCACTATAATGGGGCCAATAATCGCGGCGCACAAAATTACGGTTTAGCGAGTGTGAGCAGATGTTTATATTGCTCACGCTGTGCTCCCCGCTGCCAGATCTCGGGTGGGGCTTTACCTGATACTGGATCCCTGAGCTAATGCATTCAGGCCTGGTTAGCGCGATACATGGATTTCATGAGCGGGCACCAGAAAGTAGCGCCGTGAATCGCCCCGGATTCTCTAGTTCACCGGCTTTGGCGAGATTCTCAAATAACAATTAGAAATCACGTGGAAAGGATGACCCATACGCCATGAAGCTTCAGTCTCTTCGCCTATCGAACTTTCAGTCCTTCGGATTAACGCCCACCGAGTTAACGTTCGAAAACATCACGTACCTGATAGGCCCTAATGGCTCCGGCAAGACCGCAGCCCTTCAGGCCCTATGTCGGCTCTTTGCTTTTGACCCGTCACTGCGAAGGATTCAGCGATGCGATTTTCATGTGTCGCATACTGAGCTTGAGGTGCCTGCTGAGCGGGAATTGTGGATAGAGGCTGACTTCATCTTTCCCGAACTCGCCAAGGAGGAAGACAGCACAACCGTGGCTCCTCACTTCGGTCATATGCGTCTGGATGAGCCGAATGGGATCCCGCGCGTCCGTTATCGACTGCACGCAACGATGGGCATCGATGGCGATATCGATGAAAGCCTGGTGTACGTACTTGATGTGGATGCTGAGGGAAAACCGCTCAACACTGCCCAGGTCGCGCGTTCGGAACGCAACCACATTCATGTGCACTATCTGCCCGCAAGGCGCGATCCTGCGGACCATATTGCCTATGGTGCCAATGCATTGCTTGGGCGGATTGTGCGATCGGTTCAGTGGGACAAGGAGCGTGTCACGATTAGGGAATTGACCTCCCAGATCAGTGATAGCCTTTCCGCCAACCCATGTATCGATGCGTTCAGTGAGAGCCTGGCATCTGCTTGGAGTGCTCTGCATAAAGGAAGTTTTTTCACCGATCCCAGAATCACCTTTATCGCCTCTGAAATCGAGTCTCTACTACGTCACATGTCCGTTTCGTTCTCTCCAGGGCACGACGACAATTTTGTAGATTTCGCACGATTGAGTGATGGGCAAAAGTCGATGCTTTACCTGTCTCTCGTGTTGTCCTCTCAGGCCATCGGAAGAGCTGTGATGTCCGGGGCAAACAAATCTTTCGATCCAGATCGACTGCGTCCGCCTGTCTTCACGCTCATTGCAGTGGAGGAACCTGAAAACAGCCTGTCACCTCACTATCTGGGTCGCATCGTCAACGCGCTTGATTCGATGACAGTTCATCCCGATGCGCAAGCGTTGATCGCTACGCATGCTCCTTCAATGCTGCGACGCGTGAAGCCAGAACACATCCGTTATTTGCGGTTGACCCAGGATCGACAAACGCGAATCGCTCAGATCGTTCTGCCGGATGAAAAAGACGTAGCTCATAAGTATGTGCGCGAAGCGGTTCAAGCATTCCCTGAGGTTTATTTTTCTCGGTTGGTGGTGCTCGGAGAAGGGGACAGTGAAGAGATAGTTCTGCCGAGACTGTTGCGGGCAAAGGGTATTCCGGTCGATGAATCTGCGATCACCATCGCTCCTCTGGGTGGAAGGCATGTGAACCATTTTTGGCGCCTACTAGCCGGCCTTCGCATTCCCTATGTAACCCTGCTTGATCTCGATGTATCCAGGTACGCGGCTGGCTGGGGTCGTATCAAATACGTCAACGACCAATTTGAGCAGCATGAACCGGAGAAGGCGCTCACTACTAAGGTCGCTATCCCGAAATGGAACGACAGCACTTTGTTCGTAAGAAAACATCGATCTTTTAAGCTGGATGGCGTCGATCGTGACCTGTTCGAGGTACTGCAGGAGCGAGGTGTATTTTTCGCTTACCCCATGGATCTGGATTTCTCCATGTTGCTGGCTTACCCAGATGCGTATGGTGTTGTTAAGAACGCCCCTACAGAGGATACCCTCAAGGCTGTACTCGGAAAAAGCCATTACGACGCCTCGCAGTACACTCCAGATGAACTGTCGCTGTTTGACACCTACCATCAGAGCTTCAAATTGGGCAGCAAGCCGGCATCGCACCTGGAAGCGCTGGCGAGCTTAACCGACCAACAGTTGCTGGACGCCATGCCGAAATCACTGAGTGATTTGTCGGACAAGCTCATTGCCATGCTTCAGGAGCTTCCAGAATGATAGAAGCGCAGGCATGGCAGCCCGCCGATAACCTAACCCTTGAACCCAATGCACTCCGTGCTGCAAAGGAACAGCAAGACTGTCTGGCCCTGACGGCGGGTCCGGGCGCAGGCAAGACTGAAATGCTGGCGCAGCGCGCAGACTTTTTGTTGCGCACCGGCACGTGTCGATATCCCAAGCGGATCTTGGCCATCTCCTTCAAGGTGGATGCCAGCAAAAACCTTAAAGAACGAGTGCAGCGTCGTTGTGGTAGCGAGCTTTCCTCTCGATTCGATAGCTATACCTTTCATGCGTTTGCCAAGCGCATCATCGACAAGTTTCGCCCCGTGCTGACCGGACAAGACGCGTTGGATCCTGGTTACAAAATCGGCGATCGCAGGATCAACCGTGAGCAGATCGAGTTCCGCGACTTGGTGCCATACGCGATTCAAATCCTCACCCAGTCTGCGGTGGCCCGAAATGCGATACGCCAGACCTACAGCGACGTCTTTCTGGATGAATTTCAGGACTGTACAGATCAGCAATACGAGTTGATCAAGACGGCATTTCTCGGAACCTCAATCCGTCTAACGGCCGTCGGTGATACGAAGCAAAAAATCATGGGGTGGGCTGGTGCACTCGACGGGATTTTCCTGGCGTTCGCACAGGACTTCGGCGCAATACCGCTTAACATGTATCGCAACTTTCGCTCCAAACCTCGCCTGCTGCGAATGCAGAACGACATCGTCCGTGTACTCGATCCTCAATCGGTAATGGCTGACGATCAGCTGGAAGGTGACGAAGGGAAGGTACTTGCGCTTCGCTATGACGACAGCCATGCAGAGGCGGAAAACTTGGCAGAGCGGATTGCAGAATGGGCCAATAACGAAGGTGTTCCGCTATCTGAAATAGCGATCCTCGTGTCGAAGCAGCTTGATCTGTACGCCGGTGAGTTGATGGTCGCGCTGAAAGCCCGCGGCATCCCCTACCGCAACGAGCAGCAGATGCAAGACATTACGGTTGAGCCCGTGGCACGTCTGGTCGTGGATTTTCTGTCATCAATTTACGGAAACCGCGAGCCCAAAGCTTGGATGAGGCTAATGAGCCAACTGATCCCATACGCTGACGAGGACATCCAAGCGAATGCTCGTCAGGATCTAGGCCGTTTCATCACGTCTCAGCGCAAGAGCATCGCAATCGCTGAGCTGCTCGATGGTAAATACGAAGGATGGTGGGCGACGGCGAAAGCCTTCCTTAAGCACATTGGCATCGAGACGTTGGTATCCCTATCTCCCGACTACGAGTCCCATGAGCGGTTACGTGAAGTGTTGCAGGACACACGAATTCGCATTGAGGATTTGTTAAAGCTTGAGCCTGACCTTCCCAAAGCACTCCTTCGATTTTCAGATGATCAAGCTGTAAGAATTCTGACTATCCACAAGAGCAAAGGACTGGAATTCGATTCGGTCATCATCCTCGCCGTAGACAACGAAATTTTCTTCGGCGACCAAGATGCTAATCGATGTGCTTTTTTCGTGGGTGTGTCGCGTGCGAA
>Ga0157375_10004164_pt1 | contig 12550 bp, 10 predicted proteins | sample M35metaG_FD_115311 | JGI IMG/M metagenome (GOLD analysis project Ga0157375, IMG submission 115311) | Miscanthus rhizosphere microbial communities from Kellogg Biological Station, Michigan, USA - M3-5 metaG | ecosystem: Host-associated > Plants > Roots > Rhizosphere > Soil | place: USA: Michigan...
AACTGAATTGGAATTAAGGATAGGGAGACAGGTTGAGGACCACGTTGCAAAGCAACAGCCTGTTTGATGCAGAAAAGCTTCTTAAGTAGGCCTCTGGAGATTTATTACCGTGAGATAGTGAAAGGTTACGGTGAGGATCTCAGATTTCAGATCTCACATTTCAGATCTCAGACAATCAAATTTGAAATCTGCAATCTGAGATTTGAGATTTGAGATCACTTAGTTGTTAATCTGATTCAACAATTTCTGCGCTCGATCTTTGTCGAGCCGCTGCAATACTCGGTACTGCTCCATAGCCAGATTTCGGTTTCCAATCGCCTTGTAGGTCAAGCCCAGATTGTAGTAAGCCAACGCGTAGTCAGAACTTTGACGGATCGCAGTTTGATATTCCTGAATCGCTTCCGGGTAGCGACGCAACTGATGATAGGAATAACCTAATTCGTTGTGAGCTGCAGGATAGTCGGAGTCGATACGAACAGCCGCTAGCAAGACCTGGACGGCATCGCTATAGCGTTCGACATCGTTGTAGCACCAACCCAGGTTATACATGGCCGTCGTACTATTGGGGCGAAATTTGATCCCCTGTACATATGATTTGATTGCTTCCGGAATCTGCTTCGTCTTTTCTTTGTAAACATCACCAAGGCCGATATAGGCAAGACCCATCTGTGGATCCAATCGAATCGCTTCCTGGTATTCCTCGATCGCTTCGGTAGTGCGGCCAAGATTATCCAACGAATAACCAATTTCGTTGTGAATGACTGCATCGTTCGGAGTCAATTTTAGCGCCCGTTTAAGACTCGCAACCGCGTCGTCGTAGTTTTTCTGGTCGTTGTAGATCCAACCGATTCGATAATGACCGCGCGTCAGCGATGGATTGAGCGCTACCGCCTTCTGGTAGGCCTCCAAAGCCGCTTCGTAATTCTTTGCGTCGTATTGAGCGTCCCCCGCCGCAATAAAGGAATTGGCATCCGGGCCGCTGTTAACTGTCGAACTGGTTACCGGAGGCTTCGTCGTTGCTGTTGGCTTTCGAGTGGTGGTCGATGAGGTTGTGACCGGTTTCCGAGTAGTCGTACGAGTCGAGGGCTTGGTTACAGGCTTGTTGGATGTTCGCCCGGTACTCCCGCCGACTGGCCCGCCTCCCATTACTCCGCCTCCGGTCGTCTCATGTTGAGCGCGAGCGACGCCGAAACTCAAAAACATGATCAGGACGGCCGAGAGACAAAGAGGGCTGAAGCGGGGTCTGGTGAACATTGAATTTCTCCTGCTACAAGGTTCGCGAAGACTGAATAGGGAAGCTATCTCGAAGGCATTATAGTGCGTAACACTCTTACTGGAAACCTGAACATTGATAGGAAACTGGGACTTTTTAGATTAGCCTGATCCGAAGGCTCTGGTGGTGACAAAGTACTAAAACTTCCCGAGTTCATTGCTCAGGAGGTGCACGTTTGACAGCCCTCAAATGATTCGCTAAGTTACGTGACTTCCGTCAGCCGCGAACTGCTCACCTTATGCGTCCCGTTCGTCTAGTGGCCTAGGACACCGCCCTTTCACGGCGGCGACACGGGTTCGACTCCCGTACGGGACGCCAAAACCTTCAGCATTTTCACGATCTCAACTGACAACAAGGCTGCCCGTTCCTGCGGAGACAACGCCGGCGCAGCATGGAATATCTCGTTTAAGTATTCTCAGTAGGTATCAGGCACAATTTTCAACCGCTCATCTCGTTTCGCAAAGGGCACAAGCGAATGTCCAATTGCGCATCGCTGCGGCGGACGATAGGTTCAGAACTGCAGCAGTCTCTTCGCTGCTTGCTCTTTGACTCGAGCACAAGCCTCGCCAACGTTGGGAATCATCTGAAGTCTCTGAGTAGAACAACGTCAGTTGTAACTGGACCGCGCGAGATCGCGAGTCGCTTCCCATCACGCGACCAATCAAAAGATGAAATGCTATCGGAATTGAAATTGGTGATCGGCTTGCGGAGTCCACCGTTAACCGGCTGACTCCAGATGTTGTCAGCGCCATTCGATTCATCAACATAAGTCAATGCACCGCCGTCTGGTGTCCATCTTAGGATTGGATGATTGTCGGGAACAAAACCAGGTGAAATGTCAAACGACCTGGTTACTGGCCCACCGCTAAACGGTACGATCTCGATCCTTGGCTTGCCATCAGCTGACCGAGCATAAGCGAAGAAAGCGACCCATTTCCCGTCGGGTGATATTGCTGGAAACACTGACATGGTGTCTGTTAGTTGTTTAGCTTGACCTCCATCAATTCCGACCTTCCATAGGACCAGGTTGCCCGAGTGCCCAGAATTAAAGACTACTGAGGAACTATCCGGCGACACGATAGGAAAGAAAGCCGGAGTGTTTGTTGGTAGAAGTTGTTTGAGATTGCTGCCATCGATATCCATGCGGCAAAGATTCGATACAGTGGATTGTGTACCAGCGAAGACAACGTAGCGGCCATCCGGCGACACTGACGGATAGCTCTTGGGCTCACCGTCAACGGTTAGTTGCCTCAAATCGGAGCCGTCTGAATTCATCGACCAGATATCAATGTTTTCTCCGCTTTGAGTCTCATAAACAATTTTGCCATCGGGTGTCCAGGTAACACCGGTCTCGCCGTCATATTTGCCGTTGGAGACTTGCAGTGCCTGACTTGATTCCTTGCTTTTGTCCACCACGAATATCTGCAATGATGATTCTTTTTGTGTCGTCACGATGGTTCTTCCATCCGTGGTTAGACCGAGGCTCGACTGGCCATAACTATCCAAGTCATTCGTGATTCGGCTCACATTTCCGGATGGATATGAAACGAGAAAGAGTTGTACACCTCTGGTGGACCCTTGCGGTGCTGCGGTGAGCACGAGCCCATTACCGTCACCCAGCCACGCGACGTGGAAGATATCCCTAAAACTTTGTGAAGTGAGTATTCGCTCGGGTCCTCCGCGGGTCGGCACACCGATTAATTGTGCGGGACTATTGATGCTATTCATCAGGACGCCACAAGCAATCAGCTCTCCGTCGGGCGACCATGAGAGACCGTAAGACGAAAAGAACTGAGGTTGCTTGCGTGTCGCCAGCGTTTGTTCGCCAGTTCCATCAATGTTTGCCGACGCCAGGAAGCTCTCACCTGCTTTCGGATATCGTGTGAAAGCGATCCTACTGCCGTCCGGAGAAAACGTCACAACACTAGTTACATTCACTAGTATTTTGCGGGGTGTTCCGCCTAAGACAGGCACCTGATAAAGCGCGCCCAACGGATCCTGATCGTCCACCCGAGTGAAATAGACAAATTCGCCGTCAGGTGAAAAGGTAGTTCCCAAGTAAGTTGATGCGATTGGCGTCGCAATCTGTACAAGACTGCTAGCAGCTACCTGACGGACCCACAAAGCTTGCTTGCCGGATTCAGCGGTTACGAAGACGACATACTTACCATCCGGAGAGATCGCTACATTGTCACTGATTACGGCATTGCCGATTCTGCCACCCGTAGTTAGTCGCGAAATTCTCATTTGCGATGGTTTAACTCGCGCGGCGTGCGCTCCATTTAGTTTGTACACCCCATAGCCGGCAGCGAGGATCAAAAGCACTACAGAGAATGTGATCAACGCAAACCCCGTCTTGTGACGTTTGATTTCTGAAATCAGAATCTCAGTACTGGAGGTTGGAGGTGCCGAGATTGACGTGGTCCATGTCGCTGTCGATTGTCGATAAAACGGATCATTAGTCCTTGTTGACGCTGCGTTGACCTCACGCAGCTCTTCGATCTCGACAGCGACTTCTTTGATCGATTGATATCGCCTATCAGGATCTTTCTCCAAACAACCACTCACGATCCTTTGCAGTCCTTCGGGGGCGTTGGGATTCAGTTCCTTAATCGGTGGGGAAAGTGCATGAACGATATTGTGAAGCGAATCGAGCGCATCCCTGCCTTCGAAAGGCCTGCGACGCGTGGCCACTTCAAACAAAATGCAGCCAAACGAAAAAATATCTGACCGATGATCGATTTCGTTAACACGTCCCTGAGCTTGTTCGGGTGACATATACCCAACCGTTCCGAGCACGGTACCCGGTCGTGAGTGTTGGCACGTGATGTCTAAGCCTGACAGTGTCGCTGCGTCGAGTAGCTTCGCTAGCCCAAAGTCGAGCAGCTTCGTGTGACCATCGCGCGTGATCATGATGTTGTCCGGTTTGAGGTCGCGGTGAACAATACCGGCGGCATGAGCCTTCGCGAGCCCTTCGCCCGCGTGCTGCAAGAATTTCAGCAGTTCTCCGAGTCCCGGATTCTCATCAGCGATCTTCTCGCGCAGCGTGACGCCGTCGACGAACTCCATCGCGATGAAGTGCGTGGCATTCTCCTCGCCGACTTCGTAGATGTGAGCAATGTTCGGATGATTGAGAACAGCGGCGGCCTGCGCCTCTTGTTCGAACCGACGGATCCGATCTTTGTCTGCTGCGAGGTCAGGAGGCAGCACCTTGAGCGCAACTTTGCGACGGAGCCTCGCGTCTTCAGCCAGGTATACCGTGCCCATGCCGCCTTCTCCCAACCGCGAAACAATTCTGTAATGAGTGACAGTTTGCCCAGGCTTTAACTCAGCTTCGTCAACCAGCATATCTGCCGCCGCCTGATAGGCCGGCGCGTCAACAAAGTTATTTGTTTCTTCATGTGATTTTAGAAGCGACTCAACTGCCTGACGCAAAGCGATGTCGCCGTTGCAAGCTTGTTCGAGGTAGGCCGCTCGTTCCCGCTGCGGCAGCGCCAGGGCAGCGTGGAAGAGTTCTTTCAGGTTTTCCCAATGGGAGTCGGGCATGGGCCTTATTGCGGAGAATCGGATTACGGCCGGTCTTTATTCGTGTTAGTTGGTGTGATGCGCGTGGATCGTCTGCCAGGTTCCGGAGTAAACGATCCACGCGCATCACACGAACTAACACCAACGAAGGCGCAAGAACAAACTCGAGTTCGACACAGCAGCTTCAGCCTCGTGGTTCTTCAATGATGTAGCTACAGCCCGCGAAGACTAGAGCGTGTGGACCTCACGCAGCCGTCATTTCATTTCGCAACCACGCTCGCGCGAAGGTCCAATCGCGCATCACTGTCCCTGGCGATATCTTGAGAACCTCGGCAGTTTCTTCGATGCTGAGTCCGCCAAAAAACCTCAACTCGACGATTTTGCCCTGACGCTCGTCTATCGCCTCAAGCCGCTGCAGGGCATCATCGAGTGCGGCCACATTTGCTGATTGCTCTTGCACTATCGTATTCGCTTCGTCGAGTGGAACTTGAATGAAGCTGCCGCCTCGTTTGGCCGCGTTTCGCTTACGCGCTTCGTCCACGAGAATGTGTCTCATCAATCGCGCAGAGATACCAAAGAAGTGTGCACGTCCCTGCCAACGAATTTGAGGCTGGTCAACCAATCGGAGGTACGCTTCGTTAATTAGCGCTGACGTCTGAAGAACATGTCCTGCACTTTCACGTCTCATGTGTTGATGAGCAAGACGGTGGAGCTCGTCATGAACCAAAGGCATTAGCCGGGCCAGCGCATTCTCATCGCCCTCACTCCATTGCCGTAGAAGTTGTGTGACCTGATGTGGCGGCGCAGTCATTAGAGGTTACCTGGGCAATTTGCGCATTAGTAAGTATGGGCGAGGATATCAAATCTGCCCCGCTTAAGGACAATACTGCGATTAAGGGCCAATTTCCGCACGACAACCACCCAGTTCTGGCCCAGAAAGCGGAGGGGTTGCCTGTGCTTGAATCGAGAGAAACATATGCAAAAGTCCACTCCGCGGGCACTCGCACTCATATTTCAATCGCGTCAGGAAAACAGGAGGTTCCACATTGAGAGCAAGGTCCATAACGATTAGCGTCGCCTTGATTACCATCTGCGCGGTTTTTGGAAATCAAACTGGGCACACACAACAGGGAATTCCCAAAGTCCTACGACCGGAGATACCCAGGCGAGATTCAGGACCATCAGCTGATGATGGACCGAAGTCACATGTTCGACTCGCAGATGTGCTCACTCCAAATGCGAACGGAACGAGATCATCTCAAGACATCTACCAAGCGAGCGCTTCAGGACCGGATGTAATGGACGGAACACACGCGCTACTCCACCCCCGCAGTGTAAAAGAACTGACGACGCCCGTGTCGTCCACGGCGCAACCGCTACCGACGTGGTTCGACAGCTTCACCTATCAAGGGCTCACTTATAAGTACACGATGGTCGGCACTGATCCTAAGCTAGGTTCGAAGACCACCGTAATCCCAACAGTGATCATCCCGCTTCGTTTTGTTTTCCCGGATGGCCAAGTCTTCGACGCGAGTACTGATCTCGTTGATGGTCAAACTCCAGTACAAGGCATAATCAACTCTCCCATCTTCAAGAACTACAACTTTGTGTTAGGAGGAAAGAGCGTTGGGAATACGCAGTATGGCGACGCGTTTCAGCGAGCGAACTTTTGGGACTCCGTTTCAGTCAAGGCGAAGGACTATCACGTGCTGTTGGGTCAACCGACAGTGTTGCCAACGCAAACGATTGTAGTTCCGGATGGTTTAGGGACGTACGACGTCGACTTCAGCACCGGACTTCAATTACCAAGCGTCGACCGGGCATTTTTGGCCGATCAGAGCGCTTCTATCCTAAGCGCAGCGAACGTGACACCTTCCCAGCTTCCTATTGTTGTTTGGGGAAAGGTCGACTATGGCAGAGCTAGTGGATATCACGCTACTCTAACTCTCAACGGCAATCAGCGACAGACCTATATTGGTACCAGCTATCACTCGCAAGCAACTCGAGCTGGTTCCTTACCTGACACCTATCCGCTCAGTCACGAAGTAATAGAGTGGCTTGACGATCCATTCATCAGCAACTATACGCCCGGTTGGGACATTCCCTACATATCAAACAAAGCACAATGTGATAGTCGCTACGTCAACGATCTGCTTGAAACGGGCGATCCCGTTGAGGTGTTAACTGAAGCCGTTGTTTCGCTCAACGGCGGAGCTTTTACCTATCACGTCACCGAAGGGATGTTTATCGACTTCTATACTAGGGCTCGTCGTTCCCGTTCAGTCAATGGTCAATACAGCATGTTCAATATCGGCGCGCAGTATGGAGTGCCGTCTGCGCCGTCTATACCGTGCACCGGTCATGTTGAGTTAAATGATTTTCAACTATATGCCATCAAAGGTTCGAGTTTTAGTCAGGCGCTTGGTGTAAACAATCTGGAATCACTTGTAGGTGTTTACGTAGACCAGTCAGGCCTCCGACATGGTTGGCTGTCAACCACAACATCCTTTCAAACGATCGACTATCCGGGAGCACTGGAAACGATACCCAGCCAGATCAACGATGCTGGCACGATCGTAGGTTTATATTTCGACGCTGTGGGTGTGCCACATGGTTTTGCAATCCAGAGCGGTCAATTCTCATCGATCGATTACCCAGGAGCCTTAGATACTGCTGCTTTTGATGTGAATCTAAATGGCGACATCGTCGGCGTCTACGACGCACCGGATTTCACCAGTCACGGGTTTCTACTTAGGAGCGGAAGCTTTTCGGCAATTGACTTTCCATTCAACCGCACGACACAAGCTACTGGAATCAACTCTGCAGGAAAGATTGTGGGTTACCATTCGGTGCAATTTGGCGGCGCGGTGTATCCGTACCTTGGGTTTCTACTCGCCGGAAAAAAGACATCCGACGTTACCTTTCCCGGTGCGAATGAGGTCCTCCCATTCGACATCAATAACACGCCAGACATCACCGGAGTCTTCATTAACACAGACCAATACGCCGATGGCTTTGTGACCATCAACGGCTTTCCATACGAAGTCTATGGTCAGACGTTCAGCATTAACGACAAGCACGACATCGTAGGCTCGTATAGCTTCGGAGGTAATACTTACACGATGTTGGGAACTGTGCCGACTGCAGCGCCGTGATTCGACACCCGAACCCCGGAACTGTAAGACTGGCTCAAGACAATAAGTGACTTAAGTTCACGCCGCGGGCTAGTTATGAACGCACTGGATTGGTTGGGCTAACCAGATTCCTATCAATCTCGATCCTATAAAACCTAATTTTACCCAGCGCCATTAGCGTTAGAGGTTTGTTGGGTCGTTTGCGCATTCGTAAATAGGGCAAAGCCAAAGCCGCATTTGGAGGTGCCCATGAACAGAGTTACGTCGATTTGTATCTTGGCAGTGGTTGTGATGCTGCTGATTGCGGCAAATATTTCTTTGCTATCGCATAGCGCAGGGCAGAGCTTAGCAACCACTCGCGATGACGCAATCCAAAAAGTTCCAAAACCTCTTATCAGGCCGAGGTCCTGTCAAGCGCAATCGTGCGACGGGACTAGTAGACTTTGTGCGACTGAATCGGACGACCCCCGGCAGTCTCGTGCCAACCAATGCTGGCGGAAGGAAAGAAAAGTCTCTTGCGCTTGTAAGCGAACACCGCGAGGCTTTCGGGCTCCTTAATCCCCGCGAAGAATTGAAACTCGCAAACGAACAACAAGATCGAGAGGGAAACGCACATTTAACGTTCACTTAGACTTATCAGGGCGTTCCAGTTTTCGCTGGCGTACGGAAGGCGCACTTCAACTCTGATTTGTCATACTGCACTTTCGCCAAAGCAAAGGCGGTCGCCAGTTCAGAAGCCACTCGGGTGATCGAATCAGGCTGCGTTGGGACCTGAGCACGGACTATTGTTTCGGTAGCAACTCCGGATGCTATCTCGACAATGTACGCGTCTATGCGTGCAGCCCTAGCTTTTCGACGACGTTCGTTTGAGTCTCCACGCGAGCGTCCAGCCACTGAGCATAAAAGCAGAATTGAGGAACTACATATGAGAGCAATCACATTGTGTTTTATGTTGGCGTTAACCTCGGCGATCACGGTGGCTCAAAAACCACCTGAGCGAAGTCAAGACGCGACGCCAGCCAAAGCAGGTAGCATCGACGAACTCAAAAAGATTGATCGAGAACTCGATGACGCATTACAACGAGGTGATGTGGAGTTCTTTCAACGGACGTTGGCCGAGGAAATGATCAATGTCATGCCCGAGGGTTCGGTAGGCAAAAAGCAAGACTTTCTCCAGGATGTGAAACCTCAGAAACCCGGCAGAACCCTGACAATCACCGCAAAGGATGTTGAAGTTTTTGCTTTTGGCGATGCTGGTGTTGTCACCAGCAACAAAACGGCTGTGTGGAAATCCGCGAACAGCTCGACCTCTGATGAGTATCGAGAAACAAATACTTACGTTCGCAAGGAAGGACGATGGTTTCTTCTTGCTTCACAAACATCTCATGCTCCGCCACCTTATTCAGCAAAGGACGTCAACCTCAATCTAACAGTGGCTGAGAACCAAATTGCCGGCAACAAGAATGCGAGTGTCATCCTCGTTGAATTTGCCGACTACGAATGTCCGTATTGTCGTCAATTTGCGAGCACAACAATGAAACAGATTGAAAGCGAGTACATTGATAACGGTCGCATCGGATTTGTCTTTTACGATTTTCCGATTGAGAGCAGTCATCCAAATGCTTTCAATGCTGCGCTTGCTGCGCAATGTGCCGGTGAGCAAGCACGCCTATGGGAAATGAACCATAAGTTGCTTGCGGAGTCGTCTGCGTTGACGCCAGAAGACCTGTTCCGTGATGCAGAGACATTGAAGCTCGACATGGATAAGTTTCATCTCTGTTTTGCTGACAACAATACTGCCACAAGACTTCGTCAGCGTATGCGTGAAGCACGTGAACTTGAAATAAATGGCACACCAATGTTCATCCTGGGAATCAGAAAACCCGGAAGCAACACACTGAAAGGTCTGAGGATGATTGAAGGAGCCTATCCTTACGACGTTTTCAAAGCCACGTTGGAGATGTTAATTGCGACACAGAACTAGCAACCTCAGTTGATCAGGTACCACCTATGAGCACCTTGACTGCTTGTGTATTTCTACTCAGCGATTTCAAACGGACCGTAGTCAAGGACTATGGTGTCTTCAACGAGGAGCCCAGGGCTTTGGAAATCGCGCGTGATCGACAAAGAAGGCATCATTCGGCATATCGACGAGGGCAACGTAGCAATCGATCCGAATAGCGCTGTGGAAGCGTGCAACCTGCTCACACATCGGACGACGCCCTAGAGAGCAGGAGTGTCCATCGAAGAATTGTTCCCTGAGAATATGAGTGGGCCAAAGCGACCATCGTAAAGCGTAGTATTGAATCTCACCAAATGACCATTCACACGAACCTTCACGCCGTGTGTTTGATCACCAAAACTTCATTTCCCATTTCGTTAAAACCAGTTCATCCACCAGCTGCTGCGATACCGGTTCGTATTCGTAAGACTGGGTGATGCCGATTCCAAAGGACTTAAAATCCGTAGCGCGGTAACGAAATCGGCGACGCTCTCGAACGGGAAGCACGGTCCATTAAAGGTCCAATAAGCGTTTCCGTGAGTCCTTCAGATGCAGTAATGTGCTATCCATGCCGCGAAGTTCCGTTGAATTACAATAGGTCGCTTCCCTTTCACGGCGGCGACACGGGTTCGACTCCCGTACGGGACGCCAACAATCCTCAATTAGTGGTTTTGTTAGACTTCGCCATATCTTATTCTCTACGCTTGCGGCGCCACCTGAACGCGCCCGCTAACCTATGGGCGGAGATCGGTCCAGAGGAAGAGACTTGGGAAATAACACCAATCGGATGGGCGGCTCACATGGACCATCTCGAGATGATCGACTTGCTCAGCCACTACAGTAAAAACATTTGGAATCTTGCCTTCCGTGGTTGCGTGACTCGTTTAGCTGAGGTGCTGAAGGCGGAGCCGCAACTGGCGAAGAGCGTTGACAAGGACGGTATCACGCCGCTTTGGTGGTTGCTGGACGACGAGGCGAAAGCTCTTGACATAGTCGACCTCTTTTTGTCCCATGGCACCGATCCGTCATTGAAAAACCAGGAGGGCCGAACGGCCGCCAACTGGGCCACAACGCGCGGCATGTTGGAAGTCGCGCAAGTACTGCGGAAAGCCGCGGGTGAATAAGCAGTCGGCAGGAAGCAGTTGGCAGTAATTCGTGCCTTTCGTGTGATTTCGTGGTTTCTATTCGCTCACGGTAGTGCAAGGAAGGTGCTGGCGGGAAAGGAGATGGATTATGAACCTGGTTGTCGGCTCAACGGGCCTGTTGGGAGGTGAAATCTGCGGGGTGCTCGCTGCTGAGGGCAAACCTGTGAGAGGTCTCGTGAGGTCCACCTCGGACCGGGCGAAGGTGGAAAGACTTCAGGGCCTCGACGTTGAAACAGTGCTGGGCGATCTAAAGGACCATCATTCTCTGGTCGTCGCGTGTCAGGGCGTCTCCGCCGTCATTTCTACGGTTTCCGCTACGCTCTCGCGACAGGAGGGAGACTCGATTGAGAGCGTCGATCGCGATGGACAACTCGCCCTCATCGACGCGGCGAAGGCCGCGGGGGTCGAGCGATTCGTCCTTATCTCTTTCCCCAACATGAATGTTGAGTTTCCTCTTCAGAAAACTAAACGCGAGGTGGAACAGCGTCTGAGGGAGAGCGGGATGACCTACACCATCTTGCAGCCGTCATTCTTCATGGAAGTGTGGTTGAGTCCAGGGTTAGGCTTCGACGCCGCTAATGCCACTGCACAGATTTACGGGTCGGGAGAAAACAAGATCAGTTGGATCTCTTATCAAGACGTAGCCAGATTTGCGGTTGCATCACTGGATAATCCAGCGGCAAAGAATGCCGTGATTGGATTGGGAGGTCCTGAAGCACTGAGCCCGCTGGAGGTAGTCAGCATATTTGAGGAATTGCGAGGAGAGACTTTCAATATTCAACATGTCTCAGAGGAACAACTCCGAGCACAAAAGGAAGCAGCGACGGATTCGTTGCCGGAATCTTTCGCCGGCTTGATGCTCGGTTGCGCTCAGGGAAATGTAATTGATATGCGAGAAGTATTAGAGAGATTCCCCATGCAATTAGGATCAGTCAGAGAGTATGCACAGAAGATGGCGTAATCAGCGCTCGCTCGAGGAGAGATATCACATCGCTTAGGTCTTCATACTTCACGAACTCGGGACGATGTCGACGCTGAACGGCAAGGCCACCTCCTCCTTTTTGCCGCGTCCTATAAAACTGAGAATCACCAGCAACAATCCTAAGCCCCCTATTACAACGCTGCCAGCTGTTAAGAGCTGACTCCGTCTTACTATGTCCTGGTCTTTGCTCACGGCGCGAGCGAACATCTGCTCATCCTTTAACGCTTCTTCATATTTCTTTACCAGCTCATTTTTGCTGGCGCGTTCTGTACTGGCATCACTTTTCTGGATTTCTTGCTCTAACGCTTTAGCTTTATTGTGTGCCCTTGTGTAGGCCTTTTTCACGTATGGCTCTCCTTCAAAAAGGATGATTGAATTGTAGGCGGCAATGATGCCACCGCCGATTAGGACCAAAATTCCTAACACCCGCAGCAAAATTCGCATATAGGTTAAGACCTCCCGGTGAAGTTTCCTGGCGATTTCGCCCCT
>Ga0157375_10004167_pt1 | contig 12549 bp, 12 predicted proteins | sample M35metaG_FD_115311 | JGI IMG/M metagenome (GOLD analysis project Ga0157375, IMG submission 115311) | Miscanthus rhizosphere microbial communities from Kellogg Biological Station, Michigan, USA - M3-5 metaG | ecosystem: Host-associated > Plants > Roots > Rhizosphere > Soil | place: USA: Michigan...
ATCGACGAATTCTGGACCTGGATGCGATCGGCGCTGCAGATGTCGTATGGTGATCGCATCGCTGCGTTCGACCTGTGCTGGCGAGCGTCCAACGATCCTCAAGAGATTCTCGATCGGGCCATTCCCGATCGTCGTGAAGTGGTCGCGTCGTATCTGTCGTATGTCCTGTCTCACAATCGCCAGCCAGCCATTGCGGGCGCGGCGAAGAAGCTTGCAAAGATCCGCAGCGCCGAGGACCTGCCGCTGCTTTACGCGGCCACGGATGGTGTCCTCGATCCCGATCTGTGGCAGGCTCTCGGCAATCCTCGGCCTAGTGGAATCACGCATCCGAATTTCGAGGAGCCGCACGTTGGCCCCAGCGTAGCCCCCAGCGAAGGCCATGGATTCGACTGGCGCATCGCTGACGTCGTTGGAGTGACTCACTTGTCGATGGATGGCGCGCATCGCATCCGGTTCAGCGGACAGCAGCCCGAGTCCTGCGAATTACTCCGCCAAGTGGTGGGCGGACTTCGTCCCGGCGCGGCCTACACGCTCCGTTGGGAAGCTAGGACGCAGGGAATCGCTTCGCCCACCGGACTGACCTGGCGCATCGACAAGAGTTCGGGCGAAGTTGCCGCCCACGAAGACTGGTCCTCTGGAAAGATGGCCTTCACGCCGGATTCGGATCACGCAGTGCTCGTGCTGGCGTATCGCCGTCCGGAAGGTCAGGTTCGAACCGAAGGGCAGCTCGATTTACGTCAGGTGCTTACTTCTTCATCAGAATGAAATTCCCGCTGCGGATCTTGTTCGGCTGCGGGTCCGTCTGGAAGTTTACTTCCAGCAGATTGAACGCCGGACCAGGGATGAGTTCGATAACGCCTGCTGCTCCATCGCTGGTCATCAACGTAAACTTCTGAGTCGGCGTCGCGGTGATATCGCCCGTAAATTTGAAACGGACCATCGGGTCGTTGGCATTGCCCGGCGAGCGCTTGAATTTCGCATCCACAGTCCCATTGACGTGCCCATTCTGTTCCTGAATCTCCAGGGCCACGGACTCGGGCTGCGCTCCGTGGAAAATGCCGTTGACCGCCGGGTAGCTCCACGTGCCTACGTAGCGCACCAGGGGAACCGGCGAAACGGAAGCATTGCGCGGCGCGGGCGGGGGCGTGTTCGTCGAGATCTCGACAGCCGGAGCGGGGGATGGTGGAGCGTTGGCGATTTGAATCGCGTCAGCCAGCTTGCTGTAGTAAGCAGTCCACGCCGCGCCTTCCGCGTCCATTTGCGCCACGGTTTGGGAGAACTGCGAAGTCTGTTCGGCGAATGCCGCTGCAGCCTTGCCGCGGGCCTGTTCCAAGGTGGCGCTGGCCGTCGAAGTTGCTGCTACTGCTTTCTGGCGAGTCTTAATGGTATCGGTGAGCGCGGCGAGAGCGACCTTTTCCCGTTCCATGGACTGGCGCAGCTGCTGGATTCCGCGATCTTTGTCCGCGGCGAACTTATCGATCGCGCGCGTAACGGTTTGCAATTCAGCGGCGGCCAGGTTCGCCACCGCGGGCGGCATCAAATCCGGCGAAGATCGGGTTACAGGTGTCTGTAAGATTCGGCGGCGTTGCACGGCGCTCTCAGCCGAGGACTTCAAGTAGGCCATGCGAGTCGACTGGAAAGCCACTGCCGCGGCTGCGGAACGGTCGGCTTGGGCAACCTGCGGAGCTGCACCTTTGCCCGCGTCGCGCTCGAGATTTGCCTGCGCCTGTTGCCACACGTCGTAGGCCTGGCGATATGCGTCGCGGCCGGTCTGGCCGATGAGTCCGGCGGCGAAGCAGACCAGCAACAAGGAACGGGAGTACCTCATTGCTTGCTGCCCTTGGATTGGGATGCCCCGATTTGGGTAATCGTGCATTCGATTTGCGCCCGCGACTTTCGGGCCGCATAATATCCGTTCCAGCGCGCCCGTTCGGATTCGGCCGCCGCGAATTCCTCGCGCAGCGCGGCGTCGCGAGCCTCAAACTTCGGCACCAGGTCGCGCAGCAGCCCTACGGCCGCTTCGGCGGATCCTGTTTGCTGCTCCATAGAGGTCGCGCGCTGGTGGATCATCGCCGCGATTTGCGCCAGGAGTTTCTGCGGAGCCTCCAGCGAAGTGCGCTGCTTGACGCTCTGCGCCAGCGCGTCGGACTGAATGTCAACGGCGGTTTGCTCCTGACCGGCATCGGCTCGCTGCAGGCGGGACTCCACGGCCTGCCGCTCCTCGGTCACAAGCAAATTCCGCGCCTCCGCGGTTTCGGCGAAGGCCTTGGCGGAGACGGCTCTTAGGTAATCGGAAAGCGCCGCCAGCCTGGCTTCAGAGGCCCGGCTGACTTCGGCGACAGCGGTGAGCGCGCGGGGATCGCAAGGCAATATTCGCGCCATGCGATCGTTCATATCCCGGGCAAGCGCTTCCCATTCGGCGTGGCGCTTCTGCACGGTCTGTTCCAACGTTGCGAGATCCGTCCCCGCGGGATTCGACGGAACAACATCCTGTCCGAATGCCGCCGCACAAAGCAGGATGCCCAGCGCGCATTTCATGAGTTTATTATTTCACTCCGCCCATCAGTCTGGTGACTGGGCGCGAGATCAACAGGAGCACCAGACCTACGGCGATGCCCGTGGCACCCGCATAACCGACCAATCTATCGAGCGGCATCGATTCGTAAAAGGACGCCATGCGCCCCGCGAAGAAGTTTCCGACCGAGATCGACAGGAACCAGACGCCCATGGTGAGCCCTGCGATCCGCGCCGGTGCGAGCTTGGTGATCGCGCTTAAGCCCACCGGACTCAGGCACAACTCGCCGACGGTGTGAATGAGATACACGGCGGCCAGCCATAGCGGGCTGACCCGGCCGGCGTCTCCTGCCGCTCGTGCGGCAAACACCATGACCAGGAATCCGCCACCTGCGCCCAGCAATCCAAAGGCGAATTTCGTGACCAGTGACGGGTCACGGTCGCCGAGCTTGATCCACAACCAGGCCAGCAACGGCCCGAGCACGTATATGAATCCGGAATTGAGCGACTGGAACCACGACGAGGGAAATGCAAAGCCGAACAGGTGATTGTCCGTGCTGCGGTCGGCGAACAGATTCAGCGTGGAGCCCGCCTGTTCGAAGATCGACCAGAACAATGCCGAAGCCACGAACAGCACCAGAATAACCTGGATGCGTTTTCGCTCTACGGTCGTGAATTCCTTCGATCCAGTCACGTAACCAATTGCAAAATGACCCACAAGCCAAGAAACTCCAATCACGAGTCCCCAATAAATTACCCCAGAGTGCCAATTCGGTGAACCTAACCAGCGTTGGAAGATCACGCCCATAACTGCCCCGATGAATGCCACATATGCTGGCACTAACCAGTTCAAGAGACCGGCAAAAGTGGCAATCACCGCGATCACCAACAGTGTCGCGAACCCATCTGCAACGTTTTCGAGCCCGGGCCGAATGAGCACCAGGACGACGAGTCCGCAGGCCAGCACCGCCAGCGCGCTTCCCAGAACGCGCCGCTCGCTCCCGGTGGCTGCGGCCGGCAGGCGCCCAGCGTCACCTAGATACTTGCGAGTGATCTGGAACTGAATTAATCCCGCCAGCATGAACAGACCAGCCAGGCCAAATGCATATCGATAATCGATGGTCTGGCCGACGTAGCCCAGGATCAGCGGAGCGATTCCGGCGCCGATGTTGATGCCGACGTAGTACAGCGTGAATCCCGAATCTCGACGGATATCCTTCTCGCCGTAGAGAAATCCGACCACGGTGGTGCAACTGGTTTTGAGGAACCCGGTGCCGACAGCCATCAGCAGTAGCGAACCAACGAACGGTCCTAGCGCGGGCAGCATCAAACCGAAATTCCCGGCGGCAATGAGCAACCCACCCAGGACCACCGAGCGCTGATGGCCCAGGAAGCGGTCAGCGATCCATCCGGCGGGCAGGGCAAAGATATAGGCGCAGGACGTGTACAGCCCATAGATCGCGCCCGCGATGGCCACATTCATCCCCATCCCGCGCTGGTCGAGAGACGCCGTCATATACAGAATCAGTAGTGCGCGGATACCGTAATAGCTGAAGCGCTCCCACATCTCGGTGAAGAAGAGTGTGGAGAGGCCGCGCGGATGGCCGAAGAATCCACGGTCGTTGGCAGGCGCTGGTGTTTCGGTGCCGGACATTCCCTCGATTATAGGTGGTTGCTACAATTGAATTTATGAGCACTAATCCGCGCCACCGCACGGTGGCCGTCAATGTGGGCGGTGTGTTCGTCGGGGGAGGCCATCCCGTCGTCGTCCAGTCGATGACCAACACCGATACCGCGGACGTGCAGTCGACCGTGAATCAGGTAATGGCGCTGGCCAACTCGGGCTCCGAGCTGGTGCGCGTCACCGTCAACACCGACGAAGCGGCGGCGGCTGTTCCCAAGATCGTCGAGACCCTTCAGAAGTTTGGCGTGCGCGTGCCCGTGATTGGCGATTTTCACTATAACGGCCATCTCCTCCTCAAGAAGTATCCCGATATGGCGCGCGCCCTGGCGAAGTATCGCATCAATCCCGGGAACGTGAACATCGGCAAGAAGCACGACGATAATTTCCGCGTGATGATCGAGGCCGCCATCGAATACGGCCGGCCGGTGCGCATCGGCGTGAATTGGGGATCGCTCGATTCGGCGCTGTTGACCCGCATGATGGACGAGAACAACGCGCTGCCCGAGCCTGAAGACGCCAAGACCGTCACCCTGCGCGCGATTGTCCGCAGCGCGATCGAATCGGCCAGAGCTGCCGAGCATTACGGACTTGGAAAAGACCGCATCATCCTAAGCGCCAAAGTCAGCGGCGTGCAGGATCTGATTCGCGTGTATCGCATGTTAGCTGCCGAAGGCGATTACTGCTTGCATCTGGGGCTGACCGAAGCCGGCTTAGGATCGAAGGGCATCGTGGCCTCGACCGCGGCCATCGGGATCCTGCTGCAGGACGGCATCGGCGATACGATTCGTGCATCGCTCACTCCGCTGCCCAATGGCGACCGTTCGGACGAGGTCATCGTCTGCCAACAGATTCTGCAAGCCCTGGAGCTGCGCAGCTTCACCCCTCAGGTGACCGCGTGCCCCGGCTGCGGCAGGACTACCAGTACCTTCTTTCAGGACATGGCCGACCAGATCCAGACTTACCTGCGCGAGCAGATGCCGGCCTGGAAGGAACGCTATACAGGCGTCGAAGAGATGAAGGTGGCGGTAATGGGTTGCGTCGTGAACGGCCCTGGCGAATCCAAACATTCCAACATCGGCATCTCACTGCCTGGAACGTTTGAAGAACCCGTAGCGCCTGTCTACGTCGACGGAAAGCTCAAGCTCACCCTGCGCGGCGATAAGATCGTCGCCGAGTTCATCGCGCTTCTGAACGAGTACGTCGACCGGCGTTATTCGGCCAAGGTCGGCGAAACCGTCGGGGCGTAGTAATTTACATTTAATTTACAATTCGTCCGCGGCAAAATTGGAAACGCCCACAGCGGCATACGGATCTCCCCGGAGAGGTCCATATGCGTAATTCGTTTAGTGTGATCCTTGTCGCGGTCTTCGGCATCCTCCTGGCGCCAGTCGTCTTCGCGAGTTCCATCGGATTCGTGCAAACCAACCTCGCTTCGGACCAATTGGGAGTCGCTCCCGTTACCGATCCGAACCTGCAAAATGCATGGGGCATCGCGGCCAGTGGCACTTCACCGTTCTGGATTGGGGCAAATGGTAGCGGGACCTCGGTGCTCTATAACGGCGCGGGCGTCAAGCAGGGCTTGGTCGTGACCATCCCCGGTGACGGTACGGTTACCGGAGTCGCGTTCAGCAATGTCGCCGGAAACTTCAATGGAGACACCTTCCTGTTTGCTTCCGAAGACGGCACCTTTTCAGGATGGCGAGGAGCGCTGGGCACCGCCGCGGAGACGCTGGCCCTGGGGAGCTCCGCAAACGTATACAAAGGCCTGGCTGACGCGAGCGTGGGCGGCAATCAATATGCCTACCTTGCGAACTTCAAGACCGGCAACATCGACGTCATGAAAGGCAATGCCGGTGCTTCGAATCTAACGGGAGCCTTCATCGATCCGAACTTGCCTGCGGGCTATGCTCCCTTTGACATCGCGAACCTGAACGGGATTCTGTACGTCACGTATGCGCTGCAGGACGCGGCCAAACACGATGACGTGGCAGGGCTAGGAAACGGTTTTGTAGATGCGTTTGATTTGAACGGCAACCTCCTGGGCCGGCTGGTCACGGGAGGCCAGCTTGATTCCCCCTGGGGACTGGCGATTGCTCCCGCCGGATTCGGTGATGTGGGCGGAGATTTGCTCGTCGGGAATTTCGGAAATGGCCGGATCAATGCGTATACGCTTAACGGTACTTTTGTCGAGACGCTGACGGACGCAAAAGGGAACCCACTATCGATCGACGGCTTGTGGGGTTTGAAGTTCGGCAACGGCAGCGGTTCCGGTCCCACCACTACGCTCTTCTTCACGGCCGGTCCTGGCGATGAACAACACGGCCTGTTTGGTGAGCTCACGCCAGCTCCCGAGCCCGCGACTTGGGTGCTTACCGGTTTAAGCCTATTGTGTATTGGCGTTTATTCACGTTCATTTGCGGCTAAGAACTTCTTCGTCTCCCGCAAGAACAGCTCCAACTGATCGTGATGCAGCCAGTGTCCGGCCTGATCGACCTTCACGATCGATTTACTCCCGATCGCCGCGGCTTGGGGATCGTCATCCGGATCGCGCGCGAAGCTTTGCCGGCCCCAGAACAGTAGCGTCGGGCAAGTGATCTGCCCCAGAATCTGCACTGCTTCCTGCAGGCCCAGCCCGAACGGATGAATCACGCGCGTGTAGTTGTCGAACTTCCACACCAGCGATCCGTCGGCGTTCCAATTCGTTCCGTGCAGCGTCAAATGCTCGGCGACCTCATCTGTGAGAAACGGATTTGCCTCTTTCATCCGCGCCACCGCCGCGGCGAGCGTGGGATAACTGCGCGCCGGGTGATCGTCCAGCTTGCGCGTCTTCTCGATCCAGCTGCGCATCCGCTCCGGCGACGGTTTCGGCGTCGATCCTAGGGGCCCTACGCCCACTCCCTCGATCGCCACCAGCTTGGCGACTTTCTCCGGATACGTCCCCGAGAAATACAGCGAGACCATCGCGCCTAAGGAGTGCCCGATCAGCCTCACCGGATATGCGCCGATGATATCGGCGAACACGGTTAGATCCAGAATGTGTTCTGGCACGCTATACAGCGCACCCGGAGCCCAGGCGCTGTTGCCGTGGCCGCGCAGATCGAGCGCGTAGACGTGATAGTCGTCGCGCAGCGCGCGCGCGATCCAGTCCCAGCTCCGCGCGTGGTCGCGCGTGCCATGGACCAGAATCAGCACCGGTTTCCCGTCCGTGCCCCAGTCCCAGAATTGCAATTTCAGTCGATCGGAATAGAAATAGTGTGAGGCCGGCTCGAGGGAGGCTTGCATGATTCGTTCTATCTATCCTAGGGGATTCGCCTGAGGGTCATCCGCACCCAACCTTGATATTCTTCCGACATGACCCGGATCGTGGTTCTCGCAGCCTTGCTGAGCCTGCCACTGGCGGCCGCTCCCAACCTCTCAGGCAATTGGGTTCTGAACGTCGCCAAGAGCCAGTACGGCCAGTTTCCTGCGCCTGAAATCATGACTCGCCAGATCCAGCACAACGATCCAGTGCTGTCCATGTCGACGTACCAGAAGGGAGCGCAGGGCGAAGTGACCACCGACCTCAAGTACTCGACCGACGGCAAGCCCGCGGTGAACGGCGCGAACCAGGGTTCCGCGCATTGGGAAGGCGACAAGCTGGTGATCGAAACCTCGCGCGACTACCAGGGAACCAAGCTCACCCAGCGGGAAGAATGGACGCTTTCCGTCGACGGCAAGACGCTGAACATCGCCACGCACGTGAAGCTGCCCAACGGCGAGTTCGACGTGAAGCAGGTGTTCGAGAAAGCTCCGGGTCCAGCCGGCGGCAAAGCACGAGCCGATTTCTAATTCACCGGAATAAGGCGCCGTCCGTCAGTGGGCGGGTCCCTGGTCTCGCCTTCCGCATGGCGAGCCTCGCGGAGCTGCTGGCTGAACTTGTTGAGCTCGTCCACCAATGCCCGCAGTTCGGCGAAAATCTTCTCGCGAGCATCAGCCGAAGGAGCAGCGGCTGCCTCCTGCTGGAGCGATTTCAGGTCCTTATCGATATCGATGCTGTGTGCTAGATCCTGATTGTACGTCTCGGTGTCCCGGTGAGTATAAAAGCGATATCCGAACTCCCATCCGGCGGCGTACTCGGCTTTCTTAATCGCATTGCTCAGATCGGAGGGCAGCGCATCTGGCTTGGGCGGTTCAGGCTTATATACAATGATTTGGCTGATCCATGGGTTCTCCTCGCGCGGTTTCGGCGCCGGAGCTTGAATCTTTTTCTTGGTGGCAGGAGCCTTCTTCACGACCGGCGCAGCGGGCGCTGGGAGTTGAGGCGGGGGAACAGGCGCTTGTCCCCGTGCCCAATTTACATTCAACGCGAAACACGCCAGCATGGTGCAGATCGCCAGAAGGCCCGTCCACCTCGACGAGTTGTCCTGAGTTCGAACTCCCGTCAGCCGTTGAATCCGGTAGAGCAGGGGCTGGCTTGCCGCGCCCATCGCGACCAATGGCGCGCCGGAGCGCAGCTTTTCAAGCGCCGTGAGCGCTCGCGCATAGGAGACCGGATTCCCGCACATACGCACCGCGAGGTCGTCGCAACACAGTTCCCGCTCCTGCCGGATTCGTCCGGAGACCCACCACACTGCCGGGTGATAAAACAGCAGCGTTTCCACCAACATTTGCGCGAAATTAACCAAGTAGTCGAATCTGCGGATGTGCGCGAGCTCGTGCGCCAGTACCATCTCCAGCTGTTCTGGCGTCAGCCCTGCTATGGTCGCCGCCGGAATCAGAATCACTGGTCTGATCCAGCCAATCACGCTGGGACCATCCGGCAGCGAAGCGGTGAGAACTTGTACGGAATGCGAGAGGCCCATCCGCCTGGCCAATCCCGACACCGTCGCTCGTAAGGCGGGATCGGCGGCGATGGCTCGCTTACGCAGGGCCGTGACTTGCAAATATCCCCAGCCCAGCCGTATCGAAAATATCAGTACGCCGGCCAACCACAATGGCAGAGCCCAGCTTTGCCAGTCGATGGCGGTGCTGGGACTAATAAAAGCGATTCTGATCGGCACATAGGACTCGCTCGATACATGCCGCAAAGGCGGACTGGAATACAAGAGCAGTATGGTCACGACCGGCAACGCAGCCTGCACCGCGAGTGCGGCGCAGCTCGCCACGTAACGCGCATTAGCCGAACATCGCCGCATCAGCCCTAGCGCGATCCAAAGTAGCGATGCCACCGCCAGGCCTTGCCACACAAAGTGCAGCAACGCGGATCTGAAAGCGTCGGCCACTGGATTCATTTTGAGCCTCTTTCCAGCCGGTTCAGCAGCTTTTCGATCTCCTGCAACTCCGCCGGTGACGACTTCTTCGACGCCAGCGCCTGCAGCACCATCGACCGCACCGATCCTCCGAAAGCCCTTTGGAGCAGGTCATTCACCAGGCTCTGTTGCGTTTGCTCCTGGGACTGCCGGGCCTTGTATATCTGCGGACGAACCGTCTCGTCGCGCGTCACCAGGCCTTTCTCGGTCATGATCTGCATCAGCTTGAGTACGGTGGTGTAGCCGGTCGGCCTGATCGCGTCCAAAGTCTTTTGGACGTCGCGCACCGAGCCCGAGCGTTGCTCCCAGAGGACGCGCAAAATGCTCAGCTCACCGTCGGTAGGGCGTGGCGGCTTGGATGCCATACGCAGCATTATGACGAAAGTCTTCGTCTTTGTCAACGAAAACCTTCGTCATAGTCGGGTGTGACGCTACAATAGTGTTGTCATGGCCAAACTTGCGCTGGTGTACGGGATGCGCCTTCTTCCCGCCGATGAGATCGAAGCAGTCGGCGAGGCCGAGATTCGCCTAAAAAGTGGCAAGACAGCGCACGTCACCATGCATCTGCTGGAGGGCGGGGAGAAGGAAATTCGGGGGCAGCTCGAACAGTCGCTGGACGCGTTCTTCGAGTTTTATCCGGAAATCTGAGGGCTATTCCTGAGCCGGCATCTGCGAGTCGGAATCTCGCCAGGCGCTCAGTTTCAGCCGTCGGCAAACCCAGCACAAATTCTCAGCCGAGTTAGGGGCGCATTCGCTCTTGCACACCGTGCAAAGCACCATCTTACGCAGCCGATCGGTCTCAATGGCCCGCTTGGCTTCTTCCAGAAGCTTTTCCGGGACCACAGTTTCCGATAACAGGGACTCCGGCGGTCGAGCCGTGGGGATGCGCTTGCGCTTCACAACCCCACTATAGCAGCCCGGCCAGTATAAAATCGGAGTTGGACCAAACAGCCTTTCTCTTCCCAGGTCAGGGTTCCCAGTTTGCCGGAATGGGCAAAACCCTCGCCGATTCGTTCCCTGAAGCTGCCCGCGTTTTTGAGGAGGCTGACGAAGCGCTTGGCTTTCCGCTTTCGCGCCTGTGCTTCGAAGGCCCCGACGATCAGCTTAAGCTCACCGAGAACACCCAGCCCGCGCTGCTCACTGTTTCTGTCGCCGCCCACGCCGTGCTCGCCGCTAAAGGCGTCACTCCGGCCTACGTCGCTGGCCACAGCCTGGGCGAATACTCGGCCTTGGTCGCCGCAGGATCGTTGCGATTTGCCGACGCCGTGAGACTAGTTCGCAAGCGTGGTCAGTACATGCAGGAAGCCGTGCCGGCCGGTGTGGGCGCGATGGCGGCGCTCCTTAAGCTTCCCGCTGGGAAGCTAGAAACCGTCTTGGCTGAGGCTTGTCTTACAGGTGACGCGCAAGGCGAGATCGTCAGCGCCGCGAATCTCAATTCACCGGATCAGGTGGTGATCGCGGGCCACACCGCGGCGGTGAATCGTGCGGTTGAACTCGCCAAGGCTGCGGGAGCCCGCCGGGCGATTCTGTTGCCGGTGAGCGCTCCTTTTCACTGCGCCCTGTTGAAGCCCGCGCAGGACCGCCTGAAGCCCGATCTCGATGCCACGGAGTTTCGCGATCTGACGATTCCGCTGATCAATAACTGGCAGGCGCGCGAGGTGCGCACCGGCGTTGAAGCGCGGGAAGGCCTCTATCACCAAATTCCGAATCCCGTCCGATGGTCCGAGTCCATTGCATTGCTGGCCTCGCGCGGCGTGACCCGTTTTATCGAAGTCGGCGCCGGCGCAGTGCTCACCGGTTTGTTGCGCAACATCGATCCAGCTTTGACCGGCGTGAAGTTCGGCGAAGCTGAGGATTGGGACAAGGTGGCGGCTTAGTCCTCGATCGTGACCGTCGGGCCGGTCTGCTTTAGCCCCGCCACGGCCTGATCCACGCGCTTCGCCAGCTCCAGAAACGGCGTGTTGTGCTTGTCTTCACCGGCGCGTGTGGTCACCGGATTCCCCGAATCCCCGCCGATCCGCACATCCGGATCGAGCGCCAGCTCACCCAGGAAGGGAATATTCATCTGCTCGGCCGTCTTCTTGCCGCCGCCTTGGCCGAACACGTCGATCCGTTCGCCGCTCCCCGGCGCGATCAGGTACGACATGTTCTCCACCATTCCGAGAATCGGGACGCGCACCTGCATGAACATGTTGACGGCCTTGCGCGCGTCTTCGAGCGATACATCCGATGGCGTGGTCACCACGATGGCTCCCGAGATCAGCGCGTTCTGCACCAGTGACAGCGACACATCGCCGGTGCCCGGCGGCAGATCGATGATCAGATAATCCAAGTCGCCCCACTCCACATTGCGCAGGAATTGCTGGATCACGTTGTGCAGCATGGGGCCGCGCCACACCAGCGGCTTGTCTCCGGGACTGAGGAATCCCATCGACATGAGCTTCACTCCGAATTTCTCGATAGGCCGGATGCGATCGGCATTGCCCACCGGGTTCTCTCGCGTGCCCATCATTGTGGGAACGTTGGGACCGTAGACGTCGGCGTCGAGCAGCCCGACTTTTCGGCCTAGCCGCGCCAGTGCGATCGACAGGTTTACGGAAACGGTGGTCTTGCCGACTCCGCCCTTGCCCGAGCCGACCGCGACTAAATTCTTCACGCCGGCAATCGGCGCTTTAGGAAGTTCTTGCTGAGGATGCATGAACCTCGATGGTAGCAGTCAGCGCGTTGTCAACTGCTCCCACCGCTGCTTCGCCCGCGCGACTACCTGCGGAACGTCGCCCTCCAGTAGAAACCGCTGCTTCGCCAACTCACGCGCCGCCGCTTCGATCTTGCCCAGATACTCCTGCTCGTCCTTATACCGCTCCTCGATCGACAGCCGTGGATCGCCCGACTTCTCGCGTTCCGCCCTCGTGCGCGGGAACGCCACCATCGAACCTATTAACGGATACTGCTCGGTCGGCGACTCTACGGAAGGACTACGAAGATTCCAGCCCATGTACGTCGCCAGGGGATACCGTAGCTCCGGCAGCCGGATGCCCGACGTCTCGTTGCCATCGACGTCGA
>Ga0157375_10004170_pt1 | contig 12545 bp, 13 predicted proteins | sample M35metaG_FD_115311 | JGI IMG/M metagenome (GOLD analysis project Ga0157375, IMG submission 115311) | Miscanthus rhizosphere microbial communities from Kellogg Biological Station, Michigan, USA - M3-5 metaG | ecosystem: Host-associated > Plants > Roots > Rhizosphere > Soil | place: USA: Michigan...
CGTAGAGCGCGGTCATCAGCGCCGTCGCGACGAGCACCGCGGCGAGCACGGACCACTCGGCTCCGGTGGTCCGTCGGAACGAGCGCACTGCGCCCGCCTCGCCCGCCGCAACGCCGGGCGCGTAGCGCCGATTATTCAACGCCGCGAGATACATCAGTACGCCGAACGCGGCCGCTTTGCCGAGCACCAGCGCGCCGTATGCGGTTGCGAGCTCCGCCACGCTGCGGATGAATACGAGCCCGATCAGCGCGCCGCAGATCAGCACCGCGGGCACGAGTCGCGCGGCGAGCTTCGCGTATGCGGCGATCGCGGCCCCGGCTTGTTCCGCCGTCTCGCCGAGTGCGACCTCGCGCAGCGGCCAGAGCGCGCCGAACCAGAATGCCGCGACGGCGATGTGCACGAGCAGCAGCGGCGCGAGCAGCCAGCGCAGCGGATGGATCGCCGTGTGGCCCATCAGCGCGAACGACAACAACGTGAGCGCGAGCGCGACGCGCATCGCGATCGTGTTGAGCCGCGTGCGCCGGTCGAGGCTCAGGAACAGCACCGCGAGCCCGACGATCCGCACGATGTTGGCAGTGCCCGCGTCCGACTCGCGCAGAAGCTCCGACAGCGACGAGTCGAACGTGCTGCCGAGATTGCCGGCGAGCCATGCGGGGATCAGCACGTAGTGCGCCACCGCGAGACAGAGCGCCGCGACAGCCGCAATCCGCGCGAGCGTCCGCACTCGCTCCTCGACTGGGGCCGACAGGCGTGCGCCGAAGACATCGAGGAACAGCGCGTTGCCGACGGCCTGGAAAATCGCGACGAAGCTCAGCGCGCGCAGCGCGAGCACGACGGTATCGGCGGCGAGGAACACGGCCGCGGATCAGCTCAGGGTGAATGCAGTCCCAACACGCTGAACTTGATTTCGCCCGAGATGACGTGCGTGTCGGCGCCGACCGCGCGCCACGTTGCGACGTATGCGCCCGGCCCGAGCTGGTCGCGGATCGCGACCGCAAATTTCTTCTGGATCGCCGTCGGCAGCTCCGCGACGGCCTTTTTGGCGCCAGCAGCATCAGTGAGCGCGAGCGCCGTGAGGCGCACGTCGCCGCCGAACTCGAGCACGATCTCCTTGACTGGCGGCGGAACCATGCTTCCCGCCGCGGGCACGGACCACGCGAGCGGCGTGTGCGCGTAGGCGGGCAGCGCGAGGCTCACGACCGCGAGAGCGGCGAAGAGCATCTGTTTCATGGCGAGCTCCTTGTCGATTGCGCGCCATTGTACAGAGCGGCGCGCGCGAGCCGAGTCACGAAATCTTTTGATTACCTCAACCGAACGGTCACAGAACGACCGTAACCTGGGCCCACCTTCTGCCAGCTCCCCCCCAATCAGAGTCTGCGGAGGGTCTTCCAACAACCAACGCTTCCCCAAACCTTTGCCCCGTCCACGGACGGGGCGTTCCTTTTGTAGCGCAACCGTAACCTCCCCGAAGTATCGTCCGCGCCGTCGCTCGAGCCGGGAGAACGGAATGGATACCAGTTGGGGGCTCTACGCGCTCGGCGCCGTCGCGCTCGCGGCCGTGCTGAGCTGGGCGCCGGGCCGCCTCAGGCTATCGCGCGCAAAACACCGCTCGCTATCGGGTCACGCCCGCATGTCGCGACGACTCGCAGGCCTCGTTCCGTTCTACGCGTACGGCGAGCTGGAGTTCTTCGCGAGCGATGGGGCTCCCAAGGACGTCGCGGCCTCCCGCCGCGCGGCGCTCGGGCGGCTAGCACGCGACTATCGCGACGATCACCCGAACGCCATCGCGCTCGGCGAACGGCTCGAGTCGGGCGTTTCCGACGTCGCTTTCACGAACGCGTACCGCGTGCCGTTCCAATACCGCGACTACCTGCGGGAGCACCTGCGGGTAGCCAGCTTCGTCGAGGAATCCGCCGATGTGCGGCTCAAAGACACCGACGGCAACTGGTCGTACGACCTCACGGGCTCGTACGGCGTGAACGTATTCGGCTACGACTTCTACAAAGACTGCATCGATGCGGGCGCTGCTCGCGTGCGCGCGCTCGGCCCCGTGCTCGGCGCGTATCACCCGATCATCGAGGAGAACGTGCGCCGCTTGCGCGAGATCTCGAAGCTGGACGAGGTGTCGTTCCACATGTCGGGCACGGAGGCCGTGATGCAGGCCGTGCGGCTCGCGCAGTACCACACTCGCCGGCCGAACGTCGTGCTCTTCTGCGGCGCGTATCACGGCTGGTGGGACGGCGTGCAACCCGGCGTCGGCAACCCGCGCCGCGTGACGGACGTCTACACGCTCGAGGAGATGAGCGAGCGCAGCCTCGACGTCTTGCGCACGCGCAGCGACATCGCGTGCGTGCTCGTGAATCCTCTGCAGGCACTGCATCCGAATCGCGCGGCGGCCGGAGACGGCACTCTCGTCGACAGCAGCCGCTCGGCTAGTTTCGATCGCGCCGCCTATGCCGACTGGCTCGGCAAGCTGCGCAAAGTGTGCACAGAGCGCGGCATCGCGCTCGTTTTCGACGAGGTGTTCTTGGGATTCAGGCTCGCGCGCGGCGGCGCGCAAGAATATTTCGGCGTGCGCGCCGACCTCGTCACCTACGGCAAGACGCTCGGCGGCGGACTCCCCGTCGGCGTGCTGTGCGGCGTGCATCGGTTCATGAAGCGATTCCGCGACGATCGGCCGAGCGACGTGTGCTTTGCGCGCGGTACGTTCAACTCGCATCCGTACGTGCTCGGCGCGATGAACGAGTTCCTGCGCAGGCTCGACTCGCCCGCGATCGCGGCGACATACGAGCAGCTCGACGAGCGCTGGGACCGCCGCGCCGCCGCGCTCAATGCGCGGCTCGAAGCCGCAGGGCTACCCGTGCGCGTCGCGAACCTCGTCTCGGTGTGGACAATCCTCTACCCGCAACCGAGCCGCTACAACTGGATGTTGCAGTTCTACCTCCGCGCCGAAGGCCTCGCGCTGAGCTGGGTCGGAAGCGGCCGTCTGATCTTCAGCCACAACTTTTCCGACGTGGATTTCGCGGCCGTCGCCGAGCGTTTCCTGCGCGCGGCCGAGACGATGTACGCGGACGGCTGGTGGTGGAGCGCGCCGGCCCTGACGAACAAGGCGATCCGTCGCCAGATACTGAAGGAGATCGTGCGAGCGCGCTTCGGGCGGCGAGCGGAAAACTCGGCGCCGCCAGCGCTCGTCAACCCGCCGGCTTGAGCTCTGGATCCTCGTCGTCGAGCTCTTCCGCCGCGTCCATCTCCTCTTCGCTCACGTGCAGCATCGGATCGATGAGCTGCCCGCGCAGCAGATAGAGCGGCGCGCGATGGTAGAGCTTCAAGTCGTGAAACGGATCGGTGAGGATCTTCGTCGCCCATACGAGGCCGGTCTGCACGTCGCGAACGAAGAAGAGCTGGACCGTGCGGAACACGAGGCCGGCACCGCCGAGCGCGAGCCACACCTTCGCGAGATTCTGTAGCCACGCCTCGGCGCCTATCGGCCTCTCGAGCAGACCGAATAGCGTCGGCTGAATCCAGAGCACGATCGGTGACGCGCCCCAAACGGACAGCAGCACGATCTTGCGGCGAATGTTGTAGCCGACCTTGATCTCTTCCTTGCGCTCGTTCGAGAGGCGGTTCACTTGGTCGTAGCCCTTCGGCTCGAAGAAGAAGTGTCCGGCCTGACGCGAGGTCATCGCGAGCAACCAACCGACGGTGGCCGAGAGCGCGGGGCTGACGGCGAGAAGTGCGTAGGAAGTGAGAAAGCTCAGCGCGCTCAGAAGGTGGAGCGATTGATTGATCCTGCTGTGGTGATAGAGGCGGTGATCGTCCCAACGCTGTTCCTCGAGCTCAGCTAAGAATCCTAGATGTCGCTCGGACGTGTCGGCGGTGTTGCGAGGCATCGAAACTCCTGTGACGGACGAGAAAAACCGGAACGCGCACAACATCCTAGGACGCCTTTGTGATGGAAACGTTACATGCGCGCTGGCACCCCTCGATGCGCGTTACGCTTTCGACAAATCGATCGAGGTGGGTTGCGGTGCGAGCAGTAGGGGCTCGCCCATTCTGATCGTCGCGCCTTCCTTGAGCCGCGAATCGATCGTGAATCGTTTCGTTCCGAACACGATGATCGTCGAGCCGTGCTCGAACCAACCCATCTCCTCGCCCTTCGCGAACGAGCGGTCGCACTGGATCCGATTCGGTCCGCTGTACTCGAGCGTGAGTGGCGCGGCAAGGCAGTGCAGACGAATGCTCGCGACGAGAATCGCGGCGACCGGCACGAGGGCGAGCGAATCGCTCCCGAGCCCAAGGTCGAGATCGATCATCGCGCGCTCGTTCTTGCAGTAGAGGCGCTCGACGCGGCGTAGCGCGATCGGATTCACGTTCCAGGTGTCGCCCGAAACGTAGAGCACCTCGCGAACGCGGCACGCGAGCGGCGCGTGGAAGCGGTGATACATGTTGGAGGTGAGCCGCAGCGTCACGTAGACGCCGTCGCGATACTTGTCGACGAGCGCGCGGTCGTTCAGCAGGTCGCCGAGGTCGTAGGGAAACCCCTTGATTTGAAAGACCTTCGTGCCATCGACGCGGCCGTGTGCACCGACGATACCGTCGCACGGGCTCGCGACGACATTGGCTTCGGGAGCGATCGTGCGCGCACCGGGTTTCAGCGCGCGCGCGAAACAGTCGTGCAGGCTCTTGAAGCGCGTTTCCGCCGCTTCCTCGAGCCGAAAATCGCCGGCGAACAATCGCCACAACCTAAGGGCGAGCCCGCAGACGAGCCGATTCTCGACGCGGCTGAGACGCCCCATCAGCAGCGTCGCGGCGCGACGCGGCAGGCGATTCGTGACCAGGAAGTTGATGCGCTCGTGCCCCGCTGCTCGCGCGAGCCACGTTCGCGGGGCGTCATCGGACGCCGATGCCGTTTCTGCTTGCATGAAGGTTCTGTTACGGACACGCCGCTCGTGAGACGAACGGCGCGCATTGTGCGGCACGATGTGTTGCAAGAAATCGCACAGTCGTCAATTAGATCGCGTATGCTCCGCGCCCCGTTCGACTCGACACTCGTGTGGAGGACAACGCATAGTGGAATCGCAACTGCAACAGAAACGTCATTCCGCTCATCACGCCGCCTTTTTCAAGAACTGGTTACACGACCCCTTCCAAGTCGCATCCATCGTCCCGAGCAGCCGCTCACTCGCGCGTCTCATGGCTACCGACCTGCACGCCGGCGCACGCGTCGTAGAGCTCGGCGCGGGCACCGGCACTCTGACGCAGGCGCTCATCGATCGCGGAGTACGCGCGTCGGATCTTTTTCTCGTCGAGAACAACGACGCATTCGCGAGCATCCTCGGCAAGCGATTCCCAGGCGCGACGATCGTGCATGCGGATGCGCAGACGCTGAACGAACGTCTGAGCACGCTCGCCGGCGTCGTCGACTACGTAGTCAGCGGGTTGCCGATCGTGTGGTTCGACAAGGACAAGAAGACGCGGATCCTCGACGCGACGTTCACGCTGCTCAAGCGGGGCGGCGCGCTGCATCAGTTCACGTATCTCGGCAAGCCGCCGGTGGGCAAACGGCTCATGAAAGACCTCGGCCTCAAGGCGAGGCTGATCGGGATGACGGTTGCGAACTTTCCGCCGGCATTCGTCTATCGCTTTACGCGCGGCTGAAGCGGATCGGGATTAGACTCTCACGCCGTGGGCAGGACGGTCCTCGGCATCATCGGCGGCAGCGGGCTCTATCAACTCGATGGGCTCGAGCGCACGCGCTGGGAATCGGTGCCCTCCTCGTTCGGCGCGCCGTCCGATGCTCTGCTGTTCGGCGAGCTAGCGGGCGTCGACCTCGTCTTCCTGCCGCGCCACGGCCGCGGCCACGTGCTGGCGCCGTCGGAGATCAACTACCGCGCCAACATCGACGCGCTCAAGCGGGCAGGCGTCACGGACGTGATCTCGATCTCGGCTTGCGGATCGCTGCGCGAGGACTTACACCCGGGCCACTTCTTGCTCGTCGATCAGTTCATCGACCGTACCTACGCGCGCGCCAAGACCTTCTTCGGGCGCGGCTTCGTCGCGCACGTCTCGATGGCGCATCCCGTATGCCCGAAGCTCGTCGACGCGCTCGCACGGGCGGCCGATGCCGAGGGCATCCAATGCCGGCGCGGCGGGACGTATGTCGTGATGGAAGGGCCGCAGTTTTCGACGCTGGCCGAGTCGAATCTCTACCGCTCGTGGGGCTGCGACGTGATCGGAATGACGAACATGCCCGAAGCGAAGCTGGCTCGGGAAGCCGAGCTGCCGTACGCGACCGTCGCCATGGTGACGGACTATGACTGCTGGCACCCCGATCACGACCACGTGCAAGTCGCAACGGTGATCCGCGTGCTCAACGAGAACGTCGTGCACGCGCGCGCCCTGCTGAAGCGCGTGATTCCGATGCTGGGGCCCGCCCGCACGCCGTCGGCTGCGTTCATCGAACGCGCGCTCGACACCGCGGTCATCACGCCACCGGAGGCGCGCGATCCCGCGCGCGTGGAGCAGCTCCGCGCGATCGCGGGTCGAATTCTCGACGCGACGCGAGGGTGACGGTTCGCTCCGGAAAACTTCGCGATACAAATTTGACAGAACGCACAGTCTGTCGCGGATTGTTCATCTAATCTTCATCAAGTCGTCAGTCGTCGAGAGCATGCTGCGCCCCCATGAGCAATCCCGCGTTGACATGGAGAGTCAGACGGATCGGGCATACCCTGTGGTCGTCCGTCCGTACGCGCAATAGGACCGCATGGAGCTGGATCGAGCGCGTGCAGCGCGCAGCCCAGGCCGGCAACTCGACCGTCAATCGGTCCGCGTCTTCGAATCCGTCGACAGATGAGCCGTGCGAGATGACCGACGCGTATCACTGGCTCGCCGCTTTGCGGCTCGATCGCGCCGCCGCCGCGGTCGCAGACCCCGACTAGCACGCGGGTTCCCACCGTCGCGCCACCCACCTCCGATGCCACGCGCCCGCGCGTCTTCGGAAACACTCCCGCAATCGTTCCTACACGAGACTGTCATCGCCTCTTGATCTACTCCGCCGACGAGCTCTCCGGCGGTCCGCGCAACAACAACGATGAAAACCATACTCGTCGTCGAAGACGAAGCCCCGGTTCGAGACGTTCTGCGCTTTAGTCTCGAGCGCGCCGGCTATCTCGTCGAAGGCGCCGCAAGCGGCCGCAGCGCAATGCGCGAGCTCGACAATTACGTTCCGGACCTGATCGTGCTCGACGTCGGGCTGCCCGACGTCGACGGGCTCGAGCTATTGCACAGCTGGCGCCGCGAAGAGCGCACGCGGGCCATGCCCGTGATCATCGTGACCGGGCGCGGCGACGAGCGCGACCGCGTGAATGGGCTGCGCGCCGGCGCGGACGACTATGTCACCAAGCCGTTCTCCCGCGACGAGCTGCTCGCGCGAATCGAGACCGTGTTTCGGCGCGTCGCGCCGGGCGAGGCGAGCGAAGTGATCGAGATCGACGGCCTGCGTCTCGACAGCGCGAGCATTCGCGTCACTGCCAAGGACAAGCCGCTCTATCTCGGACCGATCGGATTCCGCCTGCTGCGCTATTTCATGGCGCAGCCGAACCGCGTGCACACCCGTGACGAGATCATCGATCGCGTTTGGCGCTCGAAGGAATACGTCGAGCCGCGCGCGGTCGACGTGCAGATTCGCCGCCTCCGTTGCTTGCTCGAAGAGGCCGGCTACGCGAGATACATTCAAACGGTCCGCGGAATCGGGTACCGCTTCGGCGAGCGCTGTTAGGCCTCGAGTGGCACCCTGCGTCACTGCCGACACGCGCGCACACCGTAAACGTGCTCGGCACAAAAGCGTCACGGCGCTGAAGTAACTAACCCCTACTCTTCGGCCTGGTCCCGCGGGGCGCGAGCACGCCACGACCCCCTCTGAAGTCGACCACGTCCTCGTACGACCCCGGGACCACCACTCTCCTTATTAATAGCCGCCCGCTCGCGGGTCGAGCGGCGCATGCGCGGGGAGAAGGTGCTATGTTTGCTCGCCTCGAACTCCGGGGGGAGCACGTTCATGACGGCCGTCACTTCGCACGCGCGGCGCCGCTTCTTGCAGTTTCTCGCGCAGAGTCCCCTCGCGTATGCGCTAGGTGCCGCGCTGCCGCTGCGCGAGCTTGCTGCGCAAGACGACGCAGTGCTCTCCGGCGGCCTCAAGTGGGCCGACCTCATCAAGAGCCCGGAGCAGGCGCTGAACGTCTGGGACTTCGAGCCCGTGATGCGCAACAACGTCGGCGCGCATCACTACGCGTACATGGCCCAAGGCGCCGACGACTTCGGCACGATCGCGGCAAACCGCGCGGGCTTCAAGAAGATCGCCCTCCGGCCACAGCGGCTCGTCGACGTGACGCACATCGACATGTCGGTCGAGCTCTTCGGCCAGAAGTACGCCTCGCCGATCCTGCTCTGCCCCGTCGGCGCGCAGCAGTCGTTCCATCCGGAGGGCGAGGTCGCCGCCGCGCGCGCGGCGAAGACTAAGAACCAGCTGCAAATACTGTCGACCGTCGCGAACTACTCCGTCGAGGACGTGAGCAAGGCACGCGGCGCGCCGATCTGGTTTCAGCTCTATCCCACGACGAACTGGGACGTGACGCTCGGCATGATCAAACGCGCCGAGCACGCCGGTTGCACGGCGCTCGCGCTCACGGCCGACATAGCGGCGCGCAATCTCGAGCCGAGCGCGCGCTTCGACCGCGAGCACAATGCGCTCTGCCAAGCGTGCCACGAGGCGGGCCTCAACGGCGCGTACAAAGCCAAGCACATGTTCGACGGCGTCGACTTGAAGGGTGTGAACATGACGGTCGCAGGCCTCACCTGGGACTACGTCGACAAGCTCAAGCACGCGACGACGATGAAAGTGCTCGTGAAAGGTGTCGTGACGCGCGAGGACGCCGCGCGCGCGCTCGCGCACGGCGCGGACGGGATCATCGTCTCGAACCACGGCGGCCGCGCCGACGAGACGCTGCGCGGCTCGATCGACTCTCTGCCCGAGGTGCTCGAGGCCGTGAACGGACGCGTGCCCGTGGTCCTCGACAGCGGTGTCCGGCGCGGCACCGACGCGTTCAAGGCGCTCGCGCTCGGCGCGACCGCGGTCGGCATCGGCAGGCCCTATATCTGGGGGCTCGGCGCATTCGGGCAGCCGGGCGTCGAGCGGGTGCTCGACATATTGAATCGCGAGCTCGAGATCGTAATGAAGCAGATGGGAACGACGAGTCTCGCCAAGATTTCGCGAAGCTCGCTGCAGCTCTGAAGCTCGCCCTGTCGCGCGCAGGCGGCGACCGTGCCGTCAGGCGCAACGCATGCCCGCGGGCGCGATCGTCTAGCCCTGCACCGTCACGAGCACGCGCCGGCGGTGCCCGCTCAGGCGATGCTCCCAGAGATAGACGCCCTGCCACGTGCCGAGCGCGAGCCGGCCCGCTCGAACCGGGATCGTGAGCTCGGTTTGCGTGAGCACGCTGCGCAAGTGCGCGGGCATGTCGTCGGGGCCTTCGGCCGTGTGCACGAATCGCGGATCGCCGTCCGGCACGACGTCCGCCATGAACGTCTCGAGATCGCGCCGCACGTCCGGATCGGCGTTCTCGCAGATCGTCAGCGACGCGCTCGTATGCGCGGCGAACACATGGCAGAGCCCCGAGCCCACACCCGCAGCGCGCACCGCCTCCGCGATGCGGTCCGTGATCTCGTAGGTGCCGCGGCCGCGCGTCTCGATGTCGATCTCGGTCTGGTACATAGGCGTAAGATACCGCGCCGATGACCCCCGAGCGATTCGCCAAGCTCCGTAGCGCGCTCGAGCGCCGCCAGCCCGACCTCACCGTGCTCGCGGACGGCGTCAACAAACCACACAACGTCTCGGCGATCCTACGCACGGCCGACGCTGTCGGAGTCCTCGGGATTCATTCGATCTCGACGAGCGGCGCGATGCGCCGCCATCACATGATCGCGGGCGGCGTGAAGAACTGGGTCGGGCTCACGCTGCACGCGTCGACCGAGGACGCGCTCACGGCGCTGCGCGCCGATGGCTGGCGGCTCGTGGCGGCACACGCGAGCCGCGAGGCACGCGATTTCCGCTCCGTCGACTACACCGCGAAGGTCGCGGTCATCGTCGGTGCGGAGCTGCTGGGCCCGAGCCCGGCCGCGCTCGCGGAGGCGGACGAGCACGTCGCGATTCCGATGCTCGGCCTCGGCGAATCCGTGAACGTCTCGGTCGCGACCGCAGTGATCCTGCTCGAGGCGCAGCGCCAACGCGCGGCCGCCGGGTACTACGCGCGTCCGCGCCTCGCTCCCGAGGCGCTCGAGCGAACGTTGTTCGAGTGGTGCTATCCCGACGTCGCCGAGCGCTGCCGCGAGCTCGGCCGCGCTTACCCGCGGCTCGGCCCCGACGGCGCGATGCTCGAGAATCCGCTCAAGGCCGGAGCCGCTCGCTAGCGCGCTAAGGCTGCGCGCCGAGCACCGCGCTCGCCGCGCCGTTCGAGCTCGTGTCGGCCGGTGCCTCGTCCGGCGGCTCGTCGAAACGGAACCGCAGGGTCTTGACCTTGCCGTAGTACGGCGCCGTGACGACGTAGAGCTCGCTGTAGTCGCTGGGGCCGAATGCGGGCAGCGGATGCTTGCCATGCAGCTCCGCAATCAGCGGCGGGATCGCATCCGCGTCCGCGACGATCAGCGTGATCTTGCCCTTGCGGTCGCGGAAAATGCGCCGCACGAGCCGGTCCGCTTGATATGGGTCGTCGATGTTGAGCTTTTGGTTGAGCCGCGTCGCAAGCGGCTGCGCGGTCTCTTGGGTTCGCCTCGCGACCGTCGCGTAGATCGCGTCGACGCCCGAGCCGATGTTGACGTCCGCCAGAAAGTCGGCGAGCAGCTCGGCGCGCTGTCGGCCGCGGGCGTTGAGCGGCGTGTCGTTGTCGAGCGGCGCCGATGCATCGACATCCGCGTGGCGCACGAAGATGACCGTCGTCGTGGCCTGCTGCTGGAAGAACCACGCGGCGGCGAGCACGACGAGGATGTAGCCGACGATCGGCAGGATCCGGATTCGACTCTTGCGCCTCGGTCGGACGGCGGGTTCCATAATTAAAGAAAGGTGCTAGAAGCGGCGAGGGACAGGCGTGAGCTCACGGCCGCGATTCTACCGCAGAGCGCACCTCGAGAGCCGCCTCTCCGCGCGTTCCGAGCCGGCTACTTGCTACTTCTTCGGCCCGTCGATCCGGCGAAAGAAACCGTCGAACCAGACGATCCAGGTCTGCGCGCCGAGATCGAACTCCTCGAGCCTCTGGCGCACGCGTCCGTCAGCGGCCTGAGTCCAAGTGCCGCGAAACGCGACCACACGATTGCCCTCGACGTACTCGACCTGGCCCTCCATCTTCATCGACCCGTCGACGAGCTTGCCAGTGAGGTCGAACAGCGTGCCGCCCGAGCCCGTCCATACCTGGCGCCACTCGCCGCGGCTCGGCAGGTAGAAGCTCAGGCTCGTGCCCGACGAGCCGCCCGCGCCGTCGTAATGTTCCCGTATCGAGCAACCGCCGTCGCCCTTCTCGATCGTGTCCGTGCCGACGAGCGTGCCGTCCGGCTCGCGCACTTCCCAGCGGCCGAGCCAGAAGTCGAAGTCGCTCGCGTTCGGCTCGCCCTCGCACGGGAACACGCGCGCGCGGATGTTGCGGTGAACGCGTTCGAAGCGGCTAAGTCCGCGGAACTGATCGAACTCGTGGGCGGTGTCGACGAGCTCGAGCGCGCGCAGGCCGCTGTGGTCGGACGCGTCGAGCGCGTCGAGCGCATCGTCCTTGCGACCGAGCAGCGCGAGGTTACGCGCGCGCTCGAGGTCGACCATCGCCTCGGGAGCGTTCGCGGTGCGCGCCTGCTCGAGCGTCGCGAGCGCGTCGTTGTACTTGCGAAGCTCGCGCTGCGCCTGCGCGATCCGGAGCAAGCTCAGCCGATCTTCGGGAGAAGCAGCAAGCAGCTTGCGGTACTCGTTGATCGCGTCTTGCCAGCGGTGCTGCTCGAACGCGAGCTCGCCGGGGTCGGCGACCGACGCCGGCGAATCGTTCGCGGTATTGCCAGATTCCGCACCGGGTGGACGCGCTGCACCGTAGCCGCTGCCGGCGCGCGTCTGCGAACTGGCGGGCGCGGCGGCGAGCATTCCGGCTGCGAACGAGACGAGGACCCACTGGCTGCGTAACGGCATGAAACCTCCGACCGCGAATGGTCGGGCGTCACGCCGTGGAGCGCAAGCGGGTCAGGCATCGCAACACGTCGTTACGCCGAGCGCCAACCGGTTGCGCCGATGTCGGCCCGCCGAGACAATGCGCGAGCCGGAGAGGTGGCAGAGCGGTTGAATGCGGCGGTCTTGAAAACCGTTGACCCGAAAGGGTCCGGGGGTTCGAATCCCTCCCTCTCCGCCAATCCTCTAGGGTCCATTCCGGACACATGGGTAACGGTTTATTCCGGAGACATGGGTAACACTTTAGCGCCGAAGGGGTTCTCGGCGCTCTCGAGTCGACATGTCTCGTCATCGA
>Ga0157375_10004175_pt1 | contig 12535 bp, 5 predicted proteins | sample M35metaG_FD_115311 | JGI IMG/M metagenome (GOLD analysis project Ga0157375, IMG submission 115311) | Miscanthus rhizosphere microbial communities from Kellogg Biological Station, Michigan, USA - M3-5 metaG | ecosystem: Host-associated > Plants > Roots > Rhizosphere > Soil | place: USA: Michigan...
ATCAGTTCGAGGGTGTTGAAATCGCTCATGGGGTACAGCTCCATTTACATGCGGAACACGCCGAAGCGGCTCGGCTCGATGGGGGCATTCAGCGAAGCGGACAGGGCCAGGGCCAGTACGTCACGGGTCTGCAGCGGGTCGATCACGCCGTCATCCCACAGGCGGGCACTGGAGTAGTAGGGGTGACCCTGGGTTTCGTACTGGTCGAGGATCGGCTGCTTGATCGCCGCTTCTTCTTCGGCGCTGAATTCGCTGCCGGCCCGTTCGGCCTGTTCACGCTTGACCTGCACCAGCACGCCGGCGGCCTGTTCGGCGCCCATCACGCCAATGCGTGCATTCGGCCACATCCACAAGAAACGCGGGTCATAGGCGCGGCCGCACATGCCGTAGTTGCCGGCCCCGAAGCTGCCACCGATGATCACGGTGAACTTCGGCACTTTGGCGCAGGCCACGGCGGTGACCAGCTTGGCGCCATGTTTGGCAATGCCTCCGGCCTCGTACTTCTGGCCAACCATGAAGCCGGTGATGTTCTGCAGGAACAGCAGGGGAATCCCGCGCTGGCAGGCCAGTTCGATAAAGTGCGCGCCTTTCTGCGCGGCTTCGGCAAACAGGATCCCGTTGTTGGCAAGGATCCCAATCGGGTAGCCGTGCAGGTGCGCAAAACCACACACCAACGTGGTGCCGAACAACGCTTTGAATTCATCGAACACCGAACCGTCCACCAGCCGCGCGATCACTTCGCGCACGTCGAACGGCTGCTTGGCATCGGCCGGGATTACCCCGTACAACTCGTCGCTGCTGTACAGCGGCGCCATCGGCGTGCGTTGCAGCAGTTCGCCCTGTTTGCGCCAGTTGAGGTTGGCCACACTGCGTCGCGCCAGGGCCAGGGCGTGTTCGTCGCTGTCGGCATAGTGGTCGGCCACGCCGGAGATCTTGCAGTGCACATCGGCACCGCCGAGGTCTTCGGCGCTGACCACTTCACCCGTGGCTGCCTTCACCAAAGGCGGGCCGGCGAGGAAGATGGTGGCTTGCTGGCGCACCATGATCGCTTCATCCGCCATGGCCGGCACGTAGGCACCACCGGCCGTGCAGGAGCCCATGACCACCGCGATCTGCGGGATGCCCTGGGCGCTCATGTTGGCCTGGTTGAAGAAGATCCGCCCGAAGTGCTCACGGTCCGGGAACACTTCGTCCTGGCGTGGCAGGTTGGCGCCGCCGGAGTCCACCAGGTAGATGCACGGCAAGCGGTTCTGCTCGGCGATGGTCTGGGCGCGCAGGTGCTTTTTCACGGTGAGCGGGTAATAGGAGCCGCCTTTGACCGTGGCGTCGTTGGCAACGATCATGCATTCGACGCCTTCCACGCGGCCGATCCCGGCGATCACCCCGGCTGCCGGTACGTCTTCGCCATACACCTGATGGGCGGCCAGTTGGCTCAGTTCCAGGAACGGCGAGCCCGGGTCCAGCAGGCGGTTGATACGTTCGCGCGGCAGCAGTTTGCCCCGCGAGGTGTGCCGCTCCTGAGCCTTGGCGCCGCCCCCTTGCTGCACGTGGGCGAGCAGGGTGTGCAGGGCATCGACCTGCTGGCGCATGGCGGCGCTGTTGGTGGCGAACTCCGCCGAGCGTGGGTTGAGCTGGGTGTGCAGGGTGGCCATGGCGCGCTCCTTCAGCGGGTTTCGTTGAAGAGTTCGCGGCCGATCAGCATCCGGCGAATCTCACTGGTGCCGGCGCCGATTTCGTACAACTTGGCGTCGCGCAGCAGGCGGCCGGCGGGAAACTCGTTGATGTAACCGTTGCCGCCGAGAATCTGGATGGCGTCTAGGGCCATTTGCGTGGCGCGTTCGGCGCTGTACAGGATCACCCCGGCGGCGTCCTTGCGTGTGGTTTCACCGCGCTCGCACGCCTGGGCCACGGCGTAGAGGTAGGCACGGCTGGCGTTAAGCTGGGTGTACATGTCGGCGACCTTGCCCTGGATCAGCTGGAATTCGCCGATGCTCTGGCCGAACTGCTTGCGGTCGTGGATGTAGGGTACGATCAGGTCCATGCACGCCTGCATGATCCCGGTGGGGCCACCGGAGAGCACCACGCGTTCGTAGTCCAGGCCGCTCATCAACACTTTCACGCCGCCGTTGAGGGTGCCGAGGATGTTTTCTTCGGGCACTTCCACGTCATCGAAGAACAGCTCACAGGTGTTGGAGCCGCGCATGCCCAGCTTGTCGAACTTGTTGCTGCGGCTGAAGCCCTTCCAGTCGCGCTCGACGATGAACGCGGTGATGCCGTGGGCGCCTTTCTCCAGGTCGGTCTTGGCGTAGATCACATAGGTGTTGGCGTCGGGGCCGTTGGTGATCCAGGTCTTGCTGCCGTTGAGCACGAAGCGGTCGCCGCGTTTGTCGGCGCGCAGTTTCATCGACACCACATCGGAGCCGGCATTCGGCTCGCTCATGGCCAGGGCGCCGACGTGTTCGCCGCTGATCAGTTTGGGCAGGTACTTGAGTTTCTGTGCGTGATTGCCGTTGCGGTTGATCTGGTTCACGCACAGGTTGGAGTGGGCACCGTAGGACAACGCCACCGAGGCCGACCCCCGGCTGATCTCTTCCATGGCCACCACGTGGGCCAGGTAACCCAGGCCCGCGCCGCCGTATTCTTCCGGCACGGTGATGCCCAACAGGCCCATGTCACCGAACTTGCGCCACAGGTCGGCGGGGAACAGGTTGTCGCTGTCGATCTGTGCCGCGCGAGGTGCGATTTCCTTGGCTACGAAGTGCTGCACCTGTTCGCGCAGCATGTCGATGGTTTCACCGAGGGCGAAGTTCAGGGACGGGTAACTCATGGACAGGCACCTTAATGTGGGCGTTGTTTTTGTGTGGGTGGCGCGCCAGGAGAGGGCGCTCACCTTTACGTTAACGTAAGCTTGCGTTACGGCGCTGTCAATCGTAGTTTACGTTTACGTCAACCTACAAAAAAGACAACAGGGGTCGTTATGGATCAACCGAATCAGAGCTACAGCCGTGGCTCTCAGGACAAGACCTTGCTGGCCATGACGATTGGCCAGGCGTTCGATCGCACCGTTGCGCAATTTCCCGAGGGCGAGGCCCTGGTAGTGCGCCATCAACAATGTCGCTACACCTGGCGGCAACTGGCCGACGCCGTTGACCTGCACGCCCGTGCCTTCCTGGCCCTGGGTATGCAGACCGGTGATCGGCTGGGCATCTGGGCGCCCAACTGCGCCGAGTGGTGCATCAGCCAGATCGCCAGCGCCAAGCTCGGGGTGATTCTGGTCAACATCAACCCGGCGTACCGCAGTACTGAACTGGACTACGTGCTCAAGCAGTCGGGCTGCCGGTGGCTGGTGTGCGCCGGTTCGTTCAAGACCTCCGACTACCACGCCATGCTGCAGGCACTGAAACCGGACCTGCTTGGCATCATCAGCCTGGACCCCAACCCGCCCGAAGGCTTCATGCCCTGGTCGCAGCTGGCGGCGCTCGGGGCAGGCGTCCCGCCCCAGCAACTGCACACGCGCCAGGCCAGCCTGCACTTCGATCAGCCCGTCAACATCCAGTACACCTCCGGCACCACCGGCTTTCCCAAGGGTGCCACCCTCAGCCATCACAACATCCTCAACAACGGCTACATGGTCGGTGAAAGCCTGGGCCTGACCGCCCAGGATCGCCTGGTGATCCCGGTGCCGCTGTATCACTGCTTCGGCATGGTGATGGGTAACCTGGGCTGCATCACCCACGGCACCACCATGATCTACCCCAATGACGGCTTCGACCCATTGCTCACGCTCACCGCCGTCGCCGAAGAGCGCGCCACCGGCCTGTACGGCGTGCCCACCATGTTCATCGCGATGCTCGACCACCCGCGCCGGGGCGAGCTGGACCTGGCCACCCTGCGTACCGGCATCATGGCTGGCGCCACCTGCCCCATCGAGGTGATGCGCCGGGTCATCAGCGAGTTGCACATGGCTGAGGTGCAGATCGCCTACGGCATGACCGAAACCAGCCCGGTGTCCCTGCAGACCGGTGCCAACGACGACGTGGAGCGACGCGTCACCACCGTCGGCCGCACACAGCCCCAACTGGAAAACAAAATCATCGACGCACAGGGCAACACGGTTGCGCGCGGTGAAATCGGCGAATTGTGCACCCGTGGCTACAGCGTAATGCTCGGCTACTGGAACAACCCCGACGGCACGCGTGAGGCCATCGACGCGGCCGGCTGGATGCACACCGGCGACCTGGCGACCATGGACGAGCACGGCTACGTGTGCATCGCCGGGCGCAACAAGGACATGATCATCCGGGGCGGCGAGAACGTGTACCCGCGTGAGCTGGAGGAGTTTTTCTTCACTCATCCTGCGGTGGCGGATGTGCAGGTCATCGGCATTCCGGATGAGCGTTATGGCGAAGAGATCGTCGCCTGGATCAAGTTCCACCCTGGCCACGTGGCCAACGAACTGGAATTGCAGACTTGGTGCAAGGGCCGCATCGCGCACTTCAAGACGCCCAGGCATTTCAAGTTCGTGGATGAGTTCCCCATGACGGTCACGGGCAAGATCCAGAAATTCCGCATGCGCGAGATTTCGATTGAGGAGCTGCGTGACGACTGCTGAATCGCGGTACATGTCTACTGCTGCGTGATGAAGGGCAGTGCCTAAAGTGGCGCATTCTTTCGCCACTTGAAGGCCATGGCTATGACCAGTACCCCTATTGACCCTCCCACGCGTCCGGTTGCAAGCGAGACCAGCCCTCACGGCCGCGTGATACAGGACAACACCCCCGCCTGGTACACGGACGCGCTGGATGAGCGCAAAACCGAATTGGCCTCATTGCAGTTGAGCATCCCGGACTGGTACACAAATGCCTCAACGGTTGCGAAAGACCGTATGAGGGTGATCCATCAGCGCAGCCGGTACTCCTTGAATCAACTCGACCAGATGTTCAGGCCATTGAAAGGGCCGGCCGAGTATGCCGAACCGTTGTTGGTGGCTGCGATTGAAAAGAAATTCGGGGAGCGCCTGGACGTCAGACAAGTATTTTTCGCCCGCAAGATGGAGCAGAAAGTATGCGAAACCGATCCCCGAGAGGTCTCGACCCGCCAGGTCAGCGAGTTGGCACCGCAATTCTATTTCTACCGGGGGATCAGCTTGCTGGGGGCTGCGCTGAACAATTTCACCCAAGAGGAAGCGAGTGAGCCGGTCTGTGCAGATTGTCACCTGGTCACCCTTTACGACTTTTCCCGCGCTTCACGCACCCGGCTTCCTGCTCCAGGCAACGTCCAATCGGTCAGGCTGAGTATCAAGGCGTATGAATTCGCCACACTGTGCAGGGAACTGGATCTGGGCAGCTCGTACAGCGAGTATGTACGAAGCTTCATCAATAGCCGGATACGTATCACCAGCACGGAAGCGGGCATCGGCAAGCTGTACAGCACGTTGATCCTCAGCCACCGGCATCAGTTGGAGTTGGCGGCAGAGATTGCCTTGATGAAAGGTGATATCCAGCCCGATGGCCACCAATTGATCATCGATCTTCTGCGAAGCCAGTCACAGGTGAAATGGGCGGGTGAGGAGGTCAAGTTTTCACCGTTTCGGTTATTCGCGTTCGACATCGAAAACATCCTGATCATCGGTCCGGTTGCATGGCGGGCGAACCTGAGGAATGCCGAATTGGTCTCCCGGCCGTGCATTGTCTACATCCCGGGGGACCCCCAGCATCCCCTCAAGTCATATGACAATATTGCCGCGTTTACCGACCACCTGACGACGCGTCTGTGTCGGGTCCAATACCGCACTTTCTTCAGCCAGTTCGTGCCGCTTTCCAGCCAGGATGCATTCTTCACTCGGCTCAAGGCCTTTCTGGATCCGGAGGCCCGTCACGCCGACGATGGGGACTTTGCGCCCGCCCAAAAGGGGCGGGTCAACCGGCATGGTAGCTACGCCTCTTCATGGCGTGATGTGTGGGCAGATTGCGCGGTAAGGCGCATGCAACTGACCGTGGAAAATGCTCGCGCCAGTGTGGTGCCTACCCGGGATGTGGATGAGCGTGTCTACAACGCCTGGTTGTGGTCGTTCGGCAGTCGTGCGCTGGACATTCTCAATCTTGCCTCGTTCGTGGTGCCTTTCCTGGGGGAGGCGATGCTGATCGTCGCCGCCGTGCAGATGACCTACGAGCTAGGCGAAGGCATTGAAGCCTGGTCACAAGACGAAACCAAAACCGCCTGGGCACACTTTTCGGCGGTGGCGCTCAACCTGGCGGGGCTGGCCGTGCCACACGGGCTGATGGCAGCCAAAGATGCCCCTTTCATCAAGCGCCTGGTGCATGTGGAATTCGGTGGACGCAAGCGCTTGTATGCATTCGACCCCGCACACTACCTGCACCGGATAACGCTGCCTGAGGGGCAACGACCCGATACCCAGGGCCTGTATCGTCATGAAGGCGAGCTGTATTTGTCAGCAGGCGGGGGCAATCATTACAAGGTCCGGGCCAGCGGCGAGCCCAATGAATTCAGATTTCTGCACCCCGATGGCGATTCACGTTATGCACCACGCGCTCGACACAACGGGGAAGGGGCCTGGGTGCACGAGTTCGAGCAGCCTTTGACATGGGATCGCAAGACTCTGTTACGGCGCATTGGCCATTCTGTCGATCACTTGAGCGATAACCAATTGGAACTCGCCAGGGCGTTCAGTGGTGTGTCGGATGATGAGTTGCGAAGTGTGTTCATCGATCATCACGCGCCCGCGCCTCTGTTCAAAGACATGCTTCGACGATTTGAGTGCGACAACAAATACCAAAGGGTTATCGACCAGCTAAAGCACCCGGACCCTGTGGTTTTTGGTCGGATCGACTGGCGGATGCAAGTGCAGTTCTTGATGGAAGGCGGCCTGTGGCCCGAGTCGCGGGTATTGGTAGCGTTGGACGCAGAGGGGCATCAGGTATGGCGCTCAGCCGTCCCGAAGGACTCCACTCAAGTTGTTGAGCTGACGCACGAACAACTCGACAGTGGTCTGCTGTTCCGGTCCTTTGTCCAGCAATTGACGGAGCCTGAAATGCGTCAGTTGTTGGGTGAGGATCTGATGACAGAGCGAGAAGTTAGCGAACTTTACCTGCGTACCCGAGACGTTTCAGATGATGATTCGGTTGCGCGTTCCCAGACGCGGGAAGATGAAAGCGCCGACCCGTTGAGGCAGCACTTACGCAGGCCGCATGCAAGGTTCGTGAGGTATCGAGACCGTTTGCTGAGCGCGGCCAATAGCAACAGAAGCCGGCTGGTCAAGCGCGAGTTATCAGGGGGGGATGTGTCTAACGACGCCAACATTCAACTGATACAGCGCGACTTTCCTGGCTTGCCTAAATGGGTAGCCGAAGAAATTGTGGCCCACGCCAACGCTCGGGAGCTGGCTCGCATGAAGTCTGCGTCGCGCTTGCCGCAGCGGTTGGCCGAGGAGGCGCGCGTGTACCTGCAGAAGGCGCGGGTCATGCGGGCGCAGGCTGATCTTCTATTCGACAATCAACTCACATTGGACGGTGTGCACTTGGCATTGCACAAGATGGCGTCTATTCCCGGGCTGCTCAAAGAGACGTGCATCGAGCTTCGCGCGGGCACCTACGATGGCGCTTTGCTGGACAAAGTGGGTGATGTCGGCGGCGCTCGACAGCTTCGTCTTATTCAGACCGATTTGACGGAATGGAAGCTCTGCAGCAGCCCGGAAAAAGTCGAGTACTGGCGCCGCGATAAGGACGCTTTCTTCAACGCCCTGTGGATGGCGAGCAGTGGCGAGTTCACCGGTTGGTCGGTCTTCAACGCGGCTGCGCAACGGTTGAAGAGGCAACTGGCGGAACAGCCTCTGAGTGAGTTGCAAAGCCGGCAAGCGCTTGGCATGCAAGTAATCAAGCCCGGTTTCAAATCACCCATGCGCCTGGCTGACGGACGCGTGGGCTATCCGCTCAGCCCATTGGGCGGCGCTACTGAGCGTCCCCGGGTGTGCTGGATGAAAGCGATGTCGCTCTATCCGTCAAGGTCCATGCAAGAGGTCGAGACGATGCTCGGCCTTGAGGGGGTTGATGACAGTATGCTCCTGGCGAAGCTGACCCAACTTGAAGAAGAGTTTGCCGCATTGGATCAAGCGCTGGTCAGTTGGCAGCAAGAAGGAGGGGCGGGCTACGCAAGCGCCAGGCGCAGAGTGACGGGGACCATCAAGGCAGCCTGGCGCAGAACGGGTGCACAGGCATTGGCAGGGGACCAGACACCGATCGGCTATGTGCTGGATCTTTCGGATGAAAGCGTGGGCGAGTTGCCGGCGCTCAACGCCAACATGGATCACGTGGGGCACCTGGTTCTGCGTCGAATGGCGCTATCGGATGCCTCACAGCCGTTCCTGCGTGCCTTCGGCGGTTTGCGCTGGCTGAACATGAGTGATAACAACCTGACGCAACTGCCGGAGTTCGCCAATGCAGGTGCCGGGCTGACAAAGCTCAATCTGAGCAGCAATGACATTCAGCTGACCGAACACAGCCGCCTGCGCCTGGAAGGGATGCAGAGCCTGAAGATTCTCAAGCTTGGCGGCAATCGCCGCTTGGGCTGGCGGGCGGATTTGCGCAGGCTGCGAAACCTCAACCAGCTTTATCTGCCAGACACCGGCACCACTGCATTTCCTGCAGGCGCCGAACAATTGCCTAACCTGGCCCGCATTGATCTGCATTCAAACCAGATCACCACGTTGCCTGAATACGCGTACCAGCATCTGGAACGTATCAATGTGCATGACAATCCCTTGTCGGCGGCCACGCTCGCCCGGCTGGATCAGCGTTTTAACCCGGTGCAGTGGGATGAGCACATCTCCGTGGACGAAGCACGGGGCTTATGGCTGGAGGGGGTGTCTGCGGACCAACGGGCACGGCGCGGTGAAGTGTGGGATGAACTGCGGGGTAGCCCCGAATCGGCCGCTTTTTTTGCAGTGGTGGCTGACATCACCCGCAGCGCCGAGTACGTCAGCGAAGTGACTCGCCCAGTACTGGCTGAGCGGGTGTGGGACATGCTGACGGCGACCAGTGAAAATCAGGCTATTCGCGAAGCGTTATTTACCGCCGCCGATGATCGGGTGACCTGTGGTGATGGCAGTTCGGTCGAGTTCATGAACCTTGAAAGTGAGCTGATGGGGGCGAGGGCCGTTGAACTGGCAGAAACGGACAATGCCGAAGGCGCGCTGATCGCCACCGCCAGGCAGCTGTTTCGTTTAGCGCTGGTCGACGCCATTGCCCTACGCGATGTTGCGGCAAGAGGGCCGGGGTTTACCGAGCAGGTTGAAGTCGTATTGGCTTATCGAACGCGGCTTGGCGCCCCTCTGGAATTGCCGGTCAAATCCCAGGGTATGTTGTTTCCCCAACAGGCCAACGTGGACCAGGCGACGCTCGATGCGGCGTATGAGCAGGTACTCCGGGATGAGCGCAACCCTGAGCTTGAGGAAGAATTTTTTGTCGGGCGCACGTTCTGGGAGAAGCACCTGCGTACCCGTTACTCGCAAGCGCTGAGCGCGCTGATGGCACCTGAACTTGGTGTGATTGATGAGAAAAGTGCGGCTTTGTTCGAACTCTCGGACTTGCAAGGTCAGGCGGACGCAGGAGAGGGAAAGGAATGGCAGGCTAGGCACGGTGCGGCCGCGGACCACCTGGCGGGACTGTTGGGTAAACGCAGGGATGAAATCCTGGTGAACGGCTCGATGCAAAGCGCATTTTATGAGCGAGAGCTCAACAGCTTGGGCGCTGAGCGCCACTTGTTGGAGCAGCGAGCCTTGAAAACCTTGACGCGCAGGGTACTGAACAACTTCGCAGCCACGACCGGGACATCCCTCTGAATCAAAGGGCCAGACAGCACAAAGGGGACCCGAAGGTCCCCTTTAATTTGTCGTTGCGTGCTCTTTTTTTATTATTGAGGGGCGGCCTATTGTTGTTTTTGGCAGCCGTGACCCTTTACCGCTGTTTTGGGCGACCCCCATCCGGGGTCAAGAGCAAACGTATTTTTTTGAGCGCTGATCTGCTTCTTCGCACGCGATCCAACCAGTGGGTAGCTACCTTGAGGTAGTTTTGTTCTTCTCTAACCGGTTGCGGGTTTCGGCACGCCGTACCCTGCGAAGCACATCTTCTCCAAAAAAATCTGTTAGCTGCGTCTCTGCCGTGTTGTTCTTGTTATGTCAGAGTCGTTTCGTCTTATTTTTATTAGGTTTGGCGCTTTTTATTCTTGTTATGCCATAGAGATAGCAGAAGCCGTGCCAACTTTTAAAAGTCCTTTAAAATCAATGGTTTGATTTTTGTGTAAGGTTTGGCCTACGGCAAATGCGACAAAATATGTTCCCGTGTTACTCGTTATGTAAGCCGGCGGTAACACATTGTCACGGCTAAGGGACTCAACTGGCGTTACGCGCCTTGGCCACGCGTGACCCCGTCGGCCGGCCCAGCACAGTGCTGATCTGTTGGCCCGCGTCAATCAAGGCCTGCAGGTCGATACCCGTCTCGATACCCAGGCCGTCGAGCAGGTACACCACGTCTTCGGTGGCGACGTTACCGCTGGCGCCCTTGGCGTAGGGGCAGCCGCCGAGGCCTGCAATAGAGCTGTCGAACACGCTGATGCCTTCCAGCAGGCTGGCGTAGATATTGGCAATGGCCTGGCCATAGGTGTCATGGAAGTGACCGGCCAGCTTGTCCCTGGGCACCTGCGCACCGACCACCTCGAACAGGCTGCGCGTGGCGCCCGCCGTGCCGGTGCCGATGGTGTCGCCCAGTGAAACCTCATAGCAGCCCATGGCGTACAGCTCACGGGCGACCGCCGCCACTTGCTGCGGCGCGACCTGGCCTTCGTAAGGGCAACCCAACACACAGGACACATACCCACGCACGCTGATGCCGTGCTGTTTGGCGGCCGCCATGATTGGCGCAAAGCGCTCTAGGCTTTCACTGATGGAACAGTTGATGTTGCGCTGGGAAAACGCCTCGGAGGCTGCCGCAAACACGGCCACTTCCTTGACTCCAGCCGCCAGCGCATCTTCAAAGCCGCGCAGGTTCGGTGCGAGGGCGCCGTAGGTCACCCCGGGCTTGCGCTGGATCTGTGCAAACACCTCGGCGGAGCCGGCCATCTGCGGCACCCACTTGGGCGATACAAAGCTGCCGACTTCGATGTAACCCAGGCCCGCCGCGCTGAGGGCGTCCACCAGCCGGACCTTGTCGGCCACGCTGATGGGCTGGGATTCGTTCTGCAAACCGTCGCGCGGGCCGACTTCAACCAGGCGCACATGGGAGGGGAGGGACATGGCAGTTACCTTCTGATCAATGGCCAACCTGGCTCATGGTGTGGGCCAGGGCCTGGGTGCAGCGCTCTTCGGCGGTATCCAGTTCCAGCTTCATCTGTTCGATGTCCAGCAGCTGTTGCTCCAGTTGTTCACGGCGCTCGGCGATCTTGGCCAGCATGCTGTTGAGCTGGATGTGGTTGCCGCTGGTGGGGTCGTAGAGTTCGATCAGCTCGCGGCACTCGGCCAGCGAGAACCCGATGCGCTTGCCGCGCAGGATCAGCTTGAGGGTGACCTTGTCCCGCGCCGAGTAGATGCGCTCCTGGCCACGGCGCTCGGGGCTCAGCAGGCCTTGTTCTTCATAGAAGCGGATGGCGCGGGTGGTGATGTCGAGCTCACGGGCGAGGTCGGAGATGCTGTAGATGGTGCTCATGGCGGCGCTCAAGAAGGTCTTGAGCGCTAGGCTAGTGTCTGCTTGACGTTAACGTCAAGCAAATCACTTTTGGATCAATTCACCTGTGGCGAGGGAGCTTGCTCCCGCTGGCCTGCGCAGCAGGCCTGTCTTTTGGGGTCGCTTCGCGCCCCAGCGGGAGCAAGCGCCCTCGCCACAAAAACGGTCAGGGTTGTTTGCCATCGAGTTTCTTTTCATGGGCCGTCACCTGCTGGCACAGCTCGATCATTTGCTCGCGCATCCAGCGGTTTGCCGGGTCCTGGTCGGTGCTTTCGTGCCAGTACAGGTGGGTTTCCACCGGTGGCACGTCATTGACCGGCAAGTTGAACCAGTGCAATTCATGGCGGCGGGCGAAGCGCTCGGGCACGGTCATCACCATGTCGGTCTGCTGCAGCACCTGCGAGGCCATCAGGTAATGCTGGGAGCGCAGGGCAATCTTGCGTTGCAGGCCCATCTTGCCCAGCGCCAGGTCGACATGGCCCAGGCCGTTGCGGCGGCTGGAAATATGGATGTGGGTCAGCCCCAAATAATCATCGAGGGTCAGTTTGTCCTTGCTCGCCAGCGGATGGCCCTTGCGCATGGCGCACACGTAGCGGTCTTCCATCAGCTTGACGTGGCGCACCTGCGGGTCGGTGTTGAGCGGCGCATCCACGGCAAAGTCCAGGCGCCCGGCCGCCAGTTCCTTGGTGGTTTCGCGGCGTTTGGACAAAAAGCTCTCGATCACCACCGTCGGCGCCAGGCGGCGCAGGCGCTGGAACAGCAACGGCAGGATCACCGCCTCGGTCAGGTCGGTCATGCTGATG
>Ga0157375_10004177_pt1 | contig 12533 bp, 12 predicted proteins | sample M35metaG_FD_115311 | JGI IMG/M metagenome (GOLD analysis project Ga0157375, IMG submission 115311) | Miscanthus rhizosphere microbial communities from Kellogg Biological Station, Michigan, USA - M3-5 metaG | ecosystem: Host-associated > Plants > Roots > Rhizosphere > Soil | place: USA: Michigan...
CGACTTCCTCGATGGTCACGGTGCGGCGCATCGGCGCGTTGTATTCGTTCCACTTCAGAATGTAGCGGAAATCGCCGATGCCTGAAGCTGCCAGCGTCTTGATCGGGCCCGCCGAGATCGCGTTGACGCGGATGTGCTTCTCGCCGAGATCGGCGGCGAGATAGCGCACGCTCGCCTCCAGTGCGGCCTTGGCAACGCCCATCACGTTGTAGTGTGGCATCCATTTCTCGGCGCCGTAATACGTCAGTGTCAGGATCGAGCCGCCGTCGGTCAGAAGTTTTTCGGCGCGTTGCGCGATCGCGGTCAGCGAGTAGCAGCTGATCAGCATGGTCTTCGAAAAATTGTCGGCGGTGGTTTCGAGATAGCGGCCGTCGAGCTGATCCTTGTCGGAGAACGCGATCGCATGCACGACGAAATCGATCTTGCCCCATTTCTGCTTGAGCACATCGAACACCGCGTCGATCGTCGCGGGATCGGTGACGTCGCAGTGGCCTAGCAGGATACCGTCGAGCTCCTTGGCCAGCGGCTCGACCCGCTTCTTCAGCGCATCGCCCTGCCAGGTGAGCGCGATCTCAGCGCCTGCCTCGTGGCATGCCTTGGCGATACCCCAGGCGATCGATCGATTATTGGCAACGCCGAGGATCACCCCGCGCTTGCCCTGCATCAGACCCGACTTTTGCACCATCCGCTTTCCAATCAAGCTTTAGTATGAGGTTGGAGGTACACCAGCCCCCAACCGGGGGAAAGCCCAAATCCGTCCCTGCATTAACGCTGTTTTCGCTACCCCAAAAACCGGAATAGACACGTCATTTGGGTGTTATGTTAGGTAAGGCGTTCGCGCCGGACCGACCGTGAGATCTGGTGCAATGACCGCGTTTCGTCAAAGTGTCGAAGCCATGATTCCGGCGCTCCGCCGGTACGCTCGTGCGCTCGCGCGCGATGCCGATATTGCGGACGATCTGGTGCAGGACACGCTGGTGCGCGCGTTGCGTTCGGAGCGGCTGTTTCTCGGAGGCGACGTCAGGAGCTGGCTGTATACGATCCTGACCAATCTGAACAAGAACCGGCGTCGATCGCTGGCAAGGCGGCCGCAATTCATGCCGCTGCTCGACAACAACCCGGACGCCAGCGGCACCGAAGCCGAAGGCCGCGACATCGCCCGGGCGCTCGCAACGCTGGTGGAAGAACAGCGCGCGGTGCTGCTTTTGGTGATGCTGGAAGGATTGAGTTACCGCGAGGTCGCCGACATTCAGGGCGTACCGATCGGCACCGTAATGTCCCGGCTTGCACGTGCACGCGCGCATGTGAAAGCCTCGCTCGAAGGCGAGCGCGCGGCCCTGCGGCGGGTGAAATGAGAATTAGCGGCAAACATTTTACATAGACAGATTTCGACTCCGAATAGACAGAACCGGAATAGACAGAGACGACGCCAATGACCGACCCCCATATTCCCGTCACCGAAGACGAGTTGCACGCATATGTTGACAACGAGCTGCCGGCCGAACGCCGCGGCGATGTCGAAGCGTGGCTCGTTGCGCATCCTGACGATGCCGCGCGGGTACAGTCGTGGCGTGCGATAGCGGAAGCGCTGCATGCGCGTTACGATTCCGTCGCCGACGAGGCGGTGCCGAAGCGGCTCGAGATCGAACGGCTGGTGCGGCAGCCGCGCAAATGGGTTTACGGCGCGATGGCAGCTACGCTTGCCGCGTTCATCGCCGGCAGCGGTGTCGGCTGGGTGGCGCATGGCGCAGCCGCAACTCCCACCGCGTTCCAGAGCTTCACCGTCGATGCGCTCGACGCGCACCGCCTCTATGTGGTCGAGGTGCGCCATCCCGTCGAAGTGCCCGGCAGCGAACGCGCCCATCTGCAAGCATGGCTAACCAAACGTTGCGGCTGGGACGTCCGCGCACCTGAACTGGCGGCGGCGGGATTGAAGCTCGTCGGCGGGCGGCTGTTGCCCGGCCCGACCGGACCTGCATCGTTCCTGATGTATGAGAGCACATCCGGCGAGCGCTTCACGATCTACACCGCAAAGTCGGAAGCCGAGGCGACACAGATGCGCTACGCGGCGCACGGAAACGAGGGTGCGTTGTTCTGGACCGATCGCGGCGTTGGATATGTGGTGAGCGGCGGCAGCGACCGCGGTCGACTGACGCAAATCGCCCAGAGCGTCTACGACCAGATGGAGAAAAGCGGGGGGTAACGCCTGCGAATCGCTCGTGGCCGGACGGCGCGAATGCAACCCGCTGTAGTTGTTAGACTTATCTAGGACAACCCGAACTGACTTGGGTCATCACTTTTGTCCCAATTCTGACATTGAAAATCTGGAATCAAACCATCGGCGCGTCTCATTATCGCACTGGGTGATCACGCGAAAATGAAGCTGCGCTCGATCCGCCGATCGGCGCAAGCGGCCTCGATTGGGGTTTGGTACCGCGCTGGTCCCCCTTTCGAGGCCGCACCCTTTTTTTCGACGGTGTCGGTCGGGCGACCGGCAACGTCTTTTTGTTGTTTTTGGTGCGTTTTCGCAGCGCAAACCAATGATGACTGGCTTCCCAGCGACTTCGGTCAGCCGAAATCGCTGCGCGGATTGTAGGGGTGGCCGTCGCGCCACTTTTGCATCAATGCCTCAAGTTCGGAATCGTTCCCGTCGGGCAGGATAATTCGGGTGGTAACGAACAGGTCTCCCGTCGTACCCCCAGCCTTCGGCAAACCCTTGCCTTTGAGGCGGAAGGTGCGGCCGCTGGAAGTATTCTTCGGGATCGACAATTCGACTGCACTGCCGAGCGTCGGCACCCGGACTTTTCCGCCAAGCACAGCCTCGTACAGCGTGATCGGCAGATCGACCCGCAAATCGCTACCATCGACCTTGAAAAAGGCATGCGGCGCGATGCTGACCGTGATCAGGAGATCGCCCGGCCGATGGCCTTGGGCAGTCTCACCCTGACCGCGCAGCCGGATCTGCTGACCGGCAGTGACACCGGCCGGGATTTTGACGTTGAGTTCCTTGCCGTTCGGCAGCCGCACGCGCTTCTCGACGCCCTTGACCGATTCTTCCAGCGACACCGACATGGCGACGCTCAGATCGAGATCGAGGCCGACCCCGCCGGTGTCGAACTCAAAATGGTTGCCGCCACCAGGCCGCGCGCCCCGGGCCGCGCCGCCGAACATGCTGTTGAGGATGTCCTCGAAACCCGCGCCGCCGGCGCCGGCGCCACCAGGGCCGCCACCGGTACGGAAATTGAAGGATTCGAATCCGCCGCCCGGACCGCCAGCACGGCCGCGCGGGTCGCCGCCGGGAAAGCCCTGAAATCGCGGCTTGCCCTCGGCGTCGATTTCGCCGCGATCGAACTGCTTGCGCTTGTCCTCGTCGCCGATGATCTCGTTGGCCGTGTTGATCTCGGAAAAACGCCCCGCAGCCTTCGGGTCGTTCTTGTTGCTGTCGGGGTGATGCTTCTTCGCGAGCTTGCGATAGGCACTCTTGATCGCCGCAGCGCTGGCGCCCCGCGGCACCCCCAAGACCTCATAGGGGTCGCGCATCCGTCACATCTCCTTCACGGGAAATCTGTTCTCAAATCCAAGGGCAATTTGCCCGCTTTGTCTTCATCTGGGGAGCCAGTTGCATTTTTGCAACTGCCTCAGATCTCCGTTTTTGACGCGTTTCCCGCCGTTATCGCTACGCTCGAAAACATCTTAGCTCCGTTTCCAGGGCTTGAGCGTATGAATTTCCCATCTTCCCTGGCCTGCTTTGCAGGCGGCGCCCTGGAGCCAGCTTTCCGCGCGACCGTTGACGTAGCTCGCCAGGAAATCCCGGCAGGTGCGCCCATCCTCCGCGGAATAGGCCTGGGCCAGCGGCGTCACCGAGCCGCGCGCGCCGGTCTCGGGATTTTCCCAGGATTGGCTGGAATCCTTGTCGCCTTTGGTCAGGACATCGGAAGCGGCCGTGCGGGCAAACGCGAGATCGCTTTCGGTCGGCTCCAGCGCCTTGGCCTGCGCTCCCAGCGAACCAGTGCGCTCGTTGCCTTCCATTTTGGCGAAGGCTGCATCCGAGCGGGACAGGCTGCAGCCGCCTGAACCGAGTCCAACCAAAATCAGCGTCACCACCGCGCCCGCAGGGCGGATCGCCGATAGGCCAACGCGTCCCCATGTCCTATATAGAGCGAGCCTATATAGGGCCAGCAACGCGCTCTGGGACGCCGACGAACGCAACCGGGACTCCTGACATGACGGACACGACCTCCATCAAACACCCCACACCGTTAACATCGGGTGATTTTACCGCCGCCCAGGAACCGTTTGCGCTGTTCGGCGAGTGGTTCGCCGAAGCCGTGAAGTCTGAACCGAACGACCCGACCGCGATGTCGCTTGCCACCGTCGACACCGAGGGGATGCCCGATGTGCGAATGGTGCTGATGAAGGGCTATGACGCGGACGGTTTCGTGTTCTACAGCCACATTGCCAGCCCGAAAGGTCGCGAACTCGCCGCAAATCCTAAGGCGGCTTTACTATTTCACTGGAAGTCGTTGCGCCGTCAGGTGCGCATCCGCGGCAACGTGACGCCGGTGACGGCGGAAGAAGCCGACGCCTATTTTGCCACACGGCCCAAGCAGGCGCAGATCGGCGCCTGGGCCAGCAAGCAATCGCAGCCGCTGGAAAGCCGCTTTGCATTCGAGCAGGCGATCGCGCTGGTCGCGGCCAAGCACGTCATCGGCGAAGTGCCGCGCCCGCCGGGCTGGAGCGGCTGGCGGATCGCGCCGACGCGCTTCGAATTCTGGCACGACCGTCCGTTCCGCCTGCACGACCGTATCGAATTCCGCCGCGAACAACCGAGCCAGCCATGGTCCAAAGTGCGGCTGTATCCCTGATGCCGAAAGCCTGAAAGATTCCCAATGCCACCATCCGCCAATGCGCCACGGCGCACGATGCTCCTGACCGGGGCCAGCCGCGGTATCGGCCATGCCACCGTGATCCGCTTTTCGTCAGCCGGCTGGCGCGTCCTCACCTGTTCGCGACACCCCTTCCCCGAGGAATGCCCGTGGGGCGCGGGGCCTGAAGATCACATCCAGGTCGATCTCGCCGACCACGCCGACACCTCGCGGGCGATTTCTGAAATCCGGCAGCGGCTGGAAGGCGGCCAGTTGCACGCGCTGGTCAACAACGCCGCGATCTCGCCGAAGGCCGCAGACGGCGGCCGGCTCGGCACCATGGATACGGACATCGACACCTGGAGCCATGTTTTTCGCGTCAACTTCTTCGCGCCGATCATGATGGCGCGCGGGCTGATCGAAGAATTGAAGGCCGCGCGAGGCTCGGTGGTGAATGTCACCTCGATTGCCGGCTCGCGCGTGCATCCGTTTGCAGGCGTGGCCTATGCGACGTCCAAGGCGGCACTTGCTTCACTCACAAGGGAAATGGCGTCCGATTTCGGCCGCGTCGGCGTCCGCGTCAATTCGATCGCGCCGGGCGAGATCGACACTTCGATCCTGTCGCCGGGCACCGAGAAGATCGTCGACCAGCAGATTCCGATGCACCGTCTCGGCACCCCGGACGAGGTGGCGAAGATCATCTACGTGCTGTGCACCGAAACCAGCTCCTACGTGAACGGCGCCGAGATCCACATCAACGGCGGTCAGCACGTCTAGAGCATGATCCGGAAAAGTGGGTACCGGTTTTCCGAACAAGATCATGCTCAAACAAGACGATAGAACGGGATGACGATTCGAAGAAAAGTCATCCCACTCTAGCAATTTGGCCATGCCAGCAGGTCGCGCGAATGCGCGCCCGCTGACAGGTTCTGCATTTCGAAGATGATCGTTGAAAAAGCACAGCGTCGGAGCCCGTCCTTCGCGACGCCGCTTCGCGGCCCTTCGGAAGGAGTTGTAATCCCGAAAACGCTCTTACTCGACGCGCAGCTTGCGCGGCGTCTCACACAGCATCGTCGCACCGACGTTGAACGCGCTGGAGCACTCGTCTTCGTTCTCGCCATCCGCCAGCGCAGCACCGCAGTGCCGACAAAGTCGCTTCGAGGACGCCAGCGTTCTGCCCACGGCGAGGCCCTGTTGATAGCGCGCAAAGTCAATGACGTTGCGTTGTGGGGTTATGAATTTCTCAACCATTGTATCCTCGCGGCCTTAAGGCACGCGTTATCGCAGACAAGTTTCGATCAATCGTTCAGCGCAACGTTCAAATTTTACCAGAGAAATTGAGGCGGACTTCCGACAAATTCCGGATCATGGAACCGCGTGCGCTACAGCCACTTCTTCCACCTGAAAAGGAAATATGGCAGCACTGCTGCCACCAACATCATGATCAACGCCATCGGGTAGCCGTGGACCCATTCGAGTTCCGGCATCACCTTGAAATTCATGCCGTAGATCGAGGCAATCAGCGTCGGCGGCATCAAGACCACCGCCATCACCGAGAAAAGCTTGATGATGTTGTTCTGTTCGAGGTTAACGACGCCGAGCATCGCGTCGAGCACAAAAGTGATCTTGTTGGAGAGATAGGAGGCGTGGTCGGTCAGCGAGGCCACGTCGCGCTGCATGGTCTTGAGCTGCTCGCGCATATCCTTGGACCATTTGACGCCTTCCATGACCGCCGACAGGAAGGTGACGACGCGGCCGATCGAGACCAGGCTTTCACGAACCTTTGAAGTCAAATCGCCCTTGCGTCCAATCGCGATCAGGATCTGCGAATATTGCTTGGCATGACCATGGCGTTCGCTTTCGGGCTCGAAGATGTCGTGAGAAACCTGGTCGACGTCGGCGCCGACCCGCTCCAGAATGTCGGCGCAACGGTCGATCACCGCATCGAGCAATTCCATCAACACCATTTCGCCCGATATGCCCGGCGCACATGCCCGCGCCAGCTTGTTCTCGACCAGCGCAAACGGCTTCGGCTCATCGTAGCGTACGGTTACCAGCCGATGACCCGCTACGATGAAAGTGACCGCTGTCGTCTTGGGCATATCGGTGTCGGAATGGCACATCAACGTCGCCGTCATGTAGCGCGCGCCGTTCTCGATATAGAGCCGACTGGAAATCTCGATCTCCTGCATGTCCTCCCGTGTCGGCACTGCGATCCCGGCCAACCGCTCCACCGCCTTGTCTTCCTCCGAAGTCGGCTTCACCAAATCGATCCAAACCGCGTTTTCCGGCAGGGCGGCAAGATCGGGAGAAGCCACTTTTTTCAACGAAAAATCGGAAGGCGCGAACACCGACAACATGGGCAACTCCGAAACGGGCCAGAAACTCAACCCAACAGGACTAAACGCGATTCTGGCAAGCGCTTCATGACCCGCGCATTAACCGCCGGTGCACATTTATGGCGCTGAGGTGGCCGCAGCGTGACCCGTATCCGGCAGCAGCGCCAATTCTGCCCGGAAATCAACCAGAAACCGCAAAACTTGCGGCATAAAAGCCACAGCCAGCCTCCCGCAGCGCCGAACAAGCGTGCAAGCACTGGAATAATTGCCGGTTTTTGCCGATAATGGGATTAATGGAATCGTCGCGTTTAGGCCGCATAATTGGCGCCGCGAACGCAGGACTTTCGATCGGAAGTGCACAATGTCGTCGCTTAAAGTTACGTTGGGTATCCTCGCCGCCGGCCTGATGCTGTCAGGCTGTATGCAGAGCACGACCTATGAGGCGACCAACACCCAGATTTTCAAACCGCGCGACAAGGAACTTCTCTCCAAGGTTTCCTACGTCAAGACCCCGGTTCCGGAAGCCTTCCGCCGCGCGATCGTCGATTATCACCGCAGGGAAGCCCCGGGCTCCATCGTGGTCGATTCCGACAACCATTATCTTTATCTCGTTCAGGCGAACGGCAAGGCCATTCGCTACGGCATCACTGTCGGCGAGGAAGCGATGGCCTGGTCCGGCATTGCCAAGGTCGGCAGCAAGACCGAGTGGCCGCCCTGGCATCCGACGCCCGGGGAGATTTCGCGACTTGGCGTGCCGAAATTCGTGGCGCCCGGACCGGACAATCCGATGGGCTCGCGCGCGCTCTATCTCTACTCGGGCGGCAAGGACACGCTGTTCCGGATTCACGGCACCAACCAGCCGGAATATATCGGCGCGTCGATTTCGTCGGGCTGCATCCGCATGACCAACGAGGACGTGATCGATCTCTATGATCGCGTCGGTCTCGGTACCGTCGTGGTGGTGCTGGAGCCGAAGCACGGCGACTCGCCGTTCAATTCGCAGATGGCGCTGCAGGGCGGCGGCAACAGCGTTCAGTAACCGCTTCGTCGCTGCGACAATATCAGCTGTGACGACATCAAGCCTCTGACGACATCAAAAGCGCCGGTTTTGCCGGCGCTTTTTTGTTGCGGGCTTCTTCTCAGGCCCCGGCTCGGCCGCTTCCGATTTCGCGCCATCCGACGGCGCATCGCCGGTTTTGGCGGCGTCGGATTTCGCTGCATCGGATTTGGCGGCGACCTCGCGCGGCGGCGCTTCCGCAGGCCGCGCCTCCGGCAACAGCGGCGCGACCTGCGGCATCGGGTCATACACATTCCACTGGCAGATCCGGTAATTGTTGCGCCGTTCCATCAGGTCGAGATGGATGTGGTCCTCGTGGTACCAGTCCGAGCCTGGACCGAGCACGGTTGAAAACCGCGTGCATACGGAATGCAGGACGTTCTCGCGCAGATCACGCGGCACGGTGCGATCGGTCAGCGAGATCGATTGACCGTTGGCGAGCTTGAAGGCGCGAACATCGAGCGCGTTGGCCCGGCCGTGCTCGGAAAGTTGGGCGCCGACGACGCGGTTACGGCCGCGGCACTCGAACGAATCGAAATTGTCGAGAACGCTGATCGGGCTGCCGAGATTTTGCGCCAGCGGCGCGATGTCGGTGCGGATCCAGTCCGCCAGCGCCGAGGCCATCGCACAACGCAGGATCGCCGCGGGCTTCACCGCGACCTGCCGCTTGTCCGGCATCACGATCGCTTCCAACCGCACCAAATCCTCGCCGCCGCAGCCGCCGGCGCCATGGATGTCGGGGATGCTGGGGGCGATGGCAATGGCGTCCGTCAACGCCAGCCGGCAGACCGAAGGCTCAGGGGAAGGCTGCGGCGCCGGCGCGGCCTGCTCGGAGGGCTTGCGGGTGCCGGCAGGCGCCTGCGGCTCCTCGGCAGCGGGCTGGCCGGGCTCAGCCGCCGGCGCCTCCGCCGGGCGCGGCTTCGGCAACGGCACTGCCGACCGGTGCTGGGTCCCGCGCAGCCTTGGCAGACCACGTGGTTGGCCACTGCCAAACAGGTCGCCCCAAGGTGCCGGCACGGGCCTGCGCACGGCTTTGGCGGGCTCGGCTTGCATGCCAAGCATCAGCGCCGCCGCGGCAACGGTAACCATTGCCGCCCTGCTGCGGCCAAAGGCGCCATTAGCCCATTTGCGGCTTGCTTTCTCCGCGCTAGAGTTCATGCCAATTCCGTGATCGAACGTCAGGCCATTCGCACGCCGGCCGATCACGGGCGAGGAAAGAAGAAGCGGGAGGGATTTTCGTATGCTTGGATTGATGCAAGATTGGCCTTTGCTTTGCCACCGGATTATCGAACACGCGGCGAGATATCACGGCACACAAGAGGTCGTCACGCGATCCGTCGAAGGTCCCATTCATCGCACGAATTACGCCGAAATTCGCGATCGCGCGCTGAAAGTCTCGCAACGGCTGGATCGCGACGGCATCAAGCTCGGTGACCGCGTCGCCACCATCGCCTGGAACACCTGGCGCCATCTCGAAGCCTGGTACGGTATCATGGGGATCGGCGCGATCTGCCATACCGTCAATCCGCGGCTGTTTCCGGACCAGATCGCCTGGATCATCAATCATGCGCAAGACCGCGTGGTGATGGTCGATCTCACCTTTGTGCCGATCCTGGAGAAGATCGCCGACCAGATCCCAAGTGTCGAACGCTACATCGTGTTCACCGACAAGGCTCATATGCCGCAGACCACGCTGAAGAACGCGGTCGCCTATGAGGACTGGATCGCGGAAGTCGACGGCAAATTCGAGTGGAAGACATTTGACGAGAATACCGCGGCCGCGATGTGCTATACCTCAGGCACCACCGGCGACCCGAAGGGCGTGCTCTATTCGCACCGCTCCAACGTGCTGCACGCGCTGATGGCTAATTCCGGCGATTCGCTCGGCACCAACGCCGCCGACACCATGCTGCCGGTGGTTCCGCTGTTCCACGCCAATAGCTGGGGCATCGCATTCTCCGCGCCCTCGATGGGCACCAAGCTCGTGATGCCCGGCGCGAAGCTCGACGGCGCCTCGGTTTACGAACTGCTGTCCACCGAGAAGGTGACGCATACCGCCGGCGTGCCGACGGTGTGGCTGATGCTGCTCAACCACATGGCCACCAACAATTTGAAGCTTCCTCATCTCCGAATGGTGGTGTGCGGTGGTTCGGCGATGCCGCGCTCGATGATCAAGTCCTTCATCGACATGGGTGTGGGCGTGCGTCACGCCTGGGGCATGACCGAGATGAGTCCGATCGGGACGCTGGCCACCTTGAAACCGCCATTCGCAGAGCTCGCCGGCGAGGAACGGCTCGATATCCTGCAGACGCAGGGTTATCCGCCGTTCGGCGTCCAGATGAAGATCACCGACGATGCCGGCAAGGAACTGCCATGGGACGGCAAGACATTCGGCCGGCTCAAGGTCAGTGGCCCTGCGGTGGCACAGGCCTATTTCCGGGTCGACACCGATATCCTCGATGACAACGGCTATTTCGACACCGGCGACGTCGCAACCATCGACGCGCACGGCTATATGCGGATCACCGACCGCTCCAAGGATGTCATCAAGTCCGGGGGCGAGTGGATCTCTTCGATCGATCTGGAAAACCTCGCCGTCGGCCACCCCGCGGTTGCGGAAGCGGCCGTGATCGGCATCTATCATCCCAAATGGGACGAGCGCCCGCTTCTGATCGTCCAGCTCAAGGCCGGCGAGAAAGCGACGCGCGAAGACATCCTGAAATATATGGACGGCAAGATCGCGAAATGGTGGATGCCCGACGATGTCGTCTTCGTCGAAGGTATTCCGCACACGGCTACGGGGAAGATCCTGAAGACCGCGCTGCGCGACCAGTTCAAGGCCTATCGCTTCCCGAACGCCGCGGCGTAGGGGAGAGGCGAATAGCGCATGGAAGTGGCGAATAGGTATTCGCCACTCCCTATTCGCGCCTTAAACTCCCTTGAATTTGCCGCAGGTCCGTGGTCTCAAACGGGCCAGCAGAGCAGCCTGGCGTTATTCGCCCGGCGAGACCCTAACCCGGCAGATTTTCGACCGATGGCCCGCAGGTTTTCCGCTCCCTACCAGTCGGAGCCCGTGTCCAGCCTCGCGACGTGGTCGCGTAACCTTGCGATCTTCTCCATCGTTGCGGTGGTGGTCTCGATCATCATCGTTCGCTTCGGCTTCCTCGAGATGAAGCCGGCGCTGGCGACGTTCTTCGGGGCGCTCGCACTTGCCGGTCTTTCCATTCTGGTCGGCCTGGCTGCGTTTGCGGCGATCTGGCAGAACGGATCGCGCGGCATGAGCCGGATTCTGCTGGCGTTGCTGATCAACGCGATGATCCTCGCTTATCCTGCCTATCTCTTCCTGCAATATCGCAAGCTGCCGCCGATCCACGACATCACCACCGATCCGGTCGATCCGCCGCGCTTCGAGGCGCTGGCACGGCTGCGCACGGGTGAAGGCACCAATCCGGCCGTCTATGCCGGACTTTATTCGGCCGAACAGCAACGGGCGGCCTATCCCGACATCGAGACCGTCGAGCTCGAGGTTCCCGTGCAGCGGGCCTATGAGGTGACGCTGGCGCTCGTCGCCAAGCGCAAATGGCTGGTGATCGACGAGCGGCCGCCGCAGCTGCCGCGCCGCATCGGCCGCATCGAGGCGGTGGCGCGAACGCCGATCATGGGATTCCGCGAAGACGTCTCGATCCGCATCACGCCCGACGGCGACGACTCGCGGGTCGATATCCGCTCGGCCTCGCGCTATTTCGACAGCGATCTCGGCAGCAACGCCGCGCGCGTTTCAAAACTGATCGACGACATCAACACCGCTGTCGACAACGCCAAGCCGGCGCCGAAGAAGCCGCAGGCCGCGCCGAAGCTTCCGGCGAAGACGGTGAAGAAGTGACGTCCTAGAGCGTGATGACTTTTCTTCGAATCGTCATCCCGCTCTATCTTCTTGTTTGAGCATGATCTTGTTCGGAAAACCGGTACCCACTTTTCCGGATCATGCTCTAGGACGCCATCCGATACGTCCCGCCGATCACGGGGTCGCCGTCGGTCGCCACGATGCCGCGCCCGACCAGATCTTCCAGATGCGCCAGCACCGAATAGCCGGCCGCCGTGGTCAGCCGCGGGTCGATGCCGATATAGATCGCGCGCACCATCGTCGGTATGTCGGTCTCGCCCTTGGCGAGGCGATGCAGGATCGAGGCTTCGCGAGCCTGACGGTGCCGGGTCAGGAAACGGACATAACGCGGGGCCTCCGGAATTTCCGGCCCGTGGCCCGAGAAATAC
>Ga0157375_10004179_pt1 | contig 12530 bp, 8 predicted proteins | sample M35metaG_FD_115311 | JGI IMG/M metagenome (GOLD analysis project Ga0157375, IMG submission 115311) | Miscanthus rhizosphere microbial communities from Kellogg Biological Station, Michigan, USA - M3-5 metaG | ecosystem: Host-associated > Plants > Roots > Rhizosphere > Soil | place: USA: Michigan...
ACACCGCCCATTCGAGCCACGAAGAGGCGCTCGAAGAAGTGTTGCGCATGCTCGACGTCTATGCCGATGTCTCGGAGAACGTTATGGCGATGCCGGTCATCAAAGGCCTAAAAACGAAATCCGAAAAATTCGCCGGCGCGCTCAGCAGCTACTCGATCGAAGCCATGATGCAGAACGGCCTGGCGTTGCAATCCGGCACCAGCCACGACCTGGGTCAGAACTTCGGCAAAGCCTTCGACGTGAAGTTTCAGAGTAAAGAAGGCCAGCTTGACTACGTATGGCAGACCAGTTGGGGGGTGAGCACCCGGCTGATCGGCGGGCTGATCATGAGTCACTCCGACGATAAGGGGCTCATATTGCCTCCGAAACTTGCGCCAAATAAAGCGGTGCTAGTGCCCATTTATCGTAAGGACGAAGAACGGGCCAGCGTGCTCGAGGCCGCCCACAAGATTGCAGCTGATATCGGCGCCAAGGTGGACCAACGCGAAGGGCAGACGCCGGGTGCCAAGTTCTATCACTGGGAGCGGCGCGGCGTACCAGTAGTCCTCGAACTGGGGCCGCGCGACCTCGCGTCCGGCAACATTGTGCTGAAACGGCGCGACACTGGCACCAAAGAAATCTTGCCCCAGGCAGAGATCGCCGCCAGGGTGCCAATCGTCCTAGAGCAGATGCAGCGGGACCTCTACGCTACCGCGCGTAAACGCCTGAGCGATAACACACTTATCGCTAATTCCATCAACGAAGTCGAGGACATACTACGCCCGGTTACGGCCGAGAAGGGGGGCGGTAAGTTCGTGATGGCCCACATGAAAGACGACCCCCGCTGCGACGCCCGGGTTAAGGAATTTAAGGCGACCATCCGATGCATTCCCTTAGAGGATCAATATGACGGAGCGGGAAAATGCGTCGTGACCGGAGAACCGGTCGACCGGCGAGTTGTGATCGCTAAGTCCTATTAAGTACCGGCAGTACCTACTTGGTTGAAACATTTAGGCCATTTTTCGGTTACTATGGATTTTTGCCTGCCTAGGTTTGTGAGGGTCGGAGGATTTATGCTGGCGGTAAGGTTTCGTATCCCTTGCGGGGTACTCGTGTTGCTTTCTGCGCTCTCCTGCTGGGGGGCCAGTTTCGGCACCGTGGTGCCGGTAAACGGCACCGTTTCCGACATCGCGCTGGATGAGCGCCGCAACGTAATTTGGGCCGCCAACTTCGGCGCCTATCGCGTCGAGCAAGTTGATATTGCAACTCGAACGCTGCTCGCTCCGCTGACTGTTCCGATGCCGCCGAGCGCTGTGGCCCTCTCCCCTAATCGCCGGTTCCTGGTGGTGGGTGAATATCAGAAGCCCGACCCCGCTCTGCTCTCGACCACCCCGTTCCCTCCTGAGACTGGCGGATACACGCTCTTCGATTTAGACGCGGGTCTGCGCTACGACGTGAATCTGAACGCTCCAGTTCTGGCCGTGGCTTTCGGGTCAGACGGTAACGCACTTATTCTGACGCGTAGTCCCGCGGTCGACCCGCAAAATCCAGGGCCGCTCACCAACCTGTTTCTGCTGCAGCCCTTCCCCTTCCGGACATTGACGGCAATCGATTCCATTCCAGTTCAAAGCGTCAACCTGCCAGTCCCATTGGTCAACTTCCCTACACAGATCGGTCAAGCCGCCGCAGGAGTCTCGGGCGATCGGAATACCATTGTGATGCTGGCCGCGGTCGTACAGGATTCCAGCGCTACTTCTAACCTTTCCGTTGTGATCCACTATGATGTGCCCTCGCAGAGGGCGTCCGCGGAGGAGTTCACGACGAGTCCCCCGGCCGGGCCGCGCAGCGTGGCTGTGGATCAAACCGCGGCGAACGTCCTGGTGGACTGGGGAATGCAGCATTATTCGCCGGACGGCAGTTCGTATCTTCTGGCGCAATATCCTCGTCCCAACGGTGCATTCAATATCGGCACCAGTGCCTGGGATCTCACCGCTGGTCTGATCTACGCTCAAATACCTACGCCGGACGACACGTCCGTCCTGCACGTCATGGCCTCCGATAACCTGGCGGTTTACAAACGGCTTCAGTTGCCCGAAGATCTCTCCGGCAAGTCTCAGATGTCCAGCGACGGACAAGCGATGTACTCGGCGTCGGTCAGTGGCGTGGCGATCCTTCCCATCGGACAACTGCGGAATCTGCCGCAAGTGGGCTTCTCCCAGGAAGATATGATATTTGCCACGGACGCTTGCAATCAACTGGTGGTGCGGCAGTTCCTGAACATTATCAGTCTAAGTTCCGTCAACACAGACTTCTCGCTTTCGCTGCCCGCTGGAACTACCGGGGTCACGCTGTCCGCCACGTCCGGAACAACGCCGGCACAGGTGATGGTGACCATTGATCCAGCGGCTTTCCAAGGGTCAAGGGGAACTACTAGCATTCCATTAACGCTTACCTCCACCGGCGCCGTGAATCTGCCCCCTCCCATGCGGCTACTGATCAATACGCGGGATTTCAATCAGCGTGGGCAGATCATAAACATACCCGGCAAACTAGTTGATATCCTAACGGACCAGGCTCGCTCGCGCTTATACATTCTGCGCCAGGACATTAACACGGTGCTGGTGTATGACGCCACCACGCTCCAGCGCATCGCGTTTCTGCGGACCGGCAACACGCCGACTCAAATGGCCCTAACCACCGACAAGAAATACCTCATGATTGGAAATGAAAATTCGCAAATCGCAAATGTATTCGATTTGGACACATTGCAGGACGCGGGCCCCATCATCTTTCCTCCAGGCCACTATCCACGCAGTATCGGCGTTGCCAATACAGGAATGTACGGGTTGGCGCGACTAGCGGGCGACCCGCCGAAGTTTGATCCTCCTATTACCGGGCAGGCCACACTCGACCATATCGATTTTGCGAATCGCGTTGCTGACACACCACCTACGTTGTCCGAGCCGATTCCTTCGATCTACAAAAACGGGCTACCTACGGCTGACGGCGTGCTGACTTCCTCACCGGCGAACGATTATCTGATGCTGGCGCTCGCTGATGGTGATGTGGTCGAATACGCCGACTCCTCCCAAACCTGGCTGGCCTCGCGCAAAGATTTCACGAGCCTCGGCGGCGCTTATTACGCATTCAACCGAGATCGATTTCTAGCGGGCCCGAACCTGTTCGATGCCGCGCTTGTGCCACTGGGCCAACCCTTCCCCGCTGCTGACGGAACGTCCTCGGGTGTCGGAGTGTTGAGCGGAGCCGGGTTGCGAACCACCGCGACGGGCGCAGCCGCCCCGGGCGTGATCCAGCGCATCAACCTGGCCAATCGAACCGAATATAACGCCACGCTAATGGTGGAAGCCCCCATGACCGCGACCAGTCTGTTGACCCCCCAGGTGGGACAAATTGGCGAGTCGATCTTGCCGTTCACGCGCACGCTGGCGATTTCGCCGGATCAAACCAAAATCTTCGCCCTGACGACTTCCGGCTTGACGGTATTGCCCTCTACCTTCGACGCGGTGCTCGCGAAACCGGTGGTTTCGAGCGTAGTCAATGCGGCTGACCAGGGCAGCCGGGTGGCGGCGGGCGGGGTGGTAGATATCAATGGTACGTTTCTTGCCACCGGCTCGTTCACAGCCGGCGCTCCTCCGTTGCCTGAATCGCTGGGGGATGTGTGCGCTCTGGTAAACAATATCCCATTGCCGCTGTTTAGCGTCTCGCCGGGACAATTGGTGGCGCAGCTGCCGTATATCGCCGGCGCCGGCAGTCTGGTGGTTCATAACTCCGGCGGCGTCAGCGCTCCTTTCTCCTTTACGATTCAAGGTCAGGCGCCCGCCATTTACCAAACGGCCGGCACTCTCCAGGTGGTTCGCGACGACAACGGCGAGCCGGTCGGTTTCACCAATCCTATCCATCCCAATACAGCGTTGACCATCTACGTCACCGGACTAGGGCTGACCACGCCATTGCCTCCTTTAGGAACAGCGGCTCCGGCAAGCCCCCCGGCCGTGGTTGTCACCCCGCCGACAGTAACACTCGGCGGCGTCAACTTGGCCGTGTCTTCGGCAACTTTGGTACCCGGCCAAATCGGAACCTACACGATCCACGTTACGGCGCCCGAAAAAGTCCAGGTCGCCGAGAGCGCGCCGCTCACTGTCACGGCGGGCGGAATTAGCGCAACTTACAATGTCCGGGTGGTGAGCCCGTGACCGGCACGAACATCAGGAGGAAATGCATGCTGAAAAGTTTGACTTGCGCCGCAGTGATGTTTGCCGCTGCCGCAGGCTTGGCTTCTGCCCAGGAATCCCAGTGGGAGGTCGGCGTCATTGGCGGCGTCGGCTTTTCGCCCAACTTGACTGTGAAAAATGCCACTACCAGCGCGTCGGCCAGCGTCAGGCCCGGCCTCACAGTGGGAGTTTATGGCGGACAGGACATGTATCGCTTTTGGAGCGGTGAAGCTACGTATCTTTACCGCGACGGCAATTTGAGGTTATCTGGCAACGGCCAATCGGTGACTTTCGGCGCGCACACGCACCTGATTACCGGCGATTTCCTGGCGCATTTCAAACCGCGTGGGGCGCGCATCCGGCCCTTCATATCGTTTGGCGGCGGGATCGAAGTAATGCAAGGCACCGGCCAGGAGTCGTTCAATCAGCCCTTGAAAACTCTGGCGGCGCTCACGGCAACTCGCGAGGTTCTGCCGGTCGGCGAGATTGGAGGGGGTGTGAAGGTTCGGCTTGCGAACCATCTCCTGTTGCGGGTTCAAGCGCGCGATTACATCAGCAAGGCTCCCCACGAAGTCATCGCACCGGCGCCGGGCGCCCGCTTGAATGGGATACGGCAGGATATCATCGGCACCGCCGCCCTTGCTGTAGTTTGGTAAACCACGAGGAGGCGGCGGCGCCGGTTCAAGCACATTTCACCGGCCTGGAGCGCTCGCTCTTCAGCTATTCCCTGCCGTTTTCTTATCTGTAAAGGCGCATGAGATGAGCTACATTTTGATCCACTGCTTTGGGATCAAAGCTGTCTTTACAAGGGCCTAGCACTGCGCAATATGTCGCGGCGTATTCGTTTTGGGGCACATATATCGTCAAGAAGGCGGTCCGGGAAAAAGTGATCATCGTACTGGATCCGAGCCACGCCAGTCCCATCACGGTATAGAACGTCAAGTAAACTGCCACCAGTTTGGCGGGTACAAGATGATGACGCGCGACGATATGCGCGATGGATAGAGTGCAATAGAATATCAAGAGTGGAATTATCGGCAACCAAAGCCTTGGATTAGATAATGGCCACGCAAATAGTATTGCTAAGTAACCAACCACGAATGCGTCGGTTGGCCCGAAGGTTTTTCGCTTGACGAGAAGACCGGCGATTATGGCTGTCAGCGACAAAGCCCCCACCCAAGGTAAAACATGCCGGGCGAATTCCGGGACGACATGCAAAGGAACATTAGCCGTTATCTGCCCCAATTCGGTAAGCCGGTATCCGATAATGGACCAGGCCGTGTAAGCCACCGTTTGTCCCCGGACAGTCGATGTGAAATCCCGCAGCGACACATTTAAATTTGTGGCGATCCAGCCGATCACGACAAGAACAAGGAACGCGAAAGACCCGATTGCGAAGATTGCGCGGCTATGAGACCAACCTTTCAGGTACGTCTTGACTGCGGGATGCGAGATGACCATCCACAAGAAGGCCGGAATCAACGCCAAGCCGACTCTCCGCACAGCAATCGAGCCTAAGAGCAAGGTCCCAGCCACCGATAGCCATAGCCAAAAGCGCCCGCCAACTCTCAATCTCACGGTATGCTCCATGGAAGCTAAGCAACACATCGCAATACAAAAAAAAGGGACGTCGGTCAAAGGAAGGGTGAAGAATATGATGAATATGAATGAGAGAAGCGATAGCGCGTAAACTTTCAGGACGTAATCCCGATCCCGCAAAAAGGTCAGAGTGATGACATATCGGAGAGCAAACAGGCCCAGGAATAGAAATGCCGCATTAAGGGTCAGAATTACCCATGTATGGGCTACTCCCATGCTTAAGAGTGCCGCCAGCAAGCCGGGATATGCGGGCGGATACAAGGTGCTTTGGCCGTGAATTAAAAAGCCGGTGTTGTGGGCTACCGATTCCGCTTCCGATAGAAGAGTGACAGCGTCGTCATTGAGACGCAGCGGCGTAAAAATCTGAGCCAAGTAGCACACGGCCAGGAAAGCGAGAATCGCGGTATAAATGCGGTCTGCTCGTGGCAAGTTTGCTGGTGGCTCTCTTGCGTTACATTAGCATAATGCCATCTATAGTAAGCTGCGATATGAAGATGCGTTTACCTATTTAGTGCCCCGCGCGAACGGGAACAATAGCTCGGCATTGAGTACTCCTGGTGCGGGACTGGAGCCGCACGAGGTTTCGTTCGCGTGCACAGTCTGGTTCTGCATGATCGTGGCATACGCCGCGCTGCAATTGACCACTCCCTTCGCCGCTAGCGGAGCCTTCCGCACGCCGTACGTTGCCGCCGATTTTGCCGAATTCTATATCGCGGGCAAGATTCTCAACCAGCACGGAGCGGACGCCCTTTACGACCTTGACTTGCAGACGCGACTGTTCCACCAACTGGACGCCGGCAACCACGACGCCAAGCTGTGGTACGTCTGCGCGCCGTATTTGGCCCAGATCTTCCGCCCGTTCGCATTACTCTCCTTTCACAGCGCGTATATAGCCTGGATGATCGTCGCCATTTTGACTTATGGGATCGGCGTCGGCGCACTGAGTCCTTATCTGGCTGGCCTGCCTGCGCCTTATCGGCGCGCGGCGTTGCTTCTCGGTCTGACTTTCGTGCCCGTCGCGCTCTGGTCGCTGGTCGGCGGTCAGATTGGGGTGATCGCGTTCGCAATCATCGCCTGGTGTGTCCGTTTCGATTTGTCCGGCAAACAGCTTGCAGCCGGAGCCACGCTAGCCCTGTGCTGCTATAAGCCGACTCTGCTTCTGTACTTCGGTCCATCTCTTCTTCTGCGAATGAACTTCCGTTTTCTGCTGGGATTCGCAGCCGGGCTGAGCGGCTTGCTTGCCGTCTCTTTACTCGCCAGCATCAAGGCGGTTTTCGATTGGTTGGGGTTAATGTCAACCTATGGGCAATTCGCGTCGCAGGGAAACTCTCCCTGGCCGGATGTCTGGCCTGTGCTGATCGATGTGAATCATTTCGTGCGAAGAATGAACGCCTCTAATGCGCGGCTGTCAGTGTTCATAGCCGCGGCGGCGTTTATCGGCGTGGTTGCCTTGCTTGCCCGCTACTGGCGCCGGTTCGACGCCGCCACTGTGGAGGAGCGTCAGGTCACGTGGGCAGTAACGATTACTGCGTCCATGCTCGCGAACTTGTACGTGACGGCTTACGATTCCGCGTCGATCGTGGCGGGAGCCTTGCTCACAGCCTCGGTAATGTGGCGGCAGCGCGCCGAAGTGAGGTGGACGCGGCGCTTCTATGCCATCGTCGCCGTAGTGTATCTGACGGCACTGATCCCCGCGCCTGTCATCGCCTACCTGCGCGTTCACTTGTACACGCTGGCGATCGCGGCGCTCGCCGTGTTCCAATATCGTTTGCTGAGCCGTCTTTCGAAGATGAGTGCCTAACGGGCCGTCGCCGGGGCGAAACGCCGGAAGAGCTTGACGAAGACCAGCCGGAAGCAGACATCGCCGGCCATCAGCGCAGCCAGCCACAATATTGGGTACGTGTAGCGTGGACTGAACTGAATCACGTAGTAGGGAATGGGGAATATCAGCAATCCGGCTAGGGCGGCTTTACCGGCCGCGGTTCGCCGATTCATCCACAGCCCGGCGACTGCCAGGAGACTGATGCCCGCCACCAGCCAAGTGGAAGCCCACCACATCCACATGCGCGCTATTGCAAGTTGCAAGAAGCGGGCCGGGTTCCGGCGTATCCAACTGAAGGCTTCCGATTGCATGCGGCCAAAATATGCGGGCTCGCCCACGCGCCTAAGCTCAGCCGCAACCGCCGCGTTGCTTCCGGGATGCCATCGCTGGTAGCGCTCCCCTTCTGCATCCTCCTGACTCGGCCCCGCCAAATCGTTATTGGATAAGAGCAATTCGAGGCCAAAGTTGTCCCGCAGGAAAACCGGCGCTCGCAAGACCAGCCAATTGCGCGCGGCCCAAGGCAAAATGACGACCAGGGCGATGGCAGCCGACGCCATCACGTACCTGCGGCCGCGAATCAGCCACACTGCCGCTAGCGAAGCGGGACCCAGCGCTGGCGACACCAGCCAGCCTAGTCCCATTACTAGGCCTGTCCAGCCCCACCGGACACCCATTAGGGCGCATAAAAATACGGCCTCAAACGCCAGCCATGCGGTCGAAGCATCCCACTGCGGCAAAGGCCAGGTACAAAGCAGCACCGCGCACGCAGCGATCGCGCCGGGAATCCAGGATGCGAACGCGGCCTCCGCAATGTACAGCAGCAGCACCACGCCAAAAGTTTGAATCGCGATTTCGGTTAGCACCGAAACTAGCGCCGCGGCGGGCCGGTCTCCCAGCAGGCGCAGAACGGTGGCGAGCATCAGCGGATGCACTGGGCTACACACGGCTGTGGGGCCGGTGGCGTAGCCAAATGGATTTGCAAAACCATCCCCATTCACTAGAGACCGCGCGATCGCCATCTGTTCGTAGTGGGATCCGAACGCGGCCTGCGACCCGGGTCCAGTGCTGCGATAGACCAGTATCGGCACAGTAAAAACAATCGCCAGCGCGAGCACTTCGCGTGGAACCGCCAAACGCTTGCGCGCCGTAGTGGGCACGCTCGCCGATTCAGCTAACGCATCTGCCGGTTCTTTCTGCTCCACCTACGGGGCCCCTCTCATCACTTTATTTCCAAAAAATCACCTAGTTCCTGGTTTCCGCGGATTGGGAATAGAGCCCGCGATGCCGGGCCGCAGCTTGGATGCGGGCATCGTCATTGGCTTTGGTTAACATCACCGCCGCAAATTTCCCCGCACGAAGTTTGATTTTCCTTTTCTTCCAGGGGCGCCAGTCCAGCCCGCTGGTACCGGCGGGCGAACCGCAGCTTCCATACGCAAATTACAATCCCGTCGCCGGGATCGAAAGCAGGAACTCAACCGCGATCGCGACTCCATCGCGAGTGGCCGCGCGAAATTCCCAGCTCGCTAACGCCGCCAACAGCGCCTGATCCGTTTCGGGCCGGATAGGCCGCACCATGCGCAGGCCCTCGAACTTCCCGTCCTTATTCACCAGGCCATGCACCAGCACGTATTTCTCATACGATGGAAGTTTGATCGTGGGCTTGAGCGTCTTAGTGGGATAAGGCGCCTTCACCGGCGCTCCCATCGGCCCCAGAACCACCACTGGTCCACTGCCGGATTGGGGTTTTTCGCCGGGTACGCAGAAGAACAACGTCCAGTCCCGCGCCGTGCCCATTGAAACGTACACCGAATAGATGGGGCGTCCACTGAGCAGTCCACGGCTCTCCGGATACTGATCCACCGGCGAGGATTGCACTACTAGCGCGTCGAAGGTTCCACTGGGTGGACGGTTGATTGTGAGAGATCCGGGAGCGGTGCGCCCCGCGCCCGCCCCACTGCCTACACCTGTTCCCGTGCCGGAGCCAGCGCCCGAGCCTACCCCTGTGCCACTGCTGGCCGCACCGGTTCCGCTATTCTCGCTTGCGCCTGCGCCAGGCCCGTTCAAACCCAGACCATTCGCGCCGGTGCCGGGGCCTTTACTTCCCGGACTCGCGCCATTCCCGCCGACGACAGCCACCAGGTTCCCGTCGGGCGAACCTCCCACCAATGCCGCACCGATTCCGCTGCCCACCCCCGCCCGGCCGTTGCCCGGCGCGGAGCTGCCATTCGATGCAGAGCTACCGGCCGTACTCCCATTAGGCGCCGCACTTCCAGTTGAACCCGAGCCGGCCAGGCCGCCGCCGTTCGCGCTGGCACTGGCGGAACTTGCGGATGACGCGCTGCTCGCGGAGGGCGCGGTTCCACTGCCTGCGGTGCTGGTCCCCGGCGTGGTGCCGGATGCGGCCACTGGACCGCTCGATTCGTGCGGCAGCGGCGCAATGTTGCCCGGCGGCACCACCACTTTGTCGCTGAACGGAATCGGGTGATCGCTCATGGATAAAACCGTGAGCGGATCTCCCACCGGCGCGGGCGGCTGCGGCACCAGCTCGAGCGCCGGCGTTGCGATATCGGGCGCTTGGGCCGGCGTCGGCGGAGTCCTGCGCCCCGGATTCTGGAAGGGCTTGGGAATCTTGCGCATCTGCTTAAGATCCGTGAATACGCGGAAGTTCGGCAGCGGAGTATTGGGCGGCGTCAAGTTCGGAGGCGACAGAGGTTGGATCAGAGTCCGCGTCGCGAGTGGCGTAGAGTGCACTTCGGGAGGAATAAACGCGCGCGCCTCCTGTCTCAGCGGGCGGATCTTTTCGGGGGTGGGCGCGGGCGCCGGATTTACAGCCGCTGGAGTTGCCGCGGGTGTGGGCACGCGAGCCTTGGCGGGCTCAGGCGCCGGGCTGGGTTCTGGAGTTGGCGTTGCGGCGCGCACCCGTCTCGGCGAACGTCCCGCGGTCGCGGCACGGGGAGCCGCAATTCCTCCGCTCCGCCCCTCGGCCAGTGATTTACTTTTGGGAGCCTTGCTGTTGGGCAGCGGAGAGCCGCTCGACCCGCTCTGCGAGCCATCCAACTGCGCCACATAGTACAGCTTGCCGCTGATCCGGATTTCGGTCGGCCGCCCGTTTTCTAAGTGCGCATCCGGTTCCGCTGCCGGAGTCGACACGTTGAACAACGCCGCGATCGCCGCGCCATGCACCAGCACCGATAAAACCAAGTTTCGCGGCGACGGTCCGGAATACACTTACACCATCCTATGCTGTTGGTCTCGTACGCATATGAAGCTCCCTCGATCCGCCCGCAATCACATGCCTTTTACTGAAGCCTTCACTACGCCTCGGGGCGCCGGACGCCTGCGCGCCGCGCCACCAGGGAGCGGATCGTCCCCACTGCACTGGCATTCCCACGGCGGCCGCCAAGATTCTTCAACCCGAACAGCGCCAGCTCAAACCGGTCGCGCGCGCCCACCTTTTCGTAGAGGGTAGTCAGGTAGGCCTTTACAGTGCCTTCGGAAATGCCCAGCGCCGACGCAATTTCTTTATTCTTCAGACCCTGCGTCAACAAGCCCACCAGTTCGCTTTGCCGCTTGCTCAAGCTCACCGGACGGTTATTCAACAGGTTCATGGTCAGCGAGCTTTCCATCCACAGCTCGCCCCGCGCCGCAATCTGCAGGCACTCGCGGAAATGTTCCGGCGATGCGGTGGTGCTCAGAAAGCCGCGCACGCCCATTTCGACGGCCTGATGCGCCAACTCCGTCGACAGCTCACGCGCCCACATTACGATGTTCGCCGACCGAGCCATCATTTGCAGTTCGCGAATCCCGTTCAATTCTGTTTCGCGGCTCAATCCGCACACAATCACGTCCGGTTGAGAGCGGTTCGCGGCTAGCAACAGCTCAGGGTGGGAACGGCAGACTTCCAATAGGTTGATAGCCGGGTCGGACCGAAGTAGAGCCTTGACTCCAATCTCAACCATGGGCTCGTCTGTTGAGACTAGCACCGATAACATGCTCACATCATCGGCCCTCCGAACTGCCGACGTTAGCTTCGTACTAGGGACCCAAAACAGCCGTATCCCATTTTGGAGCTAACTTCGCGATTATACAGGGATTCATCAAGTAATACAAGGGTTTACGGCAGAACATACAGCCAAAAGAGTATTTAGTACCACTGGTACTATGCTATCTAAGGTCAGTAGGTCGCTAGCCCCTAACGGGAGTCTTGTGGTAACCCTTTGAATTCCCTTATCTTATAGTAAATACCACGCGGTTAAGAAAGTCGGAGATGCTGATCCACGAGGAACGTTTTTCGGCAGAGGTCGAATTGCCGTGCAAGATCTTCTGCGGCCCGGATTCCCTGTTAGAGATTGCGGGCACAGCAGTTAACATCGGTCCGGCCAGCGTGCGTTTGCAGCTCGACTCACTCGATGGCGCCTGGCATCCGCTAGTGGGAGAGTCGATCCGGCTGGAGTTGTTGTTGCCGGTGAAGAGCGCCCGCGCCAAGGCCAAATACCTCAGTGTGCGTGCGCGAGTAGCGGACGTGACCGACATGCCGGACGGCAAGCGCCGTCTGGAATTGCGTTTCCGAAAGCCGGCCTTCAAAGAGCGGCTGAAAGAGACGGGCGAGAAAGACAGCGGCTTGGCGAAGACCTCGCGAGCCGCGCATAGCAAGTGGCGGATGTAGCTGGTGCGATGATGACGACTTCCATAAAACGCAAGCGCCGCGAGGGCGGTAACTCCATTGTCGAAGTGGCGCTGCTGTCACCTTGGATTTTCTTTCTATTTGTGGGCATCTTCGATTTAGGATTTTACACCTATGCCGTGATTTGCACTCAAAACGCAGCGCGTGCTGCGGCAACCCAGACAGCAGCGAGTGTGGGCGTCCAATTGAATTCAACTGCGTGTGACGGTGCATG
>Ga0157375_10004181_pt1 | contig 12527 bp, 11 predicted proteins | sample M35metaG_FD_115311 | JGI IMG/M metagenome (GOLD analysis project Ga0157375, IMG submission 115311) | Miscanthus rhizosphere microbial communities from Kellogg Biological Station, Michigan, USA - M3-5 metaG | ecosystem: Host-associated > Plants > Roots > Rhizosphere > Soil | place: USA: Michigan...
CGGCAGTGCTCCGGCCGCCGCCTCAAGGTCGTTCCGATACGCATTGAGCGTGTTGCGTGACGCGCCTGCTTCCGCCGCCATCATATCGAGGAAGCGATCGACTAGCGCGCGGTCATCGGCGTTCACGTCCTTGAGAGGGCCTCGGCGGCGATCATGCGCGCCGCGAATTCCTGGCCGTTTCGCCTCAGCGCCGTGACGGCATGGAACATGTGCATGCCCGGCACGCCTTCGAAGCTATTGGTCTGCATGCCGACGCCCGCAAGCACGGCAACGGTTGCCGCCTGCCTGCGGATCGAAGCGGCATCGATCAAATTGCTCCAGCTGGTTCGCCGCGACAGTCCAAGCCCGTAGCGGTCGCTGAGGCGTCCGGCAGTGCGGCCATCGATCCGTCCAAGACCGGCCAGCCCCGCAACGAGCAATGCGCTGCGCTGCTTGCCCGGACTATTGTCGCGGCCAATGAACGATCCGATCCGTCCCATACTGATGTCGAGGCCGCGTGCTGAAGGGGCGCCCAATGCCAGCATCGCCCAGCATTTGTCGGCATTCGCGTCGCCCATGTCGTCGACGACGGAGGCCCAGCGCGCCGCCGGCCCGTCATAGCCGGCCGCCAGCATCGACGCGATTAGGTTGGGTGCGTCTGCTTCCAGGTCCTTACTCGGCGCCACTCGCGAAGCGGCCCTGGCCAAGACCGCACGCGCGGCTTCCGTATCCAGGCCCGGCTTCGCGGCCGACCACAGTCTACGCATCGCTGCCAGGCGTGTGTCCAGGTCCTTCCCCACCATCGCCACGCGCAATTGCCAAGCATCGGTCTGGCCAAGGTCGCTGGGATCGGTCGCGTCATAGATGACCGAATACAGGTCCATCAGCGCCTGGCTGGAGAAAACACCAAGGCCTGTCGCGATCCGCGCTGAAGCAAGCCGGGACTCAGGGCCCAGGACGGGCGCCCGCGCCTGCCATGCGCGAACCTGCGACGATGCCGCGTCGATGAGGTCCTGCGGGGGTAACATACCGGTCGAAGTAGCAAGGCCGAACCGCCAGGCGGTCAGCGAGTTCGCCTGCGCCCATTCGATTGTTGCCGCACGCGAGGTGTCGGCGCCGGCACCCACAACCTTGTCGGCGAGGGCGAGATCGATGCCGCCGATGCGACCGTGGCGGCGCGCATCCTCAATGTCGGCAGCGGCCTCGGCGCTGGCGCCGGAGAGCGATGCGCAGATGGCGCGGATGAGTGGAAGCGACTGTCTTTCCACCTTTCCGAGGCCACCCTGCAGGGGGCAGAGGCCAGACGGGTCCGCATTGGCAAGCGCGCTCTGTACTGCCACCTGGTACATCTTGGGCGTGAAATCATCGACGTCCACGGCGGACACGATCATGCGCGCGCCATCCGCCTCGCCCATCCGCAGCAATAACCAGGCGCGCTCGGCAGCCCAGTCGGCGGCATCGACATCGGTCGGAGCCGGGATCTGAGTCAGTAGGGCGTTGCGAACCGTGATGTGCGCCCAGCGCGACGGTAATGGGGCGTGCGTACGCCTGAGCAGGACCGACAGGAATTTGCCGCTCGCTTTGCCCCAGGCGTCCTGCTCAAATCCGGTCTGCGAGGAGGGCAATGGCCCGGCTAGCGACGGGTCCCGGCGCGCTGAGGCCGGCAGTTCGACGGGCGGCGGGACATTTTCGGGCAATAGATCGGCTAAAGCCTGGTCCATCGGCACGATTTCCACCGCGGTCTCGCTGCCTCCGGTGGGCGCGGCGGTATTCCCGGGCGATGCTGGTGTCGGGGCCGGAGCAGGAGACTGCTCGCCGAAGCCCGGCGGCAACAGCGATTCCGGCTGGTCCTGGGCAATGGCGGGAATGGCCGCCGCCAGCACCGCTGCTGCTCCCAACAGGAGCTTAGTGCGCGTTCGCATCACGGCTAACGTCGGCCTCGATCTGCTTGGTGGGCACCTCGTGGGCGCTGCGTGAAAGGAAGAAAGCCCCGCCGATTACGAGCAGGGCGACGACGATCAGAAAAACGGTTCCTCGCGGCATACCAGCCCTTTTGCCCGACCAGACAAGCCCATGTATAGCCCTGGTTTGTGGAAAAGCTCTCGGGGCGCCTCGATCGGCCAATTGTTCTCGTTGGATTGATGGGTGCGGGCAAATCGACGGTAGGAAAGCGCCTTGCGAAGCGCCTCGGCCTGCCCTTCGTCGATAGCGATTCCGCCATCGAAGACGCGGTCGGTTACAGTGCGGCGGAAGTCTATGAACGGTTCGGCGAGAAAGACTTTCGGGACGGAGAGCGGCGCCTGGTCGCCCGCCTTGTCGAAGGACATGTCGGCGTTATTGCTACCGGCGGCGGCGCCTTTGTCGACCCGCGCACACGCGAACTCCTCAATCAGAGGGCCATCACCATTTGGCTCGACGCCCCCGTCGATATCCTGCGGGAACGGACCTCGCGCAGGGACACCCGGCCCCTGCTTCGGACACCTGATCCAAAGGCCATGTTGTCCAAACTGGCGGACGAGCGACGTGCGTCCTACGCCGAGGCTCACATCCACATTCGCAGCGGCATCCAGGGCCATGGCGAGGTCGTCGACCGGATTATCGACGCTTTGACCGAACACCTCGGCGCATGACCATCATTCGGGTGGCGCACGCCGGCGCCGACTATGAAGTGCTGGTAGCCAGCATTGCCGAGCTCGTTCCAAGGCTTGCCGGAATTGCCAACGGATGCAGCCTTCCGCTGGTCAGCGATGCGACGGTTTACGAGCTTTATGGCGGCGCATTTGCGTCCATGGCCCTCGACGAACCGATTCTGATCCCTGCCGGCGAGACAGCGAAGGACTGGCGGGTCCTGGTCGAGATCACGGATCGATTAGCGGCGCTGGAGGTCAAGCGCGGCACGCCCATCATTGCGCTCGGGGGCGGATCCGTCGGCGACGTTGCCGGACTTGCGGCATCATTGTTCAAGCGCGGCTGCCCGATCATCCATGTGCCGACGACGTTGCTTGCCCAAGTCGACAGCGCGATCGGCGGCAAGACCGCGATCGATGCCGCCGGCCAGAAGAACCTGGTCGGCAGCTTTCACCATCCCATGTTGGTCATTGCCGATCCGGCCCTCCTCGACACACTCGACGAGCGCCAGATGCGTTCCGGCTATGCCGAAGTCGTCAAATATGGGCTGATCGATGATCCCGGCTTCTTCGAATGGTGCGAAGCCAACGGAGGAGCAGTAACCGCTGGCGTCGGCACCGCTCGCCGCGCCGTGATCGAGCATTGCATCCCCGCCAAGGCGCGTTTCGTCTCGGCCGATCCGGATGACACGCTGGGGACCAGGGCCCTGCTCAACCTTGGCCATACGTTCGGCCATGCCATCGAATCGCTTGCTGGCCATCACCTGCTTCATGGCGAGGCAGTCGCGATCGGCATGGTGCTGACGTTTGAATTCTCCGCCGAGATCGGGCTTTGCCCGGTCGGCGACGCCGAGAGGGTCAAAGCTCATCTTCTGTCCGCGGGCTTGCCGGTGAGCATTGCCGATGCGGGCTTGGGCGGGCCTGCAGTTTTCGAGGCGATGAAGGCCGACAAGAAATCGACCGCCGCTGGACCGACACTGATCCTTGCCAAGGGCATCGGCCGGGCCTTCGTTGCCCGGAACGTCGACGCGGGTCGCCTCGCCGCGTTCCTCGCCTAGCCGCAGGACTTGGCCGGGTCGGCCGGCTCATCAGGGAGGCCACGGTCGACAGCGAAGCTTCGCTCGGCCCCTGCATGCAAGTCGCCAGTCCTAGTCTGCGCATGGAGTCGGTCGCTGTCTCGAACCCGAAGTTCACGTTCGACCCTGACGACTTCTCGATCAGAAATGCGCAATGCATGGAGCGCCGCATTGCCCATGGCGACAGCACTTTCAAACACCTCGCGCTGGATCAATTCGACGTCCAACCCATCGAGGGCGATTTCCTCGATGCGGTCGAAGACACGGACCATTACCTTGGCCTGCGGAAAGGCCTCCAGTACGGCTTCGACCTTGTCACGCGAAAAACTGCGATCGTCGTGGCAGAACAGGATTGCCTCCGCCGTCTCCGCCCCAGCCGTCCGCAACAGATCTATGCGGGTGCCGTCGCCGTAATAGACTTTGTGCCCGAACTCGCCGACCCTCTCGATCTGGCGCGCATTGCTGTCGATCAAGGTCACGGGAATCCGCTTGGCGTAGAGCATTTGCGCTACCGTCTGACCAAAGCGGCCATAGCCAACGACGATCGCGTTGGTCTCCGGAGAATATTCGGGGCCTTCCAGGTCCGCATGGTGTTCCGGACGGCGGCGCTGCAGATATTCGATCAGCATCATCAGGAACGGCGTCGACACCATCGACAGGGTGACGACAGCACCGAATAGTGACGCGGCCTCCGGCGAAATCAGCTGGGCTGCGGTTGCCTGCGAAAAGAGGACAAAGCCGAATTCGCCGGCCTGGCTAAGGAGCAGGGCAATAGAGATCGACCGCCCAGGCCGCATCCTGAATGCCCGGGCCAGCGGGTAAAGCACGGATGCTTTCACCGCGATCACCAAAACCGCCAAACCCAGGACCATCAGCGGCCGCGACGCGATCACCGACAGGTCGAGCATCATGCCCACGGACATGAAGAAGAGGCCGAGCAGGATGGAGCGGAACGGCTCGACATCGCTCTCCAGCTCGTGCCGGTAAGGCGATTCCGCGAGCATTACGCCAGCGACAAAGGCGCCAAGCGCAACCGACAAATGCAGGTAATGCATTAGCGCGGCACTGCCGACGGCGGCGAAGAGGCCGGCGACGACGAACAATTCGCGTTCGTTGAAGCGGCCGATGAGGCGGAAAAGCGGATTAAGCAGGAAACGCCCGGCGATAACCAGCCCCACCACGGCCAGCAGCGTGAAAAGCACCAGCTGCCAGCCGCCGACCGCGGTCGGATCCGGCGACCGCGACATGGCGGCGATGATGGTGATCAGGGGAATGATCGACAGGTCCTGGAACAGCAGGATCGAAAAAGCGCGCTCGCCATAGGGTGTGTTGAGCTCGCCGGTGTTGCGAAGCATCGGCAGCACCTGGGCGGTGGACGACAGGGCCAATGGCAGGCCAAGCGCAAGGCTGGCCCCCCAGCTGAAATCGAGCGTCCAGTGGATAAGCACGGCCAAGGCAAGGCCGGCGATCGTCACCTGCAACAGGCCGAGACCGAAGATGTCGTGCCGCAACCGCCAAAGCCGGCTAGGTTGAAGCTCCAGTCCGACAATGAAGAGCAGGAGCGCGATGCCGATTTCGGCGACGCTCTGAATGGTCTCGGCTTCGCCAACGAGATTCAGGACGTAAGGCCCAAGGATCGCGCCGCTGACGATATAACCGAGGGTGGCGCCGAGCCCGAGGCGGCGGAACAGAATCACAAATAGTACGGCGGCGCCGAGCATCACGGCGGCGGCGGTCAGGAAGCCGCTCATGAGTGCCGGCCTTCCGCGTCTCGAATGGCCGTGAGCAATGCCTGAAACGGAAGCAGCATGGCACCGTGCCTGCCTCGCCGGCTCTTGGCGGGGGTGAGTGCGCCGAGGTCCGGCCAGTCCCCTGGATTGCCCCGCGCCTCTTCGAGCCAGCTTCTGAAGTCGGCGAGCGACTTTTCGACCTCGCGGACGTCGCGCCCAATTGCATGGCGGCCCAGCAGTGCCGCGCTGGCCTGGCCGAAGGCACAAGCCTCGACCTGCTGGCCGAAGCCCATAACGCGGCCGGCATCGTCGAGAATGACCTGGGCCGACACCTTGCTTCCGCAGGTCGGCGACCGGACTTCAGCCTGCCCGTGCGGGTCCTTGAGCGGCGCGAGGTAGGGAATGTCGGCGGCGAGCCGCAGGATTTCGACCGTGTAGAGGGGCTGGTTCACGCCCTTCGCCACGTAGTTCCTTGCGGCCCGTCCTCCAAGAGCACGCCCTCGGACTTCAGCTCATCGCGGATGCGGTCGGCTTCGGCAAAATCCCGGCGAGCCTTGGCCTCGGCGCGGGCTAGGATCAGCCCTTCGACCCGCTCGTCGCCTTCGCCACGGAACCACTGATCCACCGGCTGGCCGAGCAATCCCATGAGCCGAGCACTGGCACGTAGATTGGCCGGATCATCGATGGCCGCTAGGCGCGACAAGGCCAGCGGCGTGTTGAGGTCGTCGGCCAGGGCGGCAAGAACTTCTTCATCCGCCTCGCCCGCCTTGGCATCGCCGGCCGATCGGTAGAGCCGGTCCAGCAGGGTCTTCGATTGCGCGATCAACGCCTCGGTCCAGCTGAGCGGTTGGCGATAATGCGCCGACAGCAACGCCAGTCGCAGCACCTCTCCGCGGTTCCCCTGCTCCAGCAGGTCGCCGACGGTGACGATGTTGCCGAGCGACTTGGACATCTTCTCGCTGCCCATGTCGACGAAGCCGTTGTGCACCCAGTATCGCGCCAGTGGGATGCCGCCATGGGCGCACCGGCTTTGGGCGATTTCATTCTCGTGATGCGGGAAAACGAGGTCGAGGCCACCGCCATGAATGTCGATGGTTTCGCCAAGGTGAGTTTCGATCATCGCCGAGCATTCGATGTGCCAGCCCGGACGTCCACGCCCCCAGGGCGAATCCCAGCCGACGACGCCCTCACCGCTCGGCTTCCACAAAACAAAGTCGGCCGGGTCGCGCTTGTAGGGTGCGACTTCGACCCTCGCCCCGGCCAGCATCGCATCCCGGTCGCGCCGCGACAGCTCGCCATAATCGTCGTGCGACGGCACATTGAAGAGCACGTGACCATCGGCGGCATATGCATTGCCGCGATCGATCAGCCGCTCGATCATGCCGATCATCGCGGGGACTTCGCGTGTCGCGTGCGGCGCGATGGTCGGCGGCTGAACACCCAGGGCGCCCATGTCTTCCAGGTAGATGCGCTCATAGCGCTCAGTGATCACCGACGCGTCGACACCTTCCTTCTCGGCGGCGGCGATGATCTTGTCGTCAACGTCCGTGACGTTGCGCGCATAGACCAGGCTATCGGCGCCGAACTGATGCCGGATCAAGCGGGCGAGCGTGTCGAACACCACCGCCGGTCGCGCATTGCGGATATGGGCGCGGCCGTAGACCGTCGGCCCGCAGACATACATCGTGATGCGCTGCGGGTTCTGCGGAACGAACGGCCGCCTCTCGCGCAACAAAGTGTCGTGAAGCTGGATCACGATGCGTGGTCCACTTCGCCGTCGCCGCGCCTTGTCTCGACCCAGTCGACGACTGCGCGCCCGGTCGCGTTCAGCAAGGGATAGGTTCGCGAACTGGTCATCCACTCCGGACGGTCGGCCCGCGTGCCGTAGACCATGTCGGTGGCAAGATTGGCCAGCAGGAAGAAAAGCGTGGCGCCCAGCAAGCCCTTAAGCATGCCGAACCCGCCGCCGAGCACGCGGTCGACGGGCCCGAGGAGCGAGCGTCGCGCCTTGCCGCCGACAGCGCGGGCGAACAATTTCACGGCGATGTAAACTGGGAAGAAAATCAGGGCGAATGCGACGAGGGAGGCGCCGGGGTCGCTGCCGACCGGGCCAACCAGCGCATGCTGCAAGGGGTTGTGCAGGAACTTCAACGCAATGATCGCGACGATCCAGGCAAAAAGCGCCAGCACTTCGTGGACGAATCCGCGGATGAAGCCGATCAGCGCGGCACCGCCGAGCAAAAGGATGACGAAGATGTCGAGCGCGGTCATAGCTCCGCGCTAGCGGTCGGTCGGGCCAGATTCCAGCCCCTATCTCCCGAGGATCTGGTCGACCAATGCGCGAACGTTGCCGAAACCGGCCAGTGATATGCCTTTGGCGTCGCCAGTCCCGGCTGGCACCCACGCCCGCTCGAAACCGAGCTTGGCGGCTTCCTTGAGCCTCAGACCCGCATGAGCAACCGGCCGAATTTCTCCGGATAAGGCGATTTCGCCAAGGATGATGGCCTCAGATGGAATTGGACGCTCGGACAAGGCCGAGACCAGCGCTGCGGCGACCGCGAGATCGGCGGCGGGGTCGGTCAGCCGGTAACCGCCAGCGACATTCAAATAGACTTCGACTGTCGCGAAACTGATGCCGCAGCGGGCCTCCAGGACGGCGAGGATCATCGCCAGACGGCCGCCATCCCAGCCGACGGCCGCGCGCCGAGGAGTCGCGCCGCTGGCCAACCGTACGGTCAGCGCCTGAATCTCGACCAGCACGGGTCGCGTGCCTTCCAGCGCCGGGAAGATCGACGTGCCGCTGACCGGGTCGTCGCGCCTCGTCAGGAACAATGACGAGGGGTTGCCGACCTCCGTCAGGCCGCCCGTCTCCATTGCGAAAACACCGATCTCGTCCGTGCCGCCGAAGCGGTTCTTCATGGCACGGAGAATGCGATACTGATGGCTGCGCTCGCCTTCGAAGCTCAGTACGGTGTCGACCATATGTTCGAGCACGCGCGGTCCCGCGATTGTCCCATCCTTCGTGACATGGCCGACCAGGACCAGTGCCGTGTCCTGCTGCTTGGCGAAGCGCACGAGTTCCTGCGCCGAGGCACGGACCTGGCTGACGGTGCCGGGGGCGCCCTCGATCAGGTCGGAATGCATGGTCTGGATTGAGTCTATCACGAGCAGTGCGGGCGGCTCGCCGTTGCCGAGGGTGGTCAGGATATCCCGAACCGAGGTTGCGGCCGCCAGTTCGACCGGCGCACCGCCTAGGCCGAGGCGCAGCGCCCGCAAGCGGACCTGATTTGCGGCCTCCTCACCCGAAACATAGACAACGCGCCTGCCCGATTTCGCGAGGCGCGCCGCTACCTGCAGGAGCAAGGTCGACTTGCCGATCCCGGGATCGCCACCGACCAGCATGGCTGAACCGGGGACGATACCGCCGCCGATCGCCCGGTCGAACTCGGCAATTCCGGTCGCTAGCCGTTCCGGCAACACGACTTCCGTGTCGAGGCCGACCAGCCTGATCGCCTGCCCGCCACCCGACAAATCGTGCTTGGCGGCAAAGATACTTTCAACCGATGCTTCCTGCGCCAGCGTGTTCCATTCCGCGCAGTCCGGGCATTGCCCCTGCCAGCGCATCGAGACCGAGCCGCAGGCCTGGCAGACGTATCGGGTCTTGAGCTTCGCCATCGCTCTTTAGCTTACGCGAACAAAGAGAGAACGCAAAGCCCTAGAAGACGGCTTCGGCCTTGCCGCCCATCATCTGCTGCCGGACCAAGGGAATCGGCGGGCCGCCGTAGCTCAGGAATTGGTCGTGGAACGCCTTCCACCCCTTCTCCCCGCCGCGGCTGGCTGACCAGTCGTCACGCAGCGTGCGGATCATGAGCTTGCCCATCGTGTAGTTGAGATAGGCCGGGTCATAGGTCCCGCGCGCCGCCTGCTGTCGGGCATTGCCGGCATCCTGGTAGCATTGCTTCTGAAACAGGTCGTAGCTCTGAGCCTGCGTCATGGACCCGGTGTGCATACCGATTGCCGACAGGAAGCGGCAGTCGCGCAGGAGGGCGTTAGACAGCTGGCCGATCAGCGTCTCGTCCGTGCCGCCGCCGACGCCTTTCACCCGCATCATCTCCTCGGTGTAATGCGCCCATCCCTCTGCAAAAGCGTAGCCGACGAAGATCCTGCCGAAGATGTCCTTAGAGCGGTTAGCGTGCAGGAAGTTGAGGAAGTGGCCCGGCCAGACTTCGTGGACGGATGTGAACAACAGGTCCGCCTGCCCTGGCACGAACGCGTCTTGTTCGGCCTTGGGCCAGCTCGGGTCCGCCGGGGCAATGTAATAGACCGACGGCAAGCCCTTCTCATACGGTCCCGGGATGTTGATGTAGGCGAAGTTCTGCCGGTTATAGGGTGGCGCCTCCTCAACCTTGGCCTCCTCCGGCCCAGGGATCGTGACGATGTCATGGTCGATGATGAATTGTTTCAGGCCCGCGAGCTGGGCGCGGGCGCCGGCGACGGCTCCGCCTTGCGGCTTGTTGGCGGACATCTTGGCCATGCAGGCCTCGATCGTCTGGCCGGCCGCGTAACGCGCACAGGCTTCAGTCAGGAGCTTCTGGTTCGCGGCAAGGTCCGCGCGGCCGATCTGTTCCAGTTGATCGACCGGGATCGTCACCATTTCGGTGTCGGCAAGCATTCGCTGGAATCTCGCCTTGCCGAGCGCGAAGTTGGGCTTGGAGGCGGCGCGCTGGCTTTCGACCCATGCCGCGACATCCTTCATTGCCTTGACCGCATTGTCCGTCGCCGTCTTCAGCGCCTGCTGGTCTTCAGACGTACCGACGCCTTTCCAGGCCGCCATGCCGTCGCCCGGGTAATATTCGACGAAGCCACCGAACGCCGACTTGCCGTAGTCGACAAAGCTGGTCGCCATCGGCGTCTTGATATTGGCCCGCATCCGCTCGGAAGTCGTCGGAATGGTCTGCAGGAACTTGATGTACGACTTCAGCCGCTGTTCCTTCGACGCATAAGGCACCGTGACATAGACCGAAGGGTCGAAGGCGCCGAGATAAGCGGCGGGATTGTTGTGGAGCTGGTCCGCGCCTTCTGGATCGATCCAGAACAGCTGTCCCTTGGCAACCGCGATCAAATAGTCACGCTGGTAGCGCTGCTGGGCGTCGAGCTTGTCGTCGCCATAGGCCTGGGCGTCGGCAATCGCATTCTTGAGGCGCGCGACCTCGGCCGAAATGCCCGCCTCGGACAAATCCCCGACCTGACCGTCATATTCGTGGCGGCCCTGCCCGACCGCGAAACCGGGATTCGCCTTGAAACTGGCTTCGATGAAGTTGTTGACGAAGCCCGCCCAATCGCCCTGCTGTGCGCTGGACTGGGCCGTCCCGTTCTGGGGAGCCTCCGAAACCTTGCACCCGGCCACCGCCAGTGCGGCTGCCACCACGGAGGTCATCAGGAACGGAAGCTTCATGGCCAAACTCCTTGCCAAGGGAAACGGGCGCGCAACCTAGCGCGCCCGCGCTGCTTGTCGAGGCGTCAAGCGGCGGCTAGGCGCGAATGCGATGTTATCCTTCCCCGAACCGCTGCGAATCCCCGACTTCAGGCTTTACTGGATAGCGCGCTTCGCCGCGGTGCTTGCGACCATGGGGATGGTCGTGATTATCGGTTACCAGGTCTACGACGTTGCCCGATCCGCATATGGCATGTCGATCAAGGAAGCCTCCTTCCAGATCGGCCTGGTCGGCCTCAGCCAGTTCATTCCCATCGCGCTGCTGACGCCCGTCGCCGGTTGGGCGGCGGACAGGTTCGAGCGCCGAACGGTCGCCCGCATCGCCAACGCGGTCGACCTGGTCGTCGCACTGTCGCTGGCGACGATCACATATCAGGGCATCATCAGCCTTCCGCTGCTTTTCATGCTCGCGGCATTGCACGGTGTCGCTCGCGTGTTCGTCAATCCGGCGATGGCGGCCATCGCACCGAACATCGTGCCGCCTGAGCAATTGCCAAAGGCCATCGCCATGAGCTCGATCGCCTGGCAAACGGGTTCGGTCGTGGGGCCGGCGCTCGGTGGTTTCCTTTACGCCGCGCATCCCTCCGCTCCATATTTTGCCGCTGCGGCGCTGATGCTGGTCGCCATGGTTGCGCTAACCCCGATCCGGCGCGTCGTTCCGCCGCCTATCCAGGGTGAACGTCATCCGATCCGCCAGATGATCGAGGGTGTCACCTATGTCCGACATCATCGCTTCCTGTTGGGCGCGATCACGCTTGACCTGTTTGCAGTCTTGCTCGGCGGCGCGACGGCGATGCTTCCGGTTTACGCGCGCGATATCCTGAAAGTTGGCACCGAAGGCCTCGGCCTGCTGCGCGGCGCGCCTGCTGTCGGGGCGGCTATCGTGGCGCTGTGGTATAGTTTCGCGCCCTTGAGACGGAACGTTGGCGTTAAGATGCTGCTGTCCGTTGCCTCTTTCGGCCTGATGACGGTGATATTCGGGCTGTCCAAATCAATGACGCTGTCGCTTGTGGTCCTGGTTTTCCTGGGCGGTTTCGACATGCTATCCGTCTACGTCCGCTCGAGCCTGGTGCAACTCCACACACCGGACGCAATGCGCGGCCGGGTATCGGCCGTCTCCGGACTCGCCATTTCCGCCTCGAACGAGCTTGGCGAGCTCCAGTCCGGCATCGCCGCCGCCATTCTCGGCCCCGTCGTTGCCGTCGTCGCCGGCGGAGCGGCGGCTATGGGAATCGCTGGCCTCTGGTCTTATCTGTTCCCCGAACTCAGGCGAGCCCGGACGTTCGATCCGCCGGAAACCGCGCTTGCTGAAGCATTGATGGAGGAGAAGCCCGCATGAAGGCCGCCAATGTCCTTGAGACCATCGGCAACACCCCGCACATTCGCTTGAACCGCCTGTTCGGCGACAAGGCCGAGGTCTGGGTGAAGTCGGAGCGCCAGAATCCCGGCGCGTCGATCAAGGATCGCATTGCCCTCGCCATGATCGAGGACGCCGAACGAAGCGGTAAGCTCAAGCCCGGCGGCACGATCATCGAACCGACGAGCGGCAACACCGGGATCGGCCTGGCCATGGTCGCCGCGGTGAAGGGCTACAAACTCGTCCTCGTCATGCCGGACAGCA
>Ga0157375_10004186_pt1 | contig 12521 bp, 10 predicted proteins | sample M35metaG_FD_115311 | JGI IMG/M metagenome (GOLD analysis project Ga0157375, IMG submission 115311) | Miscanthus rhizosphere microbial communities from Kellogg Biological Station, Michigan, USA - M3-5 metaG | ecosystem: Host-associated > Plants > Roots > Rhizosphere > Soil | place: USA: Michigan...
TCACAGCTTCCATCGGGGCACGGCGACTGGGGAAGGTTGGCGGCACGGGCGAAAACTTCATCTTCGGTCGCCAATTCCTCTTCGAGGGCGCCCATCTTTTCGAACAACTCGAGAGTTTCGAGAGCGGTCTTCTCATCGATCTTGGAGAGCGCAAAGCCAACGTGGACAATGGTGTAGTCGCCTACGCAGACTTCGGGTACGTAATCGAGGCAGACATTTTTAACAACGCCGCCGAAGTTCACGCGGCCCATACGAACATCGCCTTCAGTGATTTGTTCGACTTTTCCAGGAATAGCAAGGCACATAGCATTCCTCTTATACCCTCGAGAGCATACACCCGCGTGTGATTTAAATCACCTGGGCCGCGAAACTATCTCTTGAACAACGCCTCGATCACCGCGACAACGATCATCGCGAAGATGATCACAATGGCCGCGACCATCAGTCTAAAAAAGTCGCCCTTGGGCCGTACTCTCCCAGTTCCATAGAAGTTGCCAGAGGGGAGCCACTTCGAGAACGGTCGATCCGCTGGAGATCGCCCCAAATCAATTAAGACGAGCAGATAGTGATCGCCTTCACTTAGCTTCACGACCGCATCGTCCCATTTGGATTGTTCATCTCCGGTTGCGGTTTCGTTTTGCTTCTCAATCTCACGGACGAGTCCGGCGATCTTTTGCTCGTATTCTTCGTTATTGTAATCGGGCTCGAACTCGGCATTTACTTCGAGAATGTTTGGCAAGGTCCAGCCCGACTCGGTGAAGTACAGCATTTTGCGTTCGACTTCGCTGAGTGGGACTTGCTCGCGACGGGCTTCAGAGACGATGCGCTCTACCAGGTACTCTTTCGCCTGGCGTTCGGTAAGGTCCGACGCCGTTGCCGACACTTAGTTCCCTCTTCGCTCATTCTCTGCAATGCGCGCCTTCACCATTTTCTTTACCAGCGTGGCAGGAAGCGGCTTGTCGAGTGGAAATTGAAGAGTGCCTTTAGAGGTGCGATAGTCCTTTAGCTCGTCCTTCATTTCGTCAATGAGAGAGGCCTGCATGGGGAAGAAGCTGCAGTGCTTTTTGAAAGCCGCGTACGCAACGAGTCCGCCTTTATAGCGAAATGCAGGGATTCCGTAACTGAGGGCTTCAGTCGTTTCGGGCGGCACGATAGAGCGAATGACGGTGCGGAGCTTCTCCAGCGTGGTTCGTGCTGGTTCCGGAACCTTGGCCAGGTATGCGTCAACCTCGGCGGTTCGGGAGCTTTCTTTCTTTGCGGAGCCAGGAGTCATTTCTTCCGTGTTGCCGAGAAAAGTGCAGTCGGTTAAGTGCTATTTCTTCTTGGGCGGGGGCATCGGCGGAACTTCGGAGGTGGCGATATCCGCTTCTGCCTTCCACGAGCCATCGGACTGTTTGCGGAACGTAGTCACATAGCTGCCGTGGTCATTGATCGGCTTGTGGGTGGCCGGATCGGTGATGGTCAGCTTGTAGGAACCCTGGGTATAGCCGAGGTCGCCGGACTTGGCAACGTCGACTTTGGACGCCTGGAAGGTGAGCGAAAGAGCGGAATCCCCCAGCATCCCCTTCAGGCTGGTTCGAACTCCGTCTTTTCCGTGGACAACCTCGCTGCCAGGCGTCATCAGAACCGCATCATCTGCGTAGAAGGCCATAATCTTATCGGCATCCTTAGCCGCCCAGGCCTGGTTTGTCTGCGCCTCAAGGTCGCTGATCGCTTTCACGTCGGCATCGTGGGTATCAGGTGCGGCAGTAGGGGCGGGGTTGCATGCCGACAACGATAGCGCCACCGCAGCAAGCGCGCTGAGAGTAGTGACACCCTTCATGTTGGTTTCTCCTTGGGGGGAGTTGGTTGAGGCCCGAAATGGGATCTATAAATTACGCGACGCACAAGCTCGCATGAACCAGGCAGAGACATTCTGCCACATGAACATTAGGGTAGACAGCACATTTCGATGAAAATTCAACCCGCAGAAGATCGCGCCTGCATTATGCCCGGCGAAGCCTTTCCTCAGCCAGGTAGGCCAGCCATTCGGGCATGCCGGCGCCTGTTTTTGCTGACGTTTCAAAGATGCGGATGCCGGGTCGAATCTCGTTGATGTTTTTGAGGGCCGCAGCGCGGTCAAAGCCACAGGGCTCAGCAATATCCATCTTGGTGATGATGGCGGCGTCGGCGGAGTTGAAGAGGGTAGGGTATTTGAGGGGCTTGTCTTCGCCTTCGGTGACGCTGAGCAGGGCGACTCGCACCTTCTCGCCGAGGTCGTAGCTTGAGGGACAGACGAGATTTCCGACATTCTCAATGAAAAGGTAGTCGAGGTCGGCAAGTTCCCAGCCTTCCAGGTGCTTGCCGATCATCTCGGCTTCAAGGTGGCAGATGCCATGGGTGTTGATCTGGCGGACGGGTGCGCCGCTGGATGCGAGGCGGCGTGCATCGTTGTCGGTCTCGAGATCACCGACGAGCGCTGCGACTCTTGAGCCGCTATCGCGCAATTCGCGGAGTGTGCGCTCGAGAAAGGCAGTCTTGCCGGTGCCGGGGCTGGAGACAAGATTGAGCACTAGAACGCCGGCTTCGTTAAACCGGCTTCGCAGGCCTCGCGCCAGCTCGTCGTTCTTTTTCAGGATTCCCTGCCGCAGCTCAACGATCCGGGTGGTCATACTTTTTCCTCGACTTCATCGATCTCGATTGACTCAATTTCCAGTTCGCGACCCTGCCGCAGATCTGAGACTGGTTCGTCGCAGCGCGGACAGCGAAAACTTTGCAGGCTTGCGATCTCAACGTCCTGAGCGCAGCGCTCGCAGTGCATGAGAACGGGCACGATGTTGACCACCAGCTTCGAGCCTTGCAGCGGGGTGTCCTCGGTGGCGATTTCGTAACAGAATTGCAGCGAGTCTTCAACAACCGCAGCGAGTGCGCCGACGCGGAGGCGGACCTCTTTAACGCGCGCGCCGGGATAAGCTTCGAGCTTCTCGATAACAGTGTCGACGATGCTGGAAACGATAGAGAGCTCGTGCATGAGGTGCGCCTGAAGGACGATTCTATCTCGCAGGCTGCTGGAACTGTGTGCCGGATGGCACTCTACTTGTAAAATGGCGGGAGAGGTCGGAGCCCCTTCCCTGTGAGCAAAACCCTTGCGACTCATCCGCATACCGTATCCCGTCTTGGGCTGAGCGAGCTTGCCCCCGGAGCCATGCAATCGGAGATCCGCGCCATGAGCGTGGAGTGCGATCGCATTGGCGGCATCAACCTTGCCCAGGGGGTCTGCGACACACCGGTCCCAATGCAGGTTGAATCCGCCGCGATTGCGGCGATCGTTGCGGGCCACAATATCTACACGCGACAGGATGGCATCGCCAGGCTGCGTTCGGCGATCGCGCAGAAGCAACAACGCGAATATGGGCTGACCTACGACCCTGAGACCCAAGTGATGGTGGCCTCGGGCGCGACGGCCGGGCTGCATGCGGCGGCGATGGCGCTGCTCAATCCGGGGGACGAGGTTTTGCTGTTCGAACCTTTCTATGGCTACCACGTAAGCACGCTGAAATCGATGCGCGTGAAACCGGTGCTGGTGGCACTGGCGGAGCCGGACTGGACGTTAGACACAGATGCCTTGCGGGCGGCAATCACGCCGCGAACGCGGGCCATCATCGTGAATACGCCAGCCAATCCCAGCGGTAAGATCTTCAATCGCGCCGAGCTCGAAGCCATTGCGGATGCTGCGCGCGAGCATGATCTCTTCGTCTTCACCGATGAGATTTATGAGTATTTCGTCTACGACGGAGCCGAACACATCTGCATGGCCAGTTTGGACAGAATGCGCGAGCGCACTGTCGTAATGTCTGGATTCAGCAAGACGTTCAGTGTGACCGGGTGGCGGCTTGGCTACGTAACGGCCGATGCAAAGTGGATGGGCGCTATGGGCTACTTCCACGATCTGACGTATGTGTGCGCGCCGTCGGCATTGCAGCATGGCGCAGCGGCGGGGCTGGAGCAGTTGCCGCCGGAGTTCTATAAGCAGCTTGCGGCGGATCACCAGTCGAAACGCGAGCGAATGGTCTCTGCGCTGCGAGATGCGGGCATGGAGCCGAGCGTACCGGCGGGAGCTTATTACGTGCTGGCGAAGGCGAGCAGATTGCCAGGAGAAACGTCGGCGCAGAAGGCACGTCATCTGCTGGCGAAAACCGGTGTAGCCTCAGTGGCCGGATCGGCATTCTTCCGCCCGGGGCGCGGTGAAGATTTGCTGCGATTCTGCTTCGCAAAAAAAGACGCAGACCTCGATGAGGCCTGCGTCCGCTTGCGTCAGCTTTAGGGTTATCCCGCCAATCCGGTTAGCGGTATCTCGGCGATGAATGCACCGTTGTCCCTGATCCACAGAGTGCTTTGAGGGGCGGGACTCGTTCCTTGTCCTGGGATGTATTCAACCGTAACCGTGCAGCTTGCGCCGACAGCGAGGGTGGTATTACATGTGTTCGACGTGATCGCGAAAGACTTTGGGTTGAGTCCAGCGATTGCGACCTGCAAAGCTTGTGCCGTGGTGGCAGTGTTCTTGATTGTTACATTTTGCGTACCACCGGAGTTCCAAGTTAGACTTTCTGGCGAAACCGTGGGAACACGAACCTCGTAGAGGCGGGTTATTCCGTATTGGTTTGTGGTTACAACGTCGGGAGACTGATCGCCGTTGAAATCCGCTACCACCAGGTTACCCTCGCCCGGCGCTGATGATGCGAAGCTTGGACCGCTCGTCGAGGAGAAGACCTGCGTAGTCGAAAAGTTAACGCCATCTATTCCCGGTGCCACAGCAAACTGATCAGCGCTGATCATACCGATATCCGGCAATCCGTCCCGATTGAAGTCTGCGATAGCGACTCCGCCAACGCCGGAGCCGTCGGTTTGAGGACCTATCTCGGTGGCATCGGAGAAAGAGCCGGAGCCATTTCCGAAGAAGATCACCGGTTCGCCAAAGAACACCGCGCCGCCGTCAGAGCCACAGCATTTGGCTGCGCTGTTGGCAACGACAATGTCGTCAGGGCCGCCGGTTTTAAGTTTGCCGACGGTAAGGCCCTGCACGGTTTGGAGAATGTCTTGAGTGCCCCCAAGTTGAGTTGCAGTGAAATGGCCGGTCCCGTCGCCGATCAGCGCGAAGACCTCCCATCCATTCTGCCCGGAGTTATACGCAACCGCGACATCAGGAGTGGAACCAGCGTTGAAATGACCTACACCGAGATACAGGTTGAAGCTGCCGGTTGAGGAGCCAAATCCGATTCCATTGGGGAACGGAATCAAAGAAGAGAACGTTCCATCGCCTTTTCCCAGCGCGACCCCTCCTGCTTCGACGAGATCGAGTTTGCCATCGCCGTTCATATCCACGAGGTAAGCGACATTGCTGAGCGAGCCCAATGTGTAGTTCTTTGCCGATGCGAATCCTCCGCCGGAAGTTCCCATCAACACACTGGTGTCTGCGTTATCGCCGGGTGTGGCATCGGTGACGACGAGGTCCAGAAAGCCGTCGCCGTTGAGGTCGCCAGCGGCAATGGCTTGGCCATGCATGCCGATGGAGTATTTCTTGCCGGCCGCGAAATAACTTCCGGTTGTAGCGGCGAACACCGTAACTGTGCCATTGCAAGGGGCGTTGCAAGTGGGCGTGTTGACCACGGCAATATCTTTCTTACCGTCTTTGTTGAAATCAGCAGCTACGATGCCCGTCGCATTTGCGCTGCTGGTGGCGGGTGCCCCGCGGAAATTCCGCGCGCCGAGATTCGAAAGGATATGGACGGATCCGGAATATTCGGCAGCAGCCAGATCGATGAAACCGTCGTGGTTGATATCTGCAGAGGTGAGTGTTAAAGCGTTGTTTTCGCTGAAGGCGCTGTTGCTCGAGAAGGTGCCGTTGCCGGCGCCCCAGAAAACGAGGAGTTGAGAACCGCCCAGCGCGGCGAGGTCTGTTTTGCCATCCTTATCGAAATCGGCAGCGACAAGCTGGCGAGCCGTGGTGATGGTCGACGGATATGGGGTGGTGGGAGCGGCTGAGAAAGCGCCGCTGCTCGAGCCAAGCAGGACCTGAATGCCTTTGGAGGTTGTGACCGCGATGTCTCCATATCCGTCTGAGGTGAACTCCGCGATCGCGACCCCGTAAAGAGTTCCGCTTAATGTATGCGAGGCCTGTGCTTTGAATGTTCCACTGCCGGTAGCAAAGTAAGGCACGACTGTAACGGAAGTGGAACCTGGATACAGGATGGCGAGGTCGGTTTCACTGTCTCCGTTCAGTTTGCCGGCAACCAGCATGGCCGGTTGGTTGGCATTGGTCATTGCGTACGTGGCGGCTTGTTTCAGGCCTCCGGTGCCGGTGTTCAAAAATATTGTCAGCACGGTGTTATTCGTCGTGGTGGCCGAGGTATTCGAGAGAATAGCCACGTCAGGTTTTCCGTCGCCGTTGAAGTCGCCCGTGACTGCTCCAAGAAAGACCGCATACTGATCAAACGGAGTCGGCGTGTAAAAGACGGGCGCCTTGAATGTTCCGTCTCCGTTGCTGAGTTGAACACCAATAACGGTGGAACCGTAAGTCTGCTCGACGATCAGGTCGGAATAGCCGTCTCCGTTCATATCGGCCGTGAGCACGGGAGTGGCGATGGTGTTGATGGCCGTATCCACGATTGGTTTAAAGGTGCCATTTCCCTGATTCAACAGAGCGGTGGTGGTTGGGTCGGGGCCCGGCCCATTGCTGGGGCTGCAGTTCGTGATGAGATCGAGTTGAGTGCTGTTGTGAAAACGGCCGGTGAGGGCTCCATTACAGGCGTTGGCCAAGGGCACGGGTTGAGAGTCAGTGAAGTTTACAGCAGCGTTTTGGGCGCGGGCGGTGCTGGAAAGGCTGAGGGTGGCGAGAACGGCAAGACAGAAGGAAAGGACGGAGGCGCATTGCCTCCGGAAGTCAAAGACACATACGCTCATTCGTATTCACCTTTTGGGTCAGCGACATCGAGAAACCAGTATGGGGACTCGCCTGGGGTGCGAGGGTCTGAGATGGCTAGATGCGGGAAGACAGGAAGGCCGTTGTACCGCACAGAGAGATTTTTCCCTGACGGCTTGGAATGCGAAGTGATCGCACAAGAAATTGCGTACCATCTGATTAGTACAAAACGAGCGATAAAATCGAACTGAACACCTGAAGTGCTGCCAAGCAGGAAAGGTCCTACATTCGTGAACGAATTTCCTCATGCCATGCTTCGTGAAATCTTTGAGCAGCCCGCGGCCATCCGGCGGACGCTTGATCTGTACCTCAATGGCGAGACGTTGAAGTCGGAGGCGTTCGCGGCGTACGAAAACTGGCTGAATGAACGCGGTGAAGTGTTGATTGCGGCGAGTGGTTCGAGCCGACACGCGGGGCTGGCGGCGGAGATCATCTTTGAAGACCTCTGCGGATTGGCCGTGGACGTAGAGTATGCGAGCGAGTACAGTTGCCGCCCTGCCGTGAATCCGAGGCGGCCATCTGTGCTGGTGATTTCGCAGTCGGGCGAAACTTCGGACACACTGGCTGCATTGCGGTTTGCCAAGGATCGCGGAGAGCAGACGCTGGCGATTGCCAACGTCGTGGGAAGCACGATGCTGCGCGAGGCTGGGGCTGCGATGCCGCTAGCGGCCGGGAAAGAGCTGGCGATTCCGGCGACGAAAAGCTTCACCTGCCAGTTGACGGCGCTTTATTTGCTAGCGTTGTTTGAAGGCAGCAGGCTGGGCGTTTTCGACAAGGTGCAATTCAGCGCACGCGTCAAGGAGCTTTGTGCTCTGCCGGTGGTGATCGAGCGGCAACTCGATGGCTGGCGGGAGCGGATGGTGGCGCTGGCGGCGAAATACAGCGATGCAGAAAGCTTTCTCTATTTAGGACGTGGGGTGCACTACGCGATTGCACGCGAAGGGGCTCTGAAGATGAAGGAGTCCTCGTATGTGCAGGCGGAAGGGTATCCGACGGGCGAGTTGAAACATGGACCCAATGCGCTGGTTGGCGATCACGTTCCGCTGGTGGCTCTGGCTACCGTGGATCGCAACGTAAATGACTCCGTTCTGCGTTACGAGAAGACGCTGCAACTGCTGGCGGATATGAAGAAGCAGGGGGCGCGCGTGATTGCAATTGCCAATGCAGGCGATCATGACGTTCCGGCGCTGGTGACGGACTGTGTGTTTGTTGAACCTGCGAGCGAACACTTGCTGCCGATTTCAGAGGTGATTCCTCTGCAATTGTTCAGCTATGCCATGGCGCTGGAGCATGGAGTGGATGTGGACCGTCCGCGGAATTTGTCAAAGGCTGTGATTGAGGCTTAGTACTTTTGCAGCCTAGCCCAGTCATGATGACATGAGTAAACAGTGCTGTGACAAGAGCAACCGCAGATGCTTCGCTGCGCTCAGCATGAAAGCGCGATGGAGGGGAGAATCTGTGGCAGATTTGGATTGCGCCTGGGTCGTGGGTGAACCGGAAGTGTCGTTAGCAGGTAAAAATGGGCGAAAGCTACTCTCTCGTAAGCATTCTTTGGCTTATGCCACCCGCAATTCGGCGGTATCGACTGCGGCTAGTGAGCGCCGCGTTTCTCAAAGTGGGCTTCAATCTCTTCTAATGTTTTGCCCTTGGTTTCGGGGAAGAAGAAGGCAGCGGTGATGAAGTAGATGACCGTGAATCCTGCGAACATGTAGAACATGGACGAGTAGTTATGCTTGGCGACAAAGGGCAGGAAGATGGCCTGGAGAATTGCCGAGACGAGCTGGTTGAGAACGAGGGCGATGCTCATACCGTTGGAGCGGATGCGTGTGGGCATTAGCTCAGAGAGCGCCAGCCAGACGCAGACACCGGGGCCGGTGGCGTAGAAGGCAATGAACATATAGATGAAGAGGGCGACTAGCCATCCGTGGCTTTGCTGCGGCACCGGGCCCAGCACGGCTTTTTCTATTTTCAGGGGCGCGGTGGTGGCGGCTTCGTAGTTTCCGAAGGGATTCTGAAAGAGAGCCTGCACCCTGTTAGCGGGAACGGCGGCGGCGCGCGAGACGGAGAGCGGCGGTGCAGCGGGATCGTCAGATCGGGCGTAGCTGGTGGTACCGGTGAAGTCGCCATATGAGTAAATGATGGCGAACGAGGCGCGATCTGGATCGATGCTGACGGCGGGCCCGGACTGGGATGCGAGGAGCCGCTGCGCCTCCGCCTTGTCGAAGTGGAGCGTGACTTCCTGGTTTTGCCCGACCATTGCCTGGATCTGGTCACGGCAGTCGACACTCAGCTTTTCGGTACGATGGAAGAGCGTTCCGACGATGACCATGGAGAGCATGATGCCGCTGGTGCCGAGAATGAAGAGGAACTTGCGGCCCTTGCGATCGACCAGCATCATGCCGATGGCTGTAAAACAAAAGTTGAACGCGGTGAGCAGGACGTATCCCCAATGGGCCTGGAGATCGGAGAGTCCGCTCTGGATGAGGATGTTGGTATTGAACCCGATGACGGAGTTGATGCCAGTGGCGGTGTTGCAGGCGAGGATGACGCATGCAAGGACGAAGGGGATGATGTATTTGCGGCGCAGAAGCGAGCCATTGACTCTTTCTCCGGCAGGTGCGGCGGCGGGCCTGGAGGCAGCTTCCATCTCTTGCAACTCAATGGTTGCCTGTTCAGGGGAGCGAGAGCGGAGCAGCGCAGCGCGGGCTTTTTCGACCTGATTGCGGCGATAGAGCAGGCGCGGCGACTCGGTGACCATGAAGGCGCCGAGAACGAAGAGGATGCCGGGAGGCATCGACATCCAGAAGATGCTGCGCCAAGCGTGGTTCTTGAAGTTGTAGAGCGCAGCCGCATCGCCGAGGCGCGCGACGGCTTCAACGCGGTAACTGAAGAAGATGCCGATGAGCGCGGCGACGACGATGCCGAAGGTGAGCATCCACTGAAAAACGCCGGTTCCCTTGCCGCGGGTAGAGGAGGAGAGGCACTCTGCAAGATAGAGGGGGACGACGATTCCGATGAGTCCGCCGCTCATGCCCTGCAGCAGGCGTCCGAAGAAAAGCGATGAATATCCCTGCGAGAGCGCGATGACGGGAATGCTGAGGATGAAGGCGGCGCCGCTGATGATCATGAGGGGCTTGCGGCCCATCCAGTCGGCCAGAATGCCGGCGAAAAGCGTGGAGAAGACGGAGCCGAGGAGGACGGCGGCGACGATGATGGAGAGTTGCGACGGGTCGAGCTTCGATGTCGCTTCGAGGTACGGGAGCGCGCCGCCGATGATGCCGACATCGATGCCGTAGAGGAGGCCGCCGAGGCCGGCGACGACCTGAAGGATGAGGTTGTAACGCTGCCTGGTCTGGTCGGTGTAGGCGGATAACGATTCGGTCATGAGTGGCCTTGGGTTTCTTGCAGGGGCTAAAGCCCCGGTTCATTCTACTGACATCTGCGGCCCGACTAAAGTCGCGCCCTTGTTACAAAGTCGTTCGTGGCTCATCGGATCATGGAGCGAATTGCGAGATTCAACACGACCATCAGAACTGCTGAGGCAGGAAAGAGCAACAAGGCTTTCTTGAGCCGCTTGGGATCGCCGCCCGCAATGGAGCCGATGATCCAGGAACTGACGGCCAGCCCCACCCATCCGCAGGTGATGACGAAGCCGAGCGCGGTTCCTGTCATGCGGGGGAAAGCTGCGCCGGTGATGGCAAGCGTGGTGGGAAAGACGGGGGCCATGGAGAGTCCGGCGATAAACACCAGGCCAAAGGCCATCGATGGCTTATTGGTCTGAAGCATGAGGTAAGTTGTAATCGCCATGGCGATGGAGGCGCCAAGGGTTACATCGATGGGGGAGACATGGGCGAGAATGGGCGAGACTCCAACACGGCCGATGAGCAGGCCCAGCGCGAATCCGAGGGAGAGGATGTTGAGGGCGCGGGATTCGGGGATTCCCTGAGCGATGAGGTGACGCGGCAGCCAGTTCCACACACCGACTTCGCAGGTGATGTACAGGAAGAGGAAGAATCCGAGCATGAAGAGCAGAGGGCGGCCGAGGATGGGGCCCACGTTGGCAAGAAGGAATTGCGCATTGCCGCTGGGAGCCGGCATGTGACAGACCGCCTGAACAATCAGCGCAGCGACGGTGAGCGAGGCTACGGTGTAGCAGAGACGCACCCAGTTCTTTTTGAAGATGTTGGCGGCTATGAAGGGAGTGGTGAGGCCGCCTAGTCCGAAGAAGAGATTCACCAGGTTGAGGGCGATGGCGCTGTGTTCTCCGCTGACGCTGTTGGCAAGCGAGTTGGCGCCGGTGACCACGATGCCTCCCCCCATGCCGAGAAGGAAGAGCAGGAGGAGAATCGTGGTGAATCCCGGAGAGCGGGGCAGAAGGAAGAGTGCTACGGCAATAGCGGACAGGCCGAGGATAAGGCCGATCTTGTCGCCCTGCGTATCGAGCAGCGGGCCGACGCTGAGCGAGGCGATGATGAGTCCGAGCGCCTGGACGAGGGCGATGGTGCCGTTCTGGGTAGGAGTGAGATGGAAGCGCTCAGAGAGTTCGGGCAGAATGGTGCCCAACATTGCAGCGATCATTCCATAAACAAAGATGGCCAAAATTGCGGCAAAGATCAGCATGGAACCGAGTCCCTTTCAATATCGTAGGCAAGGATACGGCATGGGCCCGCCCATCCGTCACAAATCAGGTGTTTGCTGTTAACCAAGAACGATAATGAAGCGTCTAGATTGTGTCCACACTTAGCCGGGAAAGTTCTATTTCTCGCAGCCTCAAAACGGAGTGATCAAAGATGGCTGAGCTCTGGAATGACGTGAAACACGCGCTGCATCTGTTCATCAAAAGCCCAGGATTTACGGTTGCGGCCATATCGGCGCTGGCACTTGGCATCGGGGCGAACACGGCGATCTTCACGGTTGTGAATGCGGTACTGCTGAAGCCGCTGGGCTATCCGGATGCGGATCGGATTGTGCAGATCATGCTGACTTCGCCACAGGGGAGCGGCGCAGGCGCGTCGATTCCGAAGTTTCAGGAATGGCAGAGGCAGACTTCGATCTTCAAGGACGTAGCGGCCTACGATTTTGCTGGACCGGGGTTCAACATCACGGGAGATCGGCCGGAACTGATTCACGGGATACACGTGTCGGAGGGCTACTTCCGCGTGTTCGGCGCTCCGGTGATGCTTGGCCGCACCTTTACGCAACAGGAGGACTCGCCTAACGGCGGGCACGTGGTGGTGTTGAGCTACGGGTTGTGGCAGCGAAGGTTTGGCGGAAATCAGAAGGTGATCGGGCAGGCGCTTTCGCTGGGTGGGGAGCCATACACGATTGTTGGCGTGCTGGGACGAGACTTCGTAACAGACCCGGCGTCGGACATTTGGATTCCGTTCCAGTTTGAGCCGAACAGCACAAACCAGGGACACTTCTTCATGGCGGCGGCGATGCTGAAACCAGGCGTGACGGTGGCGCAGGCGAACGCACAGATGAAGTTGGCGTACGCCGAATTTCGCCGCCAGTTTCCGACTGCAGATCCCAAAGGCGGGTTTGCGGTTCAGCCCCTGCGTGA
>Ga0157375_10004192_pt1 | contig 12515 bp, 9 predicted proteins | sample M35metaG_FD_115311 | JGI IMG/M metagenome (GOLD analysis project Ga0157375, IMG submission 115311) | Miscanthus rhizosphere microbial communities from Kellogg Biological Station, Michigan, USA - M3-5 metaG | ecosystem: Host-associated > Plants > Roots > Rhizosphere > Soil | place: USA: Michigan...
GAAGCGCCAGGAGCGCCCGAAGATCCCCGAGCTCGAGCCGGCGTTCTACGACCTCAGCGAAGCCGACATGGACATGGTGTTCAGCGCGACGAACACCTACTTCACGACCGACGAGCAGATGACCCTGCGCCAGATCGTCCAGGCGCTGCGCGAGACCTACTGCGGCACGATCGGTGCCGAGTACATGCACTGCACCGAGCCGACCGAGAAGCGCTGGTGGCAGCAGCGGCTCGAATCGATCCGCTCGAAGCCGACGTTCCCGGCCGACGAGAAGATCCACATCCTCGAGCGGCTCACCGCCGCCGAGGGCCTCGAGCGCTATCTGCACACCAAGTACGTCGGCCAGAAGCGCTTCTCGCTCGAAGGCAGCGAGAGCTTCATCGCCTCGATGGACGAGTTCATCCAGCGCGCCGGCGGCAAGGGCGTCCAGGAGATCGTCATCGGCATGGCGCACCGCGGCCGGCTCAACGTCCTCGTCAACACGCTCGGCAAGATGCCGAAGAACCTGTTCGCCGAGTTCGACCACACCGCCCCCGAGGACCTGCCCTCGGGCGACGTCAAGTACCACCAGGGCTTCTCGAGCGACATCACCACGCCGGGCGGGCCGGTCCACCTCAGCCTGTCGTTCAACCCGTCGCACCTCGAGATCGTCAACCCGGTGGTCGAGGGGTCGGTCAAGGCGCGCCTCGACCGGCGCGGCGACGGCGAGGGCGACACGGTGCTGCCGGTGCTCGTCCACGGCGACGCCGCCTTCGCGGGCCAGGGCGTCGTCATGGAGACGCTGGCGCTGGCCCAGACGCGCGGCTACTACACCGGCGGTACGGTCCACATCGTCATCAACAACCAGATCGGCTTCACGACCTCCGATCCGCGCGACTCGCGCTCGACGCTGTATTGCACCGATGTCGTCAAGATGATCGAGTCGCCCGTCCTGCACGTGAACGGCGACGATCCCGAGGCCGTGGTCCTGTGCAGTCAGCTCGCGCTCGACTACCGGCAGGAGTTCAACAAGGACGTCGTCGTCGACATCGTCTGCTTCAGGAAGCTCGGCCACAACGAGCAGGACACGCCGGCGATGACGCAGCCGCTGATGTACAAGAAGATCGCGGCGCACCCCGGAACGCGCAAGCTCTACGGCGACAAGCTGGTCGCGCAGGCGGTCCTGCCGCCCGACGGCCCCGACCAGCTGGTCAAGTCGACGCGCGCCGCGCTCGACGCCGGCAAGAGCAGCTACGACCCGGTGCTCACCAACTACAAGAGCAAGTACGCAGTCGACTGGAATCCGTTCCTCGGCAAGAAGTGGACCGATGCGGCCGACACCGCGTTGCCGCTGGCCGAGCTGAAGCGGCTCGCCGAGCGGATCACGACGGTGCCGGCCAACTTCAAGGTCCACCCGCTGGTCGAGAAGGTGCTCGCCGATCGCGCCGCGATGGGCCGCGGCGAGCTGCCGGTCGACTGGGGCATGGGCGAGCACCTCGCCTTTGCGTCGCTGGTCGCGAGCGGCTACGCGGTGCGCCTTTCGGGCGAGGACTCGGCGCGCGGCACCTTCACGCACCGCCACGCCGTCCTCCACGACCAGAACCGCGAGCGCTGGGACGAGGGCACGTACACGCCGCTCCAGCATGCCGCCGACGGCCAGGCCGCGTTCGTCGTCATCGACTCGCTCCTTTCCGAGGAGGCCGTGCTCGGCTTCGAGTACGGCTACGCGAGCGCCGAGCCCAACACGCTCGTCATCTGGGAAGCGCAATTCGGCGACTTCGTCAACGGCGCACAGGTCGTCATCGACCAGTTCATCGCCTCGGGCGAGGTGAAATGGGGCCGCGCCAACGGCCTGACGCTGATGCTGCCGCACGGCTACGAGGGGCAGGGGCCCGAGCACTCGTCGGCGCGTCTCGAGCGCTTCATGCAGCTCTCGGCCGACAACAACATGCAGGTCGTCCAGCCGACGTCGGCGAGCCAGATCTTCCATGTGCTGCGCCGGCAGATGGTGCGCATGTTCAGGAAGCCCCTGATCATCATGACGCCGAAGTCGCTGCTGCGCGCCAAGGACGCGAGCTCGCCGCTCACCGAGTTCACCAAGGGCGAGTTCAAGACGGTCATCGGCGAGCAGAGCGCCGAAGTCAACGCCGATCGTGTCAAGCGACTCATCGCCTGCTCGGGCAAGGTGTACTACGACCTCGTGCGCACCCGCGCCGATCGCAAGAACGCCGATGTCGCGGTCGTGCGGGTCGAGCAGCTGTATCCGTTCCCGCACAAGGCGTTCGCGGCGGAGCTCAAGAAGTACCCGAACCTGAGCGAGGTCGTCTGGTGCCAGGACGAGCCGCAGAACCAGGGCGCCTGGTTCTTCGTGCAGCACTACATCCACGAGAACATGAACGACGGCCAGCGCCTCGGCTATGCCGGGCGCGCGCCTTCGGCATCGCCGGCGGTGGGCTACGCGCACCTGCACCAGGAGCAGCAGAAGGCGCTGCTCGAGCAGGCGTTCGGCAAGCTCAAGGGCTTCGTGTTGACCAAGTGAACGACGAGACAAGAACAACAAGGCGAACGAGATGGCACTGATCGAAGTGAAGGTTCCGCAACTGTCGGAGTCGGTCGCCGAGGCGACGCTCCTGCAGTGGAGGAAGAAGCCGGGGCAGGCGGTCGAGCTCGACGAGATCCTGGTCGAGATCGAGACCGACAAGGTCGTTCTCGAGGTGCCGGCGCCGGCGGCGGGCGTGCTCGCCCAGATCATCAAGAACGACGGCGACAGCTGCATCGCCGAAGAGGTCATCGCCAAGATCGACACCGAGGGCAAGGAAGAACCGTCCGGCGAGATGCAGATCAAGAGCATCCCGCCCGCCGAGCCGGCGCCCGGCGAAAAACCGGGGGTTCGTCCCGAAGTGGCTGCGCGCGCCGAGACCAAGAGCGAAGTCGCGATGCCGGCCGCCGCAAAGCTGATGGCCGAGCACGACCTCCCGGTCGGCGCAGTTCAGGGCACCGGCAAGGGCGGCCGTGTCACCAAGGGCGATGTTCTCGAGGTGCTCAAGGCGCCGCCGGCGGCGTCGGCGCCAGCCGCCAAGGCAGCTCCGCCAGCCGCAGCGCCGACTCCCGCGCCCACGTCGCGCCCGGCCGCGGCGGCCGCGGCGCCTTTGCCCTCGGTCGCCGCGCCGATCTCGGCGCAATACGGCGATCGCCCCGAGCAGCGGGTGCCGATGAGCCGCCTGCGCGCGCGCATCGCCGAGCGGCTGATCCAGTCGCAATCGACCAACGCCATCCTGACCACGTTCAACGAAGTGAACATGGCGCCGGTGATCGAGATGAGGAAGCGGTTCCAGGAGAAGTTCGAGAAGGAGCACGGCGTCAAGATCGGCTTCATGAGCTTCTTCGTGAAGGCCGCGGTCGCGGCGCTGAAGCGCTATCCGATCATCAACGCCTCGGTCGACGGCAACGACATCGTCTACCACGGCTACTTCGACATCGGCATCGCCGTCGGCTCGCCGCGTGGCCTGGTCGTGCCGATCCTGCGCAACGCCGACCAGATGAGCTTCGCCGACATCGAGAAGAAGATCGCCGAGTTCGGCCAGAAGGCCAAGGACGGCAAGCTCTCGCTCGACGACCTGACCGGCGGCACGTTCTCGATCTCGAACGGCGGCGTCTTCGGCTCGATGCTGTCGACGCCGATCATCAACCCGCCCCAGTCGGCGATCCTCGGCGTCCATGCGACCAAGGACCGCGCCGTCGTCGAGAACGGCCAGATCGTGGTGCGGCCGATGAACTACCTGGCGATGTCGTACGACCACCGGATCATCGATGGCCGCGAGGCCGTCCTCGGCCTGGTGGCGATGAAGGAAGCGCTCGAAGATCCGGCCCGGCTCCTGTTCGACATCTGACATGGCGACGAGCAACGCGTTCGACGTCGTCGTCATCGGCGCCGGCCCCGGCGGCTACATCGCCGCGATCCGCGCCGCCCAGCTCGGCATGTCGGTCGCCTGCATCGACGAGTGGAAGAACGACAAGGGCGGCCCGGCGCCGGGCGGCACCTGCACCAACGTCGGCTGCATCCCGTCGAAGGCGCTGCTCCAGTCGTCGGAGAACTTCGAGCACGCCGGCCACCAGTTCGCCGACCACGGCATCGTCGTCGAGAAGCTGACGATCGACGTCGAGAGGATGATGGCGAGGAAGCGGGCCGTCGTGAAGCAGAACAACGACGGCATCCTCTATCTCTTCAAGAAGAACAAGGTGACCTTCTTCCATGGCCGCGGGTCGTTCGCGGGCCGCGGCGAAGGCGGCGCCTGGCAGGTCGCTGTCGCCGGCGCCAAGGCCGAGACGCTTTCCGCCCGGCACGTCATCGTCGCCACCGGATCGAATCCGCGCCCCTTGCCCGGCGCCGCGTTCGACGAGAAGAACATCCTCTCGAACGACGGCGCCCTCGCCATCGACGCCGTCCCGAAGACGCTCGGCATCGTCGGCTCGGGGGTGATCGGTCTCGAGATGGGGTCGGTCTGGCGCCGGCTCGGCGCCGACGTCACCGTGCTCGAGGCGCTGCCGACGTTCCTCGGCGCCGTCGACGGCCAAGTCGCCGCCGAAGCGCAGAAGATCTTCACGCGCCAGGGGCTGAAAATCGTCCTCGGCGCCCAGATCAGCACCGTCGAGAACAGTGCCGGCGGCGTGAAAGTGGGCTATGCCGACGGCGCGGGCAAGCCGCAGACGCTCGCCTGCGAGAAGCTGATCGTCTCGATCGGCCGCGTCCCCAACACGATCGGCCTGAACGGCGACGCGGTCGGCCTGAAGCTCGACGAGCGCGGCTTCGTCGACGTCGACGCCGACTGCCGCACGAACCTCGACAACGTCTGGGCCATCGGCGACGTCGTCCGCGGGCCGATGCTCGCGCACAAGGGCGAGGAGGAGGGCGTCGCCGTCGCCGAGCGGATCGCCGGCCAGAAGCCGCACGTCGACTTCAACACCGTGCCGTGGGTGATCTACACCAGCCCCGAGATCGCCTGGGTCGGCCAGACCGAGCAGCAGCTGAAGGCGGCCGGGCGCGAGGTCCGGGCGGGAACGTTCCCGTTCATGGCCAACGGCCGCGCCCGCGCGCTCGGCGACACCACCGGCTTCGTCAAGGTCATCGCCGACGCGAAGAGCGACGAGATCCTCGGCGTCCACATGATCGGCCCGATGGTCTCGGAGCTCATCGCCGAAGCCGTGACGGCGATGGAGTTCAGGGCGTCGGCCGAGGACATCGCGCGAATCTGCCACGCCCACCCGAGCTTGTCGGAGGCGACCAAGGAAGCGGCGCTCGCGGTCGACAAGCGGGCGCTGAACTTCTGATGGCGGCGCGCCCGATCGCGCCGCCCGGCGCCGCTCTCGCGCCGAGGCCGCGGCCCGGCGCGGCCGGCGTCGCGCTTCACTAGAAGGTGGGAGTCCGCCAGCTCTACGAGCAGACGCTCGCCGAACGCGGCTATCGGCCCGATCCGGCCCAGCTGCACGCGATCGATTCGCTCGAGCGTTGCGAAAACGAGTGGGCCGACTACAAGGCGCGGCGCTCGAACGCGATCACCAAGCTGATCGCGCGGCCGCCGATCCCGCGCGGCGTGTACCTCTGGGGCGGCGTCGGCCGCGGCAAGAGCTTCCTCATGGACTGCTTCTTCAGCGCCTTGCCGCTGCGCCGAAAGACCCGCCTGCACTTCCACGAGTTCATGCGCGAGATCCATCGCGAGCTGACCGAGATGCAGGGCACGAGCGATCCGCTGGAGCATCTCGGCGAGAGCATGGCGCGGCGCTTTCGCCTGATCTGCCTGGACGAGTTCCACGTCGCCGACATCACCGACGCGATGATCCTGCACCGCTTGCTCGACTCGCTGTTCGCGAACCGCGTCAGCATCGTCACGACGTCGAACTTTCCGCCCGGCGGGCTCTATCCCAACGGCCTGCACCGCGAGCGAATCCTGCCGGCGATCGAGCTCCTCAAGGACAAGCTCGAGGTCGTCAACGTCGACGGCCCGACCGACTACCGGCAATCGACGTTGCAGGCGGTCGAGCTCTATCACACGCCGCTCGGCGCCGGCGCCGACGCGGCGATGAACGAGGCCTTCGAGCGGCTCGCCGAGTCGAAGGACGAGAGCCCGTTGCTGAAGATCGAGCACCGCGAGATCCGCGCCCGGCGGCGCGCCGGCGGCGTCGTCTGGTTCGATTTCCGCGAGCTCTGCGGCGGGCCGCGCTCGCAGAACGACTACCTCGAGCTCGCGACCCAGTTCCACACGATGCTGCTGTCGGGGGTGCCGCAGATGTCGCCGCGCCTGGCCTCCGAGGCACGGCGATTCACCTGGCTGATCGACGTTCTCTACGACCGGCGCGTCAAGCTCATCATGTCGGCCGCGGTCGAGCCCGACGCGTTGTACACCGAGGGACCGCTGGTGCACGAGTTCCCGCGCACGGTGTCGCGCCTGCGCGAGATGCGGTCCGCCGAATTCCTCGCGGAGGCGCGTCGCAGCGTCGACACCTCGCTGACATGAAACCGAACTTCTCGTCGTCGCTCGCGGCGGGCAGCATCCGCTCGCTGTGCCTCGCCCTGGCGTTCGCAGGCGCGATTCCCGCCGGCGCGACCGCGGCCGACGACGAGGAGCGCGGCCGGATCGCCGCCGAGCGAGCCGAGATCGAATCGCGCTACTCGGCGCGCGAGCGCGAATGCCGCGATCGCTTCGTCGTCACGTCGTGCGTCGACGATGCCCGGCGCGAGCGCCGCCGCGGCCTCGACGCGCTGCGCGCGCGCCAGATCCAGCTCGACGAGGCGAGGCGCCGCGAGCGCGCGGCCGAGCGAAGCGCCGAGCTCGCCGCCAAGGCCGCCGAGGACGCCGAGCGCGACCGCGAGCGCGAGGCGCGGGCGGCAGCGCAAGCGCGACGCGAGCCGCCGCGTCCGCTCGAGCCGCGGCGCAATGCCCCGGCCGCAGGCGATGCCGCGAGCCAGGCCGCACGGCGCGGGTCGGGCGTCGACCGTCCGGCCGCGAAGTCCGGCCCCCACGCGGCGAAGGCGGCGCCGGCCGAGAGCGCGGCCGCGCGGCGCGAGCGCGAGGAGCGCAGCCGGACGAGCTATGAAGCCCGCCAGCGCCATGCGGCCGAGCATCGCACCGAAGTGAACGACAAGGCCGCCCAGCGGGAGAAGGAGCATCCGCCGGCGGCGCACCTGCCGGTGCCGGCGTCCGCCCCGCCGCGTTGAGACACTGCGCAGCCCCTCGGGGCGCGCGTTCAGCCGAGCTGCTCGACCCGGACCAGCGCGAGCGACAGGTTGTCGCCCGATCCGCGCGCCCGCTGGCGCGCCTTGCCGACGAGCATCTCGGTCGCTTCGCGCGGCGGCAAGGCATGGACGATCGCGCCGAGCTCGCGCGGCGTGAAGTAATGCCACAAACCGTCGCTGCACGACAGCACGCTGTCGCCGATCTCGAGCCGGTCGATGTGCTTCTGCGAAAGGGGCGGGTCCTGGAACGTTCCCAGGCAGCCCGTCAGCAGGTTCGACTGCGGGTGGCTGTTCGCCTCCTCCTCGGTGATCTGCCGCTCGTCGACCAGGCGCTGGACGTACGAATGGTCCATCGACCGGCTCACCATCTCGGCGGCGCGGAAGTGGTAGATGCGCGAGTCGCCGGCGTGAACGAAGTCGCACTCGCGGCTCGGGCTGACGAGGAAGGCGGCGATCGTGCTGTGCGGCTCCTCCTCGGAGGTGATCGCCGTCAGCTTGATCATCAGGTGCGCCTCGAGGACGAGCTGCTTGAGCGCTTCGGTCGGATCGTCGCGGCTGGGCGCGTAGCGCTCGAAGAGCTGCTGCGCGGTGAGGATGACCTGGTCAGCGGCCTTGCGGCCGCCGCTCTTGCCGCCCATGCCGTCGGCGAGGACGCCCATCACGCAGCCGGGAACCCGTGCATGCGGAAGGATTTGCACCTGGTCCTGCTGGTAGGCACGGTCGCCGCGGTGCAGACCGGTCGTCGCAGACAGCCGGTAGCCGAGGCTCGAGGTGCTCATGGGCGAAAACTATAATCTGTTTGATTCCTGCCCAAACGCCCAAAACCGCGAACTAGTCGCGCGTCCGAAGCCGTCCATGGACGACAACCTGCACTCCCTGCCGCGTCAGCTGATCGAGCTGCGAATGGAGCATGCGGACCTCGACAACCTCATCGATCGCACCCTCTTCGACATCACCAGCGACGACCTCACCCTGCGCCGCCTGAAGAAGCGCAGGCTGCTCTTGCGCGACCGGATCACGCGAATCGAAACCGAGCTCGAGCCGCTCCGGCCGGCATGAGTCGCGCCCGCGGCGCATCGCCGCAGAGCACGGCGCAGCGTGTCGGCTCGGCGATGAGGCCGCGTCGCGGCCCCCGCGTTTGCGGGGTGCGTACTTGCGTGGGGTGCCGATGACGACGGCCGGCGTCGCGCCACCGCTGGCAGCGAGCGAGCTGCGGCAGGCCGTCGAGCTCGCCCTCGGCGCCGACGGCGCGCTGGCGTCGATCGATGCGAATCATGCCGAGCGCGCGGTCCAGCTCGACATGGCGCTCGCCGTCGCCGGCGCGATCGAGGAGCGCGGCGCGCTCGTCGTCGAGGCCGGGACCGGGGTCGGCAAGACCTTCGCCTACCTCGTCCCGGCGCTGCTCAGTGGCGCCCGCACGCTGCTCAGCACCGCGACCAAGACGCTCCAGGACCAGCTCTTCATCCGCGACCTGCCGCGCCTTCGCACCGCGCTCAACCTGCCGGTGTCGGTGGCGCTCCTGAAGGGTCGCTCGAGCTATCTCTGCCTGCATCGGCTCGGCCGCGCGCGCCAGGACGCTCACCTTCCCGACCGCTTCGCGGTGCGCGCGCTCGCCAAGATCGAGGCCTGGGCGCTGGCGACGGCGAGCGGCGATCTTGCCGAGCTCGAAGGCCTCGACGAGCGCAGCAGCATCGTCCCCTTCGTCACGTCGTCGCGCGAGAACTGCCTCGGCAGCGAATGCCCGGAATATCGCCAGTGCCACGTGATGAAGGCGCGGCGCGAGGCGATGCTCGCCGACGTCGTCGTCGTCAACCATCATCTCTTCTTCGCCGACATGGCGTTGCGCGACAGCGGCGTCGCCGAGCTGCTGCCGAGCGTCGAGGTCGCGATCTTCGATGAGGCGCACCAGCTCGCCGAGGCCGGCGTCCAGTTCCTCGGCACGACGCTCGGCTCGGCGCAGCTGATCGATTTCGCTCGCGACACGCTCGCCGTCGGCCTGCAGCTGGCGCGCGGCCTCGCGCCGTGGCAGGAGCTCGCGGCGGCGTGCGATCACGCGGCGCGCGAGCTTCGCATCGCCGCGCAGGGCGAGATCGGCGAAGTCCGCGGCAGCCTGAAGCTGCGCTGGACCGAGCGCAGCGGTGCAGCGTCCTTCACCGCCGCGCTGAGCCGCGTCGCCGAGGCTTGCACCGGCGCCGCGGCCGCGCTCGACACGGTGAGCGAGATCGCTCCCGATTTCGTCCGCCTGCACGAGCGCGCCGTCCGGCTCGCCGAGGTCGCGGGCCGGTTCGGCGAGCGCGCCGCGGCGCGTCACATCCGCTGGATCGACCTGCTCGCGCACCAGGCGCGGCTGGTCGAGTCGCCGCTCGACATTCGCGAGGCGTTGCGCGAGCAGATGGCAAAGAGCGGGAAAGCGTGGATCTTCACCTCGGCGACGCTCGGCGACGACGACCGCCTCAGCTGGTTCACCGAGCCGGCCGGCCTCGACGACGCGCATGTCGTTCGCCTCGGCAGCCCGTTCGACTACCCTGCCCACGCGCGCGTCTTCGTGCCGCGCGCCTTCCCGAAGCCGAGCGATCCCGGCCACGCCGACGCCGTCGCGCGGCTGGCGGCACGCTGCGCCAGCGCGCTCGGCGGCCGGACCTTCGTGCTGACGACGACGCTGCGCTCGCTGCAGGCGGTCGGCGCCGCGTTGCGCGTGGTCTTCGACGCCGCCGGCGAGTCGATCGAGGTGCTCGTCCAGGGCCAGGGCTCGAAGCGCCAGCTGATGCAGCGATTCCTCGACGCGCCGCACGCGGTGCTCGTCGGCTCGCAGAGCTTCTGGGAAGGCGTCGACGTTCCCGGTGACTCGCTCCAGTGCGTTGTCATCGACAAGCTGCCGTTCCCGCCGCCGAACGATCCGCTCGTCGAGGCTCGGGTCAAGCGCCTGGAAAGCGATGGCCGCAACGCCTTCGCCGACTACTTCGTCGCCGAGGCGGCGGTGGCGCTGAAGCAGGGCGCGGGCCGGCTGATCAGAAGCGAATCCGACCGCGGCCTGCTCGTCGTCTGCGATCCGCGCATGGCGACGATGGGCTACGGGCGCCGGCTCTTCGCCGCGCTGCCGCCGATGACGCGGGTCGACGACGAGGCCGAGGCGATCGCCTGGCTGCACGAGCTGGCGGGCGTGGCCGCGGCTTGAACGAGGCCGTCGCGGGCATCGCGTCGGCTCGCGTCGGAACCGATCAGCATCGCCGCGACGGGGCGCGGGTCACCAGAGCTGCCACCAGGGCGCCTTGCGCCGGCCGTAGTTGTCGAGGGTGAGGGTCGACGCCGGAAAGTTCGTCTTCAGGACGCGCTCGGCATCGTCGCGCAATTCGACCAGTCCGAGCCGGTCGTAGCTCAGCGCGAGGATGACGAGCGCTTCCTCGGTCGACGGCGAGCGCTGGAACTCCTGCACCGCCTGCTGGGCCCGGTTGGCGGCGGCGACGTAGGCGCCGCGGCGCAGGTAGTAGCGAGCGACGTGGACTTCGTAGGCGGCGAGCGAGTTGACGATGTAGTTCATCCGCACGCGCGCGTCCTCGGCGTAAGGCGATTGCGGGAACTGCTCGTTCAGCTGGCGAAACGACTGGTACGAGTCGCGCGACGCCTGCTGGTCGCGCTCCGACAGGTCCTGGCTCGCGAGCTGGCCGAGGATGCCGATGTTGTCGTTGAAGTTGACCAGGCCCTGCAGGTAGAGCGCGTAGTCGAGCGCCGGGCTGGTCGGATGGAGCTTGATGAAGCGCTCGAGGGTCGAGAGCGCCTGCGCCTTCTCGCCGCTCTTCCAGAGGTAATAGGCGCGCTCGATCTGCGCCTGCTGCGCCAGCACCGATCCGGCGGCACGGCCCTCGAGGCGCTCGTACAGCTTGACCGCCTTGTCGTAGTTGCCGGCGGCCGCCTCTTCCTTGGCTTCGGTGTAGAGGCGCTCGGGCGTCCAGCGTGCGCTCTCGTCCTTGCCGGTCGTGTCGCACGCCGACAGGAGCGCGAGCATGGCGCAGATCGCCGACACTGCGAGGCGCGAACGCACCGAGGATTCTTTCGTTCTCATGGAGCAAGCAAAGTGGGCCGCGATCGAAGAGAGGCTTGATGCTTTTGGCCGGATCTGAATCTTATATGGTCGATGGTCCCCGCCCCGATGACGATGCCATCGACGCCGTCGAGGCAGACGGCGACGACGGCGACGACGCCGGCGTCGAGCGCCGCGAATCGGCCGTCGCCGGCGCCGCGCACGGCGAGCGCCTCGACAAGGTCGTCGTCGCCTTGCTCCCGGAGTTCTCGCGCAACCATCTCCAGCAGCTGATCCGGGCCGGGTGGGTCAAGGTCGACGGCGCCGTCGTCGCCAGCCCGGCGCAGCGAATGCGTGCCGGCCAGCACGTCGTCGTCGTCGTCCAGCCGACCGAGCAGAGCCGCGCCTATCGGCCCGAGCCCCTTCCGATTGCGGTCGTCCACGAAGACGACGACGTGCTCGTGATCGACAAGGCCGCCGGCATGGTCGCCCACCCGGCCGCCGGCAATTGGTCGGGAACGCTGCTCAACGCGTTGCTCGCTCGCGATCCGGCGAGCGCGGCGCTGCCGCGTGCCGGGATCGTCCATCGGCTCGACAAGGACACGTCCGGGCTGATGGTCGTCGGCCGAACGCTCCCCGCCGTGACCGCGCTGACCCGCGCCATCGCCGCACGCGAAGTGCAGCGCCGCTACCTCGCGATCGCCAAGGGCGACGCGCCGCAGGCGCGCTGGAGCATCGAGGCGCCGATCGGCCGCGATCCCAGGATGCGCACGCGAATGGCGATCGTCGCGTCGGGGAAGCCGGCTCGCACCGACGTCGAGCGCGTCGCTTCGCGCGCCGGCTTCGTCGCCTTGCGCTGCACGCTGCACAGTGGCCGCACGCATCAGATCCGCGTCCATCTCTCGGCGCAAGGCCTGCCGCTGGTCGGCGATCGCCTCTATGGCGGCGCGCCGGCGCTCGGCATGGAGCGGCAGGCCCTGCACGCCGCGGTGCTCGAATTCGCCCACCCGCGGTCGGGCGAGCCGCTGCGCTTCGAATCCGCGCCGCCCGAAGACTTCGCTCACGCCTGGGCCGAGGTCGGCGCCGCGCCGCCGAGCTGAGGGTCGCCCCGGGGCGCCGCAGGGCGGCTACAATCGGCGCCATTCCCTTTCGATGCGACGGGGGCGTGCCGCGGCGAAGCCCTTGGCAGCTCCCCTCGGCAAGACCATCGAGACGTGACCGCACCCGAGGGTGCAACCAACCGCGGCGGCCAGCACCCGCCGAACCCGCCGCGTCCGCCGACGCGCC
>Ga0157375_10004195_pt1 | contig 12512 bp, 15 predicted proteins | sample M35metaG_FD_115311 | JGI IMG/M metagenome (GOLD analysis project Ga0157375, IMG submission 115311) | Miscanthus rhizosphere microbial communities from Kellogg Biological Station, Michigan, USA - M3-5 metaG | ecosystem: Host-associated > Plants > Roots > Rhizosphere > Soil | place: USA: Michigan...
CTACTGGCCTACCGTCAGGATAGGCTCGGCAAACTGACGACTGCGATTCCCTCCGTGCAGGAAAAAGGCCAATCGGTGTTTCAGTGGCTGTTCGAGAAGGTTCGGCATCTGCACTCGCTGCATAACGGTTCCTGAACGTGACGTTCAGATACAAGATGCTGCGGCAGGTGTTGGACCACAGCCGACATACTCTCGAATCGCCGCCGTGCTGCGTGTGGGTTTTTCATTCCGGCGAGCGGAGACCAGAAGCGGCTCTTTGAGACTACTCGCTCTCGCTGCACTTCAGCTGCGCAAACTGACTACTTCGCCAAACGTCGGTCGGTCCACTGCGTCAGTCGGCTTCCGCATACTTCATCGGCCGGAAGAAGTCGGCGTTCGATGATGTCAACAGCCAACGCTCTAGCCCCTGCTGAGCGAGCCTTCGCTTCCGCGCAGGACAGCAGCGTCGTACCCAGGCCGAGTCGGGCTACACCCTTTACAAGCGCAGTTGGCACCCATTGGGGCCACCACGGCCGCCAAGCATTCGTCCCGCTCCTCCTATCGCCATCTCAGCTTGATTCAACTCATCATGAACGCGGTCCGTGTGGTCACTTGCGCAGCAGACGAAGGCCGTTACCGACCACCAGTAGACTCGCTCCAACGTCAGCAAACACAGCCATCCACATGGTCCCGTAGCCCGCGAGCGTCAACGCCAGGAAGACCGCCTTGATGCCAAGCGCCAGCGTGATGTTCTGCACGAGAATGGAATGCGTAGCCTTCGACAAGCGGATAAAGGCGGGAATTTTCCTCAGGTCGTCGTCCATCAGCGCGACGTCGGCTGTCTCGATTGCAGTGTCAGTGCCCATTGCTCCCATCGCAAAGCCGATATCCGCACGCGCGAGCGCCGGTGCGTCGTTGATGCCGTCACCGACCATACCGACCATCGCCGAACCACCCGACAGACGTTCTACCGCGCGCAGCTTGTCTTCCGGCAATTGATTGCCCTCGGCCTCGTCGATGCCGACTTGCTGCGCGATTGCCTGCGCGGTGTGCGGGTTGTCGCCGGTCAGCATGGCCGTGCGGACGCCGAGATTGTGAAGCTCTAATATTGCCTCGCGGCTGCTATCCTTGACTGTGTCCGCGACGGCAAAGAGCGCGAGCACTCGAACTTCGTCAATCAGCATTACAACCGTCTTGCCTTGACGTTCAAGAGCGTCGAGTCGCTCTTCCAGGTCCGCAGAGCAGCGACCGAGTTCCTCGACCAGACGGTAATTGCCAAGCGAGTAGCGCCTTCCGTCGACTACCCCGCGAACGCCTCGCCCTGGAATTGCCTCGAATTCTTCAACGGGGTATTGCGTTACGTTGTCAGCGACGGCCGCTCGGAGAACAGCCATCGATACGGGATGGTCAGAACGGCCTGACAGGCTCGCAGCGAGCGAGCGGACCCGAGCGGCATCGATGTCGGTTACACGCAGTTCGAACTCCGTCTGAACCGGTTTGCCATGTGTGATGGTTCCGGTCTTGTCCAACGCGAGCCACCTGAGCTTGCGCCCCTGCTCCAGATAGGTCCCGCCCTTGATAAGAATGCCTCGACGCGCCGCTGCCGCGAGGCCACTGACAATCGAGACCGGCGTCGAGATGACCAGTGCACAGGGGCAGGCAATGACGAGCAGGACAAGCGCCTTGTAAATCCAGTCAAACCAGCTTCCGGAAAAGAGAAGCGGAGGCACTACCGCAACGGCGATTGCTACGACGAACACAATAGGCGTATAGATGCGAGCGAACTGGTCGACGAATCGCTGCGTTGGAGCTTTCGAACCCTGTGCTTCTTCAACCGCGTGAATGATGCGCGCCAGCGTTGTGTTGTTTGCGGCAGCCGTGACCTTGTACTCGAACGAGCCTGATTCGTTGATGGTTCCGGCAAACACCGCATCACCTTCCGCCTTTTCGACGGGAAGGCTCTCGCCAGTGATGGGTGCCTGATTGATGGACGACCTGCCGCTCGTGATTTCGCCGTCGAGTCCGATACGCTCGCCCGGCTTTACGCGCACGACTGCGCCGAGAGCGACAGAATTCGCTTCGACTTCTGCCCAGGTGCCATCCGCCTGTTTGACCGTGGCCCTGTCCGGCGCAAGCCGCATCAGCCCCTGAATCGCGTTGCGAGCACGGTCGAGCGATTTGGCCTCAATGAGCTCCGCGATCGTGAACAGCACCATGACCATCGCTGCTTCCGGCCACTGACCGAGAAGCAGCGCGCCCGTGACAGCAATGCTCATCAGTGCGTTGATGTTCAGGTTGCCGTTGCGGACGGCAATCCAGCCTTTCCTGTACGTTGTCAGGCCGGAACCGGCCACTGCTAATAAAGCGAGTGCGGCGACGAGCCATGAGGATTGGCCTAGCAAACCTGCGGCTTCAGAAGCAATCGCGATAACGCCGGCAAGCGCGAGCGGCCACCACGGCTTCTGCTCGGACTGCGGGATGCTCGCCGATTGTTCATCAGCGCCGGCCATCTCCGGCGTGAAGCCCAGCGACCGCAAGCCTTCAAGTACCGGGGTAAGCGCTTCCGGCTTGTGCACCACCGTCAGCACCCGCTGCATCAGATTGAATTCCATGCCCGTCACCGCTCGCATGCCCGCGAGCTTCTTGCGGATTAATGCCTCCTCTGTCGGGCAGTCCATCTGACGGATGCGAATTTGGGTCCGAACCGCGTCGCCAACCGCCGTTTGAGCGGCAAGCGCTTGGAAAGTCAGGGTCGCAGGGGTGCAACAACTGTCGACAGGGGCGTGCTCGCGAGCGGGGCCATCGCCGCGCTCATGACCGTGTTCGTGTGCAAGACCGTTCTCGAGTTTTTGGTCATTCGCGCGGTCGCAACAGTGGGCGTGTGCGCCCGAGCAGCCTTGTGCAAGCTCGTCTGTGATTCCAGCGGCCGAGCCGTGCTCGCGACGATTTTTCGAAGCGTGTAAGTTCGACATGATGGCTTCCGTCCTTGATTTATGGTGTAGTAGACACCTTGGAGTAACTCCAAGGTCAAGTCGGGAAAGGAGAAAATCATGAAAATCGGCGAACTCGCACGACTCGCCAACTGCACGACCGACACAATCCGGTTCTATGAAAAGGAAGGGTTGCTGCCAGAGGCCGACAGAACGGACACGAATTACCGTAGCTATAACGCGAGTCACATCGACCGCTTGCGGTTCATCCGGAACTGTCGCGCGTTGGACATGACGCACGATGAGGTCCGCGCGCTGCTCGAGGCATCAGATGGTGCTGCCCCCGGCTGCGGCGCCGTCAATGCCCTGGTCGACGAACACATTGGGCACGTGAACAAGCGAATCGACGAACTGCTCCAGCTTCGCGAACAGTTGACCTCACTGCGCGAGAGGTGCGCAGGCGAGAAGCCGGTGGAGGAATGCGGAATCATTCACGGGCTGACCTCGATGGAAACCACCCAACCGAAAGCGAAATCTTCTCACTTGGGCTAGGCAACGGGCTGGCTGGCTGAATCGTCGTTCAGTTGATGCCGCATGTGATGGCGCACAGTCACGGATACAGCAGCACCGATAACCGTCGCGAAGGGCATGAACACGGCCATTTCGAAGGATTGCCGCATGGGCTGCCTTGGCGTCGCTTGCCTACTGCCTGTTCAGACGCAGCAACGGCCAGACTGTTGCTTCGGCGGACACTTGTTGGTGCCATATGAGCAGTACACGCAGCAATCTCCGGGTTTCGGCCGAAGCAACGTTTTGCAATGCTCGCATTCATAGAGCCAAACGCAAGAATCAGTTGGCATTGCCTCTTCCTTCATATGCCCGCAGACGGGGCACGTGATGGTCGAGTTCAAATTGACTGCAGCCATCACTGCACCTCCTTTACGTGGGACGGATATCCAGCATCGGCTGTAGCCTCCGTCAACGCGTTCACTGAAGCCTTTGCAGGGTCAAGCACAACCTGCGCGCGTTCGGTTGCGACCGTGATCTCGTTGAGATCGTGCATCGGCGGGAATGCCGGACCGACTTTCGCAGCAGCGCGGCGGCAGCCGCACCCGAATGACCGGGAGGCATTCATCGAACATTCCTGATTCGTTGCTAATACTCACGAAGGTGACATGAGCCGTAGGCCAAATACGACGCAAGCACCACGCATCCGCGATTACAATCGAGCCACCCACGTATCAAAGATTCAATCAATATTTCGTTACCGGATTCAATTGTGCAAAACACCGAATCATCCAGCGTGCCGTTCGTTTCTGAAACGGCGTTCGGCGTCTGGTTCCTGCGCACGCATACGTGGGAACACCACGTGTTGCGCGTCGCCATCAACGACCTCAAAGGCCTGATCGACGGACCGCTGCCCGTTCGTCCGACCATCGTCGATGTCGGCTGCGGCCAGGGCATTTCGTTCAGGCTGCTGGCGAAAGCATTCGCGCCGCGACGGATCGTCGGTATCGATTTTCACGAGCCGTCGATCGCACTCGCCACGCAGGCCGCGCATGCCTGCGAGAGCGATCCTGACACAGCCGCGACGCGCATCGAAGTGCTGCACGGCGATTGTGCCAATTTGCCGCTCGGCGATGCCAGCGCGGATATCGTCTTCTGTCACCAGACCTTCCATCATCTCGTCGAGCAGGAACGCGCGCTCGCCGAATTCCGCCGCGTACTCAAGCCGGGCGGTGTGCTGCTGTTCGCGGAATCGACGGACGCGTATATCAAGTCGTGGGTCATCCGCCTGCTGTTTCGCCATCCGATGCACGTGCAAAAAAGCGCGGACGGCTATCTCGACATGATCCGCCACGGCGGCTTCAGCTTCGCAAACCATAACGTGTCGCTGCCCTACCTGTGGTGGAGCCGCGCGAAGGATTTCGGACTGCTGGAGCGCATCGGCATTTACACACCGAAGCCGGGCAAGCGGCGCGAAACGCTCGTCAACGTCGCGGCGGTCAAGACAGACTGAGCGCGAATGCGCGGCGCGCATCTGACCACGCGCAGCGCCCCATCTTTATTGCGCGTCGAGCAGGACGACATCGCCGCGCACGGCGAGCGTCGAACCGTTATTGCTCGAACCGCAGGTGTACTCCTTCGACGACGACGTTTCCGTGCGCTGGAAGCGCGTCGTCACGTTGACGACGGCATTGCCGTGCTGCGCGGCCGCATAGTCGCGCAGTTGTTGAAGCGCCTTGCCAAGCGCGATATTGCACGTCGCGTCCTGACCGGTCATCTCGCGCGCGACGCGTGCGCGCACTTCCTTGGTCTCGATGAGTTTCCTCACGTCCGGATGCGACTCGTCTCCGAAATACAGCGGGACGCCCTGCTTGTTTTGCGTCTGCACGTCGGCGGGCATCGGCAGCGAGCGGATTTGCGTGGTGCACGCCGCTTGCGACATCACGATACCGGCGACCATCCCCAACATCACGAATCTGTTTTTCATTCTCGGTCACTCTTGATTGTTAATCGATGCGAGCAGCACGCAGCCGGCGTAACGCGGCGCATGCCAGAGCCAGGCGCCGAGAATGACGGCCGGATACGCGAGCTTGAGCGCGACGTTCAGCGCAAAGCCCGTCCTGTCCCGCGCCCTTACACCGGCATCATGCGCTTTGGGAGCACGCGCGGTCTGCGAGTGCATCATTCCTGCTCGGCGAGCAGCGACTCGACGGCGACCACCACGTCCGCGACCGTGCGCACCGACCTGAATTCTTCGGGCTTGATGCGCCGGCCCGTCATTTCCTGCAGCTTGATGGCGAGATCGACAGCGTCGATGCTGTCCAGATCGAGTTCATTGAACAAATGCGTCTCGAGCGTCACACGCTCCGGCGCGATTGCGAAGTTCTCTTCGAAGATGGCGCGGATGCGCTCAAGGATCTCGTTCCCGGTCACGGTCATTCCCCTTCTTTTGTGGTGCCGTCTGCCACATGCGTCGGTTCGCGCGATGAGATGCGTTTCGTCCGGCGGCGCTGCCACCCGGTGCTTATCCAAATGATCGGTTTGCTTTCGAACAGGATAACGGCGGGACGCGCAAACAATTTAGAGGTTCACGCTCCAGATCGACGAGACGGCCATTGGTCTATTTTTGATCGGCAGGATTCTACCGGTCATCACGGCTCGTTACAGTAGAAATGTCACGATGCTTTCGAGTTCGTCTCATTGTCGCGACAGTGAGCGCGACTGAGGTTTGCGTCACGACGACAACTCGAATGACTCAAGTTTGCGGCGTGCTTGCCGTCATCATAAGATGCGCCGCCGTTCTGCCAACGCCTTGATCCCGGCATGGGCGCGAAAAATAAACAATCAATCAACTCGGGAAAATAACTATGTTGTTGGGTCGAATTGCCCTCTATGGAATTGCCGTGTCGATCTTCGCCGGCTGCGCGGTGGGCCGCGGAACGGTCGATGTCTCGGCGCCTCAAGGTACGAATCCGGCAACGGGCAAATACGTGCGCATCGATTCGGTGAAGGACAAGCGTACCTTCACCGTTTCGCCCCCCAGCGCCGACATGGCTTCGCTGGATCCGAGCGAAGATAACAGCGATGTATCGAAGGCTCGCGCGATCGGCCGCAAGCGCGGCGGATTCGGCAAGGCACTGGGCGATGTCGTCCTTCCGGAAGGCAAGACGGTCTCGGGTCTGGTGGAAGGCGCGTTGGCGACGGGCTTTCAGGAGGCAGGTTATGTCGTCGTGAAGCCGGGCGATCCCAACTTCGTCGCCGCCACTCCGGTGAACGCGCAGATCATCGATTTCTGGGCATGGTTCCAGCCCGGCTTCTGGTCCGTGACGACCAATCAGAAGTCTGAAGTGCAACTGTCCGGCGATGTCGGCGGTCTGCATGGCGCTCAGACCGTCAAGACCCGCGTGAGCGAATCCAAGCAGGTCGTGGTTTCGAGCGACTGGCGCGAGATCGTAGAGAAAGGCTTGTCGGCGATCACCCTGCAGACGAAGAATCTGGTAAGCGGGAAGTAAGGCCCCGTATCGCGGCGAATTGCAGCGTGGGGTTCGTCGCGAGAATCGCTTGCTATTGGCGTTCTTTACATCAACGCTTCGTCGCTGCGCTGGACGCCGCGCATTCGTGCTAAAAAACCCGCCCTTCGCGACACGGCTCGTTTCCGTGCCTCCGCGAAGGATACGGGTACTCAATCTCGCATAATGACAAGGACGAAAGCGTTAACCGCGCTGGTGACCACGGCCGCGGCAGCCTTATCCACGCCAGCCTCCGCACAAAGCAGCGTCACCTTATGGTGCACGTGATCTGGATCGACGGCGCCTACGACATGGTCGCCGTGCAGGAACTGGAAATGGTCGTTTCTTGGGGGCAGCCGACACCCGAGTGTCTGAGCGGCTGGTGTGGTCGAATGGCGCTTCATGGTCGGGTGCTCCCTCACGCGGTCGGCCGTACCCGACCCTGAGGAGACATTCAACCCCGCGTGACCGCAACGTCCGCTCCTGTTAAGCGTTGTTCGACGCCTGCCCATGTCTGCCGCCGCGTGAGCACATGACGACGCATGCGGGCAGGCGTTGGACAACGCTCGAGGGAGGAAACCGGGGAGTGGACCAGGACGGCAGGAATCTTGTGCAGCTATGGGGATTGAAGTGCTCTCATGAACTGCGGAGACTCACAATCTTCGGTCGAAGCGAGGGTTTGGTGATCACGTAAGTATTCTGCAGCATCCATGCTGCACGTCTGTAGAGGTGTCGCGAGCGCGGCAAGGTCTGCTGGTAACGACAGGCACAAGCGTCTTCTCCTGGCGCTCGTTGCCGAAGAGCCGACAGTCGGTCTGGACAGCCAGAGTGATTCGTCTTCATACGTTGCGTCGGCAAGTGGGCGGAGCGCGAATTGGGTGGCTGCGCAGGAGGATGTCGACGATGATCATCGGCGCGCCGCAATGCCGACAGACGAACTTCGGGGCGGGAGTGCCCGGTGACGGACCTTCGCTCGCAATGATGGAAGCTGGCACGTCTAGCAGCGCCCGTATCGCAGCCAGATTCTGCCGACGCACGGGATTGGCCAGCAGACCATAGTGGCGAATCCGATGGAAGCCGACAGGCAGTACATGCAGCAGGAAGCGCCGCATGAATTCCTGTGGCTCAAGCGTCATCGTCTTCTGGCGTGTGCGGCCGCTGGCCCGATAGTCCTTCCATCGGAAGGTCACGCCGCGTTCGTCGAGTGCTATGAGCCGCTGATTGGAGATGGCCACGCGATGCGTGTAGCGCGACAGATACGCAAGCACCGCTTTCGGTCCCGCGAACGGGCGCTTCGCATATACGACCCATTCGCACGTACGCAGCGGCGCGAGCCACTGTGCGAAGGCAGTGGGATCGGCAAGCCCGGCGTACTCACCAAAGAAACGCAACTGGCCCCGGCGATGTGCATGGGTGAGCTCTTCCAGGAAGCGCCGCCGGAACAGCCGCGACAGCACACGTACCGGCAGGAAGAAGCCGGCCCGGCAGGCGACCCACCGCTCACCGTCTGGCGAGAGGCCTCCGCCGGGAACGATGCCGTGTACGTGAGGATGGTGCGTGAGCGCCGAGCCCCACGTGTGCAGCACGAGTGTCGCGCCGATCTGCGCGCCCAGATGCTTTGGGTCGGCGGCGATAGTGCGCAAGGTTTCGGCGGCAACGTCGAACAACAGGCCGTAGAGCACCGCCTTGTTGTACCAGGCGATCGCGCTGATCGCGGCGGGCAATGTAAAGACGACATGGTAGTACTCGACCGGTAGCAGATCGGCCTGACGTGCTTCGAGCCAACGGTGCGCGGCGCTCGCCTGGCACTTCGGGCAATGGCGGTTACGGCAGGAGTTGTAGGCAATCTCGATCTGTTCGCAGCCGGAACAGCGCAGCACGTGACCACCCAGCGCCGCGCTGCGGCACTGTTCGATCGCCGACATGACCTTCAGCTGTCCCAGACTCAGCTGTGCGGTCTGTCGCCACACGGGCCCATGCGCGCGGAACACGTCCGCGACTTCGGGCACGGCCGTGCGCCGCGTTCAGCCGTTGTTCTGCAGTTTCTCCAACGGACTGATCACCTCGCGCAGCAGGTCGGTGGCGACCTGCGCATAGAGTGCTGTCGTTTCCAGCTTCTTGTGCCCCAGCAGAACCTGGATCACGCGGATGTCGACCTTCTGCTCCAGCAGGTGGGTCGCAAAGCTGTGGCGTCTATGTCCCCGGCGACATAGACGCCACTATCTGCCGTTCCTGACTATGTCGGGTGACACCAATGAGCTTCCACGACCCTCAGACGGGTGCGCGTTGTGGAGCAAATCAGCCTGTCCATCACCCGACATAGTTTCTCGACCCTACAGGCTGTTCAGAAAGCTCAGAAGCTGGTCTGTCGGCCGATAGCGTCCTGGCTTGGTGTATGGCGGGGATATCTTCGCGAGAGCTTGCTCCTTCATCGCAAGTGTCGCTTCGAGATAGATCTGCGTGGTTTCCACCGATTCATGTCCCAGCCACAACGCGATGACGGAACGATCGACCCCCGCTTGCAGCAGGTCCATAGCCATGGTGTGTCTCAATCGATGAACGGTGACCCGCTTCTGACTCAACGAGGGGCAAACTTTAGACGCCGTCTCGCGATGCTTGTTTAGCAGATACTGCACGCCATGGACAGTGAGGCGCTCCCCCCTCGCGTTTGGAAACAATACATCGCCATCACCGCGTGGCGGTTCTCGAAGCCAGACTTTTAATACGGCGAGCGTGGATTTGGCGATGGGCGTACAGCGCTCTTTGCGACCTTTGCCGATCACGCGCACGTGAGCGCCGAGACCAAGGATGAGATCCTCGCGTTTAAGCCCGGTCATCTCGGACAGGCGCAGCCCGGTCTGAACGGCGACCAACAGAAAGGCGTGGTCGCGCCGGCCCGACCAGGTGCGTCGATCAGGCGCGGCAAGCAAGGCGTCGACTTCGAGGCGCGTCAGGAAGTGGACCAGAGTGCGGGCAAAGCGCTTGCTGGGGATAGCAAGCACGCGCTGGATCTGTGCGGAATGTGTCGGCGCTTCGAGGGCCGCGTATCGAAAGAAAGAGTGAATTGCCGTGAGGCGCAGATTGCGACTGCGAACGCTTAATCCATGGTACTTCTCCAACTCATCCAGAAATGCGACGACCAAAGGCGCGTCGATCTCCTCGAGGTTTAGTCGTGAAGGTAGCTTATGCAAACGCAACTGCGCGAACTTCAGAAATTGACGGAAGGTATCGCGATAGGAACTGATCGTGTGAGGGCTCGCCTGACGCTGCTGCATCAGACGCTGCGTGAAGAATCGCTCCAGCAACGGAGCAAAGGTAGCGGCAGTGGTCATGGCCGGTTCTCCCAGCGCTGTTCGAGCCGTCGCATAGCCTCACGCATCAGTTCCGGTGATCCCGTTAAATACCACTGCGTGTCGGCGACATGCACGTGACCGAGGTAGGCCGACAGGATTGGCAGGCAACGCGCCGGATCCTGTTTAGACTGGTACCAGTGCACGAGTGTGTTAGTCGCAAATGCATGCCTCATATCGTGCAGGCGCGGTCCGTGATGGTCGGAAACACCACGCAGGCCAACCTGCCGTGACAGCGCATAGAAAGTCCGATGTACCTCTGCGCCATCCAGACGATTCCCCCGGTTGGAAACGAACAAATAGGAAGACACTGGCCGAGTGGCCCAATGACGATTACGTCGCACGATGTAGTCAGCAAGCACCTTTCGAGTCGAGTCATGTAAAGGCACGAGGCGGGACTTACCGAATTTGGCGCCGCGAATCGTCAACACCCCAGTGGTAAGGTCCACGTCCTGAAGCTCCAGATTGCGTGCTTCCCCGAGGCGCATGCCCGACACACTCAGCAACCCGAGCAAGCAATAGAACGTCCAGGGCCGCAACGCACTGCGCTCATAGCGGCATGGCATTTGAAGCGCTGCCCGCAGTAAATTGCGAATCTCATCGTCCGAATACAGGTACGGTCGAGCCCGTTTCGGTTGAAACGGCAGCAGGGCTTGCGCCGGAATCTGTGTACGCGAATCAGTGGCGCTGCGATGACGTGCAAACTCGCGTACGAAGCTGAGTCGTCTCGCCCAATGTGCGGGTTGAACATCGAATGGCTGTTGCGCCCAGGCGAGAGCCAATGTCTGGGTGATGTAGGGGGCCCGGTGTTGCTCCATGAAGGTAACAAAATCGGGCAACGCCTTGCCTGCATCGTGCAACTTGAATCCCAAACTGCGCCGTAGGTTAAGGTACTCCTCAACTGCCTGTCGAAGCGTGTTCATCTCACACCTCCAGGCCACGGTACAGCGAGCGTACGCAATGCCAGGATGTCGACCTTGGTATAGATCTTCGTAGTCTCCGGATTGCGATGACCTAACAACTCCCCGATCTCGCCGAGCGATGCACCGTGGCGCAACATCTCGGTGGCCAATCCGTGGCGAAACTGATGTGCCCCGCAGCTCGGAGCATTGATACCGGCACGTTTGAGAGAATGGCGAACGATGGATCCCACGCCGCCGGGCCCACGAAAACCCGTAACGGGGGCTTTGGCGCGCAGGAATATCCTGCGACTGGCACTCTGCGGCCGCCCATGCCGCAAATATGAGGTGATCGCTCTGCCGACCTCTGCTGATAAAGGCAGTTCATAGCGCTGGCTATTATTGCCGCGTACGGTCAAACGACCCGTGTTCCAGTCAATGTCATCGAGTTCGAGAAATGCCACTTCACTCGAGCGCAAACCCAGCCTCGCGAGCAAAAGCAGGACGGCGTAGTCGCGACGTCCCATCGCCGTGTGTCGGTCGATACTGCTGAGTAGCTGCCGCACCTGATTCGCCGCGATTGCGCGGGGGATGGCGGTCATGGACCAGTTTGCTACAACTGGCACTGCGGCCGCCAGATTCAACGTAATATCGCCGCGATAACGCACATAACGTAGAAAAGAGCGCAGCGCAGTCGTCAGAAGCTTCGCAGACTTCGGATGCAGGCTTGGCGCACGATGCTGCACAAATCTCACGACATCGCTCGCACGCAATCGCGCGAGTGTGACTCGCCTATCGCCAAAACAGTCCTTGAGGAAATCGCGGACGACCGGCATATAGTTGATGATAGTTGCTCGTGCCAACGCACGTGCTTCTCGCAAGTACTGTTCGTATTCTTGTGCGAAGCGCTCGGCCGAAGTCAGTCGATATACCGGTGGCTCTTCGGCTGGAATCACCTCCCCGCGGCGCAGGAAGTCAATCAGGTGTTTGAGCGCGGCGAGATCTCCCCGGCAAGGTCGCACATGTCGCGCGCGATATCGCAAATAACCGACCGCGTGATCGGCGCCAACGCACCGTACGTCGACGCTATTCTGCTTAAGCCATCGGCTAAAACATACGGCGATCCGGACCTGCCGCTTCAGCGACTGCAGGCTGTACCCTTGCGCACTTAGCGATTGCGCAAACGACACGATATGGGCCGCGAGCGGCCCCTCAAGTGGCTGCGAAAGCACAACCTGGTCATTGATAGTGCACTTCACGATGAGCTCCTTCCCGACACGCGGGCGCTGGTGGAAGGAGTCAAGACTATCTCTGGCTGAATTCTCCAACTGGCCTTGA
>Ga0157375_10004197_pt1 | contig 12508 bp, 10 predicted proteins | sample M35metaG_FD_115311 | JGI IMG/M metagenome (GOLD analysis project Ga0157375, IMG submission 115311) | Miscanthus rhizosphere microbial communities from Kellogg Biological Station, Michigan, USA - M3-5 metaG | ecosystem: Host-associated > Plants > Roots > Rhizosphere > Soil | place: USA: Michigan...
ACACTGCCGAAGAACAGCACGATGAAAGGCAACCCGATGATCAGCACCGCGAAGCCCAGCGACAGGCTCATCCCGGTGACCGCCCAGGTGAAATAGAAGATGCCGGTCGCGAGCGAGAGCAGCATGTAGAACACCGCAGAATAGGCGCGCGGATCGGCGGCGACGCCGAAGAAACGTCCGAGCGCCGTCTTGCGCGGCGGTGGACGCGGCGTGCGCAAGGCGGTCGCGACCTGGGTTTCGGTGTTGCGGTAGATGTCGGCGACTTCCTCGGGATCGCCATAGCTGCCGGCGACCGAGGCGATCACGCTGGCCTCATCCTCGCCGGCACGCTCGGCGAGTTCCGAACGCAGGTATTCCTCGGCGTCGTACAAGGCATCCTGGATCAGCGCCGGATCCGAACCGCGCAATGCATCGCGCAGTTGCGCGAGGTATTCGGGAATCGTGTGCGGCAGGGGTTTTCCGCGCGCTTGCGGGTTCGGAACTGCGGCGTTCATGGGACATCCTTGAGGACGGAATCGACGGAACGGCGGGTGGCTTCCCAGGTCGCGATCCATTCGGAGAAAACCGCGCGACCCAGCGCGGTGATGCTGTAGTAGCGCCGAGGCGGCCCGGTCACCGATGGCTCGACATGGCTGTCGAGCAATCCAGCCGCGCTGAGGTTGCGCAGCACCGGATACAGCGCGCTCTGCTTGCCGCTGAACAGCGCGTCGCCCGATTGCTGGAGGCGCTTGGCGATCTGGTAGCCGTACAGTGGCTCCGGCGACCCGGCCAACACTGCGAGCAGGACTAGGGAAACGGTCCCGGCGCTGAGCTCCTTCTGGAACTTGCGCAGGAGGCTCTCGGTCTCGATGGCTGGAGAAGCATTCACGGCGGCTGGCATGGACTGTGGCATGGCGATGACTTCACCATAGTGCGAACTTCGTACTAGCGCGCGTGCCGGAAGTCACGCGACGCGGCGACGGTCTATGCTTCGGCCATGCATGCACTGACCTTTTCGCGTTTCGGGGGCCCCGAGGTTCTCGAATGGACTGCCCTTCCCGACCCGGTCCCCACGCCGGGTGTCGCGATCGTGCGGACATCGGCGATCGGCCTGAATTTCGCCGACATCTATCGCCGCCAAGGCCGCTACCATCTCGCCGGATCGCCGCCGTGGATCGCCGGCTATGAAGCGGCCGGGACTATCGCGGCGTTGCATCCGGACGACGCCGCGGGCGAATTGCGGATCGGCCAACGCGTCGCCTTCGCCGACTGCCCGCATGCGAACGCCGAACGCGTCGTGGTGCCGCTGGACAAACTGATCCGCCTGCCCGACTCCATCGATTTCGACACCGCGGCGGCCGTGCTGCTACAAGGGCTGACGGCGCAGTTCCTGAGTGCGGACAGCTACCCGGTGCGCGCCGGCGACAATGTGCTCGTGCACGCGGCTGGCGGTGGCGTTGGCCTGTTGCTGACACAGCTCGCCACAGCGCGCGGTGCGCACGTCCTTGCACTCGCTTCGTCCGCCGACAAGCGCGACGCGGCGTTGCAGGCTGGGGCAACGATGGCGATCGATTCGGGCGAAGGCTGGGTCGGGCGCGTGGGCGCGGTTCTGCCGGATGGCGCCGATGCCGTCTACGACTCGATCGGCCGCACCCTGCCCGATAGTCTCGCGCTCGCGCGCACCGGCGGGACGGTGGTGTTCTACGGCATGGCCGCCGGCGATCCGGATCCGGTCGACCCGCGCCTGTTGATGGATCGCTCGCTGAGCCTGGTCGGCGGCGATCTGTGGAACGTGCTCACCTCGGCGCAGGCGCGGCAGTTGCGGGCCAATGCACTGTTCGACGCGATCGTTCGAGGCAAGCTGCGGGTGCCGATCGCGGCGCGGTTCGCACTATCCGATGGCGCACGTGCGCATGCGCTGCTTGAGGGACGAAGCGTCAGCGGCAAGGTGCTTCTCGTCCCGTGACTGCCCAAGCCGAAAGTCGACGGCGAGCCGGCGCATGCAATTTTCCAAGGAATGCTTGCGTGGTCGCCTATTTCAAATGAACATCCATCGCATCAACGATCCAAATCCAAGATCCGGATCGGTCGGATCGATGTCTCTTCGCATTGCACTCCGGCCCTCATGACGAATCCAGGACCACGGCCATCCATCAACCAGGCGTCCACATGTCGCATTTGACCGTTTCCAGGCTCCCCACGATTGCAGCTGTTGCCGGCATCAAGGCCGCCGTGATCGGTCTCGCGCTGTGGCATGCGCCGGTCAACGCCGCCCCGGCCGCGTCGCCGCGCGCGGCCAGCATCCCGTTGCTCGGACTGGCCAAGGACGAATTGCAGGATCCGCAGGTTTTCCAGAGCAGGAGTGGCGTGCTGGACATGCTGATGGTTGCGCACGAGGTGCCCGTCGCCATGTTCGCGCCATTCCGCACTGCCGGTTGGGTTTACGAAATCTGCCCCCGGCCGGCCAAGGGCGAACAATGCCCGAAGGGAAGTTTCAGCAGCAATGAATACGGCGGTTCCCGCCTGCAGGTCGAGCCGGGCGATACGCTGAAGATTCGACTCGTCAATCGCCTCCCCATCTTCACCCTGCCGATCGATCCCGACTCCACGATCAATCCCAACGCGCCGATGAACGAGAACGCCGTGGGGCGCTCGCAGAACCCAACCAGCCTGCATACGCACGGCCTGCTGGTGTCCCCGCACTATGGACTGGGAACGAAGACATGGGGCGACAACGCTTTCGCGAGGGTGTTCAACCCGGCCAATGGCCTGGCGCCGGATTTCGAAAAAATGATGGGGCCCGTGCTTTACGACCATATCGATTACGAGTACGACATACCGACGACCCACCCTGCCGGCCTGTTCTGGTTCCACCCGCATCCGCACGGGCTGGTCCAGGCGCAACTCACCAGCGGCATGTCCGGCCTGTTGACGATCGGCCACGTCGCCGATGAGTTCTGCATCGCCCAAGGCTGCAGGGACCAGCTCGCGTCGATCCCCCAGCGCCAGTTGCTGCTCAAGGACACCCAGGTCGAATCCGATGGCAGCCTCCGGCTCGATCAGGACACCGGATTCTGCGCGGTCGACGACAGCATGGGATCGACCTCGCCTTCGCACCAGGGCGGTTGCGACGGATCCAAGAACAGCCCCGTGGGCGGCCTCGACCATACCGGCGGCCGCTGGTTCTATTCGATCAACGGACAGGTGTACCCATCGATCACCGTCGGCATGCCGGCGGGCCAAATCTGGCGCATCACCAACGCGTCGGCCAACACCACCTATGACCTCAACCTGTGGCTGCCCGACGAGCGCCGGCAGATGCTGATGCAGGTCGTGTCGCTGGATGGCGTCAGCGTGGGCACCAGCGGAAAGGGCGTGACCCAGCCGACGACCTGCAGATCGACCTTCGGCCCCACCTTCGGAATCTGCACGTCGCGCCTCCACCTGATGCCGGCTTCGCGTGCGGAAATCTGGGTCGGCTATCGCGACGCGCAGGGCTATCCGCGGTCGCAGCCTTCACCGGCGAGCGCGATCCTGCGCACGTCCGGTTTCGACACCGGGCCGTCCGGCGACAATTATCCAGCCATCGACCTGGCCAAGGTGGACATCGAGACCGGAACGGTCGCGCTGCAAGGCGATGGCGCGGCAAGCACGCGCACGACCCAGACCTTCAAGAACCCGTTTCCGAATGCCTTCACCGCCAGCACCCTGCCCGCCGCCACGAGCTGCGCGCCGCTTGCCCCGGGGCATTCGCGACGCATCTTCCTCAACGCGATCGACAGCAAGTTCGCGCCCTTCGGCATGGGCTACGAGGAGCTCGACGAGCGCGGCAATCCGGTTCCCGGCACCTTCATCGACGTGCGTGCGTTCGACCACATGAACACGCCGCTGTGCCTGTCGCTGCAGCCGGGCAACCAGCCGGAGGTGGAACGCTGGCAGCTCGTGAACCTGGCCGATGAAGACCACAGTTTCCACCTGCACCAGGTGCGGTTCTCGGTGCTTTCCGCACCGACGGTCGACGGCACGATCACCGCGCCGCACTTCGGGACCAAATCGCAGCTCATGGATAGCGTGCCGCTGCAACATGCAGACGGGACCTGCAACACAGTCGATGACTGGCGCCGCGGCGCCTGCACCGCGCACGTGGCCACCATCGAGATCCCGTTCACGATCGCCGGCGAGTTCGTTTTCCACTGCCATGTGCTCGAGCACGAGGACGGCGGGATGATGGCCGGCATCCGCGTTCTCAACAATCCATGACCCTCCCCGCGCGACAAGGAATGCGCGGGCCTTGCCGGAAGTCGAGCCGGTAACGGAATTCGGCGCGCTTGTGCGTGGCGGCGTCGCGGCGCTAGTCTGCAAGCGATGCCAACGCCTTCAACGAAACCCGACCAAGCGCGACCGATGCCCGCCGTCTTCGTCGGCCATGGATCGCCGATGAACGCGATCGAGGACAACCCATTCCGTCGCGAATGGCACGCACTCGGAGAACGCCTGCCGAGGCCGCGCGCGATCCTGTGCGTGTCGGCGCATTGGGAAACGCGCGGCGCGCGGCTCACCGGCGCCGGACACCCATCGACGATCCACGATTTCCACGGTTTCCCCAAAGCGCTGTTCGACGTGCAATATCCCGCACCCGGCGATCCGAAGCTCGCGCGCCACGTGGTCGAACTGCTCGGCGGGCAAAAGCATGCGCTGGTCGATGCCACGCGCGGCCTCGATCACGGCGCATGGAGCGTCCTGCGCCTGATGTACCTGCGCGCCGACGTGCCGGTCGTGCAACTGGGCATCGACACGACGCAACCGGGGGAATACCACTACGAATTTGCGAAGAAACTCGCGCCGCTGCGCGACGAGGGCGTGCTGGTGCTGGGAAGCGGCAACATCGTCCACAACCTCGGCCTGTGGGATTCGCGCAATCCGCATCCGCTCGACTGGGCGCGGCGATTCGATGCCTCGGTCAAGCGCCGCATCAGCGCGCGCGAACACATCGAACTCGTCGACTGGACGCGCATGGGCGAGGACGCGCGGCTCTCGATCCCCACGCCGGAACACTACCTGCCGCTTCTCTACGTGCTCGCCCTACAACGCGATCGCGACCACGTGAGCTTCTTCAACGAAAACGTCTCCAGCGCGATCAGCATGACCTCGGTCGTCCTGGATTCGGGCGCCATGCTCACGAGCCGCGCACAGTGAACGAAGCGCCCCGCGAACGCGCGATCGCGGCCTCGGCGGTGCAACCGGATCCGGTCGGCGCCCTGCATTTCGAACACCTGGTGCAGATCAACGATCCATCCGATCCGCGCGTGGCGCCGATGCGCCGCGACCAACTCTGGCGAGGACTGGTGATGCGCGCCGAGTTCCCGGCCAGTTTCGTGCCGTGGTTGGACGATTGCACGATCGAGCGCACCGGCGGCGACCTGCTGCGCACCCTGCGTTTCGGTCAGCAGGTCGTGCGCGACCGCGTGCGGTTCGTCGACGGCAAGGCGGTCGATTACACCGTGCTCGCGGACGACGATGCGTGCGCGACCTTCCACATGAGCATGCGCATCGAACAACCCGCGCCCGACGTGCTGTTCGTGCGCTTCACCTACGAGGCGTACTCGGCGGACCACCGCGGCGACGGGCCGCTTATCGGTGCCGTCAAGGAAGCCTATCGGCTCGCCGACATCGACACCGTGTTCCGGATTCGCCAGCTCGTCGATGCGGGTGCATTCGACGACTGAGCCAGGGTCACCGCGTCGTGCGTTCGCGATGCTTCCAGACGACGTAACCGATCGCCTCGTAGGCATTGACCACGTCGAACACTTCCGCGATCGCGACGTCGCTGAGGCGCGCGATCTCGTCCAGCCGCAAGGGCTGGATCATGTTCGAACCGATGCGGAATGCGCGCGGATAGTCGTGCTCGATATCGAGCCAATCGGTGAGCCGGTAGGTACCGGCGGGATCCAGGTGCGACGCGAGGTAGCCGTTCGACGTCACGAAGCGCTGCATCCACATGAGATGGGCGTACGGCCGCGCCGGCAACACCTTGCGCACCGCGAGGTATTCGGAACTGACCAGGCGCTCCCATCCATCGAGCGGCAACGATTCGCGGGCATAGGGTTCCAGCGCGGGCAATCCGCCTTCCGCATAGAACACGTGCTCCTTCGGATCGAGCACGAGCGTGGGCGCGCCCTGCAACTGATACCTCGCCGGGCCGCCGAGCAGGCGCCCGCCGAGGTAGGCACTGAGCGGATGCGCTTCCCCGCTGCTGGCGCGCTCGCCGGCATCGCGCCGGAACGTCGGGTCCACGTTGTCGTCCGCCATCGCCTTGCGAACGAAAGGATTGATCGTGTCGGCGCGCGACGAACTCCGCGCGGTCGCATCGCGGACGTATTCGACGCCCGCGCCGCCGAGTTTTTCGGGGATCATGAACTGCGGCTTTTCGGCGAGCGGATCGCGCCGGAAGATCGCTTCGATCGCATCTTGTTCGGGCTCGATTTCCTTGCTGCGCAACCGAGCCTGGGCACTATTCAGCCGATGCTCGAAATCACCCGACGGCACATGGTGGTCACCCTCGTTCTCGCCCAGATCCATGTCGAAAAAATCATCGCCCTGGCTCAGGATCGTCAGTGGAGCGATCGTGGTTTCACCGACCCCGTTGAGCAGGTCGACCAACTCTTCGCGCCGCAACGGCTTGCGCAGGTACTGCCAGTCCGGCGCGTTGTCTCCCGCTTCGATCAATTGCGCGTAGGGAATGCCCCGCTGCTGGGTGCGCCGCAACGCGGAGTCGCCGATCAGGTTGTGCGCGTTGATGATCACGATGTCGGCCTTGTCCTCCGTACCCCACTGCCAGGTATCGCGGAGTTGCCCGGTGGCCGTGCGCAGCAACAGCCGCAGGTGCGCGATGTCCTCGTCGCTCGCGCCAATGCAATCGATGATCCTCTCGCGTGCCATGTGCCTTGCCGGTGCCGATCCCCGCGCTAGGATAGTCCAACCGATGCGTCCCGACCATTGCCGCCATGTTGCGGCGGCACCCGGATGAACATGACCAAACATTACGATCGCCGCTACTTCGACCACTGGTACCGCGAGGACAACGCCGGGGTCGGGCGCGGTGCGCTGTTGCGACGCAAGGTCGCGCTCGCCGTCGCGATGGCCGAACACCATCTCGGTCGCCCGCTGCGCAGCGTCCTCGACGTCGGTTGCGGCGAAGGCGCATGGCGTGCGCCGCTGTTGAGGATGCGGCCGAAGCTCGCCTATCTCGGCGTGGACGGCAGCGAGTACGCGGTCGCGCGTTACGGCGCGAAGCGCAATCTGCGGCTCGTGCATTTCGGCCAACTCGGCGAGCTGCGCCTTGGCGCGCCCGCCGATCTGCTGGTTTGCGCCGACGTGCTGCATTACCTGCCCGCAGCCGACCTGCGACGCGGGCTCTCGGGTTTTTCGGAACTGTGCCATGGCGTCGCGTACATCGAGACGTACTGCTGTGGCGACGCGGTCGAGGGCGACAAGCACGGATTCATCGCGCGCCACGCAGCGTTCTATCGCGGGGCGATCGCCGCCGCGGGGTTCACGGCCTGTGGATCGCACGCCTACCTGTCGCCATCGCTTGCCGCCGACGCGGTCGCGCTGGAGCTGATCGCACCGGTCGCGAAAACCGTCGCGCGCCGACAGCGTCGGCCCGACTTCGAATGATGCAGCGCAAAATCGCTGCGACGCCCGCCGTTCCTCGCGATACGCAAACATGAAACGGCATAACGCATTCGTGCCCAAGCTGGGGTAGTCTGGTAGCGCGTCGTCTGAATCAGGAGTCGTGCCATGCCCACCGTCCGCTTCCGCATTCTCGCCAGCGAGGACGACACGCAGGATGTGATCCACCACGTGGAGAACATCAACGAGGACATCGAGCGCGTCGAGGAAGTCGCCGACCTGATGCAGCACCGGGACGACAGCGACTCGAGTTCGTCGGGCCTTTGCGAGGACATCGGTTCGGGTTTCCATTGCGTCGAGGTCGAGGCCCCCGACGAGGACATAGCAGAGCTCGTGCGCGTCACCGCCGAGGAACGCGCATACCGGCTCGGCGCGGTGATCGAATTCGTGGATCGTTTCTGATTCGCTGGCATTTGCGCCACAATCGCTTCGACCCACTTCCGATCGGAGCCCGCATGCTTCACGCACGCCTCGCCATCATCGCCGCGCTTTCCTGCGCGCTTGCACTTCCGTGCGCCGTCGCCGCCGATGCGACCGCGGCCGCCCCGGCGAAGCTCGCGTCGAAATACAAGTCCGCGCAGGAAATCCTCGACGCATCGCCGAAATCCGACTGGCACGCGCTCGACCCGAACAACACGCTGTACCTCGAACTCGCGAGCGGCCGCGTCATCATCGAACTCGCGCCCGACTTCGCGCCGCAACACGCCGCCAACATCCGCACATTCGCGCACGCGGGCTATTGGAACGGCCTTAGCATCAACCGCAGCCAGGATAATTTCGTCGTGCAGTGGGGCGATCCCGAATCAGGCGAGAAGGGCGCGAAACCGCTCGGTGACGCCAAGCCGCACCTGCCCGCGGAATTCAGCCGTCCCATGAAGGATCTTGCGTTCACGCGCCTGCCCGATGCCGATGGCTGGGCGCCGCAGGTCGGTTTCGCCGGCGATTTCCCGGTCGCGCGCGACCCGCGCGAAGGCCAGGCGTGGCTCACGCATTGCTATGGCATGGTCGGCGCCGGCCGCGACACCGCGCCGGACAGCAGCATCGGCAACGAGCTGTACGTCGTCACCGGGCAGGCGCCGCGCCAGCTCGATCGCAACATCACCGTGGTCGGTCGTGTCGTGCAGGGCATGGAATTCCTGTCGGTGCTGCCACGGGGAACCGGTGCGCTTGGCTTCTATGAGAAACCCGAGCAGCGCGTCGCGATCAAGTCGATCCGCCTCGCCGCCGACGTGCCCGAATCCGAACGCACGCCGCTCGAATTGCTGCGCACCGACAGCGCGACCTTCGTCGCCGCGACCGAGGCGCGCCGAAACCGCCGCGACGGCTGGTACGTGCGCCCGGCCGGCCATATCGACCTGTGCAACGTGCCGTTGCCGGTCCGCGCGCCACCGCCATCCGCCGTGCCTGCGGCGGCCACTTCGCACTGATCCGCCGCGTTGAGCCGACGCATGCGCACGACCACGCCACGCAAACCATCGCGTGGCGCTGTCGTCGCGTGGGCATGGCGGTGCGCGCTGCTGGCCTTGTTTTTCGCGACGCCCGCATCCGCGCTCGACCCGAAGGTGCCGTTCCAGCATTACCGCTTCGATCGCTGGGGCGTTGACGACGGCCTTCCGCAGATCAGCGTGCTCACCATCACCCAGGATCGCCTCGGCTACCTGTGGCTCGGCACGCAGAACGGCATTGCGCGTTTCGACGGCAGCCGTTTCACCGTATACGACCGCAAGAGCAGCAGCGTGGATACCACGCTCGCTTCCGCGAGCATCGCCACGGCCGACGGCCGGGTGTGGTTCGGCACGCCGCGCGGGATGCTCTGGATCCAGGGCGAGCGCGTGCATCAAATCGACAATGGCGGCACGCCCATCGGCGTGCTCGATCTCGCCGAGGACATCAAGGGACAACTGCTCGCGGCCAGCGAGTCCGGCGTGTACGCGCTACAAGGCGATCGCCTGCGACCATTCGTTCCGGCGGCCGCGCCAGCCTACGCATTGCAGCGCGATGGCGCCGTCGTATGGGTCGGCGGATTGGGTGCGATCACGCGTCTTGCCGGTACCGGGCCGGAACGCTTCGCGTTGCCCGATCCCGCGCTGAAGGTCACGCACATCGCGCACGTCGGCGATGCGCTCTGGCTAGGCACGCAATCCGGATTGAAGCGCTACGACCTGCGAACGCATGCGCTGGCGGACGTGCCCGAGGCGGGCAGCGAAGCGATCGAGAGCTTGCTGCTCGACAGCGACGGCAACCTCTGGGTCGGCACGCTGAACCACTTGGCGCGGCGCTGGCCGGATGGACGCTGGGAGGCGATCGGCACCGAGGACCTGGTCGCGCAACCGTGGATCGATGCCTTGTTCGAGGATCGCGAAGGCGCGCTGTGGATGGGCAGCCATAGCCAGAGCCTCCTGCGCCTGCGCGACAGCGCGATCACCCGCATCGGCATCCGCGCAGGACTCGCCGATCCATTCACCTGGAGCGTGCTGCGCGACCGCGACGGTGCGCTGTTGGTCGGCACGAATTCCGGAGTGATGGCGATCGGCCGCGATGGCGTCGCGCACGAACTGGTTGCCGCCAATGCGTTGCCGCAGGCGCAGGTCTATTCGCTCGCGCAGGACCCGGACGGGACGCTGTGGATCGGAACGCGTGGCGGACTTGCGCTGCGCAGAGATGGCACGACGAGCGTGCCGCCGGCGCTCGCGCCGTTGGCCGGATTGCAGATCGATGCGATCCAGCGCGTCGGCGACGACGACCACTGGATCGGCACCCTCGGCGGCCTGTTCCGCTACCGCAGTGGCGTATTGCACCCGATCGGGCCGCGTCGCGGCGTGCCCGGGTCCACCGTGCGCACGATCCTGCCATTGGCGACCGCGTCCAGTCCCTCCGACGACATCCTGATCGGAACCGACGCAGGTATCTTCCGCGTGCAGGGCGACCATTACGCACGGCTGCCCGGCACCGAATCGCTGAATGCATCCTTCGTCTCGCGGCTGGCGTGGCTGCGGCCCGGCCTGCTCGGCATCACCACCATGGATCGCGGGCTCGGACTGCTGCGCGACGGCCACTTGTTGCTGCTCGGCCCCGAGAATGGATTGCCCAGCGCGAATGGCTGGACGCTCGACATGATCGGCGCGTACCTGTACGTGTCGAGCATCGATGGCATGTACCGCTTCGCCCTCGACGACCTGCCCGATCCTTCCTCGAAACCGCCGTATCGGTTGCGCACGCAGGTCGTCGTCGAGGGCACCCAGCGCGGCGGCGGCAATCGCCGTTACGGTTGCTGCAACGGCGGCGGCGATGCGCGCACCTTGCGCGAAGGCTCGGTGTTGTGGATCGCCTCGAGCTCCGGCGTGGTACGCCTGGACACCACCGAACTGCCCGGCCCGGCCGCACCACCGGGGGCACTGGTCGAGCGCGTGCGCAACGGCGACGCGATCTTTCCCGGCGACCGGCCGCTGCGCGTGAAGGGCGACAGCCGCGACCTCGAAATCGATTACACCGGGCTGAGCCTGGTGGACTCGAACCGCATCGAATTCCGCTACCGGCTCGAGGGCTACGATCCCGACTGGCGCGACGCCGGCACGCGCCGCGCAGCGTTTTACACGCACCTGCCGCCCGGCGACTACCGCTTCCGCGTGCAGGCGCGCCCGCCGTTCGGGCAGTGGGGCGCGGAAATCGACCCGCTCGACATCAGCGTGGCGCCGCGCTGGCATGAGCGCATCGAAGTGCGGCTCGCGGCGCTCGCGTTCGCCGGGCTGTTCGCCGCATTCATGGTGATGCGGCACAACGGCGAATTGCGCCGGCGGGCACGCGAACTGCAAAAGGCAGTCGACGATCGCACCATCGAGCTGCGCGAGGCCAACGCCGCGCTCGAAAAACTCAGCCGCACCGATAGCCTGACCGGGCTCGCCAACCGGCGCGCACTCGACACCCATGCACCCGGTCCAGAGCGCAACTGGAGCGGCGCTGTCCTGCTGATCGACCTCGACCATTTCAAGCGCGTCAACGACGACCACGGGCACGCGCGCGGCGACCAGGTGATCATGGCGCTCGGCGACATCCTGCGCGCGAACACCCGCAGCGACGATCGCGTGCTGCGCTGGGGCGGCGAGGAATTCCTGATCGTCTCGCACCGGCTCGACATCGACGTCGCCCTGATCCTCGCCGAGCGCATCCGCACCGCGCTCGCCGAGCATCGCTTCCGCGCCCACGACGGCAAGGCGCTGCACGTGACCTGCTCGATCGGCATCGCTCCGCTGCCCGCGCACGCCACGCGCACGGGCGACCTCGATGCGAGCATCGCGCTCGCCGATTTCGCGCTTTATCGCGCCAAGCGCGACGGCCGCAATTGCGTGCGCGCTGTGACCCTTCCATCCGAAGCCTCGCCCGGCGTCTCGCAAGGCGACCTGCGCGAGGAAGCCGAGCGCCTGGATGCGCTGGGCAAGCTGCAATGGCGCTGTCCGCCCGACGCGACGGCCTGATCCGATCCGCTCGCGAATTGCGACGCGACCTTCAGCCCACGCTGACTCCGATCACGTGTCCGATCGCGTAGGTCACCGCGCCCGCGCCGCCGCCGATCAGCAGCATGCGCAAGCCACTGCGCACCGCGCGGCGGCCGGTGAACAGGCTCATCGCGGCGCCGGTCCCGAATAGCCCCAGCGCTGCTAGCAGGGCGCCGATCCACGCCGCATCCGGCAGTCTTGCGCCAATGAAGAACGGCAACAACGGAACCAGTGCGCCGATCGCGAACGAGACGAACGAGAACACCGCCGCACCGATCGGCGAGCCGAGTTCCTGCGGGTTCAGGCCGAGTTCCTCGCGCGCGAGCGCATCGAGCGCGTGCTCG
>Ga0157375_10004198_pt1 | contig 12508 bp, 10 predicted proteins | sample M35metaG_FD_115311 | JGI IMG/M metagenome (GOLD analysis project Ga0157375, IMG submission 115311) | Miscanthus rhizosphere microbial communities from Kellogg Biological Station, Michigan, USA - M3-5 metaG | ecosystem: Host-associated > Plants > Roots > Rhizosphere > Soil | place: USA: Michigan...
CTATCAGGCGGCCGCCGCATGGGTTGCCGCCATGAACGCCGCGAATTATTTGGGGCACAGCAACTGGCAGCTCCCCGCCACGCCGCTCACCGATAGCAATTGTGGGTTTGTCGGGCCAAATGGGGCCTCGTTCGGGTTCAATTGTTTAGCCGGCTCGCTGGGATCGCTATACTACACCGCGCTCGGCATTACGGCGCCCAATACCGCTGTTCCCATCCCCAACAACACGGCCAGTCCATTCGGCAACATCCAACCGTATCTGTACTGGTCGCAAACTGGCACGGCAGCTCTCGGCTTTGGCACTTTCTCTTTCAATAGCGGGTTCCAAGGTAGCAACACCAAGCCCAATTTCCTGTACGCGCTGCCGATGATCGCTGGAAAAATATCCGGAACGCCGCCCGCCAGTGGCAGCGGGCTTGAAGTCAATCCAGGCGGGCAGACGGTCTATGACCCTGTGGCGAACGTCACATGGTTGGCGAATGCTAATTTGGCGGCCACCAATACCTTCGGTCTGCCGCCCTGCAAGGATCCGGGCAACCCGAAGTTATGCGTCAATCAGGACGGCGCGATGAACTGGGATTCGGCCGACCAATTCATTACGAATATGAACTCGGGAACCGGCTACCTTGGCCAGAAAAACTGGCAACTGCCTCCGGTCGATCCGAACTGCACCACGTTCTATAACTGCACCAACAGCCCGCTCGGGGAATTGTTCTATGGCCAGCTGGGCCTGAGTGCGGGTACGCCCGCGGCAACCACCCCCGATATTCCTGTCGGGCCGTTCCGACACGTACAACCCTATCTCTACTGGTCCTGCGAGGGCGCCACGATTCAGGATGCCTGCCAAGCCGCTGGCCCAGCCTCAGGCTTCGAGTTCAGCTTCTCTTTCGGCAATGGTTTCTTAGGCACCGATATTCTGCAAAACGAATTTTATGTCACGGCCTATTTTGTCAATTCGTGTACTTATTCACTGAGCTCGGGTGGACAAGCTTTCACGGCGGCGGGCGGGACCGGGTCCATCACGATCAGCACCGGAGCAAACTGCCCATGGAGCGTAGGCACACTACCCGCGGGTATCACGCTGACCAGCGCGGGTTCGGGAACCGGCAATGGAGTGGTCACATTCCAGGTTATTGCGAGCAGCAGCGGGGACCATTCCGCCTCGTTCACGATCGCGGGCCAGAATTTCACAATTGAGCAAGAGGCCTTCTCGATTCCCGGACTGGCTGCGGCGGGATCGCTGGCACAAGTGGCTTCGGAAGGAACCTGGGACTTCAGCCTCATCGGTATCAACCTGGGACCGTCGGCTGCCACGGGACGTTTTACCTTCGCCGATAACAACGGGAATCCGCTAACGCTGCCGCTCACGTTTCCACAATTGCCCGCGCTGGCGGGTCCGGAACTCGCCTCGACGCTCGATCGCACGCTCAACCCGAATGCGCAGATCGTGATGGAGAGTACGGGTCCGGATAGCGCGGCGACACTGGTCGGCGCGGGGCAACTGCTTAGCAACGGCAGTGTAAGCGGGTTTGGCATTTTCTCCAATCCAAAGCAGCATTGGAACGCGGTGGTGCCTCTCGAGACCCGCAATGCGAGCAAATATATTCTGGCTTTCGATAACATCGGGCCGCTCACGACGGGCGTAGCGGTCGCCAGTCTTTCGGCGCAAGCGGCCAACGTACCAGTGATTATCCGGGACCACACGGGAGCGCCGATCGGCAATGCGACGATTCCGCTCAGTGCCCTGGGGCATACGTCCTTCATGCTGAACGCCCCTCCGCCCGGATTTCCGGTGACTGCCGACAAGCGCGGCACCATCGAGTTCGACACGCCTCCCGGCGGCCAGCTCAGCGTGCTGGGATTGCGCGCCAACGGCCCGGCGCTGACCACCTTGCCGGTACTGGCCAACGTCGGCACCATCGGCGGATCCATCACCCACGTGGCGTATAACGGCGGATGGACTAGCGTCTTCTATCTGGTCAACACGGGAAGTGCATCGGCGCAGTTCACGCTGAGTTTCTTCGATGAGAACGGAATCGCGCTTCCGGTGCCGCTGCTGCTACTGCCATCGGGGACGACGACAACCACATCGGCCCTGACCCAAACCCTGGCCGCTGGCGAAATGCTGGTGGTCGATACCAACCAGCAAGACTCGCCGGCCGCGGTTGTCGGCTCGGCGCAATTGACGACCACGGGCAACATCGGCGGCTTCGAAATCTTCCGCTGGAATACATTCGGCCAGGAAGCCTCGGTTCCACTGGAATCGCGGACGCCCAATAGCTTCGTGCTGGTGTTCGACGATACCGGCGGTCTGACCACCGGCGTGGCGCTGGCGAGCACGTTCGGACTGCCGGTCAACATCACGGCTACGTTTCGCGACGATACCGGGGCGCCGATCGGAGTCCCGCAAGCGATCGCACTGACCGCGCATGGCCACAAATCGTTCCTGCTGCCCGATATCTTTCCCGCAGCGGGGAACAAACGTGGAATGGTCGAGTTCGCGGCGCCGCAAGGGCAGGGCATCAGCGTCATCGGCCTGCGCGCCAAGTCGTCCGACGGGACACTCACCACCATACCGGTGCTTACAAAATAGCCTTGACGTAACTCCGCGAAGTGTGTAGTGTATCAGTAGACTAACACACTTAGACGTGATCTTTCGACTCAATCAATCCTCCGGCATTCCTCTCTATCTCCAGCTCATTGAGCAAGTGAAGCACGCCGTTGAAACCGGCGCGCTTCGCGAGGGCGACCAGCTACCGACCATCCGCAAGGTCGCCGTCGATCTGGTCATGAACCCCAATACGGTGGTCCGGGCGTACCGTGAGTTGGAACACGAGGGAATCCTCGATCTGAAACACGGTTCCGGAGCGTTCATCAAGGAATCCGCGGGGGGACGGGCGCGAGTGATGCGCAAGGCGCAGGCCTTGGTGCAGTCCGCTATGGAACGGCTCGCGCCGTTGGGACTGACCGAAGACGAGCTGCGCAGAGTGTTTGAGAACGAGCTGGCGCAATCGCGTGCCGCACGCCAATTAGAAGGAAAACCATGATCGACTACATTATTGAGACCAGCCAACTCACCAAGTCTTTCAAAGGCCAGCCTGCGTTGCGCGGCTTGGACCTGCGGGTTCCTACGGGAAGTATTTTCGGTTTCCTTGGCCGCAATGGAGCGGGGAAGACCACCACCATCAAGACTGTGATGGGGCTGCTGCGATCCGACGGCGGGACCGCACGCGTATTTGGAAACCCCGTCTCCGATGCCGACCGCTCCATCGAGATTCGCCGGCGGATCGGCTTCGTCACGGAAGACAAGGAACTGTACCCCTACATGACGGTGGAGCAGATCGTCCGCTTTACGCGTCCCTTCTTCCCCAAGTGGCGCGACGATCTGGAGCAGCGTTATCTGAAGATGTTCGAGCTTCCGCCCAAGAAAAAGATCCCGGACCTTTCCAAGGGCATGCGATCGAAGCTAATGCTCCTGCTGGCGATTTCGCGCGGAGCCGAGTTGTTGATCCTTGACGAACCGACCGATGGTCTGGATCCGGCCGCCACCGAAGACGTGCTGCGCGAGCTGGTTGCGATTGCAGCCTCGGAAGGAACCACCATGTTCTTTTCGTCGCATCAACTGTCTGAAGTCGAGCTGATCGCCGACTACATCGGCATCATCGATCAAGGCAAGATGATGGTGGCGGGCTCTTTGGACGATATGAAGGCGCAGTATCAGCGGCTCCAGATCGTATTTCCGAATTCCGTGGAGCTCCCGACACGCTGGGTGCCCGGCGTCGAACATGTGCGACAGGAGGGACGCGTTCTTTCGATCCTGGCCAGCCACAACGTCGATGCCATCATCGAGCAGGCGCGATCCTTACCGGGCACGTCGGTCGAGAGCTTCCCGGTGACGCTCAAGGAGATTTTCCTGGAACATGTGAGGAGCAATTGAGATGCTTTGGTACAAAGTGTGGCTGGAGACGCGGTTTAGGCTGCTGTTTACGCTCGGCGTCATGGGCCTTCTTCTGGTTCTTACATATTCGACCAGGGCAGCTGCTCCGGCCCCCGGCGCTAGAATTCCAGTCTTCGGAATCGTCTTGTTCTCGATCCCGACCTTCGTGGTGGTGATCTGCACCATGCTTGCGGGAGCGGGAATCGCCACGCAACCCTCTTTTCAGGCGACGAAAGGTCTCCACGGCTCCATGCTGTTCACTCTTTCGCTGCCGGTGAGCCGGTTACGGTTGCTGGCGGTTCGAGCCGGTTTTGGATGGTTGGAAATGGCCGGCGCAATTGGAACGCTCTGCTGCGGAATGTGGCTTGCGTCTTCGCAGCTACGGGGCGCGGTGACGGTGGTCGAAATGTTCCAATATGCGGAGACACTCATTGCCTGTGCCTCGGCTCTCTATTTCTTATCTGTGATGATGGCTACTTTCCTCGACGACCAATGGCGCGTTTGGGGCACGATGATCGGTTCCGCAGCGCTATGGTGGCTTTCCACTCACACTCCGTTGCCCGACTCCCTGAACATCTTTCGAGCCATGGGAGAGGGTTCGCCTCTGGTGGCACACACGATGCCTTGGCTTGCGATGACTTTCTCCCTTGCGCTAGCGGCGATTCTGTTTTTGGTAGCGTTCCAAGTTGTGCAGCACCGCGAATACTAAAATGGCTTGGATTGCTTCGGAGGAGCGGCGCCGCTATTGGCAAAGTCTGCCGCTATCGGCATTTGCGTGGATGGCGCTGACGGCCTTCCTCACCTTCGCTTCGGTCGGGCTTGCAGCGAACCTGGTCGACGGCCTGCAATGGCCCTTCTGGTGGGTACTCGTCAAGGCTGCATTTTTCGGCGCGATCACGGCCTTGTCCTTCGCGACCATCCTCCGAAGTCCCAAAGCTCGTTTCCTGATCTTGATTCCTGTATTCGTTCTCCTTGTCGTTCTGCCCAGGATCCAGATGGGCTTCCTCGCCAACAAGGTGTTGGCGGGGCCCGATTTCGAGGATGTCCGATGGCGGCTGGCAACCGAGGGAATGTTATCCAGTGCGGCAGCGGCAGTAGGTTATGCCGTATTCGTGATCTTCGCGGGGACACAAGGAGTTAAACACGTTCGCGTCAGCACGGAACTGGAACTGGCGGAGAAGCTCCAGCAAACGCTGGCTCCTCCACTCGCAGCGCGCAACCCAGCGTACGAAATCCTGGGGAGGTCCGTGCCCAGCAGCCAAATGGGCGGGGACCTGCTTGACGCCGTAGACGACTGCGGGGCAATCGCCTGCTACGTCGCCGACGTCGCGGGCCATGGAATCCAAGCCGGTGTGTTTATGGGCATGGTGAAGAGCAGCGCCCGGACAGCTTTGCTGCGGCCCAGACCATTGGAGGAGCTGCTGGCAGATCTGAATAGGGTCCTCTTCGATGTAAAGGGCGGGTCGCCGACTTACGTGACGTTCGCCTGTCTGCGATGCGGTGAGGACGGCAAGGTCGAGTACACGCTTGCGGGCAACGGACCGATTCTCCACTATCACGCCCGGGAGAGGTCCGTGTCGCAGTTGAGCATGGACCAGTTCCCGCTCGGACTATTCGCGAACGCAACATTCGCGAGCGGCATCGTCAAAGTGGAACCAGGGGATATTCTGGCACTATTAACGGACGGGCTGCCGGAAGTGGAGGACGCCAACAGTGAGCAATTCGGACTGGAGAGTATCGGAAAACTTGTGGCCGGGAATGCCGATGGTTCGCTCGCAGATCTAACGGAGATGCTATTCGCTGCGGTCCGGCAGTTTGGACGGCAAACGGACGACGAGACGTTGGTGCTGGTGAGGGCGCATCATCCAGCGTGAGTTCGCTCTAGGACGTTTCCGCAGGCAGATTCATGAGCGCCGCCAATTTGGGCCAGCGGGGGCTGACACGCAGGGGTTCGAAGAGAGGGGTTTGCAGCGTTTGTGAACCTTGGGGATCCCGTTCTGCGATGGCCTTCTCACACCAGTCCGCGGCGAGATCGATTTCCCCGCAGCAGGTGTGAAAGATCGCCCGGCCTGTTGAGGCTCCAAAGGTCTCTCCCGAACCCAGCTTCTGGATCAGTTCCTGTCCTCGATCGGGCTGGCCCAGGCGCGCCAGCAGCCCGGCGTAGATGCCGACGCTGGACGGATACCAAGGGGTCAGAGTAAACGCTTTCTCTGCGATGGGCAGCGCTTCCGCAAAGCGGCCACGCGCTGCGTAGAGCTCCGCGAGGAAGACGTAGGCCCAAAAGAAGTTCGCATCCAGATGCATGGTTTGACGGAACTGTTCCTCTGCCTCGGCGTCGCGGCCCACCGTGCTGAGGGAGATCCCCAGCCAGGTACGAATCGTGGTTTGAAGCGGGTCCCTTTGAACAGCTTGTTCCAGTTGTTTCACTGCCTCCCGTCCGCGGCCCGCCAAGTGGAGGCAGAATCCGAAGCCAAAGTAGCAGTGCGCCGAAGCCGCGTCGCTCGCCGTTGACAGCAAACACTCGGATTCGGCCTCCTTCCAGTTGTAATCGAGATAAGCAGCAAGACAGCCGAGAACATTGTGGGCCTCCGGCAGGGAAGGCTCCAGTTCCAGGGCCCGCCGTGCCAAGGCGCGAGCGACCGGCGCGATGTCGCGCAGGCGCGATATCCCAATGGTGGTTCGTCCAAAGAGGTAGTCGGCGTAGGTCGCTTGCGCCAATGCATACTGCGGATCGAGCGCGATGGCCTGCTCGTAAAACACCTTGGCTTGCTCCATCGATTCCGCTGTTACCTTCCAGTGGAAGTGCTTGGCCTTGAGGAGCGCTTCGTAAGCGGGAAGCTTGGGTGTATAACGCGGCTTCGCGGCGGCGTGCTGCGAGAGCTTGACCTGGAGCGCTTCCGAGATGGCGGCTGAGATCTCGTCCTGCACCGCGAACACGTCCGCCATTTCGCGGTCGTAGCGCTCTGACCACAGGTGGCTCCCATCGGCGGCGGTGATCAACTGCGCGGTCACGCGGATGCGATTGCCGGAGCGGCGCACGCTGCCTTCGAGAATATTAGCCACGCCCAGTGTCTCGGCGATCTTGCGGATGTCGGTATTCTGTCCCTTGAATGCAAATGCGGATGTGCGCGCGATGACCTTCAAGCCAGGCACCTTCACCAGAGCGTTGATGATCTCCTCGGCCAGGCCGTCGCTGAAATACTCCTGCTCCTTGTCGCCGCTCATGTTGGCGAAGGGCAGCACGGCGATGGAGGGTTCTTCCGCGGGTCGGGCATGCCCGATCCCTAAAAGCGCCGCCTTTACGTCCGTCATGGTTTGAAACCGTTGCCCCGGCTGCTTGGCGAGACACCGGCTGGCAATGGCGGCTGCCGGCGACGTCAGCGGCGCGGGCTCGTCGCGGAGCACGGCGGCGAGACTATCAAACGCGCGGCGTCCGGTGAGCAGCTCATATAACACGGCGCCGAAGCTGAACACATCCGAGCGCGCGTCCAATGATTTCCCCTCGGCTTGTTCCGGTGACATGTACAGCGGCGTACCGGAAACACCGAGGGTTTGCGTAGCATCGCCATCCGAGACCAGTTTGGCCAGGCCGAAGTCGAGGAGCTTGGCTCCCGCGGCGGTCATCAGAATATTGCCGGGCTTCAGATCGCGATGGAGAATACCCTTGGCATGTGCGGCTTCTAGGGCAGCGGCGATCTGCAAGGCCGCGCGTACGGCGTCGGCCTCGGTCTGGGGACCCGTGAGCGGCCCGCCTTCTATGTATTCCAGCACTAGATAGTCTGGACCGATGTCGTAAATCTGGCAGATGTGGGGATGGTTGAGTGCAGCAACGGCGCGGGCTTCCTGCTCGAATCGGGCAGAATGCTCGCCTTTAAGACGCTTAATGGCGACAATGCGGCCAAGGCGGGTGTCACGGGCCTTCCAGACTTCGCCCATGCCGCCCGCGCCAATAGGCGCAAGAATCTCATACGGGCCGAGTTTGTCGCCTGCAGACAAGGGCATGGCTGGATTCAGCTAAGCCGCTCGCAAGAGTACCGTGGTGATGTTGTCAGGGCCGCCGTGGGAGCGAGCCATCGCGATCAATTCTTTACTCTTGGACTCGAGCGTTCCTTGCGAAGCCAGCGCCTTCCGCAACTCTTCTTCGCTCACCACGCCGTGCAAGCCGTCGCTGCACAAGAGAATCAGCATGCCCGGCAATGGATGGACTTTGTGCGTGTGCACTCGAAGGTTATCCGAAACGCCGATCGCCATGGTCAGCACGTGCCGCATAGGATGATTCTTGAGATTTTCCTCGTCGATGCCCAGCCGGCGGCCAACTTCGTTGACCCAGGTCTGATCTTCGGTGATGGTTTGCAGGGTGCCGTTCTGGAAGGTGTACACGCGGCTGTCTCCGACGCTGGCGATGAGGAGGTCGCCGCCGTTCTCAACTGCCGCCACCAGCGTAGTGCCCATCCCTTCCATCTCGGGATTGCCGGCGGCCGCTTCCATAACGCGCTGATTAGCTTGGCCGAATGCAGTCACGAGTTGGTCAGAGTCCATGGCCTTTCCGTTCTGGTGAGCGGCCTCTTCTATTGTTTCCGCGGCAAGTCGGGACGCGTGCTCGCCCGCCTGCGCGCCTCCCATACCGTCGGCGACCAAATACAAGCCGATGGTGGGAACCACCAGGAAAAAATCTTCATTGTTGCTGCGAACGCAACCTGGGTCGGAAGCTCCAAAGGCTTCGAGCATGAGCTTTAAGGATTATAACTAAGACCGCGCCATCACTGTCGCGGCTCGGAAGGCACCGGTGATTCCAGGATCGACTTCAACTGGAAGTACACGCGCTCCTCGTAGGTATCTTTCAGCCGCTCCAAAGCCTGGAGCCTGGCGTCTGACGCCGTCGCCGCGCGCAGCCCCTGCTTTTTCAGGCAGCGCCCCAACAGCAGTGTCGCCATCTGATCCCCGGGGTTGCGATCGAGCACCGCGCGAAAGCGATCGGCGGCCGTGGCGAAGTCGCCTTTCTTGAGCAACGCGTAGCCTAGATTGAAATGGTAGTCCGGATCGCTGGGATCCTGATCCAGCGCCTTGCGAAAGGTTTCTACTGCTTGGGGCAGGTTCAGCCGGCTCTCGGCGGCTCCCAGGTTGTTCCACACCGTGCTGATCGGCACCTTCTCGGCGATGGTCTGAAACGCCTTGCGCGCAGCTTCGAAATCGCCCGACTGATAGCGCGCGAATCCTAGCAAGAAACTCGCATCGCGATAGTGATTCTCGGATGGGCCCACGTGCTCCAGCCAGGCGGCCGCCTCACGGTACTCCTTCCGCTCAAAGTGGATTTTCCCGAGTTCGAAGGCAGGCGGGGAATAATCCGGATCCAGGCGCGCGGCCTGAGTGAAATACTTCTCTTTCTGCTCAGGTGCCACAGCCAGCAGTCCGCGAATGTAATTTTCGAGTACATCCAAGCGCACCGCAGTGCGCAGCGACCGGAATTCCGATTCCGCGGGAGCGCGCGCCGGAGCGACCACCGTCAGCGCCCGCCAGGCCAAGTGCGATTCAAGCGTCGCCAGGTCTTCGATCGCTCCAGTTTCCTCGAAAGTCGCGCTTTGCCGCAGGCGCCGCCGATCAGAGACGCGCGCTTGAATCTTTAGAGAACCTTTGGAAGCGGAGTTGGATGCGCCGCCCACTGCGGGGACGAAAGAAAACGTTCCGTGGACCACTTGTTCGGCATCCAGAACTTCTCCCACTTTGAGCATGGACGCTTCAGTCAACTCCGTCCGCTCGCGAAGATGTAGACGCTGATAGGCCTCGGTTGTGCTGTCGCGTTCGAGAGTGAGGACGCCGCGGGCGGCAAAGGCCGCGCGCAAGGTTTCGGCGATGCTCTCGCCGATCCAGTCCATATTGGCAGGATTTCGGATGGCGCCGGACGACTCGGTAGAAACGTTCGAAAAGGGAAGTACGGCCGTGTTATCCGCCAGCAGCGGGATCGCACCCGCCGACAGGGCGAGCGCGGCGCGCAGATAAAGCCGCGTTTTCACAGTCTACAGTCTAACAGCGGGCGCTCGGCCTAACGATTTAAGCCTTTCGGGTACCCTCGGTAAGCTCCCCGGCGTTCTTCGGGGCTGTGACGCAGTGCTCTTCGGCTTCCTCGAAGCCCAGTACGGTCAGCGAGTAGCGTCCGCCATCGGTCCTCAGGACGTATCCCTTTCCACGTAAATACCAGAGGGCAGCTTCCAAATGCTCGCGCGGGCATCCCAGCATGTCCTCGAACGCGTGTACCGTCATCGAAGCCCGTTCGGGTTCTTTCACCGTGGCCGCATAGAGCAGCCCGAGAATCCCACGCCGCTTGCGCTTTTCGACATCGGGACCGGTAGCTACCACCGCCTGGTCGAAAATCTTCCAGCGTAATGTCTTTTCCGCGCTGTGGCGCGCATCATAGGAGGCGCGCTTTTCCGGATCGCTTAGGACCTGGAAAGCTTCCGTGAGCTGAACAAATAGCTCCGCATTGCCGGATTCGGTGTTGTCGGGATGATAGCGCTGGGCCAGAAGCCGGTACACCCGATGAACCGTCTCGTTGTCGGCGTTCGGACTCAGTTGCATGATCTCGTACCAGTCCAAATCCTGGAAATCGGAAGTGACATTGTGCGACTTGAAATCCGACTGCCTGCTGGAGTGCTGGCTCGAACCGCCCGATCCGGCTTCCATGTCCAGGAATTCCAGACCGATGCGATATCCGCCATTCTCGTCCTCAGTGCACCAGAGGATGCTGGCTCGGCGGGAGATCTCGACCCGCTCGTCGCCTAGCTTTCCGCGCACCTGGATGATCGTTCCCACCTTGATGGGCGCGACTAGGGTGACGCTAAGTCCGGTCTCGGACCAATCCGCTAGATCCGCGGTTATATTGCGGGAATTCCCCATCCCGTCCTTCAGTTCGATGCGGATGACGGAAGTACCCAGGGCTTTGCGGCGTGCCGCCCTTCTGCGTTGATCGGCCTCGGTTGTACTCATGAAAGACTCAAGTCCTATTCCATCGGCGGATTTGGGAGTTGTCTGTAGAACGCTAAGCACTTACTCTGACAGGAACTTACCGAGGGCCTCGAAGCACGCTTCGGCGATGGCCGGGTCGTTCCCAAATCCAGTGAACCACGTAATTCGGGCGTCTCGTTTCGAAGTGCCGCGAAACCAGGTAAGCTGCCTCTTGGCGTACTGGCGGGTTTCCAAGGCCGTGGATTCCATGGCTTGTTCGAGGGATATCTGGCCGCGCAGATGAGCCAACGCTTGTTCGTAGCCCAGCGACTCAAAAGGTTTTTCTTCTCCCGAAAGTCCCTGCGCGAGCAACCCGCGAACCTCTTCAACCAAGCCCGCCGCAAATATCTGCCGGGTGCGGGCGGCGATCGCATCCGCCAGCAGAGATCGCTCGGGCGCCAGGCCTATTTGACATATCCTGAAGCCGCTTAAAGGGACGGCTGCGGCCGGAGCCGGCAGCGCTGCGCGCGTAAGCAGGCGGATTTCCAGGGCCCGAGTGGTCTTCTGTACGTCACGACGATGAATTCGTGCGGCAGCCGATGGCTCCAGCCGGCCGAGCAGCTTGTGGAGCGTCCCGGGGCGGCGCAGTTCCCGCTGATTGAGCCGTTGTCGTAGTGAGTCGTCCCTTCCAGGCAGGGCAGGGAGCCCTTCAAGAAGCGCTCGCAGGTAGAACCCGGTCCCGCCTACTACTAATGGCAGGTGTCCACGGGAGGAGATTTCGGAGATTATCTCTTTGGCAGCACGAGCATAATCGCCTGCTGAGAAACTCATTTGGGGGTCCAACGCGTCTAACAGGTGGTGAGGTATGCCGCGGCGGGCATCAATCGGCGTTTTGGCCGTGCCAATGTCGAAGCCCCGGTAGAGCTGGAGAGCATCGCAATTGACGATTTCACCTGAGAAGACTTCGGCAAGTTTAAGCGCCAGCTCGCTCTTTCCCGATGCGGTCGGGCCGACGATCGCTACTAACGGACGCTCCACGTCCTGCCATCGTAACAACCGCTCGATGACTCTCGCGGCTCAGAAGGATTTCAGAGGCGCGGCAGTGATGGAGCGGTTCCCGAATCGACCGGATATACTGAAGACGTGGGATTCCGCCGGGCTGGTTGAGGAAAGCAAACTGAAATGCGACTATTGAACGCAATCTTCCTGATCTTGCTGCTGGGCGTGGGAGCGTGCTGGGGGCAGGGAAATGCTTCCGCCTCGAGTGCCGATCGGGCCTCGGCCTACTACCATTATTCGCTCGGTCACATGTATGCCGAGCTGGCCGGAAACACCACCAACCGCAATGACTATGTAAATCTGGCGATCGAGAATTACAAGGCGGCCCTTAAGGCCGATCCCAGCTCCCCGCTATTGGCCGAAGAGCTCTCCGATTTGTACAGCCAAAGCGGACGCATGCGCGATGGGCAGACCGATGCCGAGCAGGCCATCAAGACCAATCCCAACGACATCGCGGCGCATCGGATTCTGGCTCGTATATATGTACGTCAAATCGACGCGCAGCGCGGCCGCGTGAACGAAACCATGGTGCGGCAGGCCACGCAGGAGTATCAGAAGATCACCGAGCTCGCC
>Ga0157375_10004201_pt1 | contig 12499 bp, 11 predicted proteins | sample M35metaG_FD_115311 | JGI IMG/M metagenome (GOLD analysis project Ga0157375, IMG submission 115311) | Miscanthus rhizosphere microbial communities from Kellogg Biological Station, Michigan, USA - M3-5 metaG | ecosystem: Host-associated > Plants > Roots > Rhizosphere > Soil | place: USA: Michigan...
CGCGGGTCGCGTTGATCGCATCCTCGATCAACTGGGTCCGGCGTTTTTGCTCGACCGGCGTCGCGCCGCCGGCAAGAATCATCGCTGTGCCGCCGGACAGTTTCGCGACGCGCTCCTGGAACTTATCCCGCTCAATATTTTCGGGAGCGGCATCGTATTGGCGCAACACCTGCTCGCGTCGCGCCGCGATGGCCCTCTGATCGCCACCTCCCGCCGTGATCAGGGTCTTCGAGGCGGAAATGCGCACTTGGCGCGCGGACCCGAGGTCGTGCAGCTCCACCTTCTCGAGCCTCCCGCCGAGATCGGCCGAGATAACGCGCCCTCCGGTCGCGATCGCGATATCCTCGAGCATCGCCTTGCGCCAATGGCCGAACTCCGGCGGGTGAATCGCGGCAACCTTGAAATTGGATTTCTCCCGACGCGCCAGCAATTGCATGATGACAGATGGCGCCACTTCCTCGGCGATGATCAGCAAAGGTCGCCCGCTCTTTTCGATGAGCGAGATCACACCAGCCAGTTGCTCCCCGGTCTGGATCTTGAGATCGGTCATGACGATGAACGGACTGTCGAGAACCACCTGCATTTTCTCGACATCGGTGACCATATGATGTGAAAGATAGCCGCGATCGAAGGCCATGCCTTCAACGATTTCCAGCGTCGTCTCGACCGTGTTGCCAAATTCCACCGCGACGATTCCGTGATTGCCGGCGCGCTCGAAGGCTTCGCCGACCATGTCGCCAAGCGCTGTGTCGTTGGCGGCAATGCTCGCAACAGCCCGCAGGCCAGCAGGCCCCTGCAGCGGTCTCGCCGACCGTCGTAACGCCGTAATGGTCTCACTAACCGCCAGCTCCAGCCCTTGAACCAGCTCGACCGGATTGGCGCCGGCCGCTAAACATTTCAGGCCTTCCTGCACAAGAACATCCGCCAGCACGGTCGCCGTGGTGGTGCCGTCCCCCGCCACCTCATTGGTTCGCGCTGAAACCTCACGCAACACCTGCGCGCCCATATTCTCAAACGGGCATTCAAGTTCGATTTCGCTGGCAATGCTGACGCCATCGCGCGACACGATCGGTGTGCCGATCGGTCGGTCCATGATCGCGTTCATACCCCTCGGACCCAGCGTTCCGCGTACCGCCTTGGCGAGCTTGGCGACGCCCCGGCCCAGCGCGGCCCGCGCAGCTTCATCGTGCAACATGATCTTCGGCATTCTATATCCCCGACTTTGCCTTGAGGTCGTCTGGTCTGGACTTGTTGTCGATGCTGCGCACCCGCATCACGGCACCTGTTACGTGTCCGGCGACGCCGGCATCGTCCTCGATTTCGGTACGAACGGTGTATCGAGGTCGAACCGCGCGGCAAGCAGGCCGCGGCACAGTGCGCCGTTGAATTCAGCATTGATGCCCACGCGCCGTAGATTCGACAGGTATGCGGCAAGGCCGTCGGCTTTCAGCCGCGCTCCGTTCGCATCGACAAAGGCGGGTTCACCACCGCTTGCCGGACCTACGACGGCACGTCGCTCGAGATAGCGCTGAATCAGCGTCTCACCTGCATCGTCGAGCGGCAGGCAACCGAGCTCCGTCAACGTCAGGCTCACGATCTCTGCCGGCGATTGCCCCAGCGCGATGAGGTGACTGAGTAGCGCAACCTGCCGGCGCTGGAACGCCTTGACGAGGAATGTCTGACGCAGATCATCGAGGCTGCCATCGGCCTCGGCGCCGAACGTTTCCTGGAACGAGCGCCCCTGCGCGAGGCCAGCATTGATCTTGTCGGCATACATGTGCTCACCCAAGACCACGCTGACGCCCTTGACCCAGTCCAACGCGCTGATGGACCGGCGCATGTCGTCCGCCATCAGGAACGAAAAGTTGGCAGCGCACCAATAGGTCGGCAAGCGGAACTCGATGTGGACCCGATCCTTCGCGTCGACATCGGCCCTGGTCACGAAATTCAGGTCGATGACGGACTCGTCGAGTTCCGGGTCCATCACGTCTCGCAGGCAGGCCCATATCTGCGCCTGCCTGTCATCTGACGAGCGGCTTCTCGGCCGCTCCCTCCCCTCAACGCCACGCTTCATGGCCATCACCTCGGCGCGTGAACAGCTTCGGGCAAGTGGGCATAACCGCCGCCCGCCTGGATCTTCTTCTTCTGCGCTTCGACATCGATGCCGTAGATACGCGCGGCATTGAGACCAAGGATCTTGATTTTCGTCTCCATCGACAGCACCGAACCGGTCTCCTTGGTGACGTCGGCCGGAATTTCAAATGCCATGAACTTGTCGATCAGCCATTTCGGCGTCCAGATGCCATAATCGCTGCCGTAAAGGATCTTGTCCGGTCCGACCCAGAATAGCAGTTCGGAAATGACGTGGGCGAAGTACCCCGGCCGCGAATGGATGAAGGGCAACGCCACCGCGAGGCCGGCATAGACGTTGGTTTCCTGGGTCGCGATCCAGCAGAAGTCGTCAAGGCGCGGCAAGCCACAGTGCTCGACGATGAAGTTCAAATCCTGGAACGAGGTGGCGACGTCATCGATATCGGCGACATCGAACGCATCCCGGTTCAACGGGATGATCGTTGGCCCCTTGTGGACGTGGATGTTCTTGATCCCGAGCTTCTGCGCCGCCTCGAGATACTGGTAGGACGCCTTGTCGGTGAGCTTGTAGCCCTTCGACTCGCCACGCCATTCGGCGGTGTAGAGCTTGACACCCTTCAGCTTGTGCTTCTCGGCGAGCGCATGAAGGTCTTCGATGCCCTTGGTACCGTCACGCGGATCAAAGGCGCCGTTCAGGATGAAGCGGTCCGGATGGCTCTTCTTCATCGCCGAGTTTCGTTCGGTGGTATTGAAGCCGTTCTTGTAGAAGTCGGTGAGATAGGTCGGCTGCAGGATCGCCATGTCGTCGTAACCGGTGACGAACAGGTCGTCGAACATCGTCTTGGCGTCGTACTTCTCGAACTTCTCCTTCTCCCATTTCTCCGACGGCGGGCTCAGATTCGAGTGATAGGCGTAGAAGCACTCGATGAACTGCTTGCCGTGGATGTTCTTCTGGTTCGCCGGGCTTCCATCCCAAAAATGCGTATGCCCATCGATGACAAAAATCTCTTCACCCTTGGCCGTCCTGTACATGGCGTTACTCCCGCTCCGCTGGATATTGCGTATTGTTGTGAGGCGCGATTGATGTCGTCGATTGAGCCCGGCCGGCGCTGTGCCGGCCAGGCTGGTTCGCTGGCGATCATTAAACGATGTATTTCATCATCTCGTTCATGTCGCCGAACAGCATGACGGTGTTGTCATCCGTCATGACCATGCGGCCGTAATGCGTCGAGGTTGAAATCTCGAAGAGATGCGGGGTCATGACGCGGCCCAACTCCTCGGAAATCTCATCCATCTTGAATTCCATCTTGCCGTCGCCATCGATACGGATCATCGCCGGCATGTAGGTCACCTTGATGTGTTCATGACGGCTCATGACTTCGGCGATAGCGCGCGCCTCGACGCTATCGTTCATTGTCACTCCGCATTGATGCGACACCGTGTCCTCGAACGTGATGTCTTTCATCGATTTGAAGATGTTGTCATTCTCGTGCAGCATGTCGGTCTCCAGAAGGATTGAGTGTGAGGGCGTGAAGCGATGCCGATTACGACGCCAGTCCGGCCGGAACCGTCAGGCCAAGCTCGGCGGCGATACCCCTGATACGATTCTTCGCGTGCGCCATGGCATCGGCGAAAGCCGCGACCTTGACCCGAGGCTGCGACCAGATGGGCTGCAAATGATTGGCGGCATCGAGCGCGAGATCGGCATGATTGGCCAACCATTTGTTGAACAACGCAAGGTTCTGCGCCCCGAAGGTCGGATCAGTGCCGAGGATGTGGAACAGCTCGACGGTGTTGGCGAGATTGCGCTCATAGTCGGCCTCCGCAGCGGAGACGACAGCCGGAGTGATGAAGTCGTTCTGCGCAGACGCCGCCTGCATCAGGAAGCCTGAGCGGAAGAGTTCGCCGACCAGCGGCTCGAACACCGCATTGGTCGCAAAATATTGCTCGAGATAGTCGTTTGAACCCATCACTGATTCAACCGACTTGCGCACGCCTTGCCAGATCGGATCTTCCAGCCAGTGCTTCTTGCCGGCGGCAATGTCGAAGCCTGGAAGGTCGAGGCCGATTTCGCTCAGATAAAGGGTGATGTCCTGCGCGAAGCGAAGCTTGTAGGACGAGTTGGTCAAGATCGCATTGTTGACCATCTGCGTGTAGCCGTAACGCTGCGCCTGCATCGTCGAGGTGCCGAGACCGAACTCGGCATGCTTGTAGGCTCCGAGATGGTTCTGCAATATCTTCACCCAGGCGGGATCGAAGCGGGTCGGCGCGCCCGATTTCCGGCCATTCTCGATCGTGTTCTGCACCATGCCGCAGATCGTCGACTGGCGCTGGTAATGGGTACGCTCCCACTCCTGGTCGACAGCGCGGAATTTGTGCCAGTTCGAGCTCTTTGCCGCCGTCCAGTCCTTGGAATAGGTCGGCGTTCCGTCAGGGAACGAGATGATCCAATCCTGCAGCAGATAGCGCTCCGGATCGGGTTGAACATCGACCGTCATGTCTTCGTAATGGGTCGCCTTGCGCCCCTTCGGCTCAAAGTAATTGTACTTGCGGCTGTCGGAGCCCGGGAAAACCGCTGCCCCCGCGGCTCCGGATTTGACGATTGCCGCAGGCTTGGTCGCTGCTGCTCTGCTCGTTTGCGCGCTCATTGCTTACTCCCTTTCTGCCATTCTGTTCTGCGACGAACCTCGAACGCCGTCATCGCACCGCCGGCGTAAACTTGTCGAAATAGATGTGGTCCGGCTCGACGCCGTTCATTTGCAGCACGGGCAATACGGCGTCGATCATCGGCGTCGGCCCGCACGCGTAGGCGTCGATGGCGCCGCTCAGCTTCTCCTCGCGCAGATGGCGCAGCACGACCTCGTGGATCAGTCCGGTCTCGCCGTCCCAGCCGTCACCCGTCTCCGCATGCGACAGTGCCGGCACGAATTTGAAATCGTTCAGCCGCGCCGCGATGGCCGCGAGTTCATCGAGGTAGAACAAGTCGGCGCGGGTACGCGCTCCGTAGAAAAACCGGACCGGTCTCTGCTCGCCGCTCCCGATGTGATCGGCCAGGATCGACCACAACGGCGACATGCCCGAGCCGCCGCCGATCAGCAGCATCGGCCCCGGACGTTCTTCGCGCCGGAAGCAGGTGCCATACGGCCCCTTGGCGATCACGGCGTCGCCGACGGCCAACTTCCCATCAAGCTGGGACGAAAACGCCCCGTTCGGATATTTCTTGATGATGAAGCGGAGATTGATGCCTTCTCCGGGCGGGTTCGCCATCGAAAAGGCGCGGGTGATGGTGCCATCCTGAAGCGTCAGATCGACGTACTGGCCGGCCCAGAACTTCATCGGCCTCTCGATCTCGATCTCCAGCAATCTGATGTCTGACGTCAGCGCGCTAATCCCTGCCACGCGGCCGGAAAATGCCTTCACCGCGATCGAACGGCTAAGCAGGTCTTCGTCATAGTTGAGTAATTCAACACCGATGTCGCTGTAGACATGCGTCCGGCACAGCAGGACGTGGCCGGTCTCGCTCTCGTAATCCGGCAGAGCGAAGGTCGAGTATTTCAGAAGCTCGATGTCCCCCTCGACCAGCTTTGATTTGCAGCTGCCGCACTGACCTTCCTTGCAGCCATGCATCAGCGAGATGCCCTGACGAAACGCGGCATCGAGGACGGTCTCGCCCTCTTCGACTTCCATCTCGATACCCACTGGCTCGAAACGAACCTTGTGAACCCGCACGTCCGTCATTATCCCGGCCCTGTCGTCGTGGCAGTTGTACAGAACGATCGGCAAACCGTTGCCGGTCCCGGCAAGAGGGGCCGCCGAAAGCGGCCCCTCCCCTCATCATCTCTTTAGTGGCAGGGATTGATCTTGAAGCCCTTACGGTATTCGGCCGTCGCCACCTCGCGCTCGATCGGCGAAAGCGCTCTGAAGCCACGCAACGGACTGCCAAGCGTGTGTCCGCGCACGTGATCGAGCGTCCACATGTCCTTGGAGTCGAAGCGCAGATGGGGTTGCGCGATCATGGTCTTGCCGTCGGGCCGGACAAAACCGAGATCCTTGATCGCGTCGGCGACGTCCCAGCCGTGATAGCAGTCCTCCCATTCACGGCGACCGCTGAAGCGGCCCATTGCCGGCGTCGCGCGGCCCTCGTATTCCGCGGCGAACGCCACCTTGTGGGTCCAACGGCAACCTTCGGAGCAGTAAGTGTAGATCTTGCCGTCGACCTCGTCGCAGACGAAGTCCTCGCGGATCAGGCAAGGGACCATGCAGCTCCAGCAGCGATGCGGGTATGAATAGCCCACCTCGCTGTTGAAGAGGATGTTGGTCTCGCCGGGCACGCTGAGCTTGGCGTGCCATTTCCAGAAATCGCCGAATTCGGCGTACCAACCCGGATATTTGTGCTCGAACCACTCGAAATCACGCTCGGTCTGGGCCTCGATACGCCAGAAGTTCACCGACCATCCAACCGTGAAGAACTGCGCGGTCTTGTGGACATAGTTCTTCTTGACGATCCGATCCCAGGCGGCGGCGACGTCATCGTGATGGATCTTGATGCCGTACTTCTCGAGCGGCAACATGTAGGTCCGGTAATAGTCTTCGTAGATCCAGCGATGCCAGAGCTCGGCGTAGGACTCCTTGTTCTTGTCGCGGTTGGTCGTGCCGTACTCGATGAACGTCCCGATCGCGGCATCGACAATCGCGTGATTCTGCCAGAAGGCGTATTTCAGATCGCGCTCCAGCAACTGGTGGTTCGACGGATCGTTGATCATCGCCATCAGCATCGAGTGACCGTTGCCGATATGACGGGATTCGTCCGACTGGACCGACAGGAACACGGTTGGCAATGCATAGTCGCCGTTGCGCGCCGCTTCCGACGGCATCGCCACGAACAGGGTATTGGTGAAGGCGGTTTCGGCGACGACCGTCAGATAGACGTTGGCCGCGGTGATTGCGTCACCGGTCAGGAAGCCCTCGGCGAACTGGCGGCCGATCGTGGTCGCATAGCATTTGCCGAACGCGGCTTCCGTGATGTCGAACCCGGCTGGATCGATGTAATTCTCCATGTACCACTTCTTGAGGTTCATCTGGATCGTCGAGTGCCGGAACTCGTCGACCATCTGCATGGTGAAGCCGGTGCGCAATTCCTCGCCGGGCGCCAACCGCCCGACCATCGCCATCGAACGCGCCGCCGAGATCTCCGGGAACGGGATGATCGCCAGGAACAGCTTCATCCACTCGACCCATCGCGGCTCGACATTGCGGAACATGTCGCCGCGCAACGCCGCATCCAGCGCGCCATAGACGCGGTTGTCTTTCTCTTCCTGCATCGGGAAATATGACCGCAGGACCTGCTTCATCGGGTCGCGCGGTGTCTTCGAGATCTTGTAGTCGGTTGGGAAAGTCATCGCCTCCTGCACGTAGCTTGGCGTCCAACCAAGGTCCGCGACGCGATTGGCCGCTTCAGCGATGCTGATCCCCTTCTGCGCGGTGATCTTGTTCAGTGTCAGACTTGCAGACATTTCCAGCTCCTTTGAACGTTGCGTTATCTTCGGCATTCTCGCTTCGGTTCCGGGTCAAACCCCTGGATCGCTTTGTTGAAATTCTCAGCTGCAAAACACACTTTGAGTCCGTTAAATGGATTGATTGATCTGCTGACTCATCGTTTCGCGTCAGCCCGGTTTCTCGGCGCTGACGGTCTCGTCACCTCCGTTGGCTCGTTTGATGAGAGGTTTGCCTTCGGCGACGAATTTCGCCGAGAGGACCAGCGCTCCAGTAGCGAAATCCCTGCCGTGCGCGGCGATCATGGCCTCCGCGATCTCGGCCAGCTGAATGAAGAAGGCGTCTTTCGACCCGGCTTCCTCGCTCATGTCCGGTTGCGGAGACGGCATTTGTGCCTGTTGCTTTGATGCAATCATGGTTGCGTTGTTCCTGCTCATCATGCGTGCCCCGAACGTTGGTGGTCGCCGGACGAAGGACCGTTGTCGATCTCCAGCAGGGACGTGTCGAGCCATTCACGCTCGGCCACCAGGCGTCGATGCTCCTCCCGGAGCATCTCCAGGCGCGCGATCGCTCGCTCCAGTTCAGCATGCGCGTCGCTTCCGGCGTCGGCGCGCGCCGCGCTACGCACGGCGCACGCGAGTTCGATTTCGGCTCCGCCGCGCGCGTACTCATTCTTGATTTGCATCTCGTTGTTATCGACCATCTCGTCGATCAGCCTGTCCCGGGCAATCATCCGATCACGGGCGCGCTGCAATTCAGCGGCTTCCTCGCTGGTGATCGGTGGCCGGCATCGGCTGTCCTTTGTCACTCGCGCCACTCTCGTTCGATGATCTGGACCGAGGCTTTGCATGTCGCGGCACATGCCCTACGGGATCAGGACCGCGCGGCCATGAATGCGTCCATGATGCAGATCGTGAAGCGCGTCATTGGCCTGGCTCAGCCTGTATTCCTTGGTGTGGAGTTCGACGAGGCCGCGATCCGCGAGCGCCATCAGCTCCACCAGCTCGGCGTATGTGCCGACCAGGTTGCCGACGATGGTCTTTTCCGATGTGATCATGTCGATGGTCGGGATATCGATCTTCCCACCGTACCCGACGATGTAGTAGTAGCCGGCGTTCGCTGTCATCGACAGGCCCTTGGCGATAGCGTCACCCTCGCCAACAAAATCGATCACGGCCTCCGCGCCGCGCCCGTCGGTCAGCGCCAGCACCGCCTCGACTTCGTTGCCGTCTGCCTTCACGACATGATGTGCACCGCACTTCTTGGCGAGTTCGAGAGACTGTTCGGCGCGATCGACGACGATGATTTCCGCCGCGCAGAGCGCGGCGAGAACCTGGATGCCGATATGGCCCAGCCCACCGGCGCCGATCACCGCGACATATTCGCCGGGCAACAGATGACGGGATGCCTTCTTCGCGGCGCGATAAGCCGTCAGCCCGGCATCGGTGTAGGGAGCAACATCCTTCGGTGCGAGCGACTTCGGCAGCTTGATCAGGGAGCGCTGCCCGGTCAGCAGATACTGCGCATAGCCGCCATTGGCATTGATGCCGGGAAACGAGCTGTCCAGCGCATGCATGTCGTCGCCGCGCCGGCACGCGAGACAATGCCCGCTGGTCACCAGGGGATGACAAATTACGCTGTCGCCAACCTTGATCCCTTCGACACCCGGGCCGATCGCTTCGACCCAGCCGGCGTTCTCGTGGCCCATGATGTATGGAAGCTTGACGTCGACCTTGCTGCGCCAGATGCCCTCAACGATGTGCAGATCGGTGCGACAGACGCCGGCACCACCGATGCGCACGATCACGTCCATCGGGCGCGAGATCTTCGGGTCAGTTACGTCATCGAACTTGACGAACTCCTTCGCCGTCAGCTTCTCGTCGAACTCATGAAGCACCGCCGCTTTCATTAAACGCCTCCCCGGCAAAATTATTATTCTGTCGATCTGACGCGATCGCCATCTTGCTGAACAGTTGAGCAAGGGCTGTGCCAAGCGCACAACGGCCTGATCTTTCTATTGTTCTTGCGATCTCGGGAGTGCTCGCGCCGATCCGCCTCGGAGCAGACTTTGCGCGCGACTGTTCCGAGACGGAACAGTTCGACGGCAGCAACAGCGGGTGAGCAGAAATTTGGATTTTTGATTGTTTGATCTATGATCGTGAGAACCGCGCCACACGCGAGAACGACCCGAACCGGGCTACGACCAAGAGGAAATCGCCAAGCAGCGACTCCCGGAGGAGCTATGATGCTGACCGCCAGCCGACGCATGGACAATGCTTGGATGACGCTCGATCAGCGCGGCGCGCCGCCGGCAGAGCTGCTATCGGCCGATATCTACGACAGCTGGATGCGCTGCATTTCGCTTGGTCTCGATACATTGCGCCCTCCTTCGCCTGAGTTCGTGAGCACCGCCGTTTTGCGCCAGGAGCAGCAGCGCTGCTCACTGATTCGCGGCCTGGCGCTCGCGGAGATGCACACGCTGCATCAGCAGATTGCCGGCTCCAATTTCATGATCGCCTTTGCAAATGCCAACGGCCTGCTGCTCGACATCATCTCGGACTCGAGCTTCAGTGATGCCTCGAACGCAGCTAGCATTCGGCCCGGCACTATCTGGACTGAAGCCATTTGCGGCACCAACGGCCTCGGCACCGCCGCGTATCTCAAGCGGGCCATCGTCGTTCACGGGGGCGAGCACTTTTTCTCGCGCTACCACAATCTTACTTGCATCGCGGCGCCAATCTTCGCGCCCGATGGCGAACTGGCCGGAATACTGGATGCGTCATCGGATTGCATGTCGAGGCAGGCGCATACCCAGGCGCTCGTCGCGATGGCCGCAACCCAGATCGAGAATGGTCTATTCCGCGAACATCACCGCGGAAACATCCTGATCGCTTTCCATAGCCGCGGCGAATATCTGCATACGTTGAGCGCGGGCCTGCTGGCCGTCGACAACGAGGGCAGGATCCTTGCAGCCAACAGGGCCGCAAGCGTCCTGCTGCATGGCCTGCCAGCCTTGCCGGGTCGTCGCTTCGCCGACGTCTTTCGTACGAAATTCAACGCCTTTGTCGATGAAGGCCGGCGCAAGGAACGCCAGCGCCTCGAGGACGAGGTCGGTAGCCAGTTCGTCGCAACAATCGAGAACGCGCGCCAGTTCTCGATGATGCAAGCCATCTCGCGGCCTCGGCCGTCGACGCCCAAGGACGTCCCCACCCAGTTCGTCTCCGCCGATCCGGCGATCGCTTCCGTTGTCCAACGGGTGGGAGTCGCGGCGGTCCGCAAGATGCCGATCCTGATCCGTGGCGAAACCGGCACCGGCAAGGAGCAACTCGCCCGCCATGCTCATACCGCCAGTGGACGGGCCGGCGCTTTCGTCCCGGTGAATTGCGCAGCGCTCCCTGACAGCCTGATCGAGGCGGAGCTGTTCGGCTATGCCGAAGGCGCTTTCACGGGAGCAAAAAAGGGCGGGGCTGCGGGACTGTTCAAGGAAGCGGACGGCGGAACGCTCTTCCTCGACGAGATCGGCGACATGCCGGTGACGTTGCAGGCCGTGCTGCTGCGCTTTCTGGACGATTGGACTGTCCGGCCGGTCGGTGGCACCAAACGTCAGGTCGACGTTCTCCTGGTGTCTGCCACCAATGCCAATCTCGACGACTCGATTGCGAAGGGCCGGTTCCGATCCGATTTGCTGTTTCGCCTCAACACGCTGGAGGTGACGTTACCGCCTTTGCGCGAGCGTTCCGATTTCGCCGAGATCGCGCGCCATTTGATCCACAAGATCGACCCCTTGATGGATTTGACCGCAGGGGCGATCGATCGTTTGGCCGAACTCGATTGGGATGGAAACATCCGCGAACTGCGCAACGTGCTTTCCCGATTGTCGCTGGCCGAGCCCGGAGATCTGATCGACGAGACATCGGTCGAGTCCGTACTTGCACATTCAGGCGGCGAGCGCTTGACCGGCAAGGCGGTGGGTGGTGGGCTCAAGGCCAATCTGCATGAGATTCAGCGCTCGCATGTGCTGACCGCGTATGCGGAAACGGGCAACAACATCAGCAAGACCGCGCGCCGCCTGGGCGTGTCGCGCAATACGATCTATCGTGCCCTGCGCGGCAACAAGGATTAGCACAATCGTGGCGAAGGCTCTGCGGCGGCAGCGCGATCCGGCTGTAACTGGAGGCGCTGAAGCCCAGCCCCTCGTCGGGTTCAATTGGGAGTGTCGCCATGTTTGAACCGGAAAACGGTCTCGAAGCCCTGATGCAGGCTGCCGCAAGGGACGCCAGCATCGTTCCAGCATTCTATCGCGCGTTGCTCGAGACGGAGATCTACATTCTGACGCCGGAAGCGCCGATGAAACCTGGACGCCGTCGCTCGCTCAAATTTCAGGAGGAGATCAACGTTGCAACGGTCGACTTCCAGAACATGAAATGGCACCCCACCTTCACCTCAAAGAAGCGCATCTACGACTATATAAAGCAGCCTGAGGTGTGCCTTGGCGCCGCTGCGCGCAATCTGTTCGAAATGTTGCCTGACTCTAATTTCTGGCTCAATCCGTTGTCCGAATGTCAGAAGCCGCTGCCCGCCGCCGAGATCGCCCTCCTCATGAGTGGCGAGATCTTTCACATGCCGATTAAGTCCGCGCGATAGGCGCAGACTTCCTGCCAGATGCTGTCGGCCAAGCCGAATTATTTCGAAAAACGGCGCAGCGACATCAGTTCACTAGACCATCTGCCTGATTTCCTGAAGTGTGCCCGCAAGGCTCGTGGCGAGCCGGACGGATGGGAATTCGCCAGGCCGAGGTCGGAGCGGCGAGGACAATGATCGAACGAACAGAGGAGCGCTTTGGTTTCAAGCCGGAGCGGCTTGTCGGGGATACCGCTTACGGCGCCGCTCCGATGCTGAACTGGCTGGTCGAGGA
>Ga0157375_10004203_pt1 | contig 12498 bp, 17 predicted proteins | sample M35metaG_FD_115311 | JGI IMG/M metagenome (GOLD analysis project Ga0157375, IMG submission 115311) | Miscanthus rhizosphere microbial communities from Kellogg Biological Station, Michigan, USA - M3-5 metaG | ecosystem: Host-associated > Plants > Roots > Rhizosphere > Soil | place: USA: Michigan...
AATGTGACGCATCCTCTCGTGTCCGGGCATCCCCACAGCATCGATTTTGGAACCGGCCGGTTGTACGTTGACGGCCTGATTGTGCACGGCGGGATCGGCTGGGGATTCAAACCAACCATTACGCCAGGTGTTCCAACTGCACTGGCAATTGAGACTCCTGGCGGCGGCACCGCCACAGCGACGCTCACTGTCATTGACACTTTCATCTAGGAGGCCCAGTGCTGCGGTACTTTTCAGTAAGCACGTCAACGTGGGCTGACAAGGTCGAATTGCCGGCGTTTGATTTCAGCGGCGGGCGGGCACTGAACAGCAGCGTGGGCGGTTCCGCAACGTTCAAAGTCAATGATCCTTTCGTTGCTGAGGTTGTTACGGTGGAAACCATTTCCCCTCTCGAGCGGATGCTTGTCGCGGAGGAAGACGGGAACGCTGTTTACGCTGGCCTGATTCTTGACGTTGACGAGGACCTGGACGCAGGAACAGTGACCGTCTCCCATCAGGACGTGTGGTGGCTCCTAGCGCACCGCTACTTGCTGATGGCTCGTGGCGCCGGGGCTCCGTCCGGCGCGCCGTTCACGCTGACGTCCAAGACCTTGGAAACCATCGCGTTCCGGATCGTAGCTAACGGCATGGACGGCGACCCAGCCGACCGGTACGAACTACCGCTGATAATGAACGCTGACGTTTCGGGCACTGAGAGCCGAACCTATGAGGGCTTCAAGTTCATCACAGTTGAGGACGCCCTACAGGAGATCATCAAGACTGAGGGTGGGCCGGATGTTGACTTCGACACTCAGTGGGACAACGGCACGGAAACGTTCCGGTGGGTCATGCGGGCCGGGGCGCTGACGCAGGGTTTGTGGGAGTGGGACGCAACAGCACCCGAAACTGAGGTGTTTGGCGCCAAGCTAAGGACGAACGCTGACAAGGTCACGAACCGTGTTTACGGCGGTGGCGAAGGATCCGGCGAAGACCTCATGGTCCGATCGGCCGAATCCTTCAGCGGCTCCACAGCCCCAGCAATCGAGCGCTTCGAAAGCTACCAAGAGATGCACAGCGGCGGCCAGCTACAGGGCAGAACAAACGCTGACCTTGCCGCCCACAACCAGCCGACGCAGCAGTTCACGTTCAAGATCCCCGTTGGCGGGACGGTGAAGCTGGGCGATTTGATCCTTGGCGGTACATGCCGGGTCAAGACGTCCGGTTTCCGATTCCTGGACGCTGGGTGGCATGACTGGCGACTGATTCAGTACGACTTCGACCGCACATGGATCACCATGCAAATGCAGATGATAGGCGGCTGACATGGGACAAATCGACAACCTGGCACAAGGGGATTTGGCGGACATCTTCCGCCGGCTGCGAGCGTTGGAGTCCTCATCGAACATGAACAACGCGGCCATCGGCCGCGGCGGGATCCGTGTCCACAGCGGCGGCGTGATCACCATCGAGAACGGCGGGCTGGTAGTTACCGGTACCGCTGAAATTGTGGGCGAGCTCTTGGCTTCGGGCGTGATTGTACTCAGTGGTGAGGTGACTGTCAGCGGCCCGCTGACGGTCGTTGACGGCGGCAAGATCACTGCAGGATCAATTGAACTGAATCCTGACGGCTCTGCTAAGTTCGGCACCCTGACCATAGACCCTGATGGCAAGATCACGACCGGCTCCACCATCATCCATCCTGACGGTTCGGCTGAGTTCGGGGACATGACGATCAGCGCGGCTGGAAAGATCACAAGCGGAACCGCGGAGATCAACCCTGACGGATCCGCGAAGTTTGGCCAGTTCACAATCGCAGCAAACGGCGACCTGGAATCAGACGGAAGCCTGGACATAAACGGCCCCGCGACCTTGAACAATGATCTGACCGTGGCCGCCGGCAAGAAGATCACCCTCGGCGGCCTCACGTTGGAGAACACAGGCACGGGTGGCGGAACGCTCAACTTCCCGAACGGTTCTTTCTCTTCGAGCACGACATTTGGAATTCTTGTGGCGAGTGCTGTCGCAGTCGAGATCGGCGCCCCAAATGTGAAAGTCACGGGCATTCCAACAACGTCAGGGGTTACCCCGAATGTTTACCTTGACGGCTTCGGAAATCTCAAGAAGATCATCCCTTAGCGGTCAGTGTTGAACTGCGTGCAGAGAGTCCGACTCGCGTAAACCGCCACTGCAGCAGCGTTGTCACCCTCTACCTCAGAGGTACCTGACATCTGGGCTATCTCGTTGTAGTTCTTGCCTTCCGCGAATAGCGTGCAGGAGGCGCCGCCAGCTTTGAGCAGGATCTCGTCTGGCAGGATGTCGCCACGCCACACCTTTTTCACACCGGCAAGGTACCTGGCTTGGGCGGACTGATCATCGAACTCCGGGGCGATACTCTCCGCGGGAGAAGGGGCGGACAGGAGAGGCGCTATACGCGAGGGCGCGCCAGCTTCCGTGGTTGGCGATGCTGACGACGTCGGCGGCGCCGACTCATTCACTCCGGGCGATGAACATCCAGCAAGACCGAGCATGCCGATGAGAAGTAGTCCCCCAATTTTTCGCATGCGCCGATTCTAGCGGTCGGCGTCCCAGATTAATACACCAAGAGCGCTCCAAGTGGGCGCTTTTTTCATGCCAAGGAGGCGCAATGGCGACAGCAGCCGTTACGGGTACGCTCAGTGACTTTGGGTTGCAGCCCATCGCTGGCTTGTACCCAGAGATTGAGTTCATGCCGAGTGGCCCAGCGGTTGCCAGTGGTGGTCGGTTGTTGATCACGGAGCCGGTACGGACCACGCCGTCTTCTGGTGGTGCGTTCACGGTGAACCTTCAGGAGTCTGACGATCTGGTTCCGGTTGGCATGTTCTACAAGATGTCCGTGAAGTGGCTGGACGCCGCGGGGAACTATGTCCGTGTTGATTCGCCAGATTGGAAGATCCGTGTCCCCACGGGCGGCGGGCCTATCGCCGATCTAATTCAGCTTCCCTTCGGCGCGGCCCTTGTCGTGACTTCTCCGACTGCGCCGCCTCTGTGGTTGGGGCTGGCCGCCAAGTGGCTCCAGATGGATCCCAATGACCCGAACAACCCAACGAACCCGGCAAATACCGGCGACCTGTACGAAGTGAGGGATGTCTGATGGCGCTGCAATGGGTGAAGATCGGGAACCTGAAGGGCCCGAAGGGTGACGTTGGTTCGTGGCCGATTGGTGTTCTGCCGGACGGGACAGACCTGAACAGCGCGAACACGACGCTGTTCACTGGACTCTGGGGTGTGGCCTCTACTTCGTTGGGGACGATGTCGAACCTGCCGCCAGGAGCAGCGGGCGGCAATGGCCTTCTCTTAGTCTCCCGCGGCCCGTCAGGCTATGGCTTCACGGAGCACTCGTACACGCGGATGGGCGACGCTCCTGCTAGGTGGTGGCGGGTGATGACTGGCGCTTCCACGTGGTCCGCGTGGAGGCGTCTGGATAACGGGTCCACTCTGCTCGCGGATGGCACTGACCTCAACACCCTGTCAGGCTATGACAAAGATGCCACCTACTACATCACCAGCAGCACGTCCGCGGCGACAATGGTCAACAAGCCGTCTGGTGCTGCGAATGGCGCATCTTTGCTGGAGGTCAAGTCTGGGCACGCTCCCAGCTATGGCTTCACGAAACAGGTGCTCACAGTTCTGTCTACTCCGCAAGAGTGGTGGCGGACGCTCATCTCCACGGGTGTCTGGTCTGACTGGGAACGGCGGGACAGTGCGGGCGCGTTCCCCGTGGACAGTGGCCACTACGGCACCCCCAATGCAGCGCTGATCGAGGACTTCAAAGCCCGTCATCCTGTGACGTCCACGGGCGGCAAGGGCGCGGTGGTGTTCCGCTTTGATCATGGCCTGACGTATTTGAAGAGCACGATCATTCCGATGCTGAACTCTGGCGGCCGGAACTGGAAGTGCCTGATTGCGATGAACTCCCGCAACTGGGCCAAGATCGAGAACGCGGGAATGTCGCAGGCTGAGGCCACGGCACTGATTGACGCCGGCCACGAATTCGCGAACCACGGGGCGGACGGCAACGGCGAAGGCACCACACACAAAGAGGCTGATACCAAGGCCGCTATCTGGGATCAGATCGTGGTTGGACGGCAGGAACTCGAAGCCCAGCTTGGCCGTCCGATTGAGCGGTTCATCATACCGGGCACGGTCAATGGTTTGGGTGGCCTGACAACAGGGCCGAGCATGGACGCTTTCTCCAGCACGTACGCCGGGTCCTGTGCAATGGCGTTCCATGCGGTCGTCTCGGGGGCGTTCCCGAACACCCGGTTCCGGGCGTTGGACGGGCGTCTCAAGCAGGGGCAGGCATACTACAACATCGAGGCCCAAACGGTGTCCTCGATCAAGGCACAGATCGACATCGCGGTTTCCACGAAGACGGCGCTGGAAATCATGCTGCATCCCCGGAACGTCGACCAGCCCGGATTCCTTTCCCTGGCAGGCCTCACGGAAGTTTTCGATTACATCGATTCCAAGGTTGCTGCCAACCAGCTCGTTGTGCTCAGTAACAGCCAAGGATTGATGGCCACAACCGAGCCGGCGGGAACGGAGCTCATCCGATGATCGACGTGATTCGTAAGTTACTCAGCGCGTTTCGTGGACTCACCCGCACTGACTGGTCCTACATCCACTTCAAGGCCGCACTCGGTCTGCTGTGGATCATCCCACTCACGCAAAGTGCTTACCTGCAACACTCGACAGCGCCTTGGTTCATCCTGATCTGGGGGTTGCTAACAACTCTAGGGTTCTTCGTTTCCCTCATCGGTCTTGTCATGTCCGCCCAAAAGTTCGAGACCAGACGTAACGGCTTCCGAGTAGAGATGACAGGCCTCGTTCTGCTCATGTCAGCACCGGCCATTTACGGCCTGATTCAGATAGGGCTGATCTTCACGACTGGCTCTGACCGGTGGATAGCCATCGCGTTCGCATACATCATCTGCTCGGCGATTGTCCCGCGGATGTGCATGATCAAGGCTGCTGCGAAGTCAAGGACAGTGATCTACCGCTTCAAAGAGAGCCTGCCTGATGACTGAACTTTACTTCGCGCTCAGAGTCATGGTGGCCGAACCGGAACCACTGTACTGGGGCATGCCGCTGCCGCTGCTGCTCGGGGTTGGTGGTCTGATTGTCACCCTTGCCGGGGCGCTCATCGCTGCAGTCAGTAAGAAGTGGCGCACCCCGGCGGATGACCGTGAAGACAAGAAGATCGGAATCGAAGCGGACGAGCAGCTACTCAAGCGGTTCGAGGACATGCTCAGCATCCGGGACGACGAGATCAAGCAGCTCCGCGCTGAAGTGAAGGAAATCGCCGGTAAGGTCCAAGACCTCGTTGAGGAACGTGGGGCTCTGATCGATTGGATCTATGCCGCTGTCCGCGTGGTCCGGGATCTCGGTGGCATCGACCGTCTGCCCCGCCCGCCCAAGGGCGTCACCATCGCAGACCACCCCAGCGCCCACGCAGGCTCAAACTAAGGAGGCCCCATGGGCTACTTACTCCCATTTGGTCGAAGCATCGAGCTTGGCCAACCATACGGTTCCAACCCTTGGGTGGGTCCAAACCCCGGCGGTGGCCACAACGGCGACGACTGGCTTACGGTCATCGGCACTCCTGTCCGGGCTGCTGGTGACGGTGAGGTGGTCTTCGCGGGCCAGTTCGATAACACCTACGCGGACAACTTCGGCTGGAACCTCAACTTCGGCGGCAACATGGTTGTCCTCAATATGGACGGCGAGACAGCCCCCTACTTCGAGTACGGGCACCTCTCCAAGATCCTCGTGAGCAATGGCCAGCGAGTGAAGCGCGGACAGATCATCGCTCTCACTGGAAACAGCGACGGCGGTACGGGCGTGAGCACTGGCCCGCACTGCCATGTGGGCTGTCTGCCCTACAACTTCAACCTCAACACCAACACCTATGGCCGCGTCAACCCACGCCTGTACATGACGGATTACTGGGAAGACACTGCCGGAGCCTCCGTAGGCCCGGCTGGCAGCATCGCCGAAACCACGGAGGAAGACGACATGTTCACCGATGATGACCGGAAGCTTCTCAAGTCCGTCAAACAAGCAATCTTTGACGGCGGCTCGTCCATGCCTGAGGGTAAGCCCCTCAAGGATCTGATCAATGACAGCTTCACCTCTGTCCGGGCGCAGCTCGCAACCATTGGCGGGACGCTGACCACAACCCCTGGCGGTGACGTTCAGGCGGACGCGGCGGCTATCGCCAAAGCGCTCGCCCCGGACCTTGCCAAGGCCCTGCTGGTAGAGCTCAGCAAGGGAGGTCAGTAATGGCTGAGCATGTTGCCCTGTCCACGCAGGAACGTAACCCGCGCTCCGCTGTCCTCCGCACTGTCCTTGTGGCCGCGGTGGCGCTGTTCCCGCTCCTGAACGGCGCTCTCAAGATCGTCGTTGAGGAACTGGAGCCCTACCGGGTCTTCCTCCCGGAATGGCTGTTCGTAGCGCTCAACGTCACAATCACCGTGGTTGTGGTGCTGATCGGCATCGGCACACGTGTCATGGCCATCCCCGGCGTGAATGACTGGCTGCGTAGGTACGTGCCACTCTTCGCTCCGGAGGACAAAGTCAAAGTTATCCCCGGCGAAATTGTTGAGGACGACGAGCCCAAGCACGCAGCCAACTAAACCCCACATATTAGGGGCGGACCAACCCGGTCCGCCCCTTCGTATTTAAGGAGGCCCCTGTGGCTGTCGAAGGTATTCCGGGCCTGCTCCGTTGGGCGCCGAACACGTCATACAAAGCGGGCGAGCGGTTCGCCGCACCCAATGGGGACATCGTTACCGCCAACATCGACTTCACGTCAGGGGCCACCTACAGCGCCACCAACGTGACCCCCTCCGCGCAGGAAGACCGCATTGAAGCGCTCGAAGTCCTCGCTGGTTTCACCCCAGGCAGCACTACAGACGTATCGGTTGCTGGGCTGCTGGGCAGCGCCACTGACACGCGCAACGCGTTGGATGCCCGGTACGTCAATGAGGCAGACGCGGCGTCGTTGGTTACCGGCATGGTCACGGGCGCGGGCAGCGTTCAAACCGCACTCGACGCACGGTACGTGAACGAGGGCACGCCGGTTTCCAACACGGAAATCGCAGGCATGGTCACTGGTGCTGGTGCAACCCAGACGGCCCTTGATGCGCGCTACGTCAACGAAGGCACCCCAGTCTCCAACACGGAGATTGCGGGCATGGTCACCGGCGCCGGGGCCACGCAGACCGCTCTCGATACCCGCTATGCTCCGACTGCCGGTGGTAAGCCTGTCGGCAAGGGCGAACTGGTCATCAACGTCAAGGACTACGGCGCAAAAGGCGACGGCACCACCGATGACACCGCCGCGCTCAACGCCGCCTCGGCTGCTGCTGAGGCTAAGGACTTCACCATCCTGTTTTGGCCCGCCGGCACGTACAAAACCACAGGAACAGTAGCGGTGCGCCGGAACCTCGAAGCCGATCAGGCAACCATCGCCTATTACGGAACTGGCACCGCCTTGGTGCTGGGCTCGACCACGTCCGGAACCGTCACCGCCCGCCAACGTTTCCACACTCCCCGCGTCATCAACATGTCCCGCGGGACAACAGGTTGGGATGGCACCTCAGTTGGTGTGCAGGCGAACAACCTCAACACCTGTGAACTGCACGTGCCGTTTGTTCAGGACTTTGAAAAGGGTCTGGTCATGTACGGCAATGCGGGCGGCAATGCCTACAACACCGTCCTCCTTGGGGCGCTCTGGGAGAACCACAAGAACCTTGTCCTGGACTGCACCGCTGACGGCTACACCAATCAGAACCTATTCCTCGGTGGACGGCTCCAACACTCCACCACCAAGGGCGCGACCGTTGATGACGTAAACGCCGCACAGATCCAAATGGTTGGACTGAACGTAGAAGGCGGCCCGAACAACAACACTTTCATCGGAACGTCCTTTGAAGGTGAGAACGTCGCATACTACCGGGTGGACGTCTCTGGCCGTTACAACTACTTCATCAACTGCCGCTGGGAACACGCGGTCGGGCAGAACCCGCGGATCCGATGGCGCTCAACAGCCCAACTGAACAAGATCGAGGGCGGCTACGCCACTGTGGATCTCGTTGAGGTTTTTGACGGGACGCTGGGTGGCGGGGAAATCCGTGACCATGTGGGCGCCTACTCCCGCGCTGGAAACACTGCTGGGCAGGTCATCCCGAATAACGTCTGGACCACAGTCACATCTTGGTCTGCGCCCGTTCAGCGCCGTGTGTCCTACAACGGAACAACTGGCGAGTTCACCCCGCGTCCAGGGCGTTGGCTGATCACGGCGATGGTCTCCTTTGCTGCAAATGCGACAGGCCGCCGCATTGCCCGGCTGAATGTCGGCGGGACAGTAACGGACGTGGCAGAAGTTCCTGGTAACGCCAACCGGAACACTTTGAGGCTTTCGGATGTCCAGACATTCGATAGCGTCAAGACGTTGAAGGTTGAGGTGAACCAGACGTCAGGCGCTGATCTGGCGCTGGAGACGTCGCCGCCGTATGTCCGGATCCACTTGGAGTACCTGGGCTACTGAGCATGCCTGATCCAGCCAGTAGTGGAATCTCTCCGGGGGCGGTGCAACATGGCCGTCCCCGTGGTGCTCCAATGCGAAGCGGTAGCATCCGTGGCCTGCGTGGTCCCGGATGAATGGTTTGTAGCTGCCGTTCATCCGGGACTCATCGCCGGAGTTTTGAATAAGGAACAGGTTTACGTCCGGGTGCGTGGCGTAGGCGGCATCCATGGACACTCTTGTCGGGTGAGCTGCACGGAGGTCCTCATACGATGAGTAGGCCGGGAACGCTGCCGCGAGAAAGTTCGATGTGTGGGCGGGAGTCACCCGGTTGACTTCGAGGCTAGGAGAGATCGCGACAACAGCGGAGCCTGGCAGTTTGGCTGCCACAGCCATTGCTGCGAACCCGCCACCGCTAGAGCCGATCAACACGACACGTGAGGCGCCCATACTTATGGCTTCTAGCCTCACAACATCAGCGATTTCGACGTGAACGTCTCGGTCTTCCGTGCCAACGTACCAACCAAGAGTGATTCGATCATCTAGGTTCAGCGTTGGGTCTGACACGGCAATGTAGCTTTCACCGCGCCCCCGAAGTTCACTGTGGTAGCCATATCGCGGACGGAGCGGCGATTCGGTTCGACTCACGGCCCCGTGGAAGGAAACCAAGAGCACGCCTGTTCCGCGGTCCTCAGCAATGAAATGAATATCCCCCATGCTGGTACAGCATACCGGCGGGAGATTCAGCGCCCCCACCCTCATGACGAGGGTGGGGGCTTTTCGTCGTTAACACATGAGTGAGCGTGTATGTTTGCACATGACTATCGCCTGGACGAGGAAGAGGACCCTACATGGCTGTTTTTGAGTTCACAATTACCGGCAAGATCGAAGTAGACGCTGACGCACTAGGCGTAGCGGTTGCCAATTCCGTCCGCACCAAGCCTGACGGACTTGGAGAGATCGACGTCGATGCAGGTTTCCCGTTCCGAACCAACCCAACCATGGCAATGCAGATGCTCCTTCAGATGGGAGTCATGCGGATCATGAATGAGAAGCTTCCCGATACGCCATGGACCCCGCATGCTCTGGACGCGGAGGTTGAGCAGACCTCTCCGTAGTCGGCCGTCATCCAGCCTTGGCATTATTGTTCCATGACTGGATACGACGCGAAGAGGTTCGAAGCAGCGGCGCTGGCCGGGGACTGGAGGGCTGCCACTGCTGTTCTTTCCCGGGCGTCGGTGAAGCCGGAAGTTCTCGAGGCCCTCATGACAGAAGATGCTCACCTGGAGGTTGTTCTCGGCGTACTTGCCCGACATGACGTGACACCAGAACATCTGGCATGGGCGGCAACGTTCGACAACGCGCAGATCCTTGGGAGGGTAGTGTCCAACCCGAAGACGCCGACACCACTCGTCAGGGAGATCCGCGAACGGGCAGCAGCAAAGGACGGGGAAGTTTGGGTGGAGCTACGGGCCTACGCGGATAGGGTGCTGGAGCGTATCGCACGCGAGACAGGCATGCACGGCGGCATGCTTTAGTCCTTGCGGATCACAATCGCTTTGCAGCCCTCCGGGACAAGTGCCCGGGCAGATGCCAGCGCAGTCTGATAATCCGGGCCCACAGAGGACACGGAGCCCTGCTCGCCAGCCTCATTCTCGATGGTCAAGGTAACTTCCATGGCATCATCCTATGGCTACACCCTTTGGGATACTTTTTAGCCTCATGCATGCTGGCTCCATTCCATGCACGTTTAGCGTCGTTGGCTACACCATCGGCTACACCTGAGCACTTTTCCGGCCGTTGCGTGGGGGAATGAGAAAGGCCCCGATCCCTTGTGGTTACTGGGATCGGGGCCTCTTCTGCTCCGAGCTTCCTATCAGAATCGAACTGATGACCTTTTCATTACGAGTGAAACGCTAGGCTACACTTGAGGTAGGAAATCCGCAGAAACTCGCGGAATCTAGGGGCAGAAAGTGAGCACATGCACGTGCAATCCAGAGTATGCATGGCTACACTAATGGCTACACCTACCGAATGGGGATCAAAATGGCACTCACTGAGGCTGTCGGGAAGAAAATCCGGTCATGCCACCCGAACGCATATCAGTCAGGCAAATGGGGCACTGTTGTGGCTGTTGTTCCAGCGCGAGGGCAGGATATGTGGCTCATCGAATGGCCCGATGGCAAGACGGACGTCTGGAATCCCGTTGATCCTTCCGCCGACTACGAGTGGAGCGAAGCATGAACATCGCAGAGTTTCTCGAAGCCAGGATCACTGAGGATGAGGTGGCGGCTAGGGAAGCTGCAGTAAGCGCAGGGGGCGCCGGTTGGAGCGCCCAGCAACTCGACCATGAAGGGCTTAGCGTATACGGCGATGACGCAGCCGGGCAGATCGATTTCGACAGTGAGGAAACTGTACCCACTCTGAGGTACCTTGTACGCTTCGATCCTGCCCGAGTTCTTGCTGAGTGCGCGGCGAAACGGGCGATCTTAGCCGCCCAAAAGAATCAAGAGGACAATGACGACGATATGGCTTGGATCGTCGCCAGCGGAGTTCTTCTCAGATCCCTCGCCGCCGTCTACTCCGATCACCCGGACTACCAGCAGGAGTGGGCCCGTGGCTAGGGGTAAGGGTGAGGGCGCGCTGTTCAAGGATGCCCGCGGGTTGTGGACGGTGGCCATCGAGTTGCCGCCCGGGCCGGACGGTAAACGGCGCCGGAAGGTCATCCGCAGCAAGGACAAGAAAGTGGCCATGAAGAAGCTGGCCGAGGTCAAGAAGGAACTCAACCAGCTAGGCGACCTCCCGACGTCGGGGCTCAAGCTGGAAACCTGGCTGCGACGGTGGATAGATGACATCGCACCGAACGAGGTACGGCCGAACTCTTACGCCTCCTATAAGTCAACCACTGACGGGTGGCTCATTCCCGTGCTGGGCAAGAAGAAGATTGACGAGCTCACCGCCGACCACGTCCGGCAAATGTTCAAGACCATCATGAGTACGCCCAAGTCACTGAAGATGCGCGAGAAGGACCCCAGCGAATGGCCGGCGGACGTCAAGATGGTGGGGCCTGACACGGCCATCAAAGCGCACGCCGTCCTATCCACCGCACTCAAGACAGCCATGCGCGAAGGGAAGGCAACCCGGAACGTCTGCGAAATGGTTGACCCGCCCAAGAAAGCCAAGACCAAGCAGCACGCCTTGACGACGGATGAGGCCATTCAACTCCTGGCGCACCTCGCAGCCCGGCCTGACCGTGCACTCTGGGCAACCTACTTACTCACAGGTGCACGGCGTGGCGAGATCCTTGGGCTAGAGGCTGACCGGATAACTGACACGCTCGACCTGTCATGGCAGCTCATCCGAATAAGCGACATAACGAAGGTGCCAGCAGACTACGAGTGGCGGCACCTTCAAGGCACCATGTACTTGACCCGCCCGAAGTCATCTTCCGGCTGGCGCATCCTCCCGCTGGTCGAACCGCTCAAGTCCATCCTGCAGCTCCACATGCAAACCCACAGCGGCGAGGGATTGCTATTCCTCAACGACAGGCGCCCATGGGATCCAGACAGCGCCACGGAGGCATGGTCCAAGCTCCTAGCCGAGGCAGGCCTACCAACCAACGTTGTCCTCCACGGCGCCCGCCACACCGCCGTGGACCTCCTGGACGCGGCCGGAGTGGACTGGGACACCATCAAGGACATCGTCGGTCACAGCACCCGGCAAATGTCCCAGGCATACCGGACCAAGGTAGACATCAAACGCCTATCCGGGGCGCTAGAGCAGATGTCCAAGATGCTCGAACCGGCCAAGTAAGAAGAGCCCCAGCCAAATGGCTGGGGCTCTTTCTTTGTGTTGGTCTAGCGTTCGTCTTTGGCATGCTGTGCGGCGGCGCTGATGAACTCCACCAAATCCAATTTGAGCGCACGGCTAATAGCCTCTACGTCGTTGAGTGT
>Ga0157375_10004207_pt1 | contig 12491 bp, 12 predicted proteins | sample M35metaG_FD_115311 | JGI IMG/M metagenome (GOLD analysis project Ga0157375, IMG submission 115311) | Miscanthus rhizosphere microbial communities from Kellogg Biological Station, Michigan, USA - M3-5 metaG | ecosystem: Host-associated > Plants > Roots > Rhizosphere > Soil | place: USA: Michigan...
CGGCTACAAGGTGCCGCGCGAGATCCGCTTCGAGCCGATCCCGAAGACGTCGACCGGCAAGATTCAGAAGTTCCAGCTGCGCGAGCGCGCGCGCTCGGCGGAGGCAATCGATCAGACCTCGCCAGGGATCAAGCCATGAACGACCGCGCCGCGACCGACCTCGTCCCGTTCGTCAAGCGCGACGTCGACGGCCGCGGCGTCGTCACGCTCACGCTCGATCGGCCGCAATCGTTCAACGCGCTGAGCGAGGGCATGCTCGCCGCGCTCCAGGACGAGCTCGACGCCGTCGCCCTCGACGACAAGGTTCGCGCCGTCGTGATCGCCGCGACCGGCAAGGCGTTCTGCGCCGGCCACGACCTGAAGGAGATGCGCGCCGAGCCGTCGCTCGCCTACTACGAGCGCCTCTTCACGCAGTGCGCGCGGATGATGATGACGATCCAGCGCCTGCCGGTGCCGGTGATCGCGCGCGTGCAGGGCATCGCCACCGCGGCCGGCTGCCAGCTCGTCGCCGCCTGCGATCTCGCCGTCGCGGTCGACAGCGCGCGCTTCGCGGTGAGCGGCGTCAACCTCGGCCTGTTTTGCTCGGCGCCGAGCGTTGCGCTGTCGCGCAACGTCGCTCGCAAGGCCGCCTTCGAGATGCTCGTCACCGGCGACTTCATCTCGGCCGACGAAGCGCGCGCCAAGGGGCTCGTCAACCGTGTCGCCTCGGCCGAGGCCCTCGACGGCGAGGTCGAGTCGCTGCTCGCGGCGATCGTCGCCAAGCCGCGCGTCGCGATCGCGCTCGGCAAGTCGCTCTTCTACCGCCAGCTCGAGGCGGGCGTCGAGACGGCGTACGAGGACGCCGGGCGCACGATGGCGTGCAACATGATGGAAGAGGCCACGCTCGAGGGCGTCCAGGCGTTCATCGACAAGCGCAAGCCTTCCTGGCCGGTCTAGCGCATTGCCGGCGCGGCCGGCGCCGCGCTTTCGATCGCACCGCGTCCCGCCAGGTCCGATCGAGAACCGCTCGCGCATCGACCGGCGCCGACGCCGTTCATCCGCCCGATCCGACGAGCGGCACAAGGCCGGCCGGCCGAGACAAATCCGGTTACCGATGACACCGTGACGGATGCCACGCGCCGGCACGGTCGATGACCGGTCGGTCGCGGACGTCGACACGGCGACGAGGCGATCTCCTACGCTGAAACGCATCGGCTGATTGCGCCATGACGGCGGCGAAGCCGCTCGGTTCTGCGGCTTCGACGCCGCGCGGAGATCGTCATGAAGCGTCTTCTCCTTGCTGCCGGCGCGCTGCTCGTGGCGGCCCACATGGGCGCGAGCGCGACCGAGGTCGCCTACCTGACCGAGCCGCTGCAGCGCCCCACGCGGATCATTTCGGCCGCCGCCGACGCGCGCGCTTACCGGATGGATGCCGCGCGCCACATCTACGCGGCGTACTCGCCACGCATCTACAAGGGTCGCCTGCCGCCGTTGATCCACGCCGTCGTCGTCGTCGAGACGACGGTCGACGCGAGCGGCCAGCCGCGCCACGTCAAGGTCGTCCGCGGCCCGTCGCACGCGCCCGACGTGACCGAAGCCGTCGTCGAGATGATCAAGCGCGCCGGCCCGCTGCCGGCGCCGACGCGCTTCTCGGGGCCGGTCAGCTTCACCGAGATCTGGCTCGTCCACAAGGACGGCCGGTTCCAACTCGACGCCCTGACCGAAGGCCAGAACTGACTCCGGCAGGCCGGCTCACATGCCGGCGGTGAAGCCGCCGTCGACGTAGAGGACCTGGCCGGTGACGAAGCGCGCCGCCGGCGACGCGAGGAACACCGCGGCGCCGCCGATCTCGTGCGGCTCGGCCCAGCGGCCCGCGGGAGTGCGCCGCTCGACCCACGCCGTGAACTCGGCATTGCCGGTCAGCGCCGAGTTCATCTCGGTGCGAAAGAACCCGGGAGCGATCGCGTTGACCTGGATGTCGTGCGGCGCGAGCTCGACCGCGAGGCCGCGCGTCAGCATCGCGATGCCGCCCTTGCTGACCTGGTACGGCACCGTCGTCGGCCGCGCCAGGCTCGACATCAACGAAGCGATGTTGATGATCTTGCCGGCGCGCCTTGCCTGCATCCCGGGGATCACCGCGCGCACCATGTAGAACGGCGCATCGAGGTTGGTCGCCATCAGGCGGCGCCAGTCGGCGTCGCCGAACTCGACGATCGGCGCGCGATGCTGGATGCCGGCGTTGTTGACCAGGATGTCGACCGCGCCGAGCCGGTCCTGGAGCGCCCGCATCGCGGCGCGCACCGCGTCGGGGTCGGCGACGTCGAACGGCGCCGTCTCGATCGCCAACCCGTCGGCGCGCAGCGTCGCGGCGGCCGCCTCGAGCTTGTCGCGATTGCGGCCGTTGACGACGACGCGCGCGCCCGCCGCGGCGAGGCCGCGGGCGATCGCCAGGCCGAGGCCCGAGCCGCCGCCGGTGACGAGGGCGAGCGTGCCGGAGAGGTCGAAGCCCGACGCCGGCACGCCGCCTTCGCTCATTGCGGCACCGGCGACAGCAGCGGCCGGCCGGCGAAGTGCGCCTCGAGGTTGGCGAAAGCGAGGTCGGCCATCGCCTGGCGCGTCTGCCAGGTCGCGCTGCCGATGTGCGGCGTCAGGACGACGTTGTCGAGCGCGAGCAATTCGCTCGGCACCTGCGGCTCGTTCTCGAACACGTCGAGGCCGGCGCCGGCGATCGTTCCGTCGCGCAGGGCGACGACGAGCGCCTGCTCGTCGACGACCGAGCCGCGCGCGACGTTGACGAGGTAGCCCTTCTTGCCGAGCGCGGCGAGGACCTTGGCGTCGATGAGCTTCCTCGTTCCGGCGCCGCCGGGGGTGATGACGACGAGGAAGTCGACCTCGCGCGCCAGCGCTTCCGCCGTCGCGTAGTAAGGGTAGGACGACTCCGCCCTGGGGTTGCGTGAGGTATACGCGATCGACATGCCGAACGCCTCGGCGCGCTTGGCGATCGCCATGCCGATCCGGCCCAGGCCGACGATCCCCATCCGCGCGCCGCTCACCTTGCGTGCCAGCGGCATCGGTCCGTTCGCCCAGGCGCCGGTGCGGACGTAGCGGTCGGCCTCGATGAGCCGGCGCGAGACGGCGAGGACGAGCGCGATCGCCAGGTCGGCGACCTCGTCGTTGAGGACGTTCGGCGTGTGCGTGACGGCGATCCCGCGCTCGCGCGCCGCGGCGACGTCGACGCCGTCGTAGCCGACGCCGAACACCGAGACGATCTCGAGCGCGGGCATCTGCGCGATCAGCTCGCGCGGCACCTTCGATTCGCCGCTCGCGGCAATCGCGCGGATCCGCGGCGCGGCGGCGGCGAAGGCGGCGGCGTCGCTCTGGTGGATTCGGTCGTGGACCTGGAACCTGCCGCGCAGCGACTCCATCATCGGCGGCCAGAGGCGCGCCGCGGTCAGCACTTCGATCGGCGGGTTCTCCATGACTCGTTCCTTCCTCACATGCCGACGTAGGTCGGACCGCCGCCGCCCTCGGGCGGAACCCAGACGATGTTCTGGGTCGGGTCCTTGATGTCGCAGGTCTTGCAGTGGACGCAGTTCTGCGCGTTGATCTGCAGCCGCTCGGTGCCGTTGTCGTCGACGAACTCGTAGACGCCGGCGGGGCAGTACCGGCTTTCCGGGCCGGCGTAGCGGGCGAGGTTGACCTGCACCGGGACGGCAGGGTCCTTCAGCGTCAGGTGCGGCGGCTGGTCCTCGGCGTGGTTCGTGTTGCTGACGAAGACGCTCGACAGGCGATCGAAGGTGATGACGTTGTCCGGCTTGGGGTAGACGATCGGCTTGCACTCGGCCGCGGGAAGCAGGTAGAGGTGATCGGCCTTCTTGCGATGGATCGTCCAGGGCGGCGCCCGGAATCCCAAGCGCGGCAGCAGCCATTGCTCGATCCCGGTCATCAGCGCTGCGACCCCGAACCCTTTCTTGAACCACTGCTTGAAGTTGCGCGACTTCTGCAACTCGGCATGCAGCCAGCTGCTCTTGAACGCCGCGGGGTAGGCGACGAGCTCGTCGTGCTGGCGGCCGGCGACGAGCGCGTCGAAGGCCGCCTCGGCGGCGAGCATGCCGGTCTTGATCGCCGCGTGGCTGCCCTTGATCCGGCTGGAGTTGAGGTACCCCGCCTCGCAGCCCACGAACGCGCCGCCCGGAAACACGGTCCTGGGCAGGCTGAGGATGCCGCCGGCGGTGATCGAGCGCGCGCCGTAGCCGAGGCGCTTGCCGCCTTCGAGCGTCTTCCAGATCTCGGGATGGGACTTCCAGCGCTGGAACTCCTCGAACGGGCTGAGGTACGGGTTCTCGTAGTCGAGGCCGACGACGAAGCCGAGCTCGACCTGGTTGTTGTCGAGGTGGTAGAGGAACGAGCCGCCGTAGGTCGACTTGTCGAGCGGCCATCCGCCCGTGTGCAGCACGAGTCCGGGGGCTGCCTGCTCGGGAAGGACCTCCCACAGCTCCTTCAGGCCGATGCCGTAGCTCTGCGGGTCGCACCCTTCGTCGAGCTTGAAGCGGGCGATCAGCTGGCGGCCGAGGCTGCCGCGCGAGCCCTCGGCGAAGATCGTGTACTTCGCGTGCAGCTCCATGCCGAGCTGGAAGTTCGCGGTCGGCTCGCCGTCCTTGCCGATGCCGAGATTGCCGGTGGCGACGCCGCGCACCGCACCGCCTTCGTCGTAGAGCACCTCGGCGGCGGGAAACCCCGGGAAGATCTCGACGCCGAGGGCTTCGGCCTGGGTCGCCAGCCAGCGCACGACGTTGCCGAGGCTGATGACGTAGTTGCCGTCGTTGCGGAAGCAGTCGGGAAGAAGCGCGTGCGGCGTCGCGGTGGCACCGGTCTCGGTAAGGAAGAGGAACTTGTCGGCCGTGACCGGCTGGTTCAGCGGCGCGCCCTTTTCCTTCCAGTCGGGAATGAGCTCGGTGATCGCGCGCGGATCCATGATCGCGCCGGAGAGGATGTGCGCGCCGGGCTCGGAGCCCTTCTCGAGGACGACGACCGAGATCTCGTGCGAGCGCTCGGCGGCGAGTTGCTTGAGTCGGATCGCGGTTGCGAGGCCGGCCGGGCCGGCGCCGACGATCGCGACGTCGTACTCCATCGCTTCGCGGGGCCCGTGCTGGGCGAGGATCTCGTCAGGGGTCATCGCTGTCTCGCTCTCGCTGTTATGGGGTCGAGCCTTCGTCGACCGGTCGCGCGTCTAAACTGTCGGTCGATTCTACGGAGCGCAGTCGCTGCACGATCCATGAGCTACCAGATCGATCTCTCGGGCCGAGTCGCCCTCGTCACCGGCGCCTCGAGCGGCCTCGGCGCGCAGTTCGCGCGCGTTCTCGCCCAGGCCGGCGCCGGCGTCGCGCTCGCCGGCCGCCGGGTCGAGCGGCTGAAGAGCCTGCGCGCCGAGATCGAGGCCGAAGGCGGCGATGCCCACGTCGTCCCGCTCGACGTCACCGACCACGACGGCATCAAGTCGGCGGTCGCGCACACGGAAACCGACATGGGAACGATCGACATCCTGGTCAACAACTCCGGGGTCGCGACGACGCAGCGCCTGGTCGACGTCACGCCCGACGATTACGACATGGTCTTCGACGTCAACACGCGCGGCGCCTTCTTCGTCGCCCAGGAGGTCGGCAAGCGGATGATCGCGCGCGCCAAGGGCGCGGCGCCCGGCACGTTCACCGGCGGCCGGATCGTCAACATCGCGTCGACAGGCGGGCTCAGGGTGCTCAGCCAGATCGGCGTCTACGCGATGAGCAAGGCGGCGGTGATCCACATGACCCGGGCGATGGCGCTCGAGTGGGGTCGCTACGGAATCAACGTCAACGCGATCTGCCCGGGCTACATCGACACCGAGATCAATCATCTCCATTGGTCGACCGAGCAGGGCAAGAAGCTGGTCGACATGCTGCCGAAGAAGCGTGTCGGCCAGCCCCGCGACCTCGACGCCGTCCTGATGATGCTGTGCGCGAACGAGAGCCACTTCATCAACGGCGCGGTGATCACCGCCGACGACGGATTCTCGCTGTAGCGAGCGGCGCTGCGAACCGATGCGGCCGCTGTCGTTGCTGGAGGCTCGCGTGCTCGGCGTCCTGGTCGAGAAGTCGCTGACCGTTCCCGATAGCTATCCGCTCTCGCTCAACGCGCTGACGCTCGGCTGCAACCAGAAGACGGCGCGCGATCCGGTCCTCGCCGCGAGCGACGCCGAAGTGCAGGGCGCGGTCGACGCCCTGAAGGCGCTCTCGCTCGCGTTCGAGTCGAGCGGATCGCGGGTCTCGCGCTACGAGCACAACCTGGGCCGCGTGCTCGGACTGCCGTCGCAGTCGGTGGCGCTGCTGGCGACGCTCATGCTGCGCGGGCCGCAGACCGCCTCCGAGCTGCGAACGTCGAGCGAAAGGCTGCATCGCTTCGCCGACATTTCCGCGGTGGAAGGCTTTCTCGACGAGCTGGCGACGCGCGCCGACGAGAAGGGCGGCCCGCTGGCGGTCAAGTTGCCGCGCGCGCCCGGCGCGCGCGAGCAGCGCTGGGCGCACCTGCTCAGCGGTCCGGTCGATGCGAGTTCATTCGCGGCCGCAAGCGACGTCGAGTTGATCGTTCCGGTGAGCGAGCTGGCGGCGCTGAAGTCGCGGATCTCGGCGGTCGAAGGCGAGCTCGAGCGGCTGCGCGGGCGGGTCGACCGGCTGTACGGCGAGCTCGACATTCCAAGCTGACTCGGGCGCCAGGATGCGATTCGAACTTCCCGAGGCGAAGAAGCTGACGCTGGAGATGGTCATCCCGGTCCGCTGGGGCGACATGGACGCGATGGGCCATGTCAACAACACGATCTACTTTCGCTACCTCGAGATTGTTCGAATCGAGTGGCTGCATCGGGTCGCCGGCGCGCCGAATCCCGAGGGCGAGGGGCCGGTGATCGTCAATACCTTCTGCAACTTCCTGAAGCAGCTGAAGTATCCGGGCGACGTGCTGGCGAAGCATTACGTGGCGAAGCCCGGGCGGAGCAGTTTCGAGGCCTACGTCACTCTGGAGCGCAGCGATGAGCCTGGCGTGCTTTACGCCAGTGGAGGTGCGAAGACGGTTTGGGTGAACTACCGCGAGGAGAAGTCGGTGCTGCTGCCGGCAATGCTCAGGGCGCTCATCGCCTGAGGAGAGGCCTGCAGCCAGCGCCGCAGCCTTGGCGTTCCAGAGCATCGTTCGCCCGTGCAAGAGGCGGGGACAGCTCCGCAGTCAAGATGCGTTAGCAGATACCCGATCGCCGCGGTCGAGGACAAATTGGTCCCGCCACTGGAAAAGCTGGACACGCTTATCACTTGACTTGCGGGCGCGTTTTGTGACTAAAGGCTTCTGAAATTGACGTTTGCTCAAGCCCAGTCTATTGAGAAACGTACATTTCTCGGGCGATTGATTTCTCTCGAGTTGCGCTTAGTTGTCGCGCGGGCGAAACGGTGCGCAAGGTCTGGACACCGTGACCGCTTGACCGATTTTCGGGGCCTCAGCCAGAATCAATCATGTAGAACGACTTCATCCCATGTACACGCAGTCGCTCGGCTTCTCATTGCGGATCGCCCGCACACATCATGAAGTGCAAGTCGCTTGTGCCGTCCGTGCGCAATCTTATGGCCATCATTTGCCGCAATTGCAGGCGGAGCTGCTAGAGCCAGACTTCCTTGATGGCGATGAAAATACCGTCGTCGTTTTATGTGTAAGCAAGGCTACCGGGCACGCGATCGGTACCGCGCGTTTCCAGACCAATGCCGGGGGGCCGCTGCTCATCGAGCGGAGCGTCGATGTTCCGGAGTCGATGCAAAACGACACGCGGGCTGAAATCTCTCGGTTTTCCGCGGTGCCTGGGGCCGACCCCTTGGTGAAGCTCGCTCTGATGAAAGCGAGCTATCTCTTCTGCGTAGCCACTCAGGTGCGCTGGATGGTGATCTGTGCGCGAAGCGACGCGCTCGCCCGTCAATATCGACGGTTGGGCTTCACGGACCTATTGAGTGACGGCCGGATGATGCCCATGCTTCACGTTGGCAGCCTGCCTCATCACGTGCTTTCATTCAATGTCACGACGGCGGAAAGTACGTGGCGGGAAACGCAACATCCTCTCTATGCCTTCATGATCGAGACTGCACACCCAGATATTCATTTGTTTTCGACGCAGCCTGTACTGCCTCACCACCCGATCTCGGCGTGGCCCGCACGCTCATTAGCGCACGCGACCATACAGAATGGGAGCGATGAATCCGTGCCCGCCCTACGCGTCGGATAAAACGTCAGCAGACAGGTTAGTTGAAGCCGCGACAGAACGCCGCGCCGCGACAGCGGTGCGCGCGAGCCAAGGGTGGATGACCTTGCGCAGATCGTCGTTCGCGAAGGGCTTGCCCAATGCGTCGTCCATGCCGCAGTCGAGGGCATCGCGGCCGACCTCCTCGTCGATGATTGCAGACAAGGCGATGATCGGCACTCTCGGCAAGCCCATCGCTGACTCCTGTGCACGGATCGACCTCGTCGCATCGAAGCCATCCATTCTCGGCATCATGCAGTCCATCAAGACCAAGTCGGGCCGATCGATCTCTCGTAGCGCCCGGGAAACTGCCTCCGCACCGTCGTTTGCCCTTTCGACTTGATGCCCCTGGTTTGTGAGCATCGAGCTGGCAATGATGAAGTTAACGTCGTTGTCCTCGGCAAGCAGTATGCGGGCCGAGACTGGAGGCGCCTCGCCCGCCAGGTGGTCGACCTTGTCATCGTGCCGAGGCTCTGAAGTTGGTCTCAAGGGGACCGAGAAATCGAAAGTCGAGCCGATTCCCGGGTGGCTGGTGAGCGTGAGGCTTCCTCCGAGCAACTCGGCGATTTCTCGCGCAATCGTCAGACCGAGCCCGGTTCCCTGCCGGCGGCCCTCGACGTGCGACCCTATTTGTTCAAACGCGTGAAAGACGACCTTTTGATCCTCGGCCGAAATCCCAATACCGGTGTCTCTGACTTTGAACTGGACATGGTCCCCTTGCGCTCCTGAACCGACGATCAACTGAACGGAGCCAACCTTCGTAAACTTGATCGCGTTCCCCATTAGGTTGTGCAAGATCTGACGCACCCGCGCCGGATCGCCTAGAACCCAGCACGGTTTGGGCACTTCGCTTTCGAGTACGAAGACTAGGCCCTTCTCAGCCGCGCGTACCGCGTAGATCTCGGCGAAGCGCTCTATCTCCGTTGCCAGGTCGAATGCAACTTTGTGGACGCGCATCTGTCCCGCTTCGATGCGAGAAACATCGATCAAGTCGGTCACGAGGCCAAGCAAATGAGTGCCAGAAGCTTCAACGAGCTCCATTTGCTTCTTCACCTGCGGGTCCGTTGACTGGACGTGCACGACGCGAGCGATACCGAGCATTCCATGAATTGGTGTGCGCAACTCATGGCTGACAGTACCCAGGAACTGGCTCTTGACGGCTGATTGCCTTTGAACCAGAACCAGTGCCTGGTCTTTTTCGGCGGAGATTCGTGCCGAATGAATACGGAGGAGAAACACCTCGGACAGCTTCGAGTCGGAGCGACTGGCCGTGATTAGGACCTGTACCAGGAAGAGGCTGAGTCCTGCGGCTCCATAAAAGCCGAAGGCGTCCTGACGAAGCAGCATTCCCAGCATCATCGGCACGATGATCGGAGCCACATACGCCGCCGTCGCTATCCTGTTAACTTGAAATCCAAACGTTGCGACACAGGCTACGCAGCATAGGCTAGCCGTTACAAGGGAGGCAGTGTTGATGTCCGACCCCATCAACGCAAAGCCGGCGATTCCCCATACTGCGCCATCGAGAGCGAGCCACTGATAGGTGCGCCTTCTCCAGGCTTTCCCGCTCGGAAATCCTCGAAGTCGGAAGATTTGCGACTGGATGATCCGCGGCGCCGCCACGAGCAGTTTGAGTGCCAGCCAAGATTGAACGACTTGATGATCGACCGATGCCATCAAGTGAAGAGCGGCTACGACTGCAAAGGCCGACGCCACGATCGTGGCGACCGCCGCATGCGACCACACCATGCGCACCTGTTCGTCGGCAACTTTCTCTTTGGTTGCCGCGTCGAGTGCAAATCCGAGCCGGAGAGCCAGATTTTCGACTACTGACTTTTTCGACATCGCGGTCGGAGTCGCACGCTGCTAGGGCAATCAATGCCTTGCTGATAGCACTGCTCACGAAAGGCCCTTGTTTGTTCGACAGCGGTCATTTCTGATCTCGATCGGGCAAACTCCTCAAACAGTTCGACGATGGCGGCATTTCTGTACAAGCTGAGTTCAAGGAGCCACTGCTGCAATATCTCTGCACGAGTTGCGGGCGACGCCTCGAGGAATTGGTTCGGCAAGGCGACGGAAGCAGCTCTAGCCTCCAGGTCCACAAACAGACCCGGGATGGGAAGATGGAATGGCCCGCCGTCGTCTAGGGCGCCAAACCGACTCGACGAGGTCACGCAAATACCCAGATAGCGTGAATAAAGTCGCGGCTGGGCAAGCGGGCAAGGTCGGGCCTCCATGAGGCACAAAGCTCACTTCCAGCTGGCTCGTTCCAGACTGACTGCTGTGAGCAGCCTCCACGCCGTAACTTGTTCACAAGTGTTCGCCTTCAGGCGCTGCGCGTGACCGCGCAATCACTTGGCTATCGGCCGAAGCGGCGGACCCTTGAGAGCTGGGCTGGAGGCCAAGCCTGGCGGCGTCCTGAAAGATGGTGTCCTCCTTGCGAAGGATCGCGCGCGCCGCGCATTCGTCGGATCGGCGTCAACGCTCTGTACGTGCGCCTGGAGTCGAGATAGGAATTCAAAGCCGCGCCTGAATCAACTCTTCGCCCAGAGCTTCAGCCGTTGCGCTGTCTCCGACAAGGGGAGCACTCTGCACGAGCGCAGTCCGAAGCTCCGGTACGGCACTCGCCCAGCGGTCAGGGACTCGCCCGAGCTTGCGGATCGACCTCGCACCAGGCGATCAACAGTGCCTTTTGACTGGACTTCCGGCCTACAGAATCGCGTACGTCGTCGTCGCGTGCGCCGCCAGCTTGCCATCCTCCGTCCTGAACTCGACGTCCCCGTAAGACAGGCTCTTGCCAAAACGCAAGACCCGAGCCACGACGGCAACGCTGGCGGCAACTTTCGGCACCGGCCTCACGAAGCTCGTCTGCAGCTGCACCGTCGTCATCGCCCGGAATTCGCCGAGCTGGGCGATCATGGCGACCAGCATCGCGGTGTCGGCCGCGGCCATGAGCGCCTGGCCGCACACGACGCCGCCGGCATGGACGATCTCGGCCGACACCGGCAGGCTCAGCGTCACCTGGCCAGGCGCCACCGATTCGACGCGCAGCCCGAGCCGCTTGACGTAGTCGGCCGCGACCTCGTCGAGCTTGGCCTGCAAGGCGGCTGCTTCCATCGTCGATGTTCTCCCCGCAGGCGCCGTAACCAACGCCGACGCTGATATTCTCGCCGCTTCGACTCAAGGATCGGCGATGAACAAGATCTTCCCGAGCGCCGCCGCAGCCCTGGCCGGCGTCGTCCACGACGGCCAGCTGATGGCCGTCGGCGGCTTCGGACTGTGCGGCATTCCCGAGGCGCTGATCGAGGCGCTGCGCGACTCTCGCGTCAAGGACCTCACCGTCATCTCCAACAACGCCGGCGTCGACGGCTTTGGCCTGGGCAAGCTGCTCGAGACGCGCCAGATCAAGAAGATGATCTCGAGCTACGTCGGCGAGAACAAGGAGTTCGAGCGCCAGTATCTCGCCGGCGAGCTCGAGCTCGAGTTCACCCCGCAAGGCACGCTCGCCGAGAAGCTGCGCGCCGGCGGCGCCGGCATTCCCGCGTTCTTCACCCGCACCGGCGTCGGCACGCTGGTCGCCGAAGGCAAGGAGACGCGCGAGTTCCACGGCCACCTGTACATCATGGAAAAGTCGCTCGTTCCCGAGGTCTCGCTCGTCAAGGCGCAGAAGGCCGACAAGTCCGGCAACCTCGTCTTCCGCCGCACGGCGCGCAACTTCAACCCTGCGGTCGCGATGGCCGGCAAGGTCACCATCGCCGAGGTCGAGGAGATCGTCGAGACCGGCTCGATCGACCCCGACGCGGTCCACCTTCCCGGCATCTACGTGCATCGCATCGTCCTCAACGCGCATCCGGAGAAGCGGATCGAGAAGCGCACGCTGCGCGCCGCCGCGACCGTCGCGGCACCCGGGACACCCGCCGCGGAGGCCGCCCAGGAGGCCGTCGACGCAATCGCCAAAGCGGCAGACAAGAAAAAGGCAGGAGCCTGACATGGCATGGACCCACGACCAGATGGCGGCTCGTGCCGCCAAGGAGCTTCGCGACGGCTTCTACGTCAACCTCGGCATCGGCCTGCCGACGCTCGTCGCCAACCATGTTCCCAAGGGCATCGAGGTCTGGCTGCAGAGCGAGAACGGCATGCTCGGCATCGGCCCGTTCCCGACCGAGGACGAGGTCGACGCCGACCTCATCAACGCCGGCAAGCAGAC